>Ga0272446_1005378_pt1 | contig 14207 bp, 11 predicted proteins | sample YNPCB0061_FD_194587 | JGI IMG/M metagenome (GOLD analysis project Ga0272446, IMG submission 194587) | Hot spring microbial mat communities from Yellowstone National Park, WY, United States - YNP-CB-006-1 | ecosystem: Environmental > Aquatic > Thermal springs > Hot (42-90C) > Sediment | place...
AAAGGTAGACCTGGTTGGCACATTGAATGTTCTGCAATGGCAAAGAGTTGTTTAGGTGAAACGATCGATATTCATGCAGGCGGTGCAGACTTACAATTCCCTCATCACGAAAACGAGATTGCCCAATCGGAAGCTCATACCGGCAAACCCCTTGCTAACTATTGGATGCACAACGGTTTTGTGAATATTGCGGGCGAAAAGATGTCAAAGTCCCTCAAAAACTTTAAGACCATCCGATCGGTTTTAGCATATTATCATCCGATGGCTGTGCGGTTGTTCATTTTGCAAGCTCATTACCGCCAACCGATCGATTTTACGGAAGAAGCAATGGAAAGTGCTACTAAATCCTACAACTTGATCGATGAAAGTTTGAGGTTCAAAGAAGACTTTAGTTATTTCTTTCAATCGGACAATCTAACTGAAAAAGACTTGGCAGAGAATCCATACTTACAGGACTTCCGATCGGCGATGGATGATGACTTTAATACGCCGGTTGCTCTTTCTGTTATTTTTGAACTTGCTAAAATTCTAAAAAAAGAGAGAAATATAATATCCCATGGCGGTAAAACCAGCTTGAGTGATGCTCTAATTTATCAGACTTGGTATGTTCTCAATATGATTTGTTCAACTTTAGGTATCATTCGATCGAATAATTTTGTCAGTCATTTTGAGCCATCTACTAACATTACTGGCTGTGATGTAACTTTAACTGTATCATCAGGAATGACAGAAAATGAAATAATGTCTTTAATAGAACAAAGAAAACAAGCAAAGAAAGAAAAGAATTACAAAGAAGCCGATCGGATTAGAGAAGAACTGAAAGAGAAAGGTATAGAACTAATCGATCTGAAAGGAGGGGAAACAACATGGAAGCACCTTTAGTTAAGCATCATGATATACCCCGATCGGGTCATTGTTAACTTTTGTTAATCAAATAAAAAGGAAAAGTAATATTTTCAGTGAAATAGAAAATCGAACTTATCTTGTAAAACAAATATAGATAGATTTATAGATGGACATCCTAACTAATTCTTTAGCTTTGTCAAGGCTGCAGTTTGCATTTACTGCCATCTTTCATATGTTGTGGCCCGTTTTGACTACGGGGATGGCAATTTATTTAGTAATTGTGGAAGGGCTATGGTTAAAAACCAAGAACATTACTTTCTATCACCATGCCCGATTTTGGTCTAAATTGTATGTCTTAAACTTTGGCATTGGTGTTGCGACAGGGCTACCAATGGCATTCCAATTTGGTCTAAATTGGGCACCTTTCTCTGAAGCTGTCGGAGATTTCTTTGGGACAGTTTTAGGTTTTGAAGGCACCATGGCATTTATGCTAGAGGCTAGTTTTCTTGGCATCATGTTATTCGGTTGGGAGAGGGTTCCTCCCCTAGTTCATTGGTTATCTACATTCCTAGTAGCGATCGGGGCAAACCTTTCTACTTTCTGGATTTTAAGTGCGAATTCCTGGTTGCAAACTCCCTCTGGGGGCGAATTTGTCAATGGTAAATTTGTTGTCCAAAACTACTTTGCTGCGATCGGTAGTCCTTTTATGGTGAATAGTTTTCTCCATATGTTTTTTGCTACTTTAGAAACTTCTCTATTTGTAATTGGTGGTATCAGTGCATGGTGTATTTTTAAGGAGCGCAATCGGGAATTTTTTGCCCAATCCTTAAAGATTGTTTTGAGCTTAATTATTATTGTTGCTCCTCTCCAAATTTTTATTGGGCATTTGAGTGCCGAACAGGTTTATCACTATCAACCCACTAAATTAGCAGCAATGGAAGCCCAGTGGGAAACTATCCCGGCGGGCAATTCTCCTGGTTGGAGTGTGATTGCTCTGCCCAACGATCGGTTAGAAAAAAATGACTGGGAGATCAAAGTACCAGGGGTTTTAAGTTATTTATTGGAACTCAAACCCAGACTAGAAAACCCTGTGAAAGGACTAAAAGACTGGCAATCTAAAGACCGTCCCCACATGATTGGTTTAGTTTATTATTCTTTTAGAGTGATGATTGCGATCGGGGTTTATTTTGCTGCTTTGATGGCAGTCAGCTTATTTGCTTGGGTGAGGGGCAAACTAACGGAGAGTAAATGGCTGATGAGGGGCTGGATTTTTGCTGCTCCCTTGGGCTACATTGCTGTAGAAGCAGGCTGGATTGTCCGTTGCGTGGGTCGTCAACCCTGGCTTGTATATGGACAAATTCGTACCGCTGATGCTGCTTCCAATCTCCCACCTGGCGAAATTCTCTTTTCCCTGGGAGGACTAGCTCTGATGTACTTTATCTTTTTTGGCGTTACTCTCTTCTTTGGTAGTCGGATCATTCTTAAGGGACCAGACCAAGAACTACAACCGCCACAGTTTGGCAAAATTAGGTTTATTCCCGATCGTCGTCCGGCTGAAATCATCTAATAGGAGCAGTCTATGGAACCTCTACAACCCCTCCAAGAGTTTTTACCGCAAGTTTGGTTTTTTATCTTGGGTCTTTTTCTCTTCTTTTATGTATTGTTAGATGGCTTTGATTTAGGTGTAGGCATTCTTTCTTTAACAGCTTCTAACGAAGAAAGACGGAGCATTTTAATGACCAGTCTTGGTAATGTATGGGATGCCAATGAAACCTGGCTGATTTTGATGGGAGGGTCTTTGTTTGGTGCTTTTCCCTTAGCCTATGCCACAATTTTGCACGCTCTTTACATACCCGCCGTGATTATGGTGGTTGGGTTAATTTTGCGGGCAGTTTCTTTTGAGTTCAGGGAAAATGCCGAAAACAAATTCATTTGGAATGTCACCTTTGGTGTTGGCAGCTTTGTAGCGGCTTTGGGACAGGGCTTTGCGCTGGGGAGCGTATTTGAAGGCATCACTGTCGATGAGGCTGGGCACTTTGCCGGCGGGATTTGGGATTGGTTGACCTGGCGGACAATACTTGTAGCCCTGACTTTAATTCAAGGTTATGTTTTGATTGGCTCCACTTATCTAATCTTAAAAACCACTGGTGAACTCCAAGCTACTCATTACAAAACTGCCACGATCGCTACTTGGACTACTTTAATTGGTGCAGTTTTTATTACCGTTTCCACTCCAGTTTTGTCAGAACAGGCAAGGGAACACCTATTTAGTCAGTCCTTAATTTATGTTTTTGAAACTATTCCTTTGGGGGGGATATTATTAGTTTATCTCCTGCTCAGGAGTTTGCGTAATCGTGAAGAAGTAACCCCGATCGTTTGGACATTCCTGTTATTTTCCCTGTCTTTTGTGGGCTTGGGTTTAATTATTTTTCCGAATATTATTCCCCCTAGTATCACAATTTATCAGGCAGCGGCGGCTCCTAGTTCCCTGGTCTTTATGTTGACCTTTATTGGTTTTTTAATCCCGATCGTGTTGGCTTACAACATCTATAACTATGTAGTTTTTCGGGGTAAAATTGTAGCAGAACAGCTAGCTGAATAGTCTCACCCAATAGTTAATTATATTTAATAAACACCCTTAGATAATCTAGGGGTGATTTACTAATAAGATATTCAGGTAAACAAAAACCGATCGGTGTAAAACATAACTAATAGGATGCAATTATGGAAGTAACGATCGTTATTCCTACCTACAATGGGGAAGAATTTTTAGAGCCAGCTCTAAGCAGTATTATCGACCAATCTTACCGCAATTTTAATGTAGTAATTAGTGATGATGGCTCTACCGATCGGACTTTAACAATTGTTAAAAATTTTCAAAATCAAGCTACTTTTCCAGTCTATATTTTAGAACATGAGAGGCTTGGTTTAGTGCCAAACTGGAATTATGGAATTAAATTTGTCCAAGAGCATTTACCCCAGACAAAATACATTAAATTTCTGTTGCAAGATGATGTACTAACCCCTGATTGTCTATCAGTTATGATGGAAATTGTTAGGCAAAATCCTTCCCTGGCTCTAGTATTTAGTCGACGATATTTAATTGGTGAAATTGATCAATCCCTACAATGGCTTAGAAATTTATCAGCCTATTGGTCAGAGCTAAAACCGATCGGTTCTGGTCTAAATTTTTTTAATGACCCCAACTTTTTATGCCCTCCAGATAATAAAATTGGGGAGCCTAGTAATGTGTTATTAGGGATGCAAGTTTTCGATCGGTTAGGGTTATTTGATCCCCAATTTCAACAATATTGCGACCTAGAAATGTGGCTGAGAATTATGGCAAATTTTGATATTGGCTTTATCGATCGGGAGTTAGCCGGTTTTCGCATCCATCCCCACCAGACCACCTGGCAAAATCAAAAACAAGACCGAGTTTGGGCAGAAATTTATGCTCTTTGGCGCAAAGTATTAGTCAATTCCTGTTACGCTGCCGTGCCCCGATCGGTAAAAAAACGCATTTTAATTCATGTTTACCTAGAATTAGCACGGGAATGTTTTAGAATATTCAAGCATTGGCGACTTCATCGCTTCCCCACTGTTTTTTATTGGTCTTGGCAATTTATCTATGCGCGTCTTGTTCTTACATCCTAACTTTCCGGCACAGTTCCGTCATGTGGCAACCCTGCTGTCCAAAGACCCCAAGAACCAGTTAGTATTTGGCACCAAGACGGAAAACAACTTACAGATCAGTGGTGTTCACAAAGCAATGTATAGCGTGGCGCGGGAGCCGAACCCCCAGACCCATCACTACATCAGGGTTTTAGAAGGAGCCGTCTTGCAAGGTCAGGCAGTCTATCGTTTGTGTGATGACCTCAAAAAAAAGGGCTTCTATCCCGACCTAGTCTACTCCCATTCCGGTTGGGGACCTAGTTTGTATGTCAAAGATGCCTACCCCAGAGCCGCTCACCTCAGCTACTTTGAATGGTATTACAACGCCAGGGGCGCAGATGCAGACTTTGATCCCAGCGAACCCCTCAATGCGGACGATTTTTTGAGAATTAGAAGTAAAAATGCGCCAATTTTGATGGATTTGGGGCATTGCGATTGGGGCATTTCCCCTACCTATTGGCAGCGCAGTCAATTTCCAGAAGTATTTCAACCCCGCATTACCCCCCTCCATGACGGTGTTGACACGGACTATTTTGTGCCCAAACCAGGGGCAAAGTTGGTACTGCCCGACAAAAATCTCGACCTCTCCCATGTGGATGAGCTTGTGACCTATGTGGCGCGGGGCATGGAACCCTATCGGGGCTTTCCCCAATTTATTGAGACTTTGGGGATTTTGTTAGAGCGCCGTCCTAATGTCCATGCGGTGATTGTCGGAGAAAATCGGGTCTGTTACGGCAAGGCAGCCCCCCAAGGTACCACCTACAAAGACATGATGCTGGAAAAAGTACCCCTCGACATGAGTAGGGTGCATTTTACAGGGGGATTACCCTATGGACAGTACCTGCAAGTGATTCAGGCATCTAGTGTTCATGTCTATCTGACTCGCCCCTTTGTTCTATCTTGGTCAATGATCGAAGCCATGTCTACCGGTTGTTTGGTCTTAGGTTCTGATACTGAACCAGTCAGAGAAGTAATAGAAGATGGTAAAAATGGTTTGTTAGTCGATTTCTTCAGTCCAAACAAAATTGCCGATCGGATTGAAGAAGTGTTAGACCACCCCGATCGTTATGCAGAAATAAGACAGAATGCCAGAAAGACGGTTCTCGATCGGTATTGTCATGCTACTCTTTTACCAAAACATATAAAGTTAATGGAAGCGGTTGCTAACCGTCAACTGCCTCCCCAAATAGACTTGATCGATCCATTACCAAAGGTAAATCAAGTTAAAAGCAAGACCAAACCAAAAAAACAAAAGGGTTTTGTTGAGTTAATGTAACTTATCAGTCTAGTGGCATTTCTGAAAAACAATTAAGCTACAGTAAAACGATCGTTATGACAAATGTCAGTCTTTTACTGTAATTTTATGAGCAAGACTGCTTCTTCTTCATTCCCCTTGATGTTAGGGTGGGTTTAGAGAATTGTTTAACTATAGTTCCAAAATAGAATGACCCGCTAGGTTCTGTTATTCTTACTGTACACCGATCGATCGGTTTTTCAACTAGATTCTAGGCAGCCAAATTTGTTGCTCATCCCACCGATCGGGGAACCCCATATCAGTTAAAAATTCTGAATTTTCATACAACAAATTTTTTAGTCGTTGTCTCCAAGAATGATTCGGTGAAATAATATCCATAAAATGAAGAATGATTAAAAAACTATTGTAAATCTTTCTTCCAGCTTCAGAATTCTTGATAAATGCTTGTGAAATACTCAGTTTTTTAGTCCTAGTAGGAGTAGGTGTAACTGTAAATTCTCTATTCCACAACCTTGAGTGATGAGCACAAATATTTCTGATAATTGTCAGATGACGTAACCAAGAAGAAAGAACTTGTTCATTTATCTTAAATGTACTACTAATCGCCTGTCTGGTTGGCATTGGCTTAAGGTTATCGTACCATTTTGACAAAAGCCCGAAAGACATAATTTCACAAACCACCCAAATTGCAGGTAGGTCTTCCAAGTATGTTTCAATAGAATGTTTAATAAATCTTTCATTTGAGCGTTCAACTTCTTTTCTTAGATAGCTCAAATTTTCTTCCCAGTTCTTAAAGTCTTTAGCTAAATCTGAATTTAGATGGGAATGAGTTCCATAGTGATGAGCCATATGATATGCCCATTGGGTTCTAATTGATACTTCAATCCTTTCAATGGCATCTAATAGTAAGAGTCGGAGTTCTCGATCGAAAATGTAAAGTTTTAATACCGTCTTAAAATTGGTATTTGACTTAAATTGGTGGGTACTGTGATCAGATTCAAAAGGAAGCCAGTAAGCAGTAAGACGATAGTAATTTATATGAGAAAGGTAAAAAATTGCTTCTTCATTATCTTCTATCTCCATCCCCCTAGACTTTAGTAACTCAACTTGTTCTGCATAAGTCAAAGGGGGCTTATTGAATGGCTTCGGCATAATCCCCAAAAAAGAGTAACCCCCACGTTTGAGGATGGTCAACCATAGCCTTGGGGGGTTTTGTTATTTCTAATTATACACCGATCGATCGTTCTGTCAACTTAAAATGGGGGCATAGACAGAACAGTAAATTTGCTTACATCCACCGATCGATAGAAGGGTAAAATTATCTTCTAACCCTCATTAACTGGAAATCTTAATGCCCCGCCGTAATGACCTCAAGAAGATTCTGCTGATTGGTGCTGGTCCGATCGTGATTGGTCAAGCCTGTGAGTTTGACTATTCCGGTACCCAAGCCTGTAAAGTACTCAAAGAAGAGGGTTACGAAGTAGTGCTGGTCAATTCCAACCCAGCGACTATTATGACCGACCCCCAGACCGCCGATCGGACTTACATTGAGCCGATTACACCGGAAATGGTGGCAAAAATCATCGAAAAAGAGCGCCCCGATGCCATTCTACCCACAATGGGGGGACAAACCGCCCTCAATACGGCTGTGGCACTAGCGGAACAAGGGGTGTTAGAAAAATTTAACGTAGAGCTAATTGGCGCAAAGTTACCAGCCATCAAAATGGCAGAAGACCGTAAACTCTTCAAGGAGGCGATGCAACGCATTGGCATCAAAGTTTGTCCTTCGGGACTGGCAACAACCATGGCAGAGGCTCAGGCAGTGGCACAGAGCATTGGTTCCTACCCTCTGATTATTCGTCCCGCCTATACATTGGGGGGAACGGGAGGGGGCATTGCCTACAACCAAGAGGAGTTTGAACAGATTGCGATGGGCGGGCTGGAGGCTTCTCCTACTTCCCAGATTTTGATTGAGCAGTCCTTGTTGGGTTGGAAGGAATATGAACTGGAGGTGATGCGGGACCTGGCTGATAATGTGGTGATCATCTGTAGTATTGAAAATTTTGACCCAATGGGTGTTCATACGGGGGATTCGATTACGGTAGCGCCGGCTCAAACCCTGACAGACAAAGAATATCAGAGGTTGAGGGACTATGCCATCAAAATAATCAGGGAAATTGGCGTGGAAACAGGAGGTTCAAATGTCCAGTTTGCCGTAAACCCAGAAGATGGAGAAGTGATAATTATCGAGATGAATCCAAGGGTTTCCCGCAGTTCGGCATTGGCTTCTAAGGCAACAGGTTTCCCGATCGCTAAGATTGCGGCAAAATTAGCGGTAGGTTATACCCTTAATGAAATTCCCAATGACATTACCAAGAAAACACCAGCAAGTTTTGAACCCACGATCGATTATGTAGTAACAAAAATCCCTCGTTTTGCTTTCGAGAAATTTCCAGGTTCCGATCCTACCCTCACTACCCAGATGAAGTCAGTGGGTGAAGCAATGGCGATCGGTAGAACGTTCCAAGAGTCGATCCAAAAGGCATTACGATCGTTGGAAATTAAGCGTTTCGGCTTTGGGGCTGATCGACCAGATGAACTACCATCCCTCGAACAAATTAAGTCGAGTTTGCGGACTCCAAACCCCGATCGGATTTTTACTGTTCGTCAGGCTTTTTTGTCAGGATTATCCGTTGAAGCAGTGGCTAATTTGTCAAAAATTGACCCTTGGTTTCTGCAAAAATTACGAGAAATTACCGATCGGGAATTAGCGGTCAAGGGGTGCAATTTAACGGAAATCGATCGGGATGAGCTACTAGAGCTAAAGAGGATGGGTTTTAGTGACCAGCAGTTAGCATTTTTAACCAATACCGATGAAGATACTGTGCGAGAATATCGCAAACAATTAGGAGTCATCCCAGTCTACAAAACTGTTGATACCTGTGCGGCTGAGTTTGAAGCCTTGACCCCATACCACTATTCCACCTACGAGATGGAAACAGAGGTAAGACCAAGTACAAAGCCCAAGGTGATGATTCTAGGCGGCGGACCAAACCGCATTGGACAGGGGATCGAGTTCGACTATTGTTGTTGCCATGCTAGCTTTGCCCTGCAGGAAATCGACTATGAAACGATCATGGTCAATTCCAATCCTGAGACGGTTTCCACGGATTATGACACCAGCGACCGGCTCTATTTTGAACCCCTCACCAGGGAAGATGTGCTGAACATTATCGAAGCAGAACAACCGATCGGGGTGATCATTCAGTTCGGCGGTCAAACCCCCTTAAAACTTGCACTTTCCTTACAAACCTATCTCAATAATCATCCCGAATTACCGACTAAAATATGGGGCACTTCCCCCGACTCGATCGATATTGCCGAAGACCGGCAGCGGTTTGAACAAATCTGCCATGAACTAGGCATCCGTCAACCCTCCAATGGCATTGCCCGCTCATTGGAGGAAGCGATTGAGGTCGCGCGGTTGGTTGGTTATCCGGTCGTAGTCCGCCCTAGCTATGTGTTAGGAGGCAGGGGCATGGAAATTGTTTACAACGACAACGAATTGGAAAATTACATGACTAAGGCAGTTCTGATTGAACCAGAGCATCCCATCTTGATCGATCAATTTTTAGAGGGCGCGATCGAGGTTGATGTAGATGCTATTGCAGACAGTCAGGGTAATGTCGTGATCGGAGGCATCATGGAGCATATTGAAGAAGCAGGTATTCATTCCGGCGATTCTGCCTGTGCCATTCCGACTTTCTCTTTAAGCAAAGCGACTCTGGATACAATCAGGCAATGGACGATCGCTCTAGCCAAACGACTGGAGGTTATAGGTTTAATGAATGTGCAATATGCTGTGCAAGTAGAACGGAACGGCTACCAAAAAGAACAAGTCTTCATCCTGGAAGCCAATCCCAGAGCCTCTCGCACCGTTCCCTATGTCAGCAAAGCGATCGGCGTGCCCCTCGTTAATTTAGCGACAAAGGTGATGGCGGGTCTTTCTCTGGCGGAGTTAAACTTTACGAAAGAGATTTTTCCCGATCATATTGCCATAAAAGAAGCAGTTCTACCCTTTGCCAAGTTTGCTGGCACGGACATGATTTTAGGTCCCGAAATGCGTTCAACCGGTGAAGTAATGGGCATTGATACAGACTTTGGGCGTGCTTATGCTAAGGCACAACTGGGGGCAGGACAGAACTTGCCCCTCCAAGGAACAGTGTTTATTTCAGTAAACGATCGGGATAAGCTCAGTGTAACCAGCGTAGCAGAAGGCTTTGCCGAACTTGGCTTTAGGATCATTGCCACGGAAGGCACTTTCCGCGTTTTGCAACGCCACGGCATCCCCTGTCAGCAAATCCTTAAACTCCATGAAGGTAGACCCCATATCGGCGATGGCATTAAAAATGGGCAGATTCAACTCATTGTGAATTCTCCCTCTGGTAGCGAAGCCCAAACCGATGGTCAGTTAATTCGTCGGGCAGCCCTCGCCCACAAAATTCCAGTAATTACCACGATCCCTGGCGCAAAAGCCACGATCGCTGCCATCCGTGCCCTCAAGGAAGCTCCTTTATCGGTGCAAGCCCTGCAAGACTATCGGCAAACCTTTTGAAGACAAAATTAAAATTGGGTACTATAGCTTAGTGGGATTCAGCGATGGACATTGCTATTGGCTATCTTTGAATCAGGTTATGATACTTGTATCTTTTTCATTTGAATTGGGCAATAGGAAATATCAAATGTCTATGTTCTATCTTTGACATTCTGGAAGATAGAAACTAATCTCATTGTCTTATCGATCCATCTTTATGGGACATTACTTTAGATCGAAAACTGTTCTAAAATCCAGTCTATGCCTTCGCCAAGATTGTCAGCGATATAGTCTGGTTTAACGGAATGTTGATACCCTCCTTCTAACACCTCTTTGCCATAGCCGGTAGTCACTAAAACTCCCTTACAGCCCGCATTATGCGCCATATCAATGTCGGTAGCCTTATCCCCCACCACCACCGATCGGGTGAGGTCGATGTCATGTTCCCAAGCAGCGGCGACTAGCATCCCTGTATTAGGCTTACGCCAGGTGGAATAGTAGGTCAAATCTGGGTTGATTCCCCCCTCTAGTGGGCTTAGACTGGCGCAGTAATAGATATGATTCAAAAATGCCCCCCCTTCTTGGTCAAGGAGTTGAGCTAGGCGTTGATGGAGTGCCTCGATGTGGGATAGGGGATAATAGTCCCTGGCTGCCCCAGACTGATTAGAGACCAGGCAACACCATATCCCCCGGTCGTTTAATTTTCTGACCCCTTGAGCCACGCCGGGCAATAACAAGAGGTCTTCGACATGATAGATATAACCTACTTCCTGGTTTAATACTCCATCCCGATCGAGGAAGACTGCTGGTTTTAGCATCATTTTTGTCTATTCAGGATGGCTTCTAACAGGCGTTCTTGGCGTTCCTGCCCAGCGATCAGGAGGCGTTGGGTTTCTAAAATACCTTTTTGGGTTTCGGTCAACTGCCTTTGAATTTCAATCAGATGACTAAGTTTGGTATCTTCTTGGCTGATGGAGTGCATTACCCTAAGGAGGCTCTGCCCAATCATGTTGGTCGTATGTGCTAGTTGGGCAACTAGGTCGGTGAGTTGGCTAAAGTCAGTGGAAGACATATTTTTCTTTTTACTGTCATAATTCTAAGGATAAACGATCGGGATTTCTGACAATGTGGCAAGAAATTATCGACCATCTCAGCCTGCTCTGCGGCGAAAGGTTACAACTCAGCAAAATTGTGCCCGTAGGAGGGGGGAGCATCAACCAGACCCATCGACTCCAGGCGGGGGGCTACGATTTCTTCGTAAAACTTAACGATGCAACTAAAATCTCCATGTTTGAAGCAGAAGCAGAGGCACTAAGGGAGATAAGGGACATGGGCAAAATTAAGGTGCCCGAACCGATCGGTTGGGGTGTAGCTCAAAGTCATGCCTACCTGGTTTTGGAATGGTTAGACTTGACGGGCAAAAAAGATTGGGCTGCCCTGGCTACCGATTTAGCCAATCTCCATCGGATGAGGACGAAACAATTTGGTTGGCATCGATCGAATCGGATCGGCGAAACACCCCAGCCCAACCCCTGGACAAACAACTGGGCAGATTTTTTCTGGCAACATCGCTTACTTTATCAAATCAAACTAGCAGAAAGAAGGGGCTTTAATTTAACCGTAAGTTTAGAACTCCTAAAGACTAAAGTATATGATTTACTGATAGATCATGAGACCTTTCCTTCCTTAGTGCATGGGGATTTGTGGGGAGGTAATTTTGGTTTTGATAGAGATGGGATACCAGTTATTTTTGACCCCGCTTTATATTACGGCGATCGGGAAGTAGATATTGCGATGACAGAATTATTTGGTGGTTTTGCAAGGGATTTTTATGATTATTATCAACAGGCATTTCCCTTAAATGAGGGTTACAATCAACGCAAATTAGTTTACAATTTATATCACATTTTGAATCACTTTAACCTATTTGGCGGTAGCTACCAATTCCAAGCTCAACAAATGATCAACACCCTTTGCAAGTAACTATGTCCGATCGAAATTTATTTAGTTATACTATTCAAAGACTAGGACAGGGAACAATAGTAATATTATTAGTTTCTTTTTTGAGTTTTCTATTATTATATTTTTCCCCTGGAGATTGCCTAGCGGATCAAAAACTAAATCAGAGTTTGTCACCAGAATTTATTAAGGCAGAAGAAGCCAGGCGGGGTCTCGATCGTCCTTTTATTGAGCAATATGGCAGATGGATGTTTAACCTGGCGCAGGGTAATTTAGGGCGCACTTGTCAGGGGAATGCACCAGTTTTACGATTGATCATAGAACGATCGGGTAATACCCTCATTTTTGCCTTGAGTGCTATATTTTCTACCTGGTTAATTGCTATACCGATGGGAATTTGGGCGGCTATCAATCGTAATAAAATAATAGACCGATCGGTGCAACTAATCAGCTATATTTTGCAGGGTTTTCCTGGCTTTGTGATGGTAATTTTGTTGTTAATTTTTGCTCAAAATAGTGGCATATTTCCCGTGGGAGGCTTACGCAGTTTAGACTATGATGAATATAATTTATTAGGCAAAATTGCTGATATAGCTTATCATTTAATATTGCCTGTAGGAGCATCTTTTTTAATTGGTTTTGCTGGATTACAAAGGCTCATGCGGGGCAATTTGTTAGATGTATTAGAAGAAGATTATATCCGCACTGCTAGGGCAAAGGGACTGCCAGAAAGTAAGGTAATTTATGTCCATGCTTTAAGAAATGCAGTTAATCCTTTAGTAACTTTATTGGGATTTCAATTAGCAAGTCTGTTAAGTGGTTCCTTTATTACAGAATTGTTATTTGGCTTGCCTGGATTGGGACAATTACTATTTGAAGCAGTAAGACAAAAGGACATCAATTTAGCGATGGCGGGCTTTATGTTGGGTTCTATTATGTTGGTTTTAGGTAATCTGATTGCCGACATTTTATTAAAGTTAGTCGATCCAAGAATCAAACTAAATGACCCCAGTTGATCAAGTTATTGTATGATTGGATGATACTATTGGAGATAAAGTTATGCTCCTCGATCGTCCTAGTAGAAGGAATCCTCCGCCCTCTTGGCAACAATTATTAATCTTAATTGGGGGATTTGTAGCAGTTATTATTTTAATTATTTGGGCTTTGATTAGTCTTTTTGCTAGTTTATTAGTCTGGTTAATTCCGCCCGAATTAGAAGCACAGATCGGCTCAGTTTTGATTAAAGAATACGAACAAAAAGCAACCAAAGGAATTGTTCAAGACACCCTCAATGCACTGCAAGACCTTTTAGAAGCAAAACAACCAGCCAAAGACCGGCGGGACTTAAAAGTAATTTATCTGCCAGACAAAACGGTAAATGCTTTTGCGATTCCTGGCGATCGGATTATTATTTTTCGTGGTTTGTTAGAAAATGTTAAATCGGAAAATGAATTGATGATGGTTTTAGGACATGAAATCGGTCATTTTGCTAATCGAGACCATCTGCGGGGCATTGCCAGGAGTCTTAGTTTACAAATTATTCTATCTTTGATCATTGGCAACAATTCTGGGTTACAGTCCCTTGGTTCTCTTACGGCAGCAATCACGCAGGCTTCTTTCTCCCAAAATCAAGAACTAGCAGCCGATCGGGTAGGTTTAGATTTGTTAGTCGGGGTCTATGGTCATGCCGGCGGTGCGATTGACTTTTTCGATCGGTTAGGCAAAAATTCTTCCGCCAATACTTTGAGTTTTTTTTCTACCCATCCCCATCCTGATAAACGAGTAAAAAAGTTAAAACAGATCATCCGTAATCGCAAAATTGCTGTAGAACCGGTCAAACCTCTACCAACAGAGTTAGGACAATAATAAATACCAAGAATT
>Ga0272446_1005379_pt1 | contig 14206 bp, 12 predicted proteins | sample YNPCB0061_FD_194587 | JGI IMG/M metagenome (GOLD analysis project Ga0272446, IMG submission 194587) | Hot spring microbial mat communities from Yellowstone National Park, WY, United States - YNP-CB-006-1 | ecosystem: Environmental > Aquatic > Thermal springs > Hot (42-90C) > Sediment | place...
CTTCACCAAGGACGACGAGAACGTCAACAGCCAGCCCTTCATGCGCTGGAAGCAGCGTTTCGATTTCGTCATGGAGGCCATCCACAAGGCCGAGCGGGAGACGGGTGAGCGCAAGGGCCACTATCTCAACGTGACCGCGCCGACACCGGACGAGATGTTCAAGCGTGCCGAGTACGCAAAGGAAATCGGTGCGCCCATCATCATGCACGACTACATCACCGGCGGCTTCTGCGCCCACACGGGGCTTGCCAACTGGTGCCGCGAAAACGGTGTGTTGCTGCATGTGCACCGTGCCATGCACGCCGTGATCGACCGCAATCCGCACCATGGCATCCATTTCCGGGTGCTCACCAAGGTGCTGCGCCTGATGGGCGGCGACCACCTGCATACCGGCACCGTGGTGGGCAAGCTGGAAGGCGACCGTGCCTCGACCCTGGGCTGGATTGATCTGCTGCGCGAGAAGTACGTGAAGGAAGACCGCTCCCGCGGCATCTTCTTCGATCAGGACTGGGGCTCCATGCCCGGCGCCTTCGCCGTGGCTTCCGGCGGCATCCACGTCTGGCACATGCCGGCGCTGGTTTCGATCTTCGGTGATGATGCCGTGTTGCAGTTCGGCGGCGGCACCCTGGGTCATCCCTGGGGCAACGCCGCGGGTGCGGCGGCCAACCGGGTGGCCCTGGAGGCCTGTGTCGAAGCCCGCAACGAGGGCCGGCAACTGGAGAAGGAAGGCAAGGCCATCCTGGAAGCGGCTGCCAAGCACTCGCCCGAACTCAAGGTCGCCATGGAGACCTGGAAGGAGATCAAGTTCGAGTTCGACACCGTGGACAAGCTGGACGTCGCCCACAAATAAGATCAGCGATCTGGATCCGGGATTGAGGCCGAAGGGCGCCGATCTGCCGCGTGCTGCCTGATCCCGGTCCGTGATCCTGTACCCCAACCGAAAAGGAACGTGAAATGTCTGAAATGATGGATTACAAATCGCGGCTTTCCGACCCTGCCAGCCGCAAGTTTGAAACCTTCTCCTACCTGCCGGAGATGAGCAAGGAGCAGATCCGCAAGCAGGTGGAATATATCGTCAAGAAGGGCTGGAACCCGGCCATCGAGCACACCGAACCGGAAAACGCCTTCGGCCACTACTGGTACATGTGGAAGCTGCCCATGTTCGGCGAAACCGATGTGGACAAAATCCTCGCCGAGGCGGAGGCCTGCCACAAGGCCAACCCCGGCCACCATGTGCGGCTGATCGGCTACGACAACTACGCCCAGTCGCAGGGCACGGCCATGGTGATCTACCGCGGCAAGCCGGTCTGACGGCGCGGCAGGGTGGAGGTCGTCAAACCCCCGCCGCCGTCAGGTGGCGGGGGTTTTTGTTTGAGGGCTCAAAGGTGAGAAGGCAAAGGGCTCTCTACATGAAGGCTGCGCCCCTTCGACACCCGATGGCCGTGGCGAGGCGCCATGACGTCTGCGTTGAAGCATTCCGGAGTCAACCATGAGTGACATCATCAAGCAATACATGATCGAGAAGGAGCCCTACTATCGCCCCGTGGGGGACGAAGTGGAGCTTTATGAGGCGGCCTATTCGGTGCGCATGCCCATGATGCTGAAAGGCCCCACCGGCTGTGGCAAGACCCGTTTCGTCGAATACATGGCCTGGCGGCTGAAAAAGCCCCTCATCACCGTCGCCTGCAACGAGGACATGACCGCTTCCGACCTGGTGGGCCGTTTCCTCCTCGATGCCCAGGGCACGCGCTGGCAGGATGGGCCCCTGGCGCTGGCCGCCCGCTATGGCGCCATCTGTTACCTCGACGAGGTGGTGGAAGCGCGCCAGGACACCACCGTGGTGATCCACCCGCTCACCGACAATCGCCGCGTGTTGCCCCTGGAAAAGAAAGGCGAGCTCATCCATGCCCATCCGGATTTTCAACTCGTCATTTCCTACAACCCCGGCTATCAGTCGCTGATGAAGGACCTGAAACAGTCCACCAAGCAACGTTTCGGTGCGCTGGACTTCAATTATCCCGAGCACGACATCGAAACCGAGATCGTCGCCCATGAGGCGGGCATTGCCCCGGAAATTGCCGACAAGCTGGTTTCCATCGCCGAGCGTGCCCGCAATCTCAAGGGGCATGGCCTGGACGAAGGGATTTCCACCCGCATGCTGGTGTATGCCGGCAGCCTGATCGCCAAGGGCGTGGAGCCCAAGGCGGCCTGCCGTGTCGCCCTGGTGCGTCCCATCACGGATGATCCGGACATGCGGGATGCGCTCGATGCCGCCGTCACCACCTTCTTCTGATCGCGCTTGAATACCGCTTGCACGAAGGTCTGGCATGTCAGTCAACCTCGACGATTACAAAGACCTGGTCGAAGCGCTGAGCCCCGATTCCCAGGAAGCCCTGCGCGCCACCTGGGTGGAGGCGACGAAGATCTACTCGCCGCGGGGGCTCGACAACTACCTCAAGGGCGCCATGGCCCTGAAGAGTCTGGGCCGGGGCTGCGACCTGGTGGTGGCGTGGCTGGAAAATGCGCCCCTGGTGGCCAAGGAGGTGGGGGAGGATGTGATCCCCGATCTGGCCACCACGGCGCTCAGCCTTGCCTCGAAGACATCGGGCGCGGTGCTGGAGCTCATCCTCTCCACGGCGCCGACGGCGGCACGCCGCCTGGGCGATGCGGATCTGTTCCGCAAATACCTGCAGTTCCTCAATGTCCTCCTCGCCCAGGCTCCGCGTGGGGTGCGGCCCATGCTGGACAAACTGGACGTGCTTTTGGGACAGCTTACGCTGGGCGGGTTGCGCCGCTGGGCCCTGTGGGGGGCGCATGCCCACCGGACCGATTACGAGGCACAGGTCAGATATTTCGGCCTGGAGAGCAAAGAATCGCTGGCCGTCCTGCAAAAGGAACGCAAGGGGACGCTGTTCATCGATGTGCAGCGGCGCATCAACATGTACCTGCGGGCCCTGTGGGGACGGGATTTCTTCATGAAGCCCACCTCGGGCGATTTCGAGACGCGGGAAGGCTACAAGCCCTACATCGAAGACTATTTCATCCATCTGCCGGATGCCTTCGACGATTTCATCACTCCCTCCGGCACCCAGGTCCCGGGGCTGGAAGTGTATCGTGCAGCGGCGGCCCATGCGGCGGCACACATCGTCTACACCCGCGAACCCATTTCCGCGGAGGCCCTCAATCCCTGGCAGATGGCGGTGATCTCGGTGATCGAGGACGCCCGCGTGGAAACGCTGGCACTGCGCCGGTTCCCCGGTCTGAAGCAGCTCTGGGCGCGCCTGCATGTCATCACCCCGCAGCAAGAGGCCTCAGCGGGTGACTATCTCAATCGCCTGGCCCGCGCCCTGCTCGATGAGACCTATGAGGACGACGACCCATGGATCATCGAGGGGCGGCGCCGGTTTGCCGAGGCCGCCGAGCGGCTGGAGACCAACCAGACCTCCTGGGACATCGGCGTGGCCCTGGCCCATGACTTCCTCAGCCGGCGCATCCCCTTCAATCCCCGCACCGACGTCCTGATCGCACCCTATCGCGATGACAACCGGTATTTCTGGGCCTTCGAGGAGTTCGATTTCAACAAGGCCATTGCCGCCGGCTACGAAAAACCCCGGCAGGTGCGCAAATATGTCTCCGTGATGGAGATGGTCAACGAGGTGGATGTGGAGCTCGCCGGCGACGATGCCCAGGAAATCTGGGTGCTGCCCACCGAGTTCTACCTGGACGAAGGGGTGACCATCAATGAGCTGGAAGGCAAAGAGCCGGTGTCGCCCCCCTTCCACTACCCGGAGTGGGATTACCAGATTCAGCTCGAGCGCCCCAGTTGGGTGACGGTGGTGGAGAAGCGCGCCAAGGCGGGCGAGCTTGCCCTCATCGACGACATCACCGCCCAGCACAAGCGCCTCATCTCGCGTATGAAATTCCTCCTTGATGCCATGCAGCCCCAGGGCGTGCAGCGCATCCGCAAGCTGGAGGATGGCGACGAGATTGACATCAATGCCGCCATCCGCGCGCAGATCGACATCCGCATGGGGCAGCAGCCCGATCCCCGCATCATGATGCGTTCGGTGCGCAAGACGCGGGACATCTCCGTGCTGGTCCTGCTGGACCTTTCCGAATCCACCAACGAAAACGTGGCAGGACAGGATTACACCGTGCTGGAACTCACCCGTCAGGCCTGCGTGCTGCTTGCCGACGCCATCCACAAGGTGGGCGATCCCTTCGCCATCCATGGTTTCTGTTCCGACGGGCGCCACAACGTGGAGTATTTCCGCTTCAAGGATTTCGACGAGCCCTATGGCGACAAGCCCAAGGCCCGGCTGGCCGGGATGACGGGGCAGTTGTCCACCCGCATGGGGGCGGCCATCCGGCACGCCACCCATTATCTGCGCCAGCAGAAATCGGCGAAGAAACTGCTCATGGTCATCACCGATGGCGAGCCGGCAGACGTGGACGTGCGTGACCCGCAATACCTGCGCTACGACACCAAGAAGGCGGTGGAAGAGGCGGCGCGGGTGGGCATCGTCACCTACTGCATGAGCCTCGACCCCCGCGCGGACCAGTACGTCTCGCGCATCTTCGGCGCCCGCAACTACCTGGTGGTGGACCACGTCGAGCGGCTGCCAGAAAAACTGCCGCTACTTTACGCCGGCCTGACGCGCTAGGCCGGGGACTTTCGGGGGGTTCCGCAACGCAGGGAGAGGAAGACATGCTCATCCACATGCGCGACCTGTTGCAATATGCGCGAAGCCGGCGCTTCGCCGTGGGCGGCTATGACATCGTCAGCCTGGAGTTCCTCGAGGCCATCATCGCCGCCTGCGAGCGGGATGCGGCGCCGGCCATCCTCAGTCTTGCTGAGTCCCATTTCCACCACTACGACTTTGCCACCCTGATGCCGGCCGTGGTGGCGGCCGCGCGTCGCGCCCGGGTGCCCCTTGCCATCCATCTCGACCACGGCGTAAGCCGCGCCAGCGTCATCGAGGCCATCCGTCACGGGGTCAACGGCGTGATGATCGACGGCTCCCATCTACCCTATGGGGAAAACGTCGCCCTCACCCGCGACATCGTGGAACTCGCCCATGGCTGCGGTATCCCGGTGGAAGCCGAGCTGGGCTATGTGCCCGGCGTGGAGGGGGAGGATGCCGCCCTGCACCCGGGGGAGCTAAACATGACAGAGCCGGAAGAGGCGGCGCGTTTCGTCGCGGAGACCGGCTGTGACTGTCTGGCGGTCTCCGTGGGCACGGTCCACGGCCGCATGCGGGGCACCCCGGCGCTGGATTTTGGTCGCCTTGCAGCCATTCGCGACGCGGTGGCGGTGCCCCTGGTCATTCACGGGGGCACCGGCCTCCTCGATGACCAGTACCGCTGCCTGGTGGAAGCCGGCATGACCAAGCTCAACTATTACACGGCGCTGTCGGATGCCGCGGCGGATTGCATTCGCGCCAACGCGGGCGTGGCTGGCGCGGGTTATCCCCAGCTTCTGGCGGGCGTGCGGGAGGCCATTGCCCGCGAGGTCTCACGCATGAATGCCCTGCTGGGCGCCACGGGACGGGCGCAGGAGGTGGCGGCAGCCTGCCGGCCGTGGCGGGAAGTGTTGCACAGCATCGGCTTCAACCTGCCAGCGGAAATGCCCCCCGAGGCGCGGGAGGCGCTGCTGCGGCAGGGTGTGAAGACCCTGTCGGCGATTCCCGGCGTGCGTGCCGTGGAAGCCGGTGTCGCCCTGCGCGGGGATGCCCGTTATCATTATTGCTGGAGCATCCGTTTCAGCGCGCCGGAAGTGGTGGAGTCCTATGCGCGCCATCCGGCCCATTGCGATTATGCGGATCGCTTCTTCCGGCCCGCGGCGACGGACCGCCTCACCATCGATTACCGCCTCGATCACCATGACTGACGCCAAGCGTTACGTGGGGCTGTTTCAGGACGGCCATGGGCTTACCCAATTGGGCCGCATCGTCGTCGATGCCTGGGTATTCGGCCTCATTCCAGAAACGGAGGACTGCGCCGGCTGGGACCTGGGGCGCATGCAGGCGCTCATGGAGCGGGTGGACGCGGAATGGGACAAATACGGCAACCTGCCCAGCCGCCTGCCGCCTGAGCTTAAGGAGCGTCACGCCGCCCTCTACGCCCGCATCATGGAGGAGGCCCGGCGCAAAGGCTGGGATCCCGAGCTCAGCGAAGACGACGAATAGCCCCGTGCCCGAAATCTCCCGTGACGTGGCTTATGCGGTGGCGCGCCTTGCCGCCGGCGGGGTGGTGGCCATCCCCACGGAAACCGTCTATGGCCTGGCCGCCGATGCCCGCAACGTGGAGGCCGTGGGGCGGGTGTTCGCCATCAAAGGCCGGCCGGCCGACCACCCCCTCATCGTCCACATCGGCGGGGCGGCCCAGCTTTCCGATTGGGCCAAGGACATTCCCGCCGAGGCATACACCCTGGCGCGGCGCTTCTGGCCCGGTCCCCTCACCCTCGTGCTCAAGCGTCTGCCCGATGTGCCGGACGTGGTGACCGGCGGCCAGGATACCGTTGCCCTGCGCGTGCCGGCGCATCCCCTGACCCTTGAACTCCTGCGTCGTTTCGGCGGTGGCCTCGCGGCGCCTTCGGCCAACCGCTTCGGTCGCCTAAGCCCCACCCGCCCCGAACACGTGGTGGCGGAGCTTGACGGGGCGGTGGACTTCATCCTCGACGGGGGGCCCTGCCGGGTGGGGCTGGAATCCACCATCCTCGATCTCACCGGGGACGAACCCCACCTGCTGCGCCCGGGCGCCGTGAGTCTGGCGGCGCTGGAAGCTGTCCTCGGCCGGCCGGTGGCCCGGGGCGGGAAAAGCCGCGTGCGTGCGCCCGGGGGCCTGCCCGCCCATTATGCGCCGGCCACACCGCTTGTGCTCCTTGCCGGTGATCGGCTCTGGCAGGAGGCGGCGCGCCAGGCGGCGACGGCGCGCATCGCCGTGCTCACCCACTCGGGGGCGGAAAGCCTGCCCCGGGCCACCGTCGTCACGCTGCCTTCGCGTCCCGAGGACTATGCGCGGGAACTCTACGCGACGCTGCGGGAACTCGATGCGGGGGGCTTCGACCTCATCCTCGTCGAGGCCGTGCCCGAAAGCGAGGAGTGGCTTGCCATTGCCGACCGCCTGCAGCGCGCGGCGGCAGGGCATCGCGAGTTGGGGGATTCCCCCCAGGTGAGGGGGTGAGACGACCTGGGGCGCATCCTTCGCCCCTCAGGGGGCGCGTCATCGGCACCGGCCCGGAAAGCTGCGCCTCAGCAGGTGTTGGCGGAACGTTGGATGCCCTCCGGGCGGATGGAGTAGACGATGCCGCAGTTTTGAAACTTGAGCTGGATCACCGAGGGCGTCACCACGGTGTAAGCCGGATCCACCGCGGCGTCCCAGTTGTTGGCCGTCCACACCGAGGGTTTCGCGAGCTGGGAGAGGGGCGGGTCACCCGGAGGGGGCACGGGGTAAGGCGCGGCGTTTGAGAGCGCCAGCTCCCTGGCCATGCGCTGGGTGACCGCGGTGAAAAGCTCCCGTGGCGTGATGGCAAGCACCCGGTCGTTGTAGGTGTCGGAAAGGGGCGCGGTGGTGACGCTGCTGTTGCCGTCGAAGCCCTCCAGATAATTGCCATAAAAGCCATTGGTGAGCCCCGGAGGGTTGGCCGAGCGGGTCTGGCCCAGGCGGCTCAAGGGCGGGCCGGGCGAAAAGAGAATGGCGACCACCGGCTGCCCGTTCAGCCGAAGCGTGGGTTGCACGGTGGAGTTCATGGGCGCATTGCCGCTCAGGAATGACGGGTCCACCAAAAGCCACAGCTTCTCCCCCTGGCCATCCCGCCGCTCATCCAGGGTGAGGGTGCGCCAGGGCAGCCACCCCACGGGGGGGCGGGCGCAGACCGCGCCTTGGGCATCGCCGTCATTGTCCTGATCGGGGCAGGGCAGCCGCCCCGGGTTGGTGACATTGCCCCCAGGGTCCAATGCGGCATAACCCAGGAGGGCCTGCTTGGCTTCCGCCAGGGCTGCTGCCGTTTTGCGGCCTGCTGCCAATTCCGTCTCCGCGCTTTTCAGGCGGCTGACGAAGACAAGCCCCCCACTCACCAGGATGAGGAGCAGGATGAGAAAAAGCGCCGCACCCCGCTGGCCGCGGGCATCAATCGGCTTCCGCTTCGCCGGTTTCATGACTTTGGCGGACGGGTCTGGTTGCTTGCGGGGATGGGGGCGCGGGGGTTGCCGCCGGTCGCCGCAACCGCTCCCCCACGCGGCCGGTGATGGGGTCGAGGGTCTGTCCCACCTTTAGCCTCACCTGGCCGGGACCAGCGGGCAGGGGAATGAGGGCCGCTCCCGGCCCCACGGCGCGGGCGTCGGGTTTTGGCCGGCCGTTCACCCAAACCGTCTGTCTGCCGTCGCTACCGACGACAATGCCGTTCAGGGTGACGCCCTCCCCTTCTGCGTCCGCGGCCGTGGCCTGCTGCTGCGCCAGTTCCAAAAGCGCCCGCTGCTCGGGCGTGAAAAAGATGCGCCCCAGTTCGTCGGCGGAGGCCGGCTGCAACACGCCGGCGAAAAGCCAAAGGAGGTGCCTTGCCTTCATGGCGCCGTCTCCTTCGCGGGCACGAGGGTGATCCACGCCAGCTCACAGTCCGCCTCCAGCTTGGGCTCGAAGCGCACGGTGAAGGGCTCGGCAAGCCGCTTAATGTCGCAGGAGCGGGGCACAAACAGCCCCGCCCGGGCCTCTTCCAGCGCCTGCAGGAAGGCGAGCAGATCGCCTTCGTGCAGAAGCTTGAGGCGCAGCGTCATCACCGATTCCCGTACCTGCACCTCGCGCGGGGCAGCGGGGAGAAGAGCAGGCTGCTGGGCGGCCAGGCGGTAGTCGATGGCAAAACCACGCAGGGACTGGCCGGCCGCCCGCAGGGCATCGATCCAGTCCACCCGTCGCTCCGCGCCAATGATGCCGGCCCCAAGCAGCGCGCGATAGGCCGGGGCATAGTGTTCGATGAGACGCCTTTCCTCGTCCACCTGGTTCAGGCGCCGCTGGGCCTCGGCGTGTTTCGCCCGGGCTTCCTCCCGGCTTTGTTGCGCCTTGATGAGCCCCTCCTGGGCGTGGAACACCGCCGCGGTGGCGAAGGCGGCGGCCGCGATGAGCGCGGTGAGGGGCGCGGCCCAGGCCCGCAGGGTGTTCGTCATGGGCTTCCCTCCAGCGTGAGGAGGAGGCGGAAGCGGGCGCTTTGCGCCTCCCGCGATTCCGCGGTGTTGCCGGAAAGGGGCGCGCTCGGGTCCAGGTTGACGGGTAGCGCAACGACCTTCACCGCTTTCACCGCCGGCCGGTTGCGGAAATCTTCCGTCAAACGCTGGATGAGCGCCAGCGCGGCGCGGAAGTCACCATCGAAGGGACGAATCTCCGCGGCAAGCTCCACCTCCTCCTCGTTGGCATTTCCTCCCTGCCCCCGTTTCCAGGTCAGGCGGGAGAGTTCCACCTGGGGATAGGCGGGCAGCACGCTGCCCACCAGACGCAAGGCGGTGGCGGGTGTGCGGGCCTGCGCCCGCAGCAGGGCGAAAGCCTCCACCGTGGCGCGCATCTCCTCCGCCGAGGCGGGTGCCGCCGGGAAGCTGCGGGTGGCTGCGGCATAACGGGCGGCAAGCTCCGCGGTCTGCTTGCGCAAGGCGGCCGCATCCTTCAGCACCCCTTGCCGCTCGACGAGCAGCCAGCCTGCTGCAGCCCCACCGGCGAGGGCAATGCCCGCGGCGGTGGCATAGAGGACCTGGCGCAGCCTTTGCTCGAGAAAACGGCGCCGCTGCGCCGGCGGGGCGAGGTTGCACGCCGCGGCCGCGCGGGGCAAAAGGCTCAGCATGATGGCGTCCATGTCTTGGGGGAGCTCGCCCACCGGCACCGCCAGCGCCCTCGCCAAAGTCTCCGCGGCCACCACCTGACATCGGAAATTGGGTTCTTCGCTCACCTGCCGGCAGGCGGGCGCCAGGCGGCCATCGGGATCCAGCACCCAGGCGGTGAGCAGGGCATCGCGGGAGAGCACGCGGCTGTTGTAGAAAAAAAGCCGGCTTTTTTCCATTTCCTCCGGCAGCAGGGTGAGGAGGGCCTCGGCGGGGGTCTCCTCCATGGGTGTCAAGCGGCTCAAGGTCAACTGGCCATCGAGGAAGAGGCTTTGGCGCAGACCGCCCCCCTGCAACGACACGAGGAGGAGGGCACCGCGGCTGCCCAGCTTCTGCACCAGGGGCTGGCTCACCGCAGGCAGGAGATGGATGCCCGAAAGCGGTGCGCCCTGGGCATTGATGGCCTCGAGCCAGGGCTGCAGCAGATCGGTGTTGGTGAGCGCCAGGAAGAGATAACGGTCATCGCGCCGGCGGCCCGCTCCCCGCCCCTGCAGACAGGCTGCACGGTAGGGCGTGGTACGGAAATATTGGGCAAGCTTGCGCTCCACCATGGCCCGTCGCGCCCTTCCCCACACATGGGGCAGCGCTTCCTGGCGGAAGTCCTCCTCCACCACGTCCAGCATGACCGCAACCGGCCGCTTGGGGTGGGCGGCAAGGAGTTCCACGAAGGCCGCGCGTGCCGCGGCATCGTTGGCAAGACGGGTGAACCCCTGCAGCCGGCCATGGGCGAACACCCCCCAGCTCACCCGGGGCGCCGAAAGATTGAGGACGATCCTGGCCGGCATCGGTACTGCACTCACAGGGGCATGCTGCCCAGAATATCGTAGATGGGCGTGAGGACGGCAAAGAGGATGGCAGCAAGCACCAGGCCCAGGAATATCGTCAATGCCGGCTCGAGGAGCTTCAAGGCCCGCTCCACCGATTCGCGCACGTCCCGGTTGTAGAAATAGGTGACGTTCATCAGCGCCTCATCCAGGGAGCCGGTGGTCTCCCCGATGCGAATCATACGCAGCACCAGGGAGGGAAAAAGGCCGGTGTTGCGGAAACTTTCGGTGAGACTCTCGCCGGCGCTGATCTGCTGAGCGGCACGGCGCAGGCCATCCGCCACGTGGCGGTTGACGACGATCCCTTCGCAGCTTGCCAAGGCGTCGAGCACGGTGATGCCGGAGCGGTAGAGCAGGCCGAAAAAATTGGCGAAACGGGCGAGGATGATTTTCTGCAGCACCGGCCCGGTGACGGGCAGATGCAGTTTCACGTAGTCCCACATCAGCCGTGCCCCCGGGAAGCGCCTCACGGCGAGGAGGAAAATCACGGCGGCAACGGGGGGGAGAACGAAGAAGACCGGCCACCAGCGGCCGATGAAATCGGACACGGCGATGAGGGCGCGGGTCTGCCAGGGCAGCTCCTGACGCAGGGTGCGCAGCAGGTTGCTGAGCTCGGGAACCAGATAGAGCACCAGAAACAGCACCACCAGACCGACGACGATGAGCACCGCCGTGGGATAGATGAGGAGTCGGCGGGTCTGGGCGATGAGCTCGTCCTGCCACTTCAGGGTGGCGGCGAGGCTGGCAAGAATCTCCGGCAGGTTGCCGGTCTGCTCCCCGGCGCGGATGAGGCTCACGAACAGGGAATCGAACACGCGCGGGTGCTGGGCCATGGCCTCCGACAGCATGCGGCCGGCGGCCACGTCCTCGGCCAGCGCGGTGACGATGTCGCGGAAACGGGGATTGTCCAGGGTGCTGGCGAGATCGGTGAGGCCATCGAGAAGGGGAATGCCGCTGGCCTGGATCTGCTCCAGGTGGAAGCAGAAATTGATCAGGTCCTGGCGGGAGACCGGCCGCGACAGCCAAGGCCCGCTCACGGTTTCCACGCGGCTGACGATGAGGTCGAGGCCCATGCGCTTGAGCCGCTGTTCCAGATCGGCCTCGTTGGTGGCATCCATGCGACCGCGGATGCGGTGGCCATCGCGGTCCATGGCGTAGTAGTGGAAGGCAGGCATGTTGGGACCCGGCGGATTCTGGCTTCACCGCAGACGGCCGGTGAGGTCCACCACCCGCCCCACTTCGGCGAGACTGGTCTTGCCTTCGAGGACGCGGCGCACGCCGTCCTCGGCCATGGTGCGGAAACCCTTGGCAAGCGCCGTCTTGCGCAGCACGTGCAGGGGGGCGCGGCTTGCCACCAGTTCGTCCAGTTCGCTGTCCATGGGCAGTAGCTCCATCAGGGCCAGGCGCCCACGATAACCCTTGTGGCGGCACTGGGGACAGCCCACGGGGCCGTAGATCACCGTGTCCTGGGGAACATCGCCCAGGATCGCGCGTTCCTCCCCATCCGGATTGTAGGGCACTTTGCAATGGGGGCAGAGCACGCGCACCAGACGCTGGGCGATGACGCCGATGATGTTGCCGGCCATGATCTCCGGCGAAATGCCGATGTCCAGCAACCGGGGAAAGGTGCCCAGGGCCGAGTTGGTGTGCAGGGTGGTGAACACCTGATGCCCCGTCATGGCGGCGCGGAAAGCCATCTCTGCGGTTTCCCGGTCGCGCACCTCCCCCACCAGGATGACGTCCGGGTCCTGACGCATGATGGAGCGGATGCCGTTGACGAAATCCATCTTCACCGTCTCGTTCACCGAGGTCTGGCGCATGAGGGTGACCGGATATTCCACCGGGTCCTCCAGGGTCATGATGTTGATGGTCTCGTCGTTGATGTGGGTGAGCAGGGAGTAGAGCGTGGTGGTCTTGCCGGAGCCGGTGGGGCCGGTGACGATGAGGATGCCCTCCGGCCGCGCCAGCATGCGCTTGAGGGCGGCCAGGGTGTCGGCGGGCAGGTCCATGTGCTCCAGGGAAATGATGGAGCGTTCCCGGTCGAGGATGCGCAGCACGATGTTCTCGCCCCAGATGGTGGGCTGGGTGGAGACCCGGAAATCAATGGGCCGGCCGTTGAGGTTGAGGCTGAAGCGTCCATCCTGCGCGGCGCGGGTCTCGGCGATGTTGATGCCACTCATCACCTTGAGTCGCACGGCGATGGAGGGCCAGTAAGTCTTGTGCAGGCTGCGGATCTGTTCCAGCACACCATCCAGACGATAGCGGATGCGCAGGAAGGCGAATTCGGGCTCGAAGTGGATGTCGGAAGCGCCGCGCTTGACCGCATCCGCGAGCAACGCGCCCACCAGACGCACCACCGGCTGGGTGTATTCCATCTCCCCGTTGGCGGTGACAAGACTCGCGTAGTCCACCTCGCCGGTTTCGATCTCGCGCAGGATGCCGTCCACCGACAGCTCGTAGCCATAGAAGAGATCGATGTATTCGGAAAGCTGGGCAAGTCCCGCCAGCAGGGGTTTGATCTCCACCTGCGGGCCCACCAGGGCGCGCAACTGGTCCAGGGCCATGACGTTGAAGATGTCGGCGACCGCCACCACCAGGCGCCGCTTTTCCGCATCGAAGGCGAGAGGCAGGAGATTGTGCCGGCGGGCGAATTCCTGCGGCACCAGTTTCAGGGCCTCGGCATCCGCCACCACGGTGGAAAGATCCACGCTTTCCTGGCCGATGGTGTGGGCGACGATGTCGCGGATCACCGCCTCGGTGACGAAACCCAGTGCGGTGAGCTGGCGTCCCAGGGGAAGCTGGCTGCGCTCCTGCTCCTTGAGGGCGATGCGCAACTGATCCTGGGTGATCAGCCCCTGTTGCACCAAGAGATCGCCGAGGCGGAGTTTCCTGCGTTGTTCGGACACGGCTTCAAGGGCTGGCGAGTCGCTCCAGGCGGCTTCTCGCCTGGGCGGGATCGAAATGGGCGCCGCCGTGTTTTTCCGCGAGCGTCAGGGCGCGGCGGTAATAATCGGCGGCGGCTTTGGCCTCGCCCAGATGTTCCAGGCTGACGGCGAGGTTGAAGGCGTAATCGGCCACTTCGTTGTCCAGGCGCTGGGCCTCGAAATAGGCCTGTTGCGCCTCACGCCAGCGCCCCTGGCCGGCGAGCAGATTGCCCAGGGCAAAATGGAGATAGGCGGCTGGCTGCTCGGCGATCAGGGCGCGCAGGCGGGCTTCCGCCGCCAAAGGCTCGCTGCGGCCGAGAAGGGCAATGAGCGCCGCCTGGGCGTAGGCGTTGCGGCTGTCCTTCTCCAGCACCCGCGCGTAGAGACGGGCTGCGTCCTCGTGGCGGTGGGCGGTGTCGGCCAGCACCGCCAGTCCCAGCCAGACATCCGGATTGTCTGGTTCGGTGAGGGCGAGTTTCTCGTAGGCGGCCTGGGCTTCGGCGTGGCGCCCCGCCTTGAGCAGGGCATAGGCCTCATTCACGGCGGAGGGGGGGGTGGCGTTGCGCACGGGTTTGAGCCAGGGCGCCTCGGCGCT
>Ga0272446_1005380_pt1 | contig 14205 bp, 13 predicted proteins | sample YNPCB0061_FD_194587 | JGI IMG/M metagenome (GOLD analysis project Ga0272446, IMG submission 194587) | Hot spring microbial mat communities from Yellowstone National Park, WY, United States - YNP-CB-006-1 | ecosystem: Environmental > Aquatic > Thermal springs > Hot (42-90C) > Sediment | place...
CGACATATTGACGCTCGATCTCCCGGCCAACAACTGTATTCCGAATCATCGAGTGGGTGCCATCCGCTGCTACCAGCAGATCTCCACTCGCTCGACTGCCATCTTCAAAAATGGCGGTTGCCTGCTGATCATTCTGTTCAACGGCAATGCATCGTGCCCCCAGACGGACATTCTCTTCGCCAAAGGCATCTAGCAGCATCCGTTGCAAGTCGGATCGAGCCACGGGGTAGGGGCGTTCACCTACCTGCTCAATCAGAGGTTGCAGACTAAAGTCGGTGAGCTTTTCTCCGGTGTATCGGTAGTAGGCCATGCGGTTCATTTGCCCGCCCACCTGCGAGATTTTGGCGTGCAATCCCAGGTAGTTGAGAACCTTCACCCCATTCGACCAGATGGAAATCGCGGCCCCAGCCGGACGCAATTCTCGCACCCGGTCGTAGACTTCAGTGTCGTACCCAGCTTGCCGCAGGGCGATCGCTGCAGATAAGCCACCCATACCCGCACCAATCACAACAACCTTTAAATTTTCCATGCTCTGACCCTCCTAACAGCTCAACCCCAAGCTGGCAACCGCGGACTCTGCAAACCCCTTCACTTGTATACACTATTTGTATACATTAGTCAGTCACAGTTCCTTTAGAAGCGAAGCAAGTCCTGGCGGGCGGGCGATCGTCATCGTTTTTTCCTCTTCGTTAGAGAAACCACTCCAGTTTGCCATGGTTAACAAAAATTCTGTAGCCATTGGCAATGGTTGCAACACCCTGGCATCGGCTGGGAGAACTAGCCAGGTCATCGTCTCTTCCTCCCGGACGGCTCCTCTCATCCGACTGCTAAATTTGGGCCTGCGGACAAAGGGGGTAGGGTCGGCTGAACTGAATCGGTGATTGATGGCAATAGTCATCTTAGTTAGGATGGGGTGCCGGGGGGGGGAACCTTTGGCTGGGGATGCAGGCCCCTACCCCTCTTTACTTTCTCCTAATTGTTTTGGCGGCAGCTATCGTTCCTATTCCTGAGACGAAAAGTCTCAACCAGCGATTTTGCTCGATTACCCACATCGATGTAAGTTGATGGCCTTAGCCTGGTTGACTCATAACCGTCATTACCTGGGGCGGTGTTGCATCCGGCGGGTAAAGAAAATCAAACTGTACCAGGCGGCGATCGCCCGGTGGCATATTCAACTCAATTAATGGCATTCCCCTCTGACCGCGTCGTTGCACCAGATGCACATAGCGAGTCCGCGGTAAACCCTGGTCATCCTTATAGCGGAGCCGCACGGTTCCCCGAAAGAAGACCTGCCGTGGCAGTGGGTCAAAGAAACGAAGACTTCCAGACAGTTTGGGTTGCTCTTCTTTAATGGGAGTCTCCAGCAAAATTGCCACCCGCTGGCGATCGCCTGTGGCATTGAAAAGCGGCAACGTTAGACGATACTCAACGGCATAGTTACCGTGGGCTTCATAGGCAGTATCTGGATAGCGAGCCACCATTGGTGCAGTTTGAATTTGCCCAGTACCATGAGTGCCTGCCCGCAGTGTACTAAGACCGTAGGAAAACGCTTCCCCCGTCGGCGGAGTTTGCAGTGTCCATTCATCTTTGTCTACGACTTGAGCCTGCCAGCGAGCACCCTGGGAAACTCCTGCAACCCGACCATAAATAATCTGCCCAGTGGTTTGCTCGGGTGGGGTCGGGGCGCGATCGCGCGGCCCCGCCAGACCCCCTTGCCGCAATTGATTTTCCCACTCTGTCAGTGTCGGAGCTCGTTCCATCCCTGCCGCATCCACTGGCGCAAACTGAGCCAAACTTGCAGCATAAACTCGACCACTACTAACTAACCGCATGGCCGTCGATCTCCCATTAATAGGCGGTTCCAGCATCTTTACTGGAATCGGTAAGTTCAAGAGCAGGCGGCTTGCCCCAGGGGGGATCACAATCTGCGGCGGAAACTCGGCTTGTCGTTGCCCCCTGAGGAGGTCACTCATCACTCGACTACCTGGCCCCGCATAAACCTCTCCCCGAGCATTATCCACGTAGGCAGGCAGATCAATAAACGGAGCATCAGGCTGACTCAGATAACTGGCCGCCTGCAAAATATCCACCGTCACCCCTTCAGGCCCTGGATTATGCAGCAAAATCCCCAAATATAAGGTGCGTAAATCCTCAGGAGTTGCTGCCCTGGCAATGTGATGGGCAAACACATCAAAGCGACCGTCAAAGGCAACATTCAGGTGCGCTGCTGGCACAGCCATTCCCTCAGGGGGAAAAGTTGATAAGAGAATGCCCTCCTGCTGTACCAGTTCTGGACTATTACTATTGAACACCAGAACCGAGTCAAGCTGCCCAGGGAGCGGGCGAATCGTCTGAGGCACGACGATCTCTTGGGGGGTAGGCATAGGGGGCACTTGGGCCGGAGTAGTCAGCAAAGGGAACATCAGCAGCACAAAACGCAGCGTCACTGATCATAGCTTGCTCCTCGGTTTGGCAAAATATGAATTAGCAATAGAGGATAGGTTCTGTCTTTAGAAAAGATAGGAGATTCCGTCAAAGGACAGATCTTCTTAAATCAATTAAGAGGGCGTTTGAAAAGTATCCGGCGGTTCAAATCGCGACGACACCCCCCTAGTCTGCCAACGCAGACTCAATCAAATCCAGGTTTTCAGTAACCTGCATCGGCAGGTTTTCTCTTGATAGCCGCGACTTCAGTCGCCAGGGTGACAAAGAGACGGGCTTTTAAGACATCCTCTAAAACAGCCGCTAAGGATTTGGAACTGTACCCCCGGAATTTGCCGGTATTTCTGAATCTTGCCCGCCGTTGGTTTTATCTCCTTAGAAGGCGCAACACAATTGCTCTCGCTCTGTAAAACGGCGACCTGCAACCCCATTCAATGCCCCTTGACTTACAACTGACCCAGTGTTGAGAATCATCAAGGTACGACAACTCATTTGTCAGACCAGCGATTGACCGATTATCGTGTCGCCATGCTTACTCACAGCGATGGCCAGTCAGAAAGCTGACCCCGCACTGGTGGTTGATCACCTGGTTTTGTCCTCAGCTTTTTGCACCAAAGCTATCATCATTCAGTACTCCCTTCACCCAAAAGAGTCAGGATTCATTGACAGATCTACGGGAGTTCTGTCAGCGATCGCAATACAGCAGCATCCATGATCCAGCAAAAGATCAGTATCGCCAATAGGGCATAGGCAATCAACCGTTCCCGAGGGGTTGGGCGACGCAGGCGCGGTAACTTTAGCAGAATTGCGAACGCATGAAACCATCGATTTCCTTTGTTATATTGCATAGCCTCTGGGGAAAATTCCGAGCTTGATATGATTTGAGAAACTCCTGATTAGAGGGAACATAGATATGTCGCGTGTCCATCCATATCAGCCTGTTTTACTACGAATATTGCATGGTGTCGCTGCGGTACTACTCGTTTTAGCCTTGATTTCAGGGTTTTTGATCTACAACACTTACGACAAGCGTTGGGGCAGTCTTACTTTACCCACGATAGGAGATATTCAGGGTATTCATGGCACAATTGCTCTAACGTTCCTATTAGTTCTACCAGTTTTTGCTCTATACAGCTTTCATATTGGCTATCGTCGTCTAGTAGAAGAGCAATCTTTCAGTCAATTAAAACAGTTTGGCAAGCCAGTTTGGTGGGTGGCAGCGCACCGCTTCGCGAATACATTGATGTTGCTTGCAGCAACGTTTGCTGTCGTAACTGGTCGAATGATGAAAGAAGAATGGCTTCCTGCTGGAGAAATTCATCGTCAATGGTATCTGGCACATTTGGCAGCATGGGTATGTGTGTTCATGAGTCTTACATTACATCTACTGATGGGAGCCAAAGTTGGCGGTGTCCCCTTGCTAGTATCAATGTTTAATTGGAAAATACGTGGCGAGGATACACTACTTTCCTGGCGTCAAGGGGTCAAAATTAAGCATCTTAGTTTGGTCTTGAAGGTTCTTGAAGGTATTGTGGTTGGAGGCATTATTATGGCATTTCTTCTGCCAGTCTTTAACTCCTAAAATGTACCCGTATAACAACCCCAACGCAGTAGACGGACGAAATCTGCTGGTGCTCAGATTGAGGTCGTCTGCCGTCGCTGGTTGGGAACGTTAGCCATAAATCTTTTTTTCCGAGCGTTGCTACAGTCAGTTTCCCACTAGCTCACCGACTGCCCACACTGACTGCCCACACCGATGGCTGACCGGGGAATGTCTGCAACAGCTCAAGCTGGGCTAACCTGGATTACTCTACCAAACGCTGAAACCTTGATGGCAGAAACACCTCAAAATACAGACTGTTTTTTAGGCAAATCGCCAGATTGGCTTCTTGGAAAGTCTTCCAGCGATTTTCCGGAATCGTCATGAATAATGCAGGCTAAGCCAAGAACAGTGCGGTTATCCCCTTTGGACATCTTCACAGGCAATTAAGACCAATCACTCGATTAGTTCTTTGCGGAATTGTGCATCAAATGGGCAGCGCAGCCGGATGATTCAGACTGCTAAGCCCGATAGCTGGAGTAAGTCCGATAGATATACAGTTGAAGCTGAATACCCGAAGCTCCCCAAGGCGAACCTGACCCGCTTCTAATCGTGCAGCCAAGCCGTAGTTCCAGTAAAATTCGAGCAATTTTCAAAGCTCAAATCCCGCTAGAGATTCGGTGAGGGCTAAGATCCCGCCAAGCGTGGCGCTCCTATCCCCTTTGAACAAGTGGACTATCACGACAAAGGCTACCGTGTTCCACTTCCCATACGGCGACCAGGCAATCCCCGTTCAGGAAGCTTAAAGGTTAAAGTCTGTTTTACAGCAGCAGTATGAGTCACCTGACCGGCAAATGGGCGGCTAATGTTCTGGAACAGGCCCAATAACCCGATTAAACATCCAGTTAGCAATAGACTATCCACAATGATTGGAAAAGGAGGGCGATGTATCAAGTTTTTCCAGCAGAGCAGCGCTTCAAAAGGGGCTGAAGGACAGCAGGAAGTAGGAATGTCAAACAACCTTGTTGCCCTACTAACACCATAGGAAAACCAGCTTGATGAAACCTTCATACTTTCAGTCAATCTACTGACGGATCTTAGCCATTTAAGTTGCCGAAAACAGTAACCGCTCGGCCTTTTTTCAGGGATTATCACCCTCTGTGATCTTGGCGCGTTTGTAATTTAATGACGAACTCACCCGGTTGATGGGTAATAAATTTGATTCTTGCAGCAGGTTCGTGTCAGTATCTAGGCAGAAAATTAAACTTTGTCCAGGTTTAAACCTAAGGTTTTGCCTACGGGGAAACCGCTAGTTTTGAGCTGGACGTTGTCTATGCTGGCATTTAAGTGAATTTCCGTAGATGGAAGCCCTCATTCTGCTAACCCTGGTTGGTATATTCTGGCTGGTCAGCTCGCGTCGCTGGCGGCGACGCTTTGTCAATCCTCTCGCGATCGCTCTCATATTGGCCCTATTTGTCACCTCGCCATTGATGGTGTCGCTGACAAACTGGTTGGTTACGTTAACCTTGCCAGCAGATACCGGCGAAAAAGTCGATGCTATTGTGGTGCTTGGGCGTGGTCCCGATTTGCGCAATCGACGGGTTGAGCTGGTTGAAGAGCTTTGGGATGCCAAACGAGCACCCAAAATTTTTGCCAGTGGCATGTTAGATGCCAGGGAAATTCTTGAACAACTTCAGCGGAGTGGCGTACCCGACAAATCCTTGAATGGGGAGGCCTGTTCCCAAAGCACGGTCGAAAATGCCCGCTACACATCGGCTCTTCTCTATACCCAGGGGATTCGCAAAATTCTGTTAGTGACCGATCCTCCCCATATGCTGCGATCGCTCCGATTGTTTCGGAGTCATGGGTTTACGGTGATCCCCTACCTTAGCCCTCTACCATCAACATCGGATAGTCAATATAAGGTTTGGGTCACCCTGCGGGAATACGTGGGCCTGCTGACGTATCAAATCAGGGGTGAATTTCGTACCCAGCCAGCGATGGCCCTGGAACATCCAGATCCAGAAATCATCAAGAAGTTTTCTGAATGGAACTGTCTGCTTTAACCTAGCGGGTTGAAGCGCTGACAAACCAAAATTTATAAGCAGTTTGTTCGATTCCACGTAAACTTTAACCAATTGACTGAACTTCGTTATCTACCACTTAATAATCTGGCGGCTGTTATGAGCGATTATCCAGATTTTGCCCCACAGCATTATCAAATTAAGCGCGAGTTGGGGTTAAACCGGGCAGGAGGTCGTGTCACCTACCTGGCAACGGATACCCGGACTCAGCAACAAGTCGTCATTAAGCAATTTCAGTTTGCTCGTCTGGGTGCAAGTTGGGCTGATTATGACGCCTACGAACGTGAAATTCAACTCTTAAAAGAGCTGAATCACCCAGGTATTCCCCGTTATCTCCATTCCTTTCAAACAGAGACCGGCTTTTGCATGGTGCAGGAGTATAAGCCTGCCACTTCACTCGCAGATTCGCGTAGCTTTAACCCTGAACAGATTCGGCAGATTGCGATCGCAGCCCTAGAGGTTTTGGTTTACCTGCAAAACCGGATTCCACCGATCATTCATCGAGATATTAAACCTGAAAATATTCTAGTGGATGAAGTCGGCAATCTTTTTCTCGTCGATTTTGGCTTCGCTCGAGTTGGAGATGGAGAAGTCGGAGTCAGCAGTGTGGTCAAAGGAACCCTGGGATTCATGCCACCTGAGCAGTTGTTTAATCGCCAGCTAACGGAGGCCTCGGATCTTTATGGCTTGGGAATGACGCTGATTTGCCTATTAACAGGAACAAAATCAGATCGAATTGGAGATCTCGTCGATATTAGCTACCGCGTTAGCTTTAGACATCTTATTCCTAACTTCAACGTCCAGTGGGTCAACTGGTTGGAAAAAATGGTGGAGCCGCGTTTGAAAGATCGTTACCCCAACGCTCTCGCCGCTCTAGATGCGGTTCCTACTTCTCCTTTGCGTCCACCAGAAGCTCAATTCAGCCAATCAAAGCTTATTTTTGCTGCTGGGCGAGTCGGTGAGCAACTGATCCAAACCCTGAGCATTACGAATCCAATTCCAGAAACAACCTTAGAAGGAGCATGGCAGCTAGAACCTCATCTCCATGATCCTGAAGCAGAGCGCTACCAATGGATTTCGGTGACCCCTCAGACCTTCAGAGGGAACCAAACAGAGTTTCAGATAATGGTAGATACGCGTCGGTTGATGGCTGGTAAAACCTATCACCGGCGGTTGGTGCTACAGGCAAACACGCTGGCAAAATTCTACCCGCTGAATCTCCAAGTTCAGACGGCTCCCATCTTAGTGAAGTCTCAGTTACTGCCCTACGGGCTGCTAACGCTAGCCTGCCTGTTTTTTACCGGCATTAGTTGGCTGGGTGGCTGGATGGTGCTGGTAGTGAGGGCAATTACAGAGTCCTCGGATGTATCGGGATTTAGTGCAATGCTAGGAGCAGCGATTGGGTTGGAAGGTGCTGCATGGCTGATGCGTTCCTCTGAATGGCGCGTTGGCTCAGCGGCCAGTACCCTGGCTGCAATTTTCACAGGAGCTTTAGCGACCCTTCGCGTTTTGACAGAGGCAACCTCCAGCACAGGGTCTAGTGTCATAGCGGAAGCATTGGTTGGAGGCGTGGAGGGCGCAATCACAGGGATCGTTTTGGGAACGATGGTGGAAAAGATGATTGTTGCAGGCACCCAAAAGGGATTGACGATCCTGATTTCGCTTTTAACCACTCTTCTGGGTATCAGCCTTGGCCTCAGCTTAATTCTTGGGACAATGAATCTACTTAACTTCACGCTACTGGTATTCAGTAGTCTTAGCCTAGTTACGCTAATTATCCAGCGTTCTCTAAGCCGAGCGCATGTGATAAATACTCACCGTAAAGCCGAACGGTACCTAATCAAACCCTAGAGCATCGATCTGGCAACAAGGATTTAAGATTTTCGGCATTGCTGATTTTGGGCATGAACTACAGATTGTATAAGCTGAAACTTCGTTCCAATTCATACTGCCATTCAGCACCACCCTATTTTATGACCAGAACATCGGGCTAGCTTTAACAAGCCTTAAAATTTCCTATCTATATGTTAAAAAATGATGAACTTCTAGTCGATGTGATTTAGATAATGCGGCGGTTACTGTAAAAAGCTTGTAACAAGTTCAAGGATTCACCTGCACTCAGAGCAGCGTGCTGTTATCGTGTTGTCAGTTTTGGGACTTACGCACATGAAGCCGCAAAAGCGATTTACGTTAATTAAGGGTTTTTTGTTTCCATTAGTCTTCTTTGGTCCACCGTGATTACTCTGCGAGTGTAAAGGTACTTGTTGCTCATAATGAGCATAAGGGATAAATTTCTGAGCCTTTCTCTTTGTCTGCTAGTTAGGTGGGTTCCTTAGCCAGAGGCTTCAGTAAGTTTTTGTTTCATTCCTCTCGGATTCGGTGCAGATTTTGCGTGGATCATCCGACATCTGCACACCTAAGAATCTGGAGTGAACAGTCACAGTATTTTGACATCTTCAGAACGAGTTAACTTGAGAACTCCAGATTACTCGGATTTAGTTTTTTACTCAATTTAGTCGCTTACGGAATCTTGTAGTTAGCCAGCTACAAGCGTTAAGCCATAGAAGCTTTCCTGCAATCACTGCAACTGTGAGTTTCTCAGGTTAATTGATTGCTTGATCCTGCCTAGATACCGCATTTCGCTACATTAACCCTAGCATCGGTCTAGAGAAGTTTGATGGCTCGTAGAATTTAAACTCCATGAGCTTTTTGGTACCCAAACTACTTGTCAGATTTAACTTGGCAAACCATTCGGGCGAGGGAAGCGCTTATCTATTGTTTTTTTCTATTGTTTTTTACTTGAATTCAGTACGTAGTCCACTAAGTTAACTGAATAAGGGGCAGTTATGAGCTCAATAGATAGTAATGTGACCGGATTACCATTTGCGAATAGCTCCCATCTAAGAACCTGCATGCGTTTCTTAGGGTATGGCTTGACATCTGTTTTAGGCTGGGTTCCACGCCCTTTAGGCACAATTCTAAGAGGTGTTTTTTATCGACCAGCTTTAGGGTTTATGGAGGGCTTTCCTTTCATTCATGGTACTGGGGTGGAGTTGCTCGGATCTGACCAAATTGGGATTGGTAATGGAGTAAGGTTGATGCGAGATGTGTGTATCAATGCACTTGGACTCAACAGTAAGGTTGTGGTCAGGGCTAATGCTCGGATTGCAAGAGGAGTCGATATTAGTGTGACTCCCTACGGTGATTGCTCAATTGAAATTGGTGAATTTGTCTACATTAATGCTTATACTCAGATTCATGGTCCAGGAGATATTAAAATTGGCAACGGATGTCTAATTGGATCTCATGTTGCAATTTTTGCGAATAACCATATCTTCGCTGATCCAGACATTAAAATTCAAGATCAGGGTTTGTCACGAGAGGGCATTGTCATCGAAGAGGATTGCTGGTTGGGTGCAGGAGTCAAGGTTTTAGACGGGGTAACTATTGGCAAGGGGAGTGTTATTGGCGCAGGAGCCGTTGTAACCAAAGATATTCCACCCTACTCAGTCGCTGTGGGTGTTCCTGCCAAGGTGATCTCATCCCGGAGAAAGCATGGGCAAGTACTCAGCCCTGATAAAACTTTAGGATAGTGCCTTTTCGTAACGGGTAGAAAAGGGTAGAGAAGCTATACTTTGGGGCAGTAGATTTTGGCTTTCTAAAGGAGTAAAAGTAAGGAGTATCTCTCCCTTTGCGAAACTCTTGACTAAAGCATGGTGTGGACAAATTAGGTAGCTATAGCAACCTCAAGTCGGATATGGGAGTCTGGAGGGGGGACAAGTTACAAGCGAACTTCCCTTAATGCTAGAGCGGTGACAAGCGTTGATTGAGTGATTGCGTCGGCAGGTTTTTTCCCTGTAGCTGGGACTTCAGTCGCTAGGGTGACAAAGAGGCAGGCTTTTAAAGTATTTTCTAAGAACTTGTGTATATCTTTACAGCTTGTCTACAGGCGTGAACATTCATCTCTGATGGTTGAACAGGATTTATCGGTTGATTTGGAAAGGTCAGCTTTTGCAGCGCAACGACGATTGCTCCGTTTCCGATTGTCTACCGCCCCCAGTCTTTCGCATTCTTGGTGATAAGTAACGGTCATTCTCAAGAAAATCGAACCTTCTGAGTTGTGTTGGGAACGAGAAAGGCGGCTTCTGCTGCTGTTCTTGTCGTGAAATTGGGAGAGCCACAGGCCCCCAAAGACTCAGTGGGAGTCACCTGAATCTCTATAAATCCGGCCTTGGTCAAAATCTCTGTGATCAGATGGGTCGTGTTATGGCTGGCTGCGGTGAGCAGGGAACTGGTGCAAGCTTGCTGACGAATTTCAGCGATCGCCTGCCGTTGCGCGGCCTCATACAAATCGGCACCAGCCTTTTGACCAAACCACCGTCGATAGTTCGCCAGAGTAGTAGACCGATCCAGATCCAAACTTACGGCTTGAATTTGGGGCGGTGGCAGTTTCACCTCAATTCGACGCTGAACAGGATCAAGGGCCTGCACTTGCAAGCCATCCAGGGCAATCCCAGCTCGCACCGTCCCTACTCCCTCATAGACCAGGTTCGTATCTCCCAGAGGAATTCCCAGTGCTTGAACCACTTGGCGTAAGACAACCGTTGCTTTGACGGTGGTGGTGGCACTGGTCAACTCCGTCGCATCTTGCACGCCACTGACAATCAGGTTACGCACTTGGGCCTCGGTCGTGAGATAAAACGGCGACATCAGGGAATGAAGCCCAAGCCAAAGGGCCAAGAACAGAGCGATCGCCCCAGTCGCCAGCCAAAGGGCGCGATCGCCAATCCCTCCTAGGGTTGTCTGGGCCACCTGTCGCAGGCCATTCAATGATGCCATAACTTCTACACCCCTCTGGGGAACGCTCTACAACCAAGCAATCATGCCCCCATTTTAGCGCTGGTCGCTTAGCCCTGACTGCTTTGGGGCTGCGCCTGAGTGCGCAAACAGCCTTGAAATACCCAGCGGTAAAAATGCCCGGTCAGGTAGGAGAGATTAAAGGCAATGAGCAAAAAGCGCACAACCCAGAAATCGACACGGGGAAAGAGATGGATTGAAATCACCAGAACTAGGCCCCGCTCTATCCAGGCTACTACGCGCCCATGGTGACGGGGATCCCAATAGGAAATCGGGCTGATAAAGCGATACTGGCTAAAGGGTAAAAAGTGGCGGTGGGCATCATGATTGTGAATTGGTAAATCACCCAGGGAATGCAAAATCGCGCTTAAACCAACTAGTTCGAGCCATTGCCATCCTAAGAAATGGGCTAGAATTGCCGCGATCGCGGCTAGGGGAATGGAATGAAATAAATGAACGATTTGCTGCCAGTGAGGCTGCCAGTAGGTTTCAGACCAAACTGTCGCCTCCGACTGACGCTGGATGCGCTTTGCCCAAAAATACATGACAAACATGGGAATGTCGGGTAAAGTTGCCCCGATAATCACCGGCAACACCGCTTCAGAGCGTCCATTCATCAGTAGAGCAAGATTCACAATCGCGTGGCTCGGAGTATTCATGCTTCCCCGCTGAGAAAGTCCACGCTCAGTATGCCCCAAAATAGATGGATTTTTGTAAAGATCCTGTCTGTCCGTCTCCAGGCAAGCCTTTAACAGCAGGGGAGAGCAGGTATGTCGGTGGCATGACCTTGCTCAAACCACCATCCTATTTGGGGTGCGCACTGTTCAACTCCGCTAATAGAGAGCATCAAAGATTTTTAGGTTTCTCTACCGGGGCGATCGCCCATGCCAGACCCACGGGGTGTTATGGTGCTTGTATACCGTTACCCTTAGGCTAACTGGTTTAATGATGAACGCTCAATCGCCCCTACCCCCCAATCGCATCCGGGATGTGCAAGTGGCATCCCTGGGAAATGACACGCTGGTGTTGCGATCGCGCACTTGGGACCGGCTGAAGTTTGAGGTAGAGTATGCTCGCCAAAGGGGAACGACTGCCAATTCCTATCTTATTCAGGCAACTGAGTCGGCCTTAATTGACCCACCTGGGGAATCTTTCACTGATCTGTTTTTAGATGAGCTGCAGCTACATCAGTACTATCAACGATTGAGCTATGTCATCCTGGGGCATGTCAACCCCAACCGGGTCACGACCTTGAAGCGCCTGTTGGAGTTAGCACCCTATGCCACAGTTGTTTGCTCAAAGCCAGGGGCGATCGCATTGCAATCTCTCCTGTCTGATCAACCAACGAGTGCAGCGACGGCCTATCCTGAAGAGGCACTAGAATTGGGCATCGCCTATGCAGGCGATCGCACCCTCAAACTGCGGATTGTTCGCGATGGCGACCAGCTTGACCTGGGCAACGGCCATGAGCTGCTCTTTTTCTTCGTGCCCACGCCCCGCTTCCCCGACGGGCTAGTCACCTTTGACCCCAGCACTCAAGTGATTTTTACAGACAAGCTGTTTGGTGCGCATGTTTGTGGCGAAGCCGTGTTTGATGAGCACTGGAAAGAACTCCAAGCCGATCGCCGCTACTACTTTGATTGCCTCCATGCCGCTCAAGCAACTCAGGTTGAAACAGCTCTGGGCAAATTGGCAACCGTTAAAGCTAAATTGTATGCTCCAGGGCACGGGCCAATTGTGCGTCATAGTCTTAGCCGTCTCACCCTGGATTACCAACAGTGGTGCGCCGAGCAACAGACCCAAGATTTTTCTGTGGCATTGCTCTACGCCTCTGCCTATGGAAACACCGCTACGATGGCCCAGGCGATCGCCCGGGGGATTACCCAAAGTGGAGCAGCCGTCAAAGCCATTAACTGCGAGTTTGCTGACCCGGCTGAAATTGAACAGGCGATCGAAACCTGTGATGGCTTTGTTATCGGCTCTCCGACCCTGGGGGGGCATGCACCAGTACAAATTCAAACAGCGCTTGGAGTAATCTTGGCTACAGCAGCCAAAACGAAGGTGGCAGGGGTATTTGGCTCCTATGGCTGGAGTGGAGAAGCCGTTGATATGCTGGAAAGTAAGCTGCAAGATGCGGGCTATCGCCTTGGGTTTGAAACCCTGAGAGTGAAGTTTAAACCAACCGAAGCGGTACTCAAGCAATGTGAAACGGCTGGTAGCGAGTTTATTTATACCCTCAAGAAAGCCAGAAAGTCGGTGGCTCCACGCCAATTTGTTGCCGAAACCCAAACGGATCGCACGGGGCAGGCCGTTGGGCGGGTTACGGGTTCCCTTTGCGTTGTCACCACCAAAAAAGCTGGAAAAAACCTGGGGATAGTAACTTCCTGGGTATCCCAGGCAACTTTTAACCCACCGGGCATCACAGTTGCGATCGCTCAGCATGGCAATATCGAGTTTCTTGCCACTCCAGGAGAGCAGTTTGTGCTCAATATTTTGAAGGATGGTAGCTCCTTGCGGCGACACTTTCAGCGGACTTTCTTACCCAATGAAGACGCCTTCACCGACCTTGATACTGAATTAGCTCCCAATGGCAACCTCATCCTAATGGAAGCACTTTCCTGGTTGGAATGTACGGTACAAAATCGGATGGAATGCGGCGACCACTGGCTAGTTTATGCCACTGTGAACAACGGTCGCGTGCTTGACTTATCGGGGGTTACTGCTGTCAACCACCGCAAATCAGGAAATCAGTACTAGAACGGCGACACTGTTGAGGAGTACGGGCGATTAACGATGCAAAGTCCCCGACGGAAAGGGCAAAGCCCGATAAAATTCAATCTATCGCTTTGGTCAGAAAACTTAGGACAAAACTCAGCGCTCAACCGCCGATGCTGGGCAGGCCTCCTGCTTCGCGATCGCCCTGTTGCTCACCGCGACTCCTATCAATTAGGGCGAAAGCCTCCTGCTGGGTCATCACCATCAGCACATGGGCGATCGCGGCATCTGCTGAGGTGGCTTAGCTGTCTAGTGGGCTTTTTACCCCTCGCCCACCCTGATTGAGAACATGGGTGTAAATCATGGTGGTCTTGACATCTTTGTGGCCCAGCAGTTCTTGTACGGTGCGAATGTCATAGCCGTCTTCTAATAAGTGAGTGGCAAAACGATGGCGAAAGGTATGGCAACTGACTCGTTTTTCGATGCCCGCTGCTCGTGTTGCTCGTTTAACAGCTCGTTGCACGCCGGTTTCATGCAAATGATGGCGACGCACAAGTCCACTACGGG
>Ga0272446_1005381_pt1 | contig 14203 bp, 9 predicted proteins | sample YNPCB0061_FD_194587 | JGI IMG/M metagenome (GOLD analysis project Ga0272446, IMG submission 194587) | Hot spring microbial mat communities from Yellowstone National Park, WY, United States - YNP-CB-006-1 | ecosystem: Environmental > Aquatic > Thermal springs > Hot (42-90C) > Sediment | place...
AGCCGCTCGCCCGACGAGGGCCGCTTCGAGGCGAGGGCCGCCGTGGGAATCAACAGCACCGTCGGCTGCGCCTGGCCGAGGTACAGGTAGAGCTCGGCCGTCACCGCCACGAAGTCCCGCGCGTCGCCCTGCAGCACGCGGCCCACGCGCGCCGCTGCCAAGCCCAGCCGCATCGTCGTCACGCCCGTCTCGGTGTCGCCCGAGATGCGCACCCACGACGCCGCCGTGCGCCCGCCGCAGCGCGCGCCGCCGACGTCGAAGCCGAACAGCACCAGCAGCCCGCGGCGGTTGGCGTTGTCGGAGTAGCGCAGCGCCACCTCGTCGCAGCCGTCGCCGTCGAGGTCGCCCAGCGCCGTGGGCGTGAAGGTCGGCCACGGCAGCGTGGGCAGCGAGTAGAGCGGGTCGCACGCCATGGTGGGCTTCGCCAGCGACGCGTCGTCTGGCGCGCGGCCGCCGAAGATCTCCAACCCGTTGGCGCGCGCCACCGCGAGGTCCTTCTTCCCGTCGCCGTCGAAGTCGAAGTTGCCCTCCAGCCCGTTGCGGCCCAACGCGCTGCGCTGGCACAGCGACGCGGCCCCGCCGTCGGGCACCGTGCAGCCGGGAATGTCGCGCAGCGCCCAGACGCGGAAGCCTTCCTTGAAGGTGCCGTCGGCCTGGCCGAGATGCACCATCGCCGCGCCGGGCGACTGGCTCGCGGTGGGCATGCACTCGAGGCGGTTCTGGGCGTAGTCCACCACCGTCGTGCCGCCGTCCGCCTGCTTCGTCGGCAGCGTGAAGTTGGACGCCGAGAAGACGGCATCGAGGCGCCCGTCGCCGTCGAAGTCCGTCAGCACCGCGTCGGTGGCGATGCCGCGCCCGCCGAAGGCCGGCCAGCCGCCGTCGCGCACGTAGGCCGTGTTGGCGCCTTCCATCAGCACCCGCGGCACGTCGGGCGCCGCGGCGGAGAAGGCGATGGCCTGGCCCGCGCCCGTCTCGCCGCCGGTGTCGTCGCGCGCCGGTCCGCTGATGGCCGGCACGCCCACCACCGCGCGCAGGCCCCCGCCCAGCGCGCCCACCGCGATGGCCGCGCCGAACTGCTGGCTGGCCGGCTTGTTGGGCAGCGGCACCGACGTCGGCGTCCACGCGTCGGGATCCCCACCCGACGAGAAGATGTCGAGGCGCCCGGTGAAGTCGCCCAGGGCCGTCGACGCGCGGCTCGCGTAGGCCACGACGCGGCCCGTCCACGTGGCGAGGCCGGTGCCCAGCGTGTCGGCCCGGCCGGTGCCCTGGCGCGCGAAGTCCGGCTTGTTGGCCACCGTCCCCGCGGCGCGGCCCGCGAGGCGGAAGAAGAGCAGGCGGCCGGCCATCGGCACCGTCGTCATCATCCCGCCCACCATGAAGCTGCTGGTGGCGTAGGGCGCGCCGAGGCCGAGCTCCGGGGCGCCGTCGCCGTCGACGTCGGCCACCGTGAAGCTGCGCCCCGCCTGGATGTTGGACTGGTCGCCGTAGAAGCGGAGGTAGGCGTCGTCGCGGCCCACCTGCGTGGGCGAGGCGCCCGGCGCCGACGTCGGCCGGTACGACGAGAGGTCGAAGAGGAGCGCGCCGCCGCCGTTGCTGCCGCCCGCGGTGCCGCCCATCATCGACAGGTTGGGCGAGTCGGCGCGATCCGCCGCGGCGATGAGCAGCGCCTTGAGCGCGCCCGCCGCGGGCGAGAAGCCGAGGCGCCAGGTGCCCTCGTCACCGTCGGCGGTGTTGGCCGGCAGCAGGAAGAGGTCCGGCGCGTCCTCGAAGTGCTTCGTGCCCGGGCGCCCGAAGTGCACCTGCACCGCGTTGACGGCGCGGGCCACCGGCGTCCCGCCCAGCAGCGTGTTGTTCACCGTGGTGACGAACGCGAGGTCCGTCAGCGCATCGCCGTTCAAGTCCGCCGCCACCAGCGCGCGGCCGGCGCGGAGGTTGGAGAAGCGCCGCAGCGTGCCGTCGGCCGCCAGGTCCGCGCCCGAGAGGCGCACGCTGCCCAGGTCTGGAATCGGCTGGCCCTTCTGCAGGAGGAACAGGTCGATGACGCCGCGCGCGGTGAAGCCCGCCCCGGGGGCGATGTCGGCGCCCGGAGAGCCCACCACCAGGTCGTTGTCGCCGTCGCCGTCGACGTCGGCGATGGCGAGCGACGCGCCGAAGTTGCCGCGCCCCAGCCCGGTGAGCGGCCCACGCAGCGCTCGCGGGCCCTCGGGGCCGATGGCGTAGAGGTACACCGCGCCCGAGTCGGCCACGGTGACGTCGTCGCCCGGCGCGGAGATGGCGAGGTCCGCCTTGCCGTCGCCGTCGAGGTCGCCGGCCGCCATCACCGTGCCCAGCTGCGCCGTGTCGCTGTTGCCGGTGATGGTCCACGTGGGCGCGTTTGGCAGGCCGGCCGCGGTGCCCTTGAAGATGAACACCGCGCCGCCCTGCGGCTTCGAGAGGTCGCTCTCGGGCACGCCCAGCGCCACGTCCACCACGCCGTCGCCGTCGAAGTCGCCGGTGACGACGTTCGCCACGTCGCTGCGGCGGCCCTGCGCCACCAGCCCGGGGCGCGTCAGCTCGGTGAGGAGCCGCACCGTCACCGTCGCCTTCTCGGCCGTGTAGCGATCGCTGCCCTCCAGAACCGCGGTGCCGCTCCCCGCCGACGGCGCGCGGTACACCGCGCCCATCGCGTTCTCTTCCACGGTGCCCGGGCCGCTCACCACGCGCCACGTCACCTCGCCAGAACCGTCCCGCGTGGCGAGGGGCACGAAGGCGCCGGTGGGCAGGGCCAGCTTCGCGGGCGCGCCCCGGAAGGAGGCGGTGGTGGCCACGCGGTACTGCACCAGCGCCTGGTCGCCGGTGGCGCTGTCACGCACCACGATGAGGTCGAGGCCCTCGGTGGCGCCGGCCACGTACTCGCCCGCCGGCGAGATGCTGCCGCCCGAGGGCAGCGCCTGCGCCTCGAACGTCGCCACGCCGCGCACGCCCCCGACGTCGATGGAGAAGCGCGTGCCGGGCCGCACCGTGGCGCGCGCCGGCCGCACGTCGAAGGCCGCGTCGACGGTGATGGAGACGGTCGCCGCGTTGCCGCAGTCGTCGGCCGCGGTGACGACGTCGGTGCCCGGCGTGGGCCCCGCGACGTAGCGATCTCCGCTGATGCTGGCGCCCGTGGCGTTGGTGGTGACGGCGTACGTGTAGCGGCCGCTCCCGCCGGCGCCGGACACGGTGGCCGCGCCGTTGACGCGCAGCGCGCTGGGCGCCACCGAGGCCGTCACGGCGGGCAGGCCTTCGCACACGTCGACGGGCGGCGGCGGCACCGGCGGCTGGGGGACGGGCGGCTCGCAGGCCAGGAAGGCCGCGATGGCGACGACGGGCAGGGCGCGTCTCACGGCTGCGTACCTCCGTTCACCCACCGTTGAATGGCCTCGATGCTCGCGGGGTCGAGCGGCCCGTCGGCGGGCATGCGCTGCGTGCGCACCGCGTTGGCGATGGCCGCGGCGTTGTCCTTCCACTGCTGGTAGCCGGCGAGCTCCGGCGTGGTGCCCGTGGTGTGGCACTTCGCGCAGCGCGCGGCGTTGATGGGCGCGAGGTCGCGCTCGAACGAGATGACGGCGGTGGCGGCGCCGCGGAACTCGAAGTGCAGCTTCCGGGCGGCCACTACGTCGCCGTACGTCGCCTTGAGCGTCAGCGTGTGGTTGCCGTCGGCCAGCGCGGCGAACGACACCGGCTTGTCCTTGCCGTGGTCGACGCCCGCCAGCGAGAAGACCAGCAGGCCCTCGGTGGGACCGCTGCCGGGCAGCGCGTCTGCCACCGCGACGGTGTGCGCGGGCGTGTCGTCGAGCTGCCACGCCAGCGCGGTGGGCGCGGGCGTCGACGGCACCAGGCCCGTCACCGGCAGCTCGGGCGCGTACACGCGCATGTTCTCGAAGAGGCCCGACAGGCGCGGCGCGGGGCCGGGGCTCACCGACAGCGTCTTCTCGCCGCAGCGCACCCACGCCACGCCGGCCGCGTCGACCGCCAGCAGCGTGGGCACCGCGGGCAGGCCCTTCGCCTCGCCCCAGGACTGCGTGTCGGCGTCGTAGCGGAACAGCCCGTCACCCGCCTGCAGCCACGCCACGCGCCCGGAGGACATCAGCTGCTTCGGCGCGCGGCCCAGCTCGTAGCGGCGCCAGCCCAGCACGGTGAACTGGAACAGCGACTTCGGCGTGATGGCCCAGACTTCGCCCAGCGAGTCCTTCGACGGCGAGATGCCCGCCATCGCCAGCACGCCGCCGGCCAGCGCCTCGGCCGACAGCCCGCTGTCCCGCACCGAGAAGCCGGTGCGCGAGGTCTGCGCGGCGCTGGCCAGCCGGTCGCCCTGGGCGAACCACACGCCCTGCGCGCCGTCGGGGGCCGGGCCGGCGGCCAGCGCGGTGAGGCCCTGCACCGTCGCGCCGCCCAGCGTGAGCTCCGACAACACGCCGCCCTCGAGGCGGTAGAGGCCCGAGGCGTGCGCCACCCAGCCCACGCCGTCCTGCCCAACCGCGGTGGCGACGAGGCCCTCGGCGTCGAGCGCGTCCTGCCACGCCGGCGAGATGAGCCAGCCCGTGTCGGCCACGAAGAGGCCGCGCGAGGTGGCCACCAGCGCGTTGTACGGCCCCAGCGGCCACACCGAGCGCGCGGGGCCGGGCAGCACCGGGTTCTGCGGGTGCGCCTCGATGACGCCCTGGCTGCCGTTGGAGCGCAGGCGCACCACGCGGCCGGCGAGGTCGACGAAGATGCCGCCGCCGCGCTCGTCGGCGAACGACGGCGAAGCAGAGAGGGCGACGGTGGACTCCGTCACAGTGCTGTCGAAGGCGCGCGGCACGAGCGTCTCGGACACCTGTCCGCCGCCGCAGCCGACCAGCACGAGTGACAGGGTGAGTCCGAGGGCTCCGCCGAGGGCGGGGAGTCTCACGGGCAAGGTGCCTCCAGGAGGTGACGGCCCATTCCCGCGGGTCAGGCCAGCAGCCCCTTGAGGGGCGCGACGCGGGTGATGCTGTAGTCGAGGCCGGCCGACGCCAGCACGGTGGCGATGACGTGGTCGGGGAGAATCTGGAAGCCGTCCGGGTCGGGCAGGCCGGTGTCGTGGTCGATGACGCCCGCCGACAGGCCCACGTCGCCCGAGCGCCCGTACACCAGGTTGTGCCGGATGCCTGCGCCCAGCAGCAGGCAGCTGTTGGTGATGTGGTGGTCGCGGCCGCCCGAGGCGTTGATGAGCGGCGTGCGGCTGAACTCCGAGAACACCAGCACCGTGGTGTGGTCCATGAAGTGGCCGCCGCCGGGGTGCGGCGTGTTGCGCAGGTCCGTCACCAGGTCCGCCAGCGCGTTCCACCCCAGCCGCTGGTTGGTGGCGTGCGTCACCTGCGTGCCGAAGTGCGTGTCCAGGCCGCCGGTGATGTTCATCGACACGCACTGGCTGACGCCCTTCTTGAGCGCCACCGCCACCAGCGCCGCGCGCGCCGCCGCCGAGTTGCGCGTGTCGTTGGGGCCTTCGGGCCGCAGGCCGAAGCGCGTGCGCAGCGCGGCCTTCTCGGCGCGCATCTCGGGCGTGTCGCTGGTGCTGTCCTCGAAGCGGAAGTTCTTGTCCAGCTGGGCGTCCAGCACGGTGCGCATCTGCGCGCGCGCGTCCTGGTACTTCGTGAGCAGCCCGCGCGAGTTGTAGAGGTCCGCCTCGCACGTCACCGGCCGGCCGTTCAGGTCGATGAGCTGCTTCTCGATTTCGCTGTCGATGGCGGTGGGGCTGGGCGACAGCGTGACGAGCAGGTCGTTCGCGCCCGACACGCGCAGCGCGTTCGCGTAGCCGGGGTAGCGGTCGTTGTAGCTCTCGATGTTGTACGCGATGTTCGGCACCGGCACGTTCGGCTTCATCTGGCCGACGATCTCCACGGCTGTCGACGAGCCGCGCGCCGCCGAGCCGTTGGGCTCCTTGCCGGTGAGGAAGTAGCGGAAGCCGACGTCGTGCGCGACGGTGGCCATGTTGATGCCGCGCACCACCGCCGCGAGATCGTAGTGGTCCGCCATGCGGCCGATCGCCGGGCCGAACTGGATCTTCGACGGGCCGACGCCGGGCTTCTCGGTGGGCGTCACCACGTCGACGGGGAAGCTGGGGTCGGTCGAGAGCAGCGAGTACCCGGGGAGGATGCGCGTCTCCGAGATGCGCTCGGGCGTGAAGCTTGCCGGGTCGCGCGGGTCGAGCGAGAGCAGCACGTCCCACCCGCCCGAGAAGTAGGCGAAGACGAAGCAGCGATCGGCCGGCGCGAGGGCGGACGCCTGCGCGAAGGCCTTGAACGAGAGGCCTCCGAAGAGGCTCGCGCCCGCGAAGCCGGCGGCGGCCTTGAGGAACGTGCGGCGGGGAAGGGCGAGGTTCTTCTTCATGGCGCGCTCTTGGGGTCAGTAGGTGAAGAAGCGGGGGTCGGTCAGCATGGCCACGCACACCGCGCCCCAGGCCTGCTCGGGCCGGTTGGCGCGCTTGGCGTTGGCGGCGAAGCCCTTGAACACCTCGGTCCACCGGGCCAGCTCGTCCGCGGGGAAGGGGGAGCCCCACATGCGCACCGAGAGGTACGCCAGGTTCTTCTGGATGGTGGCGTCGTCCAGCACCGTGAAGTCGCGGCCGGTGCCGGCCATGTACGGGTAGAGGATGCGGGCGCCCTCGGCGCGGTTCAGGTCGTCGCGCGCGACGTTGAGGCACACCTCGCGCGCCCCGTCCTCGAGGAACTTGGCGAACACCAGGTTCACCTCGGTGGACTCGGAGTTGGTGAGCGCGAAGTCGGCCTGCCCCAGCGACGCGGCCAGCGTGTTCATCTGGCTCCACTGGCGCGTGCCGCCGGTGACGGTGAGGAGGCTGTCGCGCAGCTGGGCCACCGAGAGCCGGCGCGGCGCGCGGCCGGTGTGCCCGCCGTTCTGCTCGGGGTCGGGCAGCAGCGTCAGGGTGGGGTGGTTCGGAGGCAGCTCGACGGGCGTGAGCGTGGCCGGCTGGGCGGGCCCGGGCTCCACCGGCTTCTGCGTGCAGCCGGCGGCGACGACGGCGAGGGACAGGGCGAGAAGGCGCTTCATGTCAGTCGACCCTCCGGTACGCATCGGTCTGCACCACGCGCAGCATCAGGTGCTTGAAGTCGTGGCCGTTCATCGCGAAGTCGTCCGCGAGGTCCTTCATGTAGAGGCGCTCTTCCTCGGTCGTCATCGGCCGGCCGAGGAGGTGGTTCCACGCGTTCTTCACCGCGCAGCGCTCGAGGTCGCCGGTCTGCAGCGTGCGCTCGACGAGCAGCGCCGGGCCGCCGACGATGTTCGGTTCCTCATCGGGCGTGCGGTACAGGTACGTGCGGAGCAGGCCCAGGGAGTTGGCACCTTCGCCGTCGAAGGCCTGCATCACGTAGTTGCCGCACTCATTGTTGCAGGTGGTGTCGCCGGCCAGCGCGCAGTCGCGGCACTTCGCGGACAGCTTCGGGAAGAGCTCGGGGTCGAGGTACTGCGCGTTGCGCTCGCCGAAGCGGCCCCAGTGTGCGCCCACCGGCTCGATGGTGGCATGGCAGTACGAGCAGCCGCAGCGCTTGGCGAGGTTGTTCTCGCGGTTGCAGCTGTCCTCGGGCGGCGGCACCACGGCGCCGGCCGGCGGCGAGAAGTGCTTGCACATGAAGGACTCCCAGAACTGGGACACGCGGCTGCGCATGGTGGGGAATCGGTAGAGCCACGACGCGGTGGTCAGCACGCCCGAGGCCTGGCTGTCGCGCGTGTACTCCACCCACGTCGTCGCCTGGTCGAGCGGCACGTCGGGCACCAGTTCCGGCTTCGCCGGCGACGTGGCGAGCCACACCGTGGGGCTCTGCGTGTTCCGGTACAGCTGCGAGAGCGGCCCGTTCACGAAGCCGCGGCGCGTGGTGAGGATGGAGAAGTAGTCTTCCCCGCGGCGCAGCACCGAGTCGGCGATGAGCAGGGGCTCCTCGTTGATGGCGGCGATGCGCGCGTTGTGCAGCGAGGTGTCGCCCGGCTCGCACCGCCGCGCGTTCACCCCGCAGCCGCAGGAGCGGTCGCCGAGGAAGCGGCCCGTCTCGCAGCTCTCCATCGTCCAGGGGTTCACGTCGCGGGTCTGCGCCTCGATGGCGCACATCACCTGCTGGCCCTGCGCCCAGAAGACGGACGCGGTGCGCACCACGCCTTCCTTCTGCACGCAGCCGCGCTGCGTCTGGTAGCGCCCGCGAACGCCGCCGTTGAAGGAGAGGTCCAGCCCGCAGCGATCGAGCCGGGGCAGCGTGCCGCCGGCCGGGTTGACGAAGGCCACCACGCGGCCCTGGCTGTCGAGCTCCTCCACGGTGAGCGCCGCGGTGACGGGGTTGGTGGCCGACGGCAGGCAGTAGTGCGGCGCCAGCGTGCCCGAGGCGAGGCGGCGCATGTCGCAATAGAAAGCGTGCTTCGCGGGCACCAGGCCCTGCGACAGCGCGTCGGCGCAGCTGGTCGCGCCCATCAGCTGGGTGCACGCGTACTGGTCCGTGCTGTAGTCCACGGACACCGGCAGCGGCACGCCGAACGCATCGCGGCACGTCTTCGTGGCCGGCTCGAGGAGCGGGTCCTCGCGCGAGGCGTTGCAGTTGTCCTGCTCGATGAAGTGGTCGCAGCCCACGCCGTTGCGGCCGCGCAGGCTGGTCGACGGGTTGCCGCGGATCTCCAGCGGGCGCAGGCCGTCCGAGGTGGTGGCGAGCCGCGTGTCGCCGTTCACGAAGATGCTGGCGCTGATGTTCGAGCGCAGGAGCGCGCGGTGATAGCCGCGCATGCGCGTGTAGTACTCCTCGCGCTCCATCAACGCCCGGATGTCCTCCTCGAGGACGGCGCCCTTCGCCTGCGTGAAGCGGTACTCCTCCATCGTCGGCGGGCGGCCGAGCAGGTCGAGCGTCACCTGCCGCAGCTGGCGCTCAAGCGAGAGTTGCGATGGGCCGCACACGGCCTGTTGGGCAGCCGCCGCGCTCGAGACGAGCAGCACGGCCGCACACGCCACACGCAGATTCTGCATGGTGCACCTCGGGACGACGTGGAGGGAGCGAGCACCCGGAGTTTCAGTTGATCTTCATCAACGCGCAATGTGGTTTCCCAGCCGACGTCGTGCGCTGGCGACGGGGCGGCCTGCTGACTACAAGGACGCTCATGTCGACGACGACGGCGGCGGGCGATCGCCGCTTCTTCCTGTTCAACGCGGTGGTGTCGGTGGCGGCGCTGGGGCTGCTCGCGTGGCTGTTGCTGTTCCGCACGGTGGCGCCGGGCGCCGAGGGGCCGAACCTGCGCTTCCTGCCGGCGCTCAACGCGGTGTTCAACGGCACGGCGGCGCTGCTGCTGGTGGCGGGGCGCGTGGCCATCGCGCGGAAGCGGCCCGACGTGCACCGCTACTTCATGGTGTCGGCCTTCGCCGCGTCGGCGCTCTTCCTCGTCGGCTACCTCGCGTACCACGCGGTGCACGGCGACACGAAGTTTGGAGGCGCGGGCGCGGAGAAGGCGGTGTACCTCGCGGTGCTGGCGAGCCACGTGCTGTTGAGCCTGGCGGTGGTGCCGCTGGCGTTGACGGCCTTCTACTTCGCGTGGAAGCGCGAGTTCTCCCGCCACGCGAAGGTGACGCGCTGGCTGTTCCCCATCTGGCTGTACGTGTCGGTGACGGGTGTCGTGGTGTTCGTAATGCTGCGCCCGTACTACCCGGCGTGAGTCAGTCGCGCGGCGCGCTGGCGTCCGCCGCGGTCCAGGCCCGGGCGACGAGCAGCGCGGTCGCGACGATGCCGGCCACCAGCAACAGCGGCCCGCCATAGAAGACAGCGAGCCCGACCAGGCCGAAGACGGAGTCGCCGAGGCCCTGGCCGCCACCGCACGCGAAGGCCAGCGACGGCAGCGCCAACGAGAGCGCGAGGAGGGTGCGGTTCATGGCCGGCCCGTGGTGCAACTGCACCGCCACTCCGGAAGCGCGCGAAGCCTCGTGGCGGTTGCGCGGTTCGCTGCGCAGCCGCGGCGGCGCCAGCGCGCCGGCCGTGCGTCAGCGGGGGCGACCCTTGGCACCGCTCGTACACGCCTTCGTCAGCCGGGGCGGTGGCCGGTGTAGGCCGGGTCGTTGATGTACTTGCTCGCGGGGCTCACCTTCACGCCCGAGGGCACCGCTTCGATCATCTGCCCGTTGCCGATGTACATGGCGACGTGCCCGTTCTTCACCAGCAGGTCGCCGGGCTGGAGCTCGGACTTGGGCACCTGGGGCAGGTTGGCCTTCATCGCGCGGCTGCTGCCGAAGCGGCTGATGTCGATGCCCGCCTTCTTCAGCATCGTCACCATGAGGCCCGAGCAGTCGTAGCCGACGACGCCCTTCGGCGAGACGTACGCCTTCTGGCCATCCATCTGGTAGGTGCGGCCGTCGCCGGGGGTGCCGAAGCGGAAGGGGCTGGCGCCACCCACATACGGCGCGCCGAGCTGCGAGAGGCCGAAGTCGATGGCCGCCTGGATGCCCTTCGAGGCGCCGGTGGGCGCTGGGGCGACGCCGCCGGCCTCCTGGGCCTTCACGCTGGCGACGAAGCGCCTCAAGCCTTCGGGGTCCTCCTTCGCCAGCCGGAAGAAGTTCTGGAGGTTCTGCCGCTCGGTGGGGTTCATCTTCGCCACCTTGACGCCGAAGTCGCGCAGCTTCGCGAGCTCCTGCTTTAGCTGGGCGCGCTGCTCGGCCTGCTCGGCCTTCGCGACCGCGGGCGGCACGTCGCGCCAGGTGGCCGGGTCCTCGTTCTTCGCGAGGCGCTGCTCGACGTCGGCGATCGCCTTCTCCACGCCGGAGCGATCCCGCAGCACGTTCGCGAGCTCTTCCTTCGCGCCCGGCACGCCGTTGGCGATCGCGCGCTCGAGGTTGGCGATCTGCTGGTCGAACGCGGCGAGCCAGTCCGTGGATGCCGGGGGCGCCGCCGGTCGCCCGATGGCCTTGCCCGCCGCCTTCCGGTGCGCGCTGGCCCGGCCCGTCGACATCTCGTCGCGGGGGAACTTGCTGGCCGCCGCGGCGGGCTTCGTCGCAGGCGCCGCGACGCGCTTCGCCGCGTCCTTCGCCTTCGCGACCTTCGCGTCGACCAGGCGAGCCAGCAACTTCGAAGACTTGGAGATCATGTCGGCTCCGGGAGCAGGTTTTGGATTGTCCATCGCACGGGCAGACCGGCCCAGCGCTCAACTGTAAAGCCTGTTCCAGCCGGCGCGGCGGCCGTCGAGAGGCGGCGCTTCATTCCTCGCACCGAGTCGTGCACGCTGCGCGGCATGACGAGCGAGTGGAGGCCGACGGCGTGCATCCTTTGCGAGTGCAACTGCGGCCTCGAGGTGCAACTGGGCGGCGACGACGGCACGCACATCACGAAGCTGCGCGGAGACGAGGCGCACCCGTCCTCGAAGGGCTATGCCTGCGAGAAGCCGCACAGGCTCGACCACTACCAGCACGCGAAGGACCGGCTGACGACGCCGCTGCGCCGGAAGGCCGACGGCAGCTTCGAGCCCATCGACTGGGACACGGCGATTCGCGAGGTAGCGGCGAGACTCGCCAGCGTGCGCGACCGCTTCGGCGGCGAGACGATTTTCTATTACGGCGGCGGCGGGCAGGGGAACCACCTGCCGGGCGCCTACTCGGGCGCGACGCGTCGGGCGCTGGGCAGTCGCTTCCGCTCGAGCGCGCTGGCGCAGGAGAAGACGGGCGAGTTCTGGGTGGCGGACCGCATGATGGGCTCGCCTACGCGCGCCGACTTCGAGCACTGCGAGGTCGCCTTCTTCCTCGGGAAGAATCCCTGGCACTCGCACTCCATCCCCCGCGCGCGGGTGACGCTGAAGGAGATCTCGAAGGACCCCAAGCGCACGCTCATCGTCGTCGACCCGCGGCGCACGGAGACGGCGGCGCTGGCGGACATTCACCTGCAGGTGCGGCCCGGCGGCGACGCGTGGCTGCTCTCCGCGATGCTGGGCGTGCTGGTGCAGGAGGGCCTGGTGAACCGCGCCTTCGTCGACGCGCACGCGGTGGGCTTCGCCGAGGTGGAAGCCGCCCTGCGAGGCGTGGACGTGCGGGCGTGCTGCGAGCGCGCAGGCGTCGACGAGGCGCTCGTGCGGAAGGCCACGCGCGTGATGGCGCAGGCGAAGTCGATGGCCAGCTTCGAGGACCTCGGCGTGCAGATGAACCGGGAGTCGACGCTGGTGAGCTACCTGCATCACCTCTTCGTGGCGCTGACCGGGCACCTCGGGCGCGAGGGCGCGCACTGCCTGCCGACGACGCTGGTGAGCCTGTGGGGCGGCGCGTCGGCGCGGACGAGCCCCGTCGTCGGCGCGCGCATCGTGGCGGGCCTCATTCCCTGCAACGTCATCGCCGAGGAGATCCTCACCGTTCACCCGAAGCGGTACCGCGCGATGCTGGTGGAGGCGGCGAACCCGGCGCACTCGCTGGCGGACTCCGCGTCGTTCCGCGAGGCGTTGGCGGCGCTCGACACGGTGGTGGTCATCGACGTGGCGATGACCGAGACGGCGCGCCTCGCCCACTACGTGCTGCCGGCCGCGACGCAGTTCGAGAAGGCGGAGGCGACGTTCTTCAACTTCAAGTTCCCGAAGAACGTGTTCCACCTGCGGCGTCGGCTGCTGCCGCCACCGAAGGGTGCGCTGCCCGAGGCAGAGATCCACGCGCGGCTGTGCGAGGCGCTGGGCGCGGTGAGCGAGGCCGACTACCGGCCGCTGCGCGAGGCGTGGAAGACGAGCCGCGCGGCGTTCCGCGAGGTGTTCATGGCGAACGTGCTGGGCGACCCACGGCTCACGCCGCTCGCGCCGGTGATTCTGTACCGGGTGCTGGAATTGCCCGAGGGCTTGCAGGAAGGCGCGGTGTTGCTCGGCGTGGCGCTCAAGGCGGCGATGCAGAGCCCGGTGCCGCTGGCGCGCGCGGGCTTCGGCGGAGACGACCCGGTGGCCGCGGCGGAAAAGCTGTTCGACGCGATGCTGTCGAGCCCACACGGCCTCGTCTTCGCGATCGACGAGTGGAGCGAGGTGCTGGGCCGCATCGGCACGCCGGACGGGAAGATCCACCTCGCGCTGGACGACCTGCTCGACGAGCTGGACCGCGTGTTGAAGGACCAGGGCCCTTCGCGCGACGCGGAGTTCCCGTTCGTGCTCTCCGCGGGCGAGCGGCGCTCCTTCACCGCGAACACGATCCTCCGCGACCCGGCGTGGCGCACGAAGGATCCGTCGGGCGCGCTGCGCATGCACCCCGAGGACGCGAGGGCGCTGGGCGTCGCGAGCGGCGGCCGCGTGAAGCTCACCACGAAGCGCGGCTCGGCGGTGGTGCCGGTGGAGGTCACCGACTCGATGCAGCGCGGTCACGTCGCGTTGCCCAATGGTCTCGGCACGTCGTACCCGACGACGGACCTCGTCGGCGTCGCGCCGAACGAGCTCACCTCGGCGGCCGATCGCGACCCCTTCGTCGGAACGCCGTGGCACAAGTTCGTGCCCGCGCGGCTCGACCGGATCTGACAGTCAACGAAGTGCGACGGAGTTTCTCCGTGCACTTGGGTCATGGCTTCCTCTCGCGCGAGCACCCGGTTGGACTTTCGCCTCAGCCCTGAGCGCCGGCGGCTCATCGAGCGCGCCGCCGCGATTCGGGGACAGCCGTTGACCGCCTTCGCCCCGAGCAGCCTGTTGAGCAGTGCCGAGGCCGTGGTTCAGCAGGACGAGCAGCGGCGCCTGTCCGTCGCCGACCGCAAGCGCTTCCTTCGCGCGCTGGACGTTCAGAAGCCGAACAAGACACTCGCTCGTGGCGCCCGACGCTTTGCGGCCGAGGTCGCGGCGGGGCGGGTGGTCACCAAGCGCTGAGCTGAGGGCCAGCTCCGTACTCCGTTGAATGGGAAATGGGCTCCGCGCGGGCGTTGACCTGCGCGGCTGCGACCTGCGAGCACGCGCGCCATGGCCGCTCACTCCTTCTCCCAGTACCCCGCCGCGATGGCCCCCGAGTGCCCCTGGACGCCGCTGCGCGAGGCCACGGGCCTGCCCAACGTGAAGTGGTGCGAAGAGACGCTGTGCTCGTTGATCTCCGAGCCCGCCAACACCTGGTCGAACCTCGCGTTCCTCGTCGCGGCGGCGGCGCTGTTCTGGCTCACCCGGAAGGACTCGGAGCGCACCTTGCGCTTCTGGGGCCCCGCCACCTTCTGGGTGGGCATCACCTCACTCGTGTACCACGCGTCACTCGCCTTCCTGACGCAGG
>Ga0272446_1005382_pt1 | contig 14199 bp, 13 predicted proteins | sample YNPCB0061_FD_194587 | JGI IMG/M metagenome (GOLD analysis project Ga0272446, IMG submission 194587) | Hot spring microbial mat communities from Yellowstone National Park, WY, United States - YNP-CB-006-1 | ecosystem: Environmental > Aquatic > Thermal springs > Hot (42-90C) > Sediment | place...
GTACCCCAAGCACGCCCGCTACGCTGAGCATACCACAAACTGCTCTCAGCAGTGTCGATTCAGCCTAATCTGTGCTTTTCAGCTGACAGGGGATAAAGTTCAAGGGGAATGACCTCGTTTATTTTGCCAACGGCTACGTCTACTCGCTGCTTAAAATCTGCCTGGGCTTCGGCGGCGGTGGCACCTGTACCAAGAACCCGCTGTTCGCCGCAACAGGCAACCACCTGAACCACGCGACGATAAGCGAGGACATCTTCTACACCAGGGTCAGCCCGCTCTGGGTCAATGGCTCCGAGATTCAGGGCTACTGGTGCCGCAATCCCTGCACGACGACGACCGCCTACACGGGCCCGACGGTGAACGGCGTCGCCTACGCGCCGGGCAAGCTCGCCGTCGATGGCCGCTATATGTTCTGGGTCGAGTACCAGTGCAGCGGCTCGGGGGAGCTTCGTAGCTGCACCGATAACGCGCGGCTCATGAAGTGGAACATCCAGGGGGAGATCGAGAGCAACCCCTTTGATAGCCCGCAACAGATCGCCTGCCGCAACTGTGGAGGCACCTACAACGTCGCGAACGACCCCAGCAACATCGGCATCGCCGACGGCTGGGTCTATTTCAACACCTCCCTCGGGATCACGCGCATCCGCGCCGACGCGCCGCCAGTGCGGTGGGATCTGGCCTTCAACGGCTGGGAGGTCACGCAGGGCGTGCAGGGGTTAGGCAACGACGTGCAACTGGTGGCCGGCAAGACGACCTATGTGCGGCTGTTCGGCAACAAGCTGAGCGGCCCGGACGTGCAGGGTGTGGACGCGGTGCTCCACGGCAAGGCCGCGAACGGCGCGGCGCTGCCCGGCTCGCCACTGCGCCCAGTCAACGGCGTGCAAAACTTCACCGCCAACACTATTGCGGTCAACCGCGGCGACCCCAACAGCTCCTGGATCTTCCGGCTGCCGCCCGAGTGGGTGGGCGCCACGTCGATCAGGCTCAGCCCGCAGATCGACCCCGGCAGCGTCTGGAGCGACCCCAACCGTGCCAACAATAGCCTGGCTGAGACAACCTTCAACTTCATCAAAAAGGCGCCGATCTGCGTCGTGTTCATCCCGGTGCGAACCAGCCCACGCGTGCAGCTGTTTACGTCATCGCACTACTTCGCCATCAACATGACCAAACGGCTGCTACCCACGCCCGACCTCTGGGTGTTTCATCAGAACGAAGACGTGGCCGAACTCGAAGTCCGCATCGGCATCCCGCCCTGGAAGTACGGGCCTTATGAGATCGGCGAGGAGGGCTCGCTGGGCAACGGCCTCCTTTCTGATAGCGACAAAGTCATGGCTTCGCTCCTGCTGCGTGACAAGTTCTCGGACGATCCGGACCGTTGCGACGACGCCCGCGCGCGCACGCACTACGTCGGCGTCGTCCATGCCGATGCCGGAGGCAACAACGGCACTGGCAGTATGGGCGGCGACCAACTCTGGTTCCGGCTGCCGCCCGACGACCTTTCGAACGACTGGATGACCGATCGCGCGGTGACGCTGGCGCACGAGCTAGCCCACAACTATGGCCGCCGCCACGTCAACTGCGGCAATCCCGAAAATGTTGGCGCCTATCCGTACGGGCCATGTGATCTCGATGTTGACAATGGCGCCCAGCGACACTACGGATTGACCTATCGCACGTTTGGCTCCAGGTTCGAGACGATCGTGCCCACCACCACAGGCGACCTCATGTCCTACGCGCACAACCTTTCCCCGCGCAAGCCGCGCTGGATCAGCGACTTCACCTGGGGCGGTATGTTAAACGAGATCCCCAACGCCGCGAGTTCCCAGCTGCGTTCGGCGCAACGGCCCGTCACCGCTGCCGGAGCCGAGCTGGCTCAGGCCTCGTCGCTGGTGCTGATCAGCGGCGTGGTCAACCGCGCCGAGCCCACCAGGTCGTCGCTCAATCACGCCTGGGTGCTGCCGAGCACGGCGCTCAGCCAGCGCACTATCCAGAAGTGGCAGGGCAGCGCCGCCCCGACCTTCAACGCGGCGCAGATCGGCACGCTCGCAGGCGGGCCTTACCACCTACGCCTGCGCGACGCGAGCGGCGCCCTGCTGGCCGACCGCGCGATCACGCTTGTCGAGCACGCCGACGGCGACGATAGCGCGATCCAGACCTTCGATCTGACCTTCCCCGCGCCCGACGGCAAGGTGGCGCACATCGAGCTGATGGACGGCGAGAGCGTGCTGGCGCGTATCAACCCCGGCGCGCAGGCGCCGGCGATCGAGATCTTGAGCCCGGGCGGCGGCGAAACCTTTAACGCGCAGATGACGCTGAGCTGGCGGGCCTCCGACGCCGACAGCGCCGACGCGCTGCTGTACACCGTGCAATACAGCCCCGACAGCGGCGCGAGCTGGCGCGCGCTGCTCACCGGCTTCCCCAACCTGGGCAGCACCGATACGGTGACGGTGCCGCTGCAGAGCCTGAGCGGCCTGCCCGCGAGCACCAGCGGCGGCCTGATTCGTGTGCTGGCAAGCGATGGCTACAACACCACAATCGCGGTCTCGAAGCCGTTCAGCTTGCCAGATCGCGGGCCGCAGCCCACCATCAGCTCGCCCTGGCCGGGGCAGAGCATCCCCGCAGGCCAGATGCTCACCCTACAAGGTACAGCTATCGACGCCGAAGAGGGCAGCCTGAGCGGCGATGCGCTGCGCTGGATGCTCGACGGCAAGGACGTGGGCGCGGGGCAGGAGCGGACCGTCGGCGGGCTTGCGCCGGGCCAGCACATGGTTACGCTGACCGCGCGCGACGCGGGCGGACGCGAGCAGACCGTCACCACGACGCTGACCGTCGAGGCGCTACGCATCCCACAGGGCAGCGCGCCCACACTCGACGGCGACTGCGCTGACACTGCCTACGCAGGGGCCGCCGAGGTTCAGCTCGCGCCCTATGCCAGCGGCGCGCAGGCCACGGTGCAGCTGCTGCGCAGCGGGGGCCATGTGTGGGCCTGCTTCACCAACCTGGCCCGCGCGGCCGCCACTTCGCCCGACTCGCTGGCAGTGCTGCGCTTCGACCGCGACAATAGCCGTGACACGGTGCCACAGCCCGACGACTATCTGTTCGCGCTCGGCGAAGATGGCGTACCGGAGACCTACAAGGGGAACGGCAACGCAAGCAGCTACGTCGAGCCAGGGCCTGGCGGGCTGGACGGGCGCGTCAGGGCCAACGATGCCACCTGGCAGGCCGAGTTGCGCATCGATGCGGCGGTGTTGGGAGCGTTGAATGGCGTCGTCGGACTCGATCTCGAGCACGTGATGTACGACGTAGGTATCTTCTACTGGCCACAAACCGCCCTTTGGAATAGCCCGAGCACCTGGGCCGCGACGGTGCTGGTCGAGCCGCCGAGGCTCGCTGCGCTTACGCCGGCCTCGGCTTCGGCGGGCAGCGGCGGGTTCACGCTCACCGTGACTGGTACGGGCTTCCAGAGCGATACGGTGCTGCGCTGGAATGGCGCCGACAAGCCGACGACGGTGATCTCTGCCACGCAGCTCCAGGTGACAATTGACGCCGCTGACATTGCGAGCGGCGGCACGCTCGCGGTCAGCGTCGGCGGCCCGGGCGGCATAGCATCCAACGCGCTGCCCTTCTTTATCGGCTCAGCCATTCAGGCTGTGCCTGAAACGCGCGAGTACGTTGTTCTGCTGCCGCTCGTGCAGCGGGGAACACGTTGACCTTGAGGAAGCCGCCGCAAGCCGCTGCGATTGAGCGCGGGAGGGCGGTTGGTCTGCCCATGCTACCACCCGTGCTGTGGGCCTCAACCCGCAGGCTCCAGATCCGGCTGCTCGGCGACCGGGTGCTTCAGAGTGTCGCCTGGAAGCTCGCCGACCAGCTCGGCTGGCCCGACACGCTTGACGCCGAGTTTGTCGCGCTGACCCAGCTGCAAGGTGACGCGTTGAGCACGCTCGACAGGGAGTTTGCCGCCGCAGTACAAGGGCTCGTAACCGTCGCTCCGTCCGAGGTGCTGCGTGATGCTTCTTCTTATTCAGAAGCTTAGTGTCACTTCAACTAATCAAGAATGCGCGTTCTAATGCCCTGGCTATGAAAGCGTACCTCCTCGGCCGCGCTCACATGCTACGCCCCGCCCGGGAACCCGAGGGCGACGAGGGCGTTGGCGAAGGAGGGGGTCCGGTTCGCCCAGGGGAGGATCTGCTGCGACAGGGAGGGGATGCCCGCGCGACCAGCGTCAGCGCGAGCGAGCCGCCCACAGATCCTGTCGGTGGTGTAGACCTGGTGACTGCCCGGCGGTCGCTTGCTCATTGTGACCGTGCACCTGTGATGTGCTGCCCGCATCATACACGATCGCCTCCGACGATGCGCCCCGGCAACTCCTGCAGGGCAGCGATGATGCGGTCCTCAAGCTGGTCGTCGTCGCTGTTGGCGACCTTGCCGTGGCGGTCCATCCACGCAATCGTCGCCGCCATTGCCCCGACGTGGCGCGTTGTCGGCCGCCAGGTGGGCAGGAGCCGGGCCAGCTTCGCGCCGCTGAAGACCTGGCTGTGGCCGAAGTTCGTGCGCAGCCCGCCGTAGCGCTCGGCATCCACCGTGACCAGCAGTTCCTGGGGCGCGTGGACAAGGTGCGCCTCGACGCCCAGGGCCTGGGCGGCGAGACGGTGCCACGCGTCCCAGGTCAGGGGCTCGGGGTGAACCAGGTTGTAGACCTCGCCGAACGTCTCCTGGCGACCGAGCAGCGCGGCGAAGGCTTCGCCGGCGTCGGCGGCGGGCAGGAACTGGAACAGGTTGAGACCGTCGCCGGCGACCAGGATCGGTTTGCCCTTGCGTAGCCGGTCGATCCAATCGGTGCGCCAGTCGACCTGCCGCCACAGCGGGTGGCCCGGCCCGTAGGTGAACGAGGGCTTGACGATGGTGACCGACACGCCACGCTCCACGTGCGCCTTCAGCAGCACCTCGTCGGCGGCGACCTTGTTCGCCCCGTAGCCGCCGTCGTGCCGCCCGTTGAGCGCCGCTGTCTCGTCGAGGAACAGCCCGGCGAAGGGCGGACCGTAGGTCATCACCGTCGAGCAGTGGACAAGGTGGCCGACCCGGCCCTCCAGCGCCCGCAGGGTCGAGGCGGCGTCCTCGGCGCTGAAGCTGATCATGTCGAGCGCGGCGTCAAAGCGCTCGCGAGCAAAGGTCGCCTCGAAGACGGGGCGGTCGCGCCGGTCACCGTGGAGGATGCGCACCTCGGGTGGGGGCGACTCCTCGCGCTGCCCCCGCGTAAAGATGGTAACCTCAGCACCGCGCCGCAGGAGCGCCTGCACAATCGCCCGGCTGATGGTGCCCGTTCCGCCGATAATCAGGACGTTCATCTCGGTGTGCTCCGACTAACCGAAAGACTCCACCAGTGAGACAGTCGATCATCCACATTGCCCTGCTCGTCCGCGACTACGACGAGGCCATCGCCTTCTACACCGAGAAGCTCGGCTTCACCCTCATCGAGGATACCTATCAGCCCGCGCAGGACAAGCGCTGGGTCGTCGTGGCCCCTCCCGGTAAGCGTGGGGCCACGCTGCTCCTCGCCAGGGCCGTGACACCTGACCAGGCGGTTTTCATTGGCAATCAGGCCGGCGGACGTGTCTTCCTCTTCCTGCGCACCGACGACTTCTGGCGCGACTACCACGCCTTGCTCGCCCGGGGCGTGCCCTTCGTGCGCGAGCCGAAGCAGACAGACTATGGCACGGTCGCGGTGTTCGAGGACCTTTATGGCAACCTCTGGGATCTTGTCGCGTTCGCCCCGAACCATCCGCTTGCTGAACGATAGTGCATGGTAGCCGCCTCCCTACCAGCTTCGCTCGCCGAACCTCAGTCTCAGCGCTTCCCGCGCAGGCGGTCGATCTGCTCCTTGACCCACTCGCGGGCGCCGGGCAGGTAGGCGAAGAGGATGCTCACCGACGAGACGAAGCCTGCGCCGACCAGCAGGAGCAGCATCAGGAGAACCAGGATCAGGGTAAACGGGTTGTCGAGGTTCATCGTTTGCCCAGGTCTGGGGCGTGATACTGCCGGCAGCGGCCAGCTTCACGCCTCGCACATGTCTTCGCGGATGCTACCGAGCCGGCCAGGGAAGCACGCGTATCACATTCCCGCTGCATCGGCCTTCTCCATCGTGCGGCGAGCCTGCTGGTGAAGCAGTGTACCGCCGGCAATCGCTACGAGCACCATCGTCGCCAGGATCTGCAGCCAGCCTGGGTCAGCCTCGCCCGGCTTGCCAACCCACCCCTCGGGGCCATGGAGGCGGAGCGGGCGGAGCGAGGGCGGCCCGTCTTCCGGCCCGAGCAGCGAGATCTGGGCCACGTTCCACCCCCAGTGGAACCCGGCTGCGAGCCAGAGGTTGCCCGTCGTTAGGCGCAGGAGGCTGAGGAACAGCCCGGCGGCGCCAAGACCGACAAAGCGCTTCCAGCCGGGGCCGTGGGCGCGCGCGAACAGGGCGGTGGAAATGGTCACCGCTGCCGGCAGGCTGACAGCCGCGCTCAGCGTGTCGAGGCCGTAGCCCCGGAAGATGACCTCCTCGTTGAAGACACCCGTTCCTTCCTGTGCCGCAGTGAGTGCCGCAGAGGCCAGGACCATTCCAGCCGAGCGTTCGCCCTTCCAGCCCCACACAGGGGCTGACATCCAGCCCTTCGCCATCCCAACGCCAAGAGTCGCGGCACTTGCCGCTAGACCCAGAGCGATGCCTCGCGCCAGGTCGCCGAGATCGTCCTCGGTCGGCTGGCGGCTCCACGTCGCCCAGTCCTCGGGTCGCAAGCGGGTGAAGAGGTCGGTGATGGCAACCACGCCGGGAAACGCCTTCGGCTGAACGGCCTCGGTAAACGGGTTTTCTGGGTCGTACGGCAGCCGGGAGGCGGTGAGCAGCACGCCGACCATCGAAGCGAAGTAGGCGCTCGCTCGTATTCCCGCAGATTGGCGAAGCAGACTCACCATTGCCGTCGTGGGTGATCGTTCAGTCATGGGTTGTCCCTCTTGTAGATGGCGCTCTGGCGAGTGTCTGTGCTTCCAGCTCGTCGACCTCAGCGGCCCCCGTCGCCTCGACCTCAGCAAGCAGCGCCTGAGCCTCCTGCACGGCACGTGCAATAATCTCCGCTGGAAGCGTGACGAGTACCTGCGTCCCGCCAGTCTCCGGGTATGCCCATCGTGTCGTTCCGCCGACGGCCTCGGCATACTCGCGCATATTTCGGACGCCCCAGTGACCCCGCCTGGCTGCTACCGGTTGTGGTGGCGGTGGGCCATCATTGGTCACGGTCAGCCTGAGCGGCTTCGTGTTGTCACCAGGGTAGCAGACTCGAACGACAATTGCCTCCGGCTTTCCGTGGACAACCGCATTGTTCAGCGCCTCATGGGCGATCTTTACCAGGGCACGGTGGATGTGGCGGGTAAGCGGTACGGCCACACCTTCGATCTGGAGGGTCGCGGGGACACGCCATTTCGTTTGGGTCCACTTCAGCTCCTGACGCAGGCTCAGGGCGAGTCCCAGCGGGTCATCATACCCCGTTGGTTTCAGCTGATCACACACCAGGCGCAAGGTCTCTGCGATTGACTCCTCGCCGGCGATCACATCGTCGAGGCGCTCGCGAAGCTCCGGGTCTGTCAGCTCCTTCCGTAGCGCGAGGAGCTGCTCCCTGGTCAGCCGCAGCTGGTTACTCACCACGTGGTCGTGCAGATCGCTGGCGAGATCGGCTGCCGTCTGCGCCTCGATCTGCTCGGCGTGGGCGTGGAGCTCGCGCAGCTCTGCCTGCGCCTCACGCTGAGCCACAAACCGGGCACTGTTCGTGAAGGCCAGCGCCGCAACGCCGAGGAGCTGTTCGAGCTCGCGCAGGTCGTACGTGTCGTAGGGGTCATCGTCGCCCCGGGGACCGAGCAAGACCAGGCTGAGCAGCTCGCCCTCCTGACTACGGATGAGACCCCATAAGGCGACCGTTGCGTGAAAGGCCAGAGCCGCCTCGTCGGGAGCGAGCGAGCGGTGACCGAGGCGGCGTTGCAGCTGTGCCGCTGTCAGCACCACTGCGCCTTGCTCGTTCCACGAGCTGAGCATCGTCACCTCGAGCGTCTCCGGCGCTGTCAGTTTGTCCTCGACGACCCGCGTCAGTACCTGGCTTGAGTCGCTCCTGCGGTGGTAGATCGCCAGGGCTGGCGCGAAGAATGCGTCGCGGAGACCTTCGCGGAGCACATCGATCAGGTAGGACGCCTCCAATGATGTCCCCAGCCGCCGAGACGCTTCACGTAACGCTTTACGGCGTAGCGCCTCGTGCGTGATCGACATGACCCGTCGCTGGAACACCCGATAGAGAGGCACATAGAGGGTCAGGACGATAATGACACTCAGGGCGGGAGTGAAGACGAGTAAGCCGCTTCGGCCACCACTGATGAGCAGTGCCAGGATGGTGAGGGTGGTCGCTGCGTGGAGCAGGATCCGTCGTACGACCTGATCGAGCTGCATCAGGTCGGCCCGCACGCCGCTCACCAGATAGGCCAGGGGGATGAGCATGGCGCCGGCTGGAAACGCCCCCGGCAGGACGAGCTGATCAAGCGGTGGGCCGGCCCAGAGGAGGAGCAGTAGCACGACCCACCAGATTGCGGTGAGCATACAGGCTGCTCCAATCAGTCGAAGCTGCCGGCGAATATGACCGATGACGGTCCGCTGGTAGGCCCACCAGAGCATCGCCACACTCAGGCCAAAGCTGCCGAGGAAGACGTAATCGGCCAGGGTTAGGAAGCGCTCGAACAAGACCACGGTCGAGGGCGTCCCCAGTGTGATGCCGAGTAGGACGAGCTGTGCCGCCAGAATTGCGCCCAGCAGCAGCTGTCTTGTCCGCGGTTCGGCGTCGGGTTTTGCCGGGCGGTACGGATACCAGCTGTGGATCGCCACCGCCATCGGCGCGAGCACCGAGCATTGCATCCAGAGCAGGCCGATCGTGCCGAAATAGGAAGCACGCTGTGCTAATGGGTACAGAGCCAGCGTACCGCCAATTACCACCCAGAACCAGCCCGTCCGGCGCAGCCGCTCATCGGTTGCGCGCGGCGACGTGCCCAACAGGTAGCCCGTCCCCCAGCACACCAGGGCGAGCAGCGCCCACACCAGCTTCTCGGCTTGAAAGGCCGGCCCTGGCGCGCCGGCATCGAGCATCAGGTCATGTACAGCCTCGCCTCGTCGTACAGTGACCGGTGTGGGCGTACCAGTACGCCAGGGGAGTGGGAGTACCAGCAGGCGGGTGTTGATCGCCCCCCAGGGGTAATCGTAGATGGCGATCACCTGATCACCAGCCTGGAGCCCGGCCTGTGCCGCTGGCGAGGCCGGGTCGACCGCAATCACGGTACCAGTGGTGAGATCTGGCAAGAATCCCAGGCTGGGGAGCGGCCAGAGCAGGAGGGATGCGCCGAGGATGAGGCTCAGGACGGCAAACGCGCCCAGACGAAAGAGGGTCGGAGAGTTCATGCAGGGAGAATCTAGATGGTCGTCGTGATTGGTTTGGGCGCAGCGCCAAACATCCCCTGCACCAGCGAGGAGATGGCGAGACGAGCCGGCGCCGGCAATGGGGCCAGGGTTGCGTCGAGGGCGTTCCAGTAGCGTGCGTAAAGGATGCTCCAGATATCGGTGAGCCGATGTGCCTGATCAATCCCTATGGAGGCGGCCCAGGCCCGGGCCAGCGTGACCGTCTCCGGCTGCGCCTCCTGCGAGGACTGATCGAGAAGATCATCGTAGTACTGGAGCAGCATGCCGATGATGAGCCCAGCATTGGTTGCCGCCTCAACAAGCGCCGTGGTGTCCGTCGCCGTCTCAGCACAGCCGCCAAGTGCGAGGGCGAAGGCGGCGCCTGTCTTCTGGGCGGCAAGCTCCTCGTAGCGATCCAGTGCCTCCAACCCGGTGGCGTTGAGCGCTGAAGCCCGCAGGGTAAGATCGCGGTACTGGCCCGCCGCGAGCTGGAGCACGGTCGATGACCAGAGCCGCTGGAGGCGGATACTGCGAGCGGGCGGCAAGACGCTGGTCAGCGTCGCGAGCTCGTCGTTAGCCAGCGCGTAGGCGCTGAACGCGAAGTGGTACTGGAGCGGCTCGGACTGAGCGGCGAGCCATGGATCGCCTAGCTCGTCCCCATCCTGGAGGTGGTCAAGCAGAAGGGTTGCGCTGTACAGGCGCGACCAGGCGTTGATGAACCGCTGAACCTGCGCCTGATCGCCCCCAAGGCTCACTCCCAGTTGCTCGAAGGCCGAGAGCCATGCGGCGGGAGGGGAGAGAACTGCCGAGCGGTCGAGCACGTACACGACCAGGGTGTGAACGTCATCAGCCACAGGTGGGTGGTGCATTGCCACGGTGTTTCGCTTCTCACTGGGAAAGAGGGAAGACGGACGTGACCCAGCGCAGGCCAAGTCACGCCGTCAGGCACGTTAGCAGCCGCGAACCCGCCAGGCATCGGTGGCCGGTATGATCAAGACGCCCACGAGAGCCACCTGGGTGGCGATCTCGCGCAGTCGCGGGAGCGTCTGGGACACCCGCGTGTGGGCACGGGTCCAGGGGTCATCCGGGGAGAGTGCAGTGTGCCCCTGCTCACTGTCTGGGGCTTTCGCCATGACGGCGTCGTCGTGTGGACCCATGTGCATACTGGCCTCCTCTTTGCTCACACTGCGATTCCCACTAGAGGGATTCAGTGTAAGCTGCGGCTTTGAGCCCGTTGGGGTGGGATAGTGGGAGGGAAACAACGGGACGGCAGTATAGCACGGACGTTCAGCACATGGAAGAGGTCAATTAACCTCAATTACAGGACTGTAATGGGCTGAAATTGACCACTCCGGCCTGCCCTGGCCGGAGGATTACTATTATAATGCGTACTATATTACCTTTTCATCCTCTTTCAATGGCCCATACAGCTGAAGATACCATTCGGTAAGTTCCCTTCGCGTACGACAGCCTGTTTTCGTGAACATCGAATTGAAGAGATTCTGGACGGAATGGCCCCTGATCTGCATAATCTCAGCCATTTGCTGTGTGCGCAGGCCTTGCACTTCCATCCTCAAGGCAAAGAGCTCCCGAGGAGTCAGGGGGTTGTCGTCGGCCGTTCGCCCCAGATACTGCTCGACAAGCGGTGAAAGGCAGATCTCGCCGCGAGCAACCGCAGTGACTGCGCAAATCAGATCACTTGCCAGCTCGGTCTTGGTGACATAGCCCCGCACCCCATGGTCGAGCAGTTCATTGGCGTAGTTCAGCGCGGAAGAAAAGATGATCACGCCTACGGTGGGAAAGTCGCGCTCCAGCCGTTGCATCAGCGCGATGGTCGTGTTGCCCATCCCCGTCAGGTCAAGGATGAGCACATCGGGGCCGGTCTGCTTGAGCACAGCCGGTACCTGGCCAAAGTTTTCGGCGACCCCAACGACAGTGATGGCAGGTTGCCTGGCCAGCACGTGCTTGATGCCCTCAACGGTAACGGGATGATCGTCGGCGATAACAACCTGGATCGTGGCGGTCATAGGAACCCCTTGAGTGACTACAACGGCACGGTGGCGACACCAGCGACTATTGGCCGCCCTTCGAGTATAGACAGTGCTGAGCGCTGGTTGGACAAGGTGAATTGACCTGAGTTTTGGCTGTAGCTGCCAGAACGGACGTTTTGAGGTTATTTCACATCTTCACACATGCTGCGCCGCTCCGTACGATGGCAACCTCAGTTTATCGAGCTTGCCAGGAGGAGCAAACCTATGAGCAGCATTCTCGCCCGCTGCATTGGCCTTGCGGGAGAGGCCCCGATCGCGCTTGACAAAGCGGCAACGCTGCTCCATCGCGAGGGAGGGATACGGCGCTGCGAGGCGCGTATTGCCCTGCTGGATTACCTCGGGTTACAGCGCGAGGATCTCTGCGAGGAGCTCGGGTTGAGCGCCGGCACCATCGACAAATACTGGTCACGAATCTACGCAACGACGGGACAACGCGGCCGCGAGGCAGCTCGCGCCTGGGTTGAGCAGATGCTCACACAAGCCGTCAGTGATGGAACGACCACGAGCGACAGCTGAGGGCGTCTGTCCAGGCCCTGCACAGCTGCAGTTCGCCGTGTCCTGTGTTTTGTCGCGTGGGGCGCCCGGTTATTTGACCTGTGTTTTGTCCAGTTCCCCTGAGCCATGCACACCCCTACACTCCCATAAAGAATCCTTCTTCTGCACCCGAGGGCCAGGCATGGCTACTTCACCGAAACGCATCGGGCGCGTTGCACTCCTGCTGGTTGCCCTGATCTGGCTCGCCGGCTGCGGCCCCGTCGTCAGCTATCAGGATGTGCAGCGTACCGCACAGGCGGGCGGCTGCTGGCCGAACCGGCCCGCTTACAGCACGCCCCCGCCAGTAACCGTCACCCCACCGGTGCCGCTGACGCCGACGCCCGTCGGCTTTCGCTGGCCCGCCGGCGTGCCCTCGCCGACACGCCTGCCGACGACCACACCGTACCCGCGCTGCCCGCCCGCACCAGGCGAGGTGCTCGTCGCCTGGCCGACGCCGGTGCCGCCTCCACCGCCCTACCCCACGATGGTCGAGACGCGTGCCGGCGGGAGCAGCGGCCTGAAGACGACGCTCCAGTTGCCGGAGGTGGTCCTCAATATCGATGTCACCACGCACCCGACCGAGGGCTGGGCGGCCGTGGCCGCCACGGTCTGGTCGGGGAACTCGAACCCTGAGCGGGCCTTTGTGAGCGTGCTCAACCCCAACACCCGCACCTGGACGCCGGCCCACCAGGTCGACATTGGCCCCTCCTCACTCGGACGCTACACCCGCACCGTTGAGGTGGCGATCACCGGCGACGGGGTCGTCCACGCCGTCTGGGGAATGAGTGACCCCGACTTCCGCGACAACGACCCGCCCTCCGGGGTCTGGGCGGCCGAGAGCCGCGACTACGGAATGACCTGGGGTGCGCCCCAGCGCATTGGCGCCGACTGCCGCCAGGTGACCGACGTGGCCGCCACGACGGACGGCTGGGTCGTGGCGGGTCTCGGGTGTCACGATGGGCCGCTCCGCATCCAGCCGGCCATCGCGCTGCGCAGCCCCGAAGGGGTGTGGTCGCTCGAGCGGCTTTCGGGCAGCGTCTGGTACTTCACCGAGGGCGCGATCGCCATCACTGAGCAGGGGGGGAGCCAGCGGGCAACGGTGCTCTTCCTCACTGGCCCTGATGCCAGGATGGCCGCACCGCCTCGGGCAGTCAGCTTCGCCAAGACCCTCGGTACCAGCGACCCCTGGCAGGCCCAGGTCCACACGCTCAACATCCCCGGGTTCGAGGCCGGGCCGCGCCTCTGGCACGCCCGCGCCCTCGTCTACCGAACCCAGGGGGCGACAGCCGACAGCATCACCTTCGTCTTCTCCGACGCGAGCCGTTGGGCCGCCTACGCCCTGACCTCGCAGGACGCCGGCCAGAGCTGGCTGACCCCCGAGCTCGTCGCCGAGCCGGCGCCCTCCGGCGAGCGCATCGCCTTCGCCGCCCCCGCCTACGATCCGTCTGGCGGACGCCTGGCGGCCCTCTACACCTGTTGCGTCGAGGGTGGCTGGAACAACCAGGCGCCCAACACCCACTTCCTGCGCTGGTCCACCCCCGGCAGCGGCGTCTGGCGCGACGCGACCCCTGGGCAGCGCGTGCCGCTCATCCTGGGCGCCCGCGCCACTGGTGATCTCGTGACTGCCCAGGCGCGCGACGCCCACACAGTCTGGGTGGCCTGGATCGAGGGCGGCAACAGCGTCGAGGTGCGCTCGTTCGACCTGGCCTCAATACTGCCAGCGGTGGGGAGGTAGCCGTGCCGAAGCTCATCATACTCCCCGCTATCTTCCTGCTCACCCTGTTCACCCTGGCCTGCGGGACAGCCGGCATCCTCGAGACTGCCGGCGCGCCGCGCTGGGCCTGCCCCAGCCCGACGCCGCGCCCCTGGGGCACGACGGGGCCGGTCAAGGAGGTCATCCTCCACACCCGCCCGATCTCCGAGGGTGGCGACTGGGAAGAGACGATCTACTTCGAGCAGTGGGAGCAGGAGTACCCGGACGCTGCTGGCCCGCCCTTCCCCTCGCCGACGCCCTACGCCCGCGTGGGTGGGAACTACATCCTCGGCCAGCGCGTCGAGGTTGGCCCGCTGCACGTCACCGTCAGCGCAGCGTCTGGTCCCATTATCACTGGCCGAACGGGCATCCCCGACGGTACCCGCCAGCTCTACTTCATT
>Ga0272446_1005383_pt1 | contig 14195 bp, 14 predicted proteins | sample YNPCB0061_FD_194587 | JGI IMG/M metagenome (GOLD analysis project Ga0272446, IMG submission 194587) | Hot spring microbial mat communities from Yellowstone National Park, WY, United States - YNP-CB-006-1 | ecosystem: Environmental > Aquatic > Thermal springs > Hot (42-90C) > Sediment | place...
GCCATCAATGCCAGACTGCCTGGTTCGGGCACACGTGACGGCGCAACGTAGGTGGGCAGAAAATCACGGAACGCGTAAATATAACTTGGCAACAGGCTCGATCCGCTTGGACAGCCGCTGTCCAGTGCCACCTGGTTGCCGTCACTGCATACGTCCAGTTGCAAACCGGAACCCGTTTGCGTCACGCTGAAATCGTTATCGGTTGCCACCAGTATTGAAAAACTGCCATCGTCGAGCAGCGGGCCAATCGCCAGGCCTTCGATTTTTTCAGCGATGGGAATGCCGTTGCTGGCCAATGCCGACGCAATATCCAGATACAACGATTTATTCACCGGGACAACGCCCGCTGGAAGCGCATTGCTGCCCGCCAGGCTGAGATTGCTCACATCGGTCGCGCCGTTGATATCGATCAGGTAGACGCGCTTGGTACCGACCGGCGTCGTGCCCAGCGGATCATCCACGCCGACGCCACGATTGTCGCGCTCGATCACCAGGAACTCGTGATCGTTAAGTGCCGTGATCGCGCTGATACCAATACTGCGCCCCTGATTGGTCGCAGTGAAATAGTTTCCAGTGAGGCGTGCGTTGATGTCTGCGATGCTCTCAAGCTGGTAAATCATTTGCTTGGTAGCTTGCCCGGTCGCCACGTCGAACGCCACCAGGCGGACATTCCGGCTGCGTCGACCATCGTTGCTCGCACCCTCATTGACCAGGGGGTCCTGCAACATGGCATAGAGCGTTTTGCCATCCGGGCTGAAGGTCAAGCCTTCAAAGCCGCGGTTGTCCTGTCGACCGTTGACGATCGTCGGGCGGCCATCCACATAATTCACCGTGCCATCAAGCTGTTTCGGAACGAGATTGGCAGGGATGGTGAAACTGCGTACAAATTGACCGTTGCGATCAAATTCCTTGATTGCGGGACCGTACTCGTCCGACACAAAGAAATGGCCATTGGCGCCGACCGCAAAGCCCTCTGGATCCAGGCTATTGCCCAGCGTGGATTTATTGCCATTCAGCAATAGCGGATTCAACCCATTAAACGAGGTATTGCCCTGCTTGAACAAAATCGTGTCGACCAGATTGAAGCCACTGGCTTGACCCGTGGTCGAATCGATGCTCAGGGTATATTTTTGTACACGCGTGTCATAGCTGATAAGACCACCGCCCGGCCCACGATCCACCAACCCGTAATAGACATTTTCAAACCGGTCGTAGTACAGATCGGAACCAAAGCCGCCGAGCCGATTGGCGTTTGCGCCGCTGCCAGTGACTTTGTCGGTTGCGTCACCGGGGACGGTGATGGTGTTGACATAGACCGGCACGGCGTAAACCGGCGAAGCAAGCGTCAGAGACATCAGGGAAAAGACCAACACATCGCGTTTCATGGGTACAAGCTCCATTCGTAGAAAATCGTCAATGTACCAACGCGAGATGACAGATCTGCGAAATTGAACCCAGATTGTCCATTAGGACGCACGAAGATGGCGCGGCGGTTTGCGAGTGGATTCGCGCACGGGGGAGGAGCCAATAGCCGAGTCTATTGGCGACGAGCACGGGGGCGAAGACGCCGCAAAGCGACCGCCAGGGCGTGCGTAGGCCCGTAGGGCCGCCTAATGGACAATCTGGGTTGAAATGACAGCCCAAATGACAGCCTCCACGAGGACATTCTGAGTGTTCTGTCTGGCTGCGTGCCCCGGGATCGCCGGGCGGCGCCTCGCCGTCCCGGCTGGCGTCGTCGTCAGGATTCGATGCCGCGAATCCAGCGCGTATAGACGCGGTCGGCGAGCTGGTGCAGGCGTTGCGTGCGTTCTGCCACGTTCGCCTGCATGGCTGCGGCGTCTTGCACCGCGGGGCTGCTGCTGGCGGCGATCTCGTCGGCGCCATGCGTGCACCAGGCGGCGATGAGATCGGGCGTCATTTCCACGTGGCATTGCATGGCGAGGTGCCGGTCGTCGTACACGAAAGCCTGGTTGGCGCAGTGATCGCTCTGCAGGATGCGCGTTGCGCCCTCGGGGATGGAGAAGGTTTCACCGTGCCAATGGAACACCGGCTCGCCGGCCGCCAGATCGCCGAACCAGTCGCGCGCGGCCGCGGCCTCTGTGGTGCGGACCGGCGCCCAGCCGATTTCCTTGACCGGATTTCTGGTCACGCTGCCGCCGAGGGCGCGGGCCATGAGTTGCCCGCCCAGGCAATGGCCGATGACCGGGATGCCCGCCGCGACCGCGGCGCGGATCAGCGCCAGCTCCGCGGCGATCCACGGCAGGGGATCGTTCACGCTCATCGGCCCGCCCATCAAGCCGATACCGGAAATGCCGTTAAGCGAAGTCGGGATCGGTTCGCCCGCGTCGACACGCACGAGGTGCCAGGGAACGCCGCGGCGATCGAGAAATTCGCCGAAATACCCCGGGCCCTCGGTGGCCGCGTGGCGGAAGATGATGATGGGATCCATGACATGAAGCTCCTCGTGCAGTCGGCAAAACGCAGCCCCATTCTAGCGCGCTGCTGCCTGCTGGCGCTGGCCGCGGCAGCGGCCGTCCCGCCGGCTTGGGCCACTCAGGTCGCGGTCGTGGGGCTGTTCAAGGACAAGGCGATCATCCGCGTCGACAACGGCCCTTTGCGCACATTGAGCGCAGGCGAGACGGTGGATGGCGTGCGGCTGCTGTCGGCGAGCGCTGCCGCGGCGCGCATCGTGGTTGACGGCAGACCGCGCACGCTGGCCATGGGGCAGTCGTTCGTCGCTGCCGTGGAAGCCCCGACGCGTCCGAGCGTCAGCCTGTTTGCCGACGGTCGGGGTCAGTTCACCGCGGCAGGCGCCATCGACGGGCATCCGGTGCGCTTTCTGGTCGATACCGGCGCGACGTCGGTCGCGATCGACGCGCAACTCGCGCGTCGCATCGGCCTCGACTACCGGAGGACGGCCGCGGGCGCGGTCAATACCGCTGGCGGCGTCGTTCCCGCGTGGTACGTGACCTTCGCCACCGTCAAGGTGGGGCCGATCACGGCGTATCAGGTGGAGGGCGTCGTCGTCGAGTCGGGGCTCGCCACGCCGCTACTGGGCATGAGCTTCCTGAAACGCATGGACATGAAGCGCGATGGCCAGGCGATGGTGCTTACGCAGCGCTACTGAACCCGCGCAGGAGGCATTCAGCGGTTTTCGGGCAGGACGATGTTGACTTCGATGACTTCGTAATTGCCCTGTTTTTCGAGTCCGACCTTGATGTCGTCCGGGTTGATGCGGACGTACTTGGTGATCACCGCGATGAGGTCCTTCTGCAGGTCGGGGAGGAAATCCGGCCCGGCGACGCCGGCGCGTTCGCGCGCGATGATGAGCTGCAGGCGTTCCTTGGCGACCGAGGCAGTGGCCTTTTTTTCGCCGAAAATGAGGGAGAGCCAGGACATGTCACTTGCCTCCGAACAGGCGCTTCAAAAGCCCCGGCTTTTCGTAATCGACGAAGCGCAGCGGGTGAGTCTCGCCGAGGAAGCGGCCGATGGCGTCGGCATAGGCTTCGGCGACCGGCGTGCCCTTCTGGTGGATCGCCGGGATGCCCTGATTGGAGGCCTGGAGGACGACTTCGGATTCGGGAATCACGCCCAGCAGCGGGATGCGCAGGAGCTCCTGGATGTCGGTGTAGGTGAGCATTTCGCCTTCTTCCGCGCGCTTCGGATCGTAGCGCGTGACGAGCAGGTGCTCCTTGACCGGCTCGCGGCCTTCGATGGCGCGGCGGCTCTTGGATTGCAGGATGCCAAGGATGCGGTCGGAGTCGCGCACCGACGAGACTTCCGGGTTGGTGACGACGATGGCGTGATCGGCAAAGGTGAGCGCCATGATGGCGCCGTGTTCGATCCCGGCGGGCGAATCGCAGACGACGTAGTCGAACCCCTGATGGGCCAGCTCCTTGAGGACGTTTTCCACGCCTTCCTCGGTGAGCGCATCCTTGTCGCGCGTCTGCGAGGCCGGCAAGACGAACAGGTTCTCGCAATGCTTGTCCTTGATGAGCGCCTGATGCAGGTTGGCGTCGCCCTGGATGACGTTGACGAAGTCGTACACCACACGCCGTTCACACCCCATGATGAGGTCGAGGTTGCGCAGGCCGACGTCGAAGTCGATGACGGCGGTCTTGAAGCCGCGCAGCGCGAGTCCGCTTGCGATCGAGGCGCTGGTCGTGGTCTTGCCAACGCCGCCCTTGCCGGAGGTGACAGTGATGATGGTGGCCAAAGTGCTTCCTTTTCGCTTGGGTTAGAGGGTTTCGATGACCAGTTGGCTGGCGTCGGCGAGGCGAATCTGCGCCGGACGCCGTGCCAGCGTCGTGTCGAGGGGCAGGTCGAACGTCCTGTAAATGCCGGCGATCGACACCAGTTCGGCTTCCAGCCAGGTGGTGAAAATGCGCGCCTGGGTATCGCCGCGCGCGCCGGCGAGCGCCCGCCCCTTGAGCGGCGCGTACACATGGATGCTGCCGTCGGCGATGACTTCGGCGCCGGGGTTGACCGCCGCCAGGACGACGAGGTCGCCCTTGACGTGGATGCGCTGCCCGGAGCGCAGCGGCTTGTCGACGAAGCGCGTGGCGACCAGGGCCTCGGCCGGCGCCTGCGCGACGGGTTCCGCCTCTGCCACGGGCTCGGGCTCGACCGGCGCCGGCGGCGGGGCGGCGTTGCCCGGTGCGCCATCGAGCACCACGAGGCCGGCCGCGTGGGCAGCGGCGGCGAGGGCGGGGGCGGCGTTCTGCACCGCAAACGGGTTGAGGCCGCGGCCCCTGAGTTCTGCCGCGAGCCAGGCCAGGTCGGGCACGGCCGCGTCGGCGGCGAGCCGCCCGCATTCGAACACCGCGGGTTCACCGCCGAAGAAATCCGGGGTGGCGGAAAACAGCGCCGTGATCTGGGCTTCGAGCGCGGCGCGCTCGCTGCTGTTGAGGATGACCTGGATCCCCGTGAAGCGCGTGGTCTTGAGTTCCAGCGCGGCAGGCGGGCGTATCTCGCGTCGGCGTGACATGGCGGCGGGTGGCGGGGTCGGGGGGTTAACCCGGCAAGTCTAGCGGCTGCCGCAGGCGCGAGCAACTGCCGCCGGCGGCGGGGACGACGGCCGACTGGCCACGAAGCCGACGCCGCGCTTACGCCACGCAGTCGACGTAGTAGTTGGCAATGCCGTCCGTTTCGTCTTCGACCAGGCCGTGCACGTCGGTCTCGAAACCGGGGAAGCGGCGGTTGAACTCGCGCGTGAACTGCAGGTAGCGCACGATGGTGCCGTTGAAGCGCTCGCCCGGAATCAGGAGCGGAATGCCCGGCGGATAGGGCGTGACCAGCATCGCGGTGATGCGGCCTTCGAGCGCGTCGATGGGCACCCGCTCGATCTCGCGGTGGGCCATCTTGGCGAACGCGTCGGCGGGGCGCATCGCCGGCACCATCTCGGACAGATACATTTCGGTCGTCAGGCGGGCGACGTCGTTGGCTTTGTAGATGGCGTGGATCTGGGCGCACAGGTCCTTGAGGCCGATCTTCTCGTAGCGCGGATGCTTGTCGACGAATTCGGGCAGCACACGCCACAACGGCTGGTTCTCGTCGTAGTCCGACTTGAACTGCTGCAGCGCGGTGACCAGGGTGTTCCAGCGGCCCTTGGTGATGCCGATGGTGAACATGATGAAGAACGAGTACAGCCCGGTCTTCTCGACGATGACGCCATGCTCGGCGAGGTATTTGGTGACGATTGCCGCCGGAATGCCCCAGTCGGCGAACGCCCCGGTCGCGTCGAGCCCGGGCGTGATGACGGTCGCCTTGATCGGATCGAGCATGTTGAAGCCCGGGGCGATGTCGCCGAACTCGTGCCAGCGCTCGTTGGTCGTCAAGAGCCAGTCTTCGCGATCGCCGATGTCTTCCTCGACGAGCTTGTCCGGACCCCAGACCTTGAACCACCAGGAAGCCCCGAACTCGGCGTCGACCTTGCGCATGGCGCGGCGGAAGTCGAGCGCCTCCTTGATCGATTCCTCGACCAGCGCCGTGCCGCCGGGCGGCTCCATCATCGCCGCGGCGACGTCGCACGAGGCGATGATGGCGTACTGCGGCGAGGTCGAGGTATGCATCAGATAGGCTTCGTTGAAGCGGTGGAAATCGAGCTTGCGCGTCTCGGAGTCCTGCACCAGGATTTGCGAGGCCTGCGAGAGCCCGGCCAGCAGTTTGTGCGTGGACTGGGTGGCGAACACCAGGGCGTCCTTCGCGCGCGGGCGGTTCTTGCCGATCGCGTGCATGCCGCGGTAGAAGTCGTGAAACGTCGCATGCGGCAGCCACGCTTCGTCGAAATGCAGGGTGTCGATGTAGTCGCCGAGCAGATCCTTGATCATGTCGACGTTGTAGAGAATGCCGTCATAGGTCGACTGGGTGATGGTGAGGATGCGCGGGCGGCGCTTCACGTCCTTGGCAAACGGATGCGCGGCGATCTTCTTTTCGATGTTCTCGGGGCGGAATTCGTCCAGCGGAATGGGGCCGATGATGCCGTAGTGGTTGCGCGTCGGCGTGAGGAAAATGGGGATCGCGCCGCACATGATGATCGCGTGCAGGATCGACTTGTGGCAGTTGCGGTCGACCACCACGATGTCGCCCGGCGCGACCGTGGCGTGCCACACCATCTTGTTCGACGACGAGGTGCCGTTGGTGACGAAGAACAGGTGATCGCAGTTGAAGATGCGCGCCGCGTTGCGCTCCGACGAGCCCACGGGGCCGGTATGGTCGAGCAGTTGCCCCAGTTCGTCGACCGCATTGCAGACGTCCGCACGCAGGAGATTCTCGCCGAAAAACTGGTGGAACATCTGGCCGATCGGCGACTTGAGGAAGGCCACGCCGCCGGAATGCCCGGGGCAGTGCCAGGAATAGGAGCCGTCGGCCGCGTAGTGCGTGAGCGCGCGGAAAAACGGCGGTACCAGCGAGTCGAGGTAGGCGCGCGCTTCGCGCACGATGTAGCGCGCGAGGAATTCCGGCGTGTCCTCCAGCATGTGGATGAAGCCCGACAGTTCACGCAGGATGTCGTTCGGGATGTGCCGCGCGGTGCGGGTTTCGCCGTGCAGGAAAATCGGGATTTCGGCATTGCGGAAACGCACCTCCTCGACGAAGGCGCGCAGCTTTTGCAGCGCCGCCTGGGCGTCCTCGGCACTGCCGGCGAGTTCCTCGTCGTCGATCGACAGCACGAACGCCGAAGCGCGCGCCTGTTGCTGCGCGAACGAGGTGAGGTCGCCGTAGTTGGTGACGCCGAGCACCTCCATGCCCTCCTTCTCGATCGCTTCGGCCAGCGCGCGGATGCCGAGTCCGGAGGCGTTCTCGGAACGGAAATCTTCGTCGATGATGACGATGGGAAAACGGAAGCGCATGGCCTGCTCCAGAGGGAAGCCGTGGGAATGGGCGGATGAAAAAAGCGGATTATACGAATCCGCGGCAACCCGCGAATTAAATTTTCGGCAGGGTCACGCCGACCTGGCCCTGGTACTTGCCGCCCCGGTCACGGTAGGAGGTCTCGCACACCTCGTCGGATTCGAGGAAGAGCATCTGCGCTACGCCCTCGTTGGCGTAGATGCGTGCCGGCAGGGGGGTGGTGTTGGAAAACTCGAGCGTCACGTGGCCTTCCCATTCCGGTTCCAGCGGGGTGACGTTGACGATGATGCCGCAGCGCGCGTAGGTGCTCTTGCCCAGGCAGATGGTCAGCACGCTGCGCGGGATGCGGAAATACTCGACCGTGCGCGCCAGGGCAAAGGAGTTGGGCGGGATGATGCATGAGTCGCCGCGCACTTCGACGAAGGAGTTCGGGTCGAAGGCCTTGGGGTCGACGATGGTCGTGTTGATGTCGGTGAAAAGCTTGAATTCGTTGGCGCAGCGGACATCGTAGCCGTAGCTCGACGTCCCGTAGGAGACGATCGCCCGCTCGCCGACCGCCTTGACCTGACCGGGCTCGAACGGCTCGATCATGCCATGCTCCGTCGCCATGCGGCGGATCCAGCGGTCGGACTTGATGCTCATCAGGTGTTGGAAATGACGATGTTCGGAAACTTGGCCGAATGATCCACTGCCGTCTCGCCGACCTTGACCGCCACGCGGCGCGCGATCTTCTTGTAGATGTCGGCGATGCGCCCATTGGGATCGGCGACCACCGAGGGCTTGCCGGAGTCGGTGTCGGCGCGGATGTGGCTGTCGAGCGGCAGCGCGCCGAGGAACTCGACGTTGTAGTCGCGGCACATGCGCTCGCCGCCGCCCTCGCCGAAGATGCGTTCCTCATGGCCGCACTTCGAGCAGATGTGCAGGCTCATGTTTTCCACCACGCCAAGGATCGGGATGCCGACCTTCTCGAACATCTTCAGGCCCTTGCGGGCGTCGATCAGGGCGATGTCCTGCGGCGTGGTGACGATCACCGCGCCGGTCACCGGCACGCGCTGCGCGAGGGTGAGCTGGATGTCGCCGGTACCGGGTGGGAGGTCGACGACCAGGTAGTCGAGGTCTTTCCAGTTGGTGTTGTTGAGCAGCTGTTCGAGCGCCTGCGTCACCATCGGGCCGCGCCAAACCATGGGTGTCTCGACGTCGATCAGAAAGCCGATCGACATGGCCTGGATGCCATGCCCGACGAGCGGTTCGAGATTCTTGCCATCGGTCGACTCGGGGCGATCGTGGATGCCGAGCATGGTCGGCTGCGAAGGACCGTAGATGTCGGCGTCGAGCATGCCCACATTGGCGCCCTCGGCCGCCAGCGCCAGCGCCAGATTGACGGCCGTGGTCGACTTGCCGACGCCACCCTTGCCGGAGGCGACGGCGATGATGTTCTTCACGCCGGGGATGAGCTTCACGCCGCGCTGCACGCTGTGCGAGACGATCTTGAACGTGACGTTGGCGTCGACGTCGGTGACGCCCGGCAGGGTCTTGAGCTTTTCCTCGATCTGCTGCTTGATGGTCGCCAGCTGGCTTTGCGCGGGATAGCCGAGAACCACGTCGAGGGACACCTTGCCACCGTCGACCCGGATGTTGCGGGCGGATTTCGTCGTCACGTAGTCCTTCTGCGTGTTGGGGTCGATCAACTCCTTGAGTGCCGTTTGCACTTGCAGCTCGGAAACAGACATTTTCACTCCAGCGAAAGAATATTAGAGGAGCGTGATTTTAGCGGACTCGGCATGCCTTGTGTCGCTTTGAAACATAAGAAATACGCGGCTTTCCACACTCCCGGCAAGGGTATCGCGGGCCGCCGGACGTTCACTTGCAGGGCTTGACGATGCCGTTTTCCCAGCACAGCCGCGGCACGGGCTTGGCGGCGGGCGCCGCACGCCGCACGACCGGCTTTTTGCGCTTGGGCGGCGGCGCAGGCCTGGCGGGCGGCGGCGCGGGCACCGCTGCGGCGTCGTCGCCGAGCGGCACGACGGGCGTGGGGGCAACGGGTCCGAGATCGACCTCGGGTGGCGCGAACGGGGCGGGCGGCGTCGCGGGCGGTGGTTCGGCGTGCGTCCCGGTCGCGGGCTGCATGGCTTGGGCTGGTGCGGGCGCGGCGGCTGGCAGCGGTGCGGGCGCGGCGGCAGCAGGCGCGCCAGCAGGCGTCAGGGGTGGCAGGAGGAGCATCGGCACCCACAGCGGCCAGCCGCCCGCCGGATTCACGAGCGGAACCCAGACCACGAGCGGCGGCGACGCCGGGGCGGCTGCATTCGCCGCAACGGGCGTTTGCGCCGTCGCGGCGGTGGCGGTGCCCAGGGCGAACAGGGCGGCGAGCAGGTGTTGCTTGCAGTGCATGGTCATCTCACGGGATCAGGAGGAGGGCGGGATGTGATGCGCGATCAGCACCGCCTCGGGGACGGCGGCGCGAATCGCGGTTGCGACCTGGATGATCGCGTGGGGGCGGGGGTGCAACGAAATCCACAGCAGGTTGAGCGCGAGGTTCAGGTCGGCGAAAACCACTTCCGGGCGAGCGTGCAGGACACACACGATGCGCTGCGTCGTCTGGGCGACGACCGGCGCCGGCCTGTCGCGCAGGCGCGGGATCAGCATCATGAAATCGCCCAGCAGATGACCCGCGTCGTCACGGGTCGGCACCCGGCTCCACAACGGGGTCGCAGGCTCGAAGGCCACACCCGGCTGGATGCCCGTGCTGGCGTGGCAGGTGAGCTTCATCGCGGGCCGGGATGCCTTATGGCTTCATCGCGCCCTGGTTACCGGGCACGGGCCGCAACGCGGGGCCGGCTTTCCAGGGCCGTTGCCGAAGCAGGCGCGCGTCCCTGTGCAGGTAATGTTCGAGCTCCTTGAGCGCCTGGGCATAGACCTCGCGCTTGAACTCGACCACGGACTCCATGGTCAGCCAGTAATCGTTCCAGCGCCAGGCGTCGAATTCGGGATGTGCCGATGCGCGCAGGCGCACGTCGCAGTCGCGCCCGATCAGCCGCAGCAGGAACCAGATCTGCTTCTGCCCGCGGAACAGGCCGCGGTTTTCCCGCCGCGTCCAGTGGCTGGGTACGTCGTAGCGCATCCAGTCGCGCGTCCGCCCGAGGATGCGGATATGCTCGGGCTTGAGGCCCACTTCTTCTTCCAGTTCCCGGTACATGGCCTGCTCCGGCGTTTCCCCGGGGTTGATCCCGCCTTGCGGAAACTGCCAGGCGTGCTGATTGACGCGCTTGCCCCAGAACACCTGGTTGTGCGCGTTGCACAGGATGATGCCGACGTTCGGGCGGTACCCTTCTCGGTCGATCATGGCCGCCACCACTTCAAAATTCGATTGACTTCATTCTTTCACAACCCGCCGGAATTGCAAATCGCGGCCGCGAAGCCCGGCGGGTCATGGATTCGGCAGGAATCCGGGCCAAATGTTCCCGTGAATCAGGGTTGAAACGGGCGCGGTCAGGCGAGCAGCGGGGCGATGGCGTCGGCCCACTGCAGATCGCGCGCAAAACCCTGCATGTCCAGTCCGTAGCGCCGGGAAAGCTGCGGCAGTTGCGCGCGAACCGCGTCGAGGTGCGCGCGGGCGCCCAGCTCGGTGAAGGCGAAGACGATGACGTTGGTCTTGTTCTGCACCGAGAGCCAGGCGACTTCGCCGTCGAAGGCGCGCACCAGGCGCGCGAAGTATTCGCGGAAATCGCTGTCACGGCCCCACAGGTTCACCACCAGGATGCCGCGCGGCTTCAGGGCACGCCGGCACGCGGCGTAGAAGGATTCGGTGGCCAGCGCCTCGACCTGGTTGTTGGCGTCATAGCCGTCGAGCAGGATGACATCGGCAGCGGCCGCGTGCTGACGCACGTACAGCGCGCCGTCGGCGTTGACGACCGCGAACCGGTCGTCGTCGGGTGGCACCTCGAACTGCGCGCGGGCCACGGCGATCACGCGCGGGTCGATCTCCACCGCGGTGACGCGGGTGTCCGGCCGGTGCTTGCGAATGAACTTGGCGAGCGATCCGCCGCCCAGCCCGATCATCAGCACGTCGCCCGGGTTCTGGCGGAACATCAGGAACCCCATCATTGCCCGGGTGTAGGCGAGTTCCAGATCCCAGGGCCGCGAAATGCGCATGGCGCTCTGGATCGCGCAACTGCCGAGATGGAGCGAGCGCACGCCGCGTGCTTCGGTGACCTCGATGTCGTCGTCGGCGCGCGCCGCGTGCCATTTTCCGGGTTTGAGTCGCATGATTTCCTCGTCTTCGGCGTGGTTCGCCGTCCGTGACGGTAAAATACCGGCATTGCATTTTCAAGCCTCGCCATGCGCTTCTCGCAATTTTTCATTGCCACCACCAAAGAGGCTCCGTCGGAAGCGGAGCTCGTCAGCCACAAGCTCATGCTGCGCGCCGGCCTCATCAAGCGCCTGGGGTCGGGGTTGTACACCTGGATGCCGCTGGGGTTGCGCGTGCTGCGCCGGGTCGAGGCCATCGTGCGCGAGGAAATGAACCGCGCCGGCGCGATCGAGCTCTTGATGCCGGCCGTGCAACCTGCGGAACTCTGGCAGGAAACCGGCCGCTGGGCACAGTTCGGCCCGCAGATGCTCAAGATCCGCGACCGCCACGATCGCGAGTTCTGCTTCGGCCCGACGCACGAGGAGGTCATCACCGACATCGCGCGTCGCGAAATCCGCAGCTACCGTCAGTTACCGGTCAATTTCTATCAGATTCAGACCAAGTTTCGCGACGAAATCCGGCCGCGCTTCGGCGTCATGCGGGCACGCGAGTTCCTCATGAAGGATGCGTATTCGTTCCACGCCAGCCGCGACAGCCTGGCCGCCACATACCAGGTCATGTACGACGCCTACACCCGCATCTTCACCCGCCTGGGGCTGACGTTCCGCGCCGTGGCCGCGGACACCGGGGCGATCGGCGGCTCCGCGTCGCACGAATTCCACGTCCTGGCCGATTCCGGTGAGGACGTCATCGCCTATTGCCCGGACTCGGACTATGCGGCCAACATCGAGCTCGCCGAAGCGGTCGCGCCGCAGACGCCGCGCCCCGCCCCGCACGCGGCACTGGAGAAAGTCGCCACGCCCGGCATGAAGCGCATCGAGGACGTCGCCGCTTTCCTCAAGACGACCCCCGATCGTGTCGTTAAGACACTCATCGTCGAAGGCGAGGCCGGCCCGGTCGCGCTGCTCGTCAGAGGGGATCACGAATTGAACGAAGTCAAGGCGGCCAAGCTGCCCGGGGTGAAAGCACCGTTGGCCTTCGCCAGCGACGAGGCGGTGCGGGCCGTAACCGGTGCGCAGCCCGGCTCGGTCGGGCCGCTCGGGCTCAACATCCCGGTGATCGCCGACCGCGCCGTGGCGGTGATGAGCGACTTCGTGTGCGGCGCGAACGAAGACGGTTTCCATTTCGTCGGCGTCAATTTCGGCCGCGATCTGCCCGAACCGCAGGTTGCCGATCTGCGCAACGTCGTCGCCGGCGACCCCAGTCCCGACGGGCGGGGGCATCTGGCGCTGTGCCGTGGCATCGAGGTCGGCCACGTCTTCCAGCTCGGCACCAAGTATTCGCAGGCCATGAACGCGACCTTTCTGGACGAGAACGGCCGCGCCCAGGTTCTGGAAATGGGCTGCTACGGCATCGGCGTGTCGCGCATCGTCGCCGCGGCCATCGAGCAGCATCACGATGAGCGGGGCATCATCTGGCCGGTTGCCATGGCACCGTTCTTGCTGGGGATCGTTGCGATCGGCTATGCCAAGAGCGAGGCCGTTCGCCAGGCGGCCGACGTCTTGTATACTGAGCTCACGGCCGCCGGCTTCGAGGTTCTGCTCGACGATCGCGACGAGCGGCCGGGCGTCATGTTTGCCGACGCCGAGCTCATCGGCATTCCGCACCGGGTGACGCTGGGCGAGCGAGGCCTCAAGGACGGCCTCATCGAATACCAGCCGCGTCGCGGCGGGGAAGCGCAGAAAGTGCCGCTTGCCGAGGCGGTCGGGTTTTTGACGCAACGTTTGAAGAGCTGACGCATATGGCGAAACGGTTTCATCGCTGGATCGTGGGCGCCGCGCTCGCCGCGACGGCAGGCGTGGCGCTGGCGGGCGCACAGAAGGAGGAAGCCTTGTCGGCAAGCGTGCGCGCATCGCTGCAGAAGGCGCTCGCCGATACGCCGGTCACGCGCACCGCTTTCCAGAACCGCGCCGACGAGGCCGCGTGGCTCGGCGAAATGTCCCGGCGCCTGGCCAGGCATATCCCCGACGAGGCCGAGCGGCTGGAATTTCTCACCACCCTGCACTGGGAAGCCTCGCGCGCGGGCGTCGACCCGCAGTTGATGCTGGGTTTGATCCAGGTGGAAAGCGGCTTTCGCAAATATGCCGTATCGCCGGTGGGCGCGCGTGGCTACACGCAGGTCATGCCGTTCTGGACCCGGCTCATCGGGACGCCCGAGCACAACCTCTTCCAACTGCGCACCAATCTGCGCTATGGCGCGCTGATCCTGCGCCATTACATCGACATCGAGCGCGGTGACTTGTATCGGGCGCTGGGGCGCTACAACGGCAGCCTCGGCCGACCGGAATATCCGACCATGGTCGTCGGCGCGTGGAAGAAGTTCTGGGACTACACGCCACCCACGCGTTCGGCGAGCGTCGCCGGCCGGTCGCGCGGCGGCTGATTCAACCCAGATTGTCCACTAGGCGGCCCTGCGGGCCTACGCACGCCCTGGCGGTCGCTTTGCGGCGTCTTCGCGCCCGTGCTCGTCGCCAATAGACTCGGCTATTGGCTCCTCCCCCGTGCGCGAATCCACTCGCAAACCGCCGCGCCATCTTCG
>Ga0272446_1005384_pt1 | contig 14194 bp, 7 predicted proteins | sample YNPCB0061_FD_194587 | JGI IMG/M metagenome (GOLD analysis project Ga0272446, IMG submission 194587) | Hot spring microbial mat communities from Yellowstone National Park, WY, United States - YNP-CB-006-1 | ecosystem: Environmental > Aquatic > Thermal springs > Hot (42-90C) > Sediment | place...
GAAGTCGCCTCATTACTCTTTTTGAGCATCTATTAAAAAGGTGCTATGTTAATTATCCAAATAATTATGGTGGATGGGAAGAGACTATCTTTCGTACTCAAAGAGATATTCAAAACTTGTTGGAAGATTCACCAAGTCTAAAGAATTATTTTCAGCTAATTCTGATCAAATGTTACCAAGATGCCCGGACTATATTGACTAAAAATCGAGATTACATAGGGTTTAGTTTCCCTAAAGATAACTGCTTTCCTACAGACCCCGATCGGTTGTTAAACGATATTTTCTGGGAGTAAAAAATACTAAAAAAATGTCAATTAAACTAAAATGTTACTAGCTAGCTATTAGAGTTCATGATGACAAATAAGCCTAACTATGCTTTTATTGATTTCATCCGATCGACATCAATCTTCTACATTGTTGGATACTTACACCTACTTAACTACACGGATATTTACCCTCATTATTACAATTACTTTACTTATCTGCTTACCTTGACGGCATTAGGTCTTCTATTCTTCATTTCTGGATACTTGATCGGAATAAAACAAGTTGAATTCAATGTACAAAATATACTCTGCTTTGTTGGTAGAAGGTTTATCCGAATTTATCCTCCATTTTTAGTTGCTGTTTTCTTGTTCTACTTTTTAGAAATTATCGATCGTTCTTCCGCGATAAGAGTAGCATTACTGATAACTCCATTTTTATCACCGGTTCCCAAAACTCTCTGGTTTATTCCCGTAATATTCTTCTATTATTTAATAGCTCCTATTTTTTATAGTTATGCCCTTAAAAGATGGCAATTTCTCCTATTAACTATCAGCTTAATTTCTGTATTAACTCTCTATTCTTTTTATACAAACTGGCTAGATAAAAGAGTAATTCTTTACTTGCCTAGTTTTTTAGTTGGTTTATTTGTTGGAAAAAATAGCCTTGCTATATCAAATGTGACTATTTGGAAATTACTACCGATTCTCCCAATCGCTCTTTTTATTGGATTCATTACAGATTCAGGACTTAATTTAAGTAACTACTTAATGTCTCCATTTGTAACTATTTTAACTCTAGTAATCTTTATATTAACGTCAAAGACTATCGAAAATAACATTAGCTCAATAATTTCTTCTATAGTAAAAAAACTGAGTTACGCTAGCTATTTTATGTATCTATCCCATCGTCCTATTTATACAACACTATTAAATATTTGGACTCCCGTTTCCCAATTTAGAAAATTTTTATACTTAGTATTAGTATGTTTACCTTCTATCGTTGTTGTATCATGGATCCTACAAAGGACTTATGATTTAGTTTGTGAAAAATTGCATTTTTCAAGGATAATGTTAATATTTGATGAAAATAAATTATGAAAAACTGTTTGGTTAAATAACTAAAAGTTTTTCTATCTTCAAAGTAAAAGTCTTGCAACTAAAGTCTGGCTTTCCCCAAAAGTTTACAAGCTTCTTGCCCTTCACTGAATAAACTGATTTGACCGATCGTAGAATCAAATCTGAAACATCTCAGTTTAGTTTCTTGACGCGTCGCAAATACAAAGTACTGGTTATTCGCTCCTATACATCCATCTCCCGTTACTCCTGGTCTACTCCTAAACTCTAGCGTACCATCTGGATTAAATCTGATACAGGCTATCCTTTGGGGACCAGAGGTATTTATAGGAGTACCTGTCCCTGTGCTAACTAATAAACTTAGTTGGGCAGCACGACTCCGATCGGGGATTAAAGGTGTCCATGTTTCACATCCCACTGGTCTGGTAGAACCTAACACTGAGCGACAATTTAGACCAAATAAATCAGGGTTATTAAAATCAGTCCCTGCTACAGTATGTACTGCGTACTCTAAAGCACTATCAGTTGGGTTTATCCTAAAACTAAGTTGCATCTCTTGACCGATCGTTTTGGCAATACCCTGAGTAGATTTAACTTTTGAAAACGCAAGGCTCTGGGCAGTATTTACCCTTTGTGTCGCAATTGAACTGTTCCAGGAGGGCGCAGCTATTGCTACAAGAATACCCGCTATGACAATAGTTGCTATTAGTTCAAGTAGCGTAAACCCGCTATCTCTTGAACTAGATTTAAGTTTGTAAATAAGCATCATCATAATCAAAACCCTCCTAATTGTTAACGTTTGTGTTCAAGCTTGTTCTTCCGTTAGCACGAATACTACCAGTTGCAAGGGCATTCAGACCTCTTAGACTGCGTTGACTTCTCAATGGTTTATTCCTAGCTTCCCCATTACCCCTAATCCATATTCTGGCAATATTTTGTTGAGAATTTACGCAAACATAAAAACTCGACGCGTTGGTAGCAGTCCCCAAAGTAGTTGATGCCGTAAAGGCACTAGGAATTCTCTGTGTTGCAATCGCAAACTGTCCATCAATAACTCCATCTTCAGGGTAGCGACCAACCCCTATTGCTGGGTCAGCACAACTGAGATTGTCTTGAACGAAGTTATTTGGATTAGAAGGTGCAGTTGTATTGGGACGCACAGGAACCTCGATCGGGTTTGAATCTGGAATCCCATCGTCTTGAGTTGTGTCGTAGAAGTTATCGTCTACATAATCAAGTAAAACTCTTGATCTGGTATTAAAACCAGCCCATCCGCTACTACCGCTAACACTTTTATAGCGGTTAAGCTTATCCCTAAAGGAACCAACACCGCTTAGACTAAATCTTTGAAAACCCTGATCAGGTGGAACCCAATAGTTATCGTAAATTGGATTATTATTTGAATCTGTACCCGATCGGGCGCGAACGATCGGCGCTCTATATGATGGCTGAGCAGGAGGCTGACATTCGGGAGGCAAATTAGGATCATTAGTATTTCTACTAGCGGAGCAGGTAGACCTTATCCCATCTCGAGCCTCCCACCGATCGATTTGCATAGAAGCAGAGTTAGCTCCACCTTGGAGACGGTTACTTCTCAAGTAATAAGCTACTAGAGATAAGACATAGACATCAGTCCCATTGTCATCTCCGAATTCAAAACTTCTTACTGCCCTGCAACTTAACCCAGAGTTTATAGCTCTTGGACAGGGTGAATATGGGGATGGGTTAGTGGAACTGGGGTCAAGTACAAAACCTTGATTCCGATCGACTTGCGATCGTTTCCAGAAGACAAGAATAGGAATACCAGGACGGGTTGAACCTGAAATATCAGGGATTTGATCCCTAATACCAGGCGGCGTGTCTGTGCTAGTGTTCTCTACACCATCTGCATCGTAAATATAAATGGCTTCCTTTAAGTCATTGGCAATGAAATCCAAAGCGGCTTGCACATCTTCTTGTGTTTGTACCCTTGCTTCTTCTATTTGGTCTTGCTTCAAAATGGATACCAAAAAGGCGAGTAAACTACTGACAATAATGCCAGCAATTAGAGCTGCTACAAGTAGTTCTACAAGCGTAAAACCACTAATCATTGATACTCTCTTGGCTTTTATCCTACTAAAAAGGCTGTTAAATAGCTTCAACATGATACTAATTACCTAAACGACGACGAATTTCAAAGGTATTATTGGGACTTGGTAGAATCTCTGCTCTCAATACAATTAAAGGGCAATCAACCCTACCCGTACCCCTCGTAAGTATGCTTGTACGGTTTCCACAGCGAATGTCTTCATTCCCCTTCAAAGGAGTATTAGAAGCATAAGGTCCAAATAAATCGGCTCGGTAAACCCTAACACCTACAAAGTATCCCTGGTCTCTAAGTGCTGCATCCCTTAAGGCTACAGTGGCAGGCTCACCCCCAGCTATTTGGGTCCGCATCGGCTGAATTATCAAATCAAAGGGATCGTTTAAACTAAATCCATTACCATTTCCATCTATCCTAGTTGCTCTCAAAGGTAGGGGGTTAGCAGGGTTGCTTGGATCGGTTAGTGGTAAGTAAGTGCTCTGGTCTGGAGCATTTATACCATCAAAAGTAGTGACGTTGGAGCTTGTAGTAATTAAGTTAGTAGGAATAGTTGCTAAAGATATAGTTCCTGCCCGCACTGCCTCGATGTAAGAAGTACCAGCTTGATTGGCTAAGTCTACTTTGCGGGCTTGTACCCTTGTAGCTACGGCAAAAACAATTAAAGGAGTTACTCCAGTTATCAGAATACCAGTGACTATCACCGCAACCAGAGCTTCAACTAGGGTAAAACCTTTCTCAGAACTGCGCCGATTTAGTAAGAACCAGTTTGACAACATAAGTTACTCCTTTACTTGATAAATTTATAGATTTGGATAATTTAATTGTAGCTACCGGTGTTGGGCGGGAAGGTAAATGTTCCCCCGTTACTTACCACAGTACCACAGTCAAATGGTTGATCGGCTCCCCTCAGAACAGGTCTGACATACTGATTGGCTGGTTGTCCTAACCTAGTTGTGTCATCAACAGTCTGGGGCTCTAAGGCACAAAGCAATTGTCTCACATAGCGATCCTCTGCATCTGTTTGGCGGAAGAACTCGTCTGGTGTAGGAATAGCGGTACTAAACCTAGAAGCAAAAAGGTCTGCAGGCTGAGTCAAAATTCCTACATCAAAACCAAACAAGCGCAGTGGGGGGGAGTAGAATGGAATGCTTGCAGTGAGTGAATTACCGTACTTAGACCTAAAACTACTCAAACGATCGGTAGTTGCGCGAGTAGTATTCGCCGGATTGATCCACAGGGTCTGGGCATCAGAGCTAAAGGTCAGGTCAGCTAAATCGAGATAGGGGAAAGTGGGATTGAAGGGTGCCGAAGCATAGCGACTCCTAATATTTTGTAAGAATCCCCCAGAAATTTTTAGTGGTACACCTGTCCAGCTCTCCAGTAGACGTATAAAGTTTGGCAACCCTCCAGACTGTTCAGCAGTAGTGCCAGATGGGAAGGGCATACCATAATTTGGTGTATAGGCAATCCCCGATCGGGAGCCGATGTTACCAGCAACAGAGTAGATATTAACTTCAATCCGGTTTAAGGTTCCAGTATCACTGCCCGTATTATTTACAGGAGTAGCACGCATAGTCCATTGACCACCTATACCATTATTGGCTCCATTGATTGCCTTACCAGCGAACACATCTTCCTTTGAAGGCTCTGGCATATCATCCCTGTTGGTTCCGATCGCTGTAATGGCAGGGGCATTAAGCTGTAGAACAGGGAGGGTAATAGGTTGATTAACGGAGGTCATAGCTGCCGCAATTATGCTGGGATTTATACCAATTTGAGTTCCACTGCTAGCCGCCGGTTTTGACTCGAAACCAAGGAACCTAGAACCTCTGAAAGTTACGTATATCGCATTTCCATCGTTGGCAGGGTTAAATACTGTATTACCTGCTCCACCAAGGGGAGTCGCACTCCGTTTGCCAATATTTAATCCAGAATTATTGGCTGGGTTGGCAATAAAGTTACCAGGCACGATCGATGGTCCTGTCGGTTGATCCGCAGAGACACCGCTACCATCCCTTTCACCCACGATCGTTAGGGCGGCTGGACCAGATTGAGTAATAAGCCAGAATATATTGTTTGGCTCAACACCCTCCAGTTTTACTCTTAATCCCTGCAGAGTAATGTTTTCATCATTTGGTGTGTAGAAAACAAATACCGGGCTAGGACCAGTAGGATTGCCATTTACATCTTTGGCTGCTCTTAATATGAGGTCGCCACTAATGATACCATCATTGACGGTATCTCTAGCATCTAAGTCATTTAAGTCAATTACATTGATCTTGTTATTAGCAAATGTGTTTTTTGAGGTATAGATGTAGGGAGATGCAACAATACCATTACCCGTTGGGATCAAACGGTCACCTATGGGAATGTTGTCAGCTGCATTCTTCAGCTTGGTGGCAAAATCAGTAATCGCCGCAGTGGGAGCAGTTGGGCAACTAGAGTTAGTAAAACTACTTGCAAAGGCTTGAATGCCTTGGTAGTTCCCTGTAACTCCACATATCATATAGGCAGAAGCAGGAACGATCGTGCTGATACCTGTATTACTTGTCGCATTACTGGGATAGTGAGGATTAACGGGAATATTTAGGTTTGCCAAACTACCAGAAGCTGCCGCAGTTCCCTGAGTATCGGGATCTTGAGTAGTACATCTTGCATCGACTAATCCATTAGTACTATCGTTAGTACTACGAATACAGACTGTTTCAGGAAGAATTAGCCTTGGACCATGATTGAGGTTGGCACTAGCTGCACCAGCACCGATCGAGGGCCAAGAATGGGAATAAATGAAGATGTTAGTGTTATTTCGATAGCGTAAATTTGGACTTTCTCCAATGAAGTTGCTATCACTTGCAACCGATCGGTAATAAAGTGTCCGTGTTTTATTCCTTGCCCCAACTTGTGATGATGTTCCACCAGGCACAACAGGTGAAATAGTCGGGTTAGTTGCATTATTGGGCAAGGGAGCAATGCTTTCCCCAAATAAACTAGAGTTGGGGCTGGGAGTAAGTATGTTGGGCGAGAAGGTTGCCGGTGTACCGCAATTATAAGAGGGGGAAGCAGGGGTACCTCCACCACCTACCGCAGTGCCATCACAAGTTCCATCTAAACCACCTCCAGGATTACCAGCTGTAGGAGCATAGTCGGCTGGCGCGGGGAAGGGATAAGCAGCCCCGATCGTCATTAAGCCCCTACTACCCCCGATCGTGACTTTGGGAATAGGCAACATACCAAAAACATCTACTGGAGGAACCATTGTATTTGGATCAGGCGTTGGTGTTGGTGTTGGTGTGGGCGTTGGTGTGGGTGTTGGTGTTGGCTTTGGTGTGGGCGTTGGTGTTGGTGTTGGTGTGGGCGTTGGTGTGGGCGTTGGTGTGGGCGTTGGTGTGGGCGTTGGTGTGGGTGTGGGCGTCGGTGCCGGACAGGTACTACCATCCCCTACAGTTCTTTGTCTTGTTCTCTCGCGATTAGTCTGAACTCCATCATCTAAAACAGTAGTCCCCGTGACAACATATGGCGAAAAGACCGTGCTAATTACCCCACAGCCAGGAACAACAATATCGGGCAAAGTCGTGGTGATGTCATTATTCCCTGAAGGCTGTTGCCGAATAGTTCCAATCGAGGTGGCTGTTCCCAAAGCAGCATTTACAGGATTAGCTATATCCACCCGGAAAGTCTCGTTTCCTTCGTTCATAACATCCCTAGCCACCAACACCGCAACTGTACATCTAGGATTTGCTGTTGTAGGGAAGAAAACCTGGGTTATTTCAGTGCCCGTAGGTATGGGGTTACCATTAGCATCACGGCATATATTACCACCTCCATTCTCCGCATAGACTCGGGTAATTAAATCCATTTGTCCAGGGATGTCAGCAGTAGATGTACTAATATTGCCTGGATTTAGAACCTTAGTTGCAGTACCAAATGTGTTGTTAACACTAATATCTGCTCTTACAGTTCCTACAGCTGTGCTTAAGTTGGTGACAAAAACATCAAAAGTGAACCTGGAGTAGGGGAAATTGTTATTGTTGTTTTGGTTTGTCGTTGTCAAAGCGCTCCATGTAGCAGGATTTGGTAAAGCAGGAGTCACAGGTAACCCAGTCAGGTTGTTATTGTTTCTCCCCTCCTGCCTATCATTACTATTACCTTCAATTTGTATTATTACTGGGGGAGGGGCACAACCAACATCACCATAAATCCTCGAGTTGCTACCAGCAAATGGGGTACTAAGGTTACCCAAAAACTGGGGCACTGTAATATTGCTGTTATTTACATTTATCAACACTGGATAAACAGAGCCACTCAAAAATATGCTACTCCCTGTGTTAGTACAAGCTGATGCAAATACTAATGCCTTGTTCCCATCACCATAAATGTCGTCATATCTCAAGAATGCCAATCTTCTAGCAAAGCGACGGTCTTGATCATAAACAAAGCTTGGTGCTGTTTGGGGTGTAGCTGAAGTAGGTAATGAAGTCGTACCACCCCCAATGCTTTCCCAATCATCGATCGTGCAGTCTTCCAGGGGAACCTTGCGGCAAATTTCCATACTGCTCTCAATGCCATCCGTCACCCTCCGTTGCACAGGAGTTACACCATTAGCAAGATAGGAATTACGATTCCCTTGAGGAAATACAGAAGAACTGCTACCAGTACCACCATCCGAATTTGTCGGTGCTAGGTAGTCAGCACTGGTAACAAAATTGTTATTAAAGAATCCCTGTCTACGACGCTCTACAACATAGTAGCTATCCTTAAGCTTTTCATTGGGGCTTCCAGGAGGTGTTGCTGGTCTGCCATTGAGGGTAGACTGCCAGTTAATGCTAGTAGAAGTATTAGCATTGTTACGAAGGTCGAAGTCCCCGTCGCTACGATAACCATCCCTCCAGCCGCCATGTTCATTGGGCGCAGTAACGGGAGCAGAAAGTACTGTTACAGCATCAGCCAGTAGGGTTGCAGGTCGCCAGTTATCCCCGACTGTGCAATTAGATGTCTGACCAGGTCGACAAGCAAAATTGCGATTAAGGTCACTACGAATTCTAGTGTAAAAGTTATCCCAAATTGACGCAGGTGAGCTGGGGTTTTCATTAAGGGGAGTATTAAATTCCTGCTGAGTGTGAACATTAAAACCTACTTGAGGATTTCCAGTTATTCTCTGTGCCCTAATGTATGCGGGCAGGTCAGAGACTAAAATCAGCCCCTTTTCTCCTCTTGTTGCATTGGTGAAGCTAGGCTGCGTATTTCCTGAAACCTGTAGAGTACCCAGCACATTGCCAATCGGATCATCTAAATTAGTCTGACCGCCAGCGTTACGCCACAAAGAAAGACCGTTAATTAACCTTACTCCCACAACTTTACGGGTAGGGTCTAAAACAAAGTCGGAGCTACTAAGTGCTTCTCTTTTAGAGGTGGGTGTAGGAATTGGATTACCGCTACCATCTCTGTCATAGTAACTGAGGTCTTTTAAGCCATCTTCACGAGTAGCATAAACTAGACCACTATAGGGCAGTAAAAATTCAGTTGCTACTCCAGAGTTGATCGATCCAGTTATGGTGGCACCACGCATCCGATCGAGGTCTAGGTCAGTTACCCGCACTTCTAGGGGTTGTCGTTGCTCAGTTTCTAAGTCATAAATATCAGCCCGATTAGCCTGCCGAGGAATTAAACCACCAGTAGCGCCAAATCCAGATTCTGTCAGAGACTCATTGCGATTAAGAGATTTTACCTCTCTGGCATCTAAGAAAGCAGATTCCTTAAATGTTCCTTGAGGCAAATTAACTGTAGCTCCACTTATGTTGATCGTGGCAACATCATTTCCTGTAGTTACAAGAGTAGTAGTGCCATCTAAAATTTGTAGCGCACAAAGATTGGCATCAAGGGTAGAGCGTTCCGTAATAGAAAGAGTTGCACCAGGATTGTTTGCTAGAACACGAAGGACATTCCTTAGTGGCTCATTAACAAACCTGCCATTAGGATAAACCATATTTGCTTGATATGCCAAGCGTGCCCCTATATCTGCTGAAGTATTACGGGGGTTAGCCGCAGCCGCCGCAGCCGCAGTCGTAGTAAAAGTAAACTTGTCCGTAGTAACGTCGAAGGCAGGAATACCAGGTATTGTTAAAGGTATGTTGGCTGCACTGTAAACTAGACCATTATTCGACCGACCCCGATCGTTGAAATTCCAAGGTGAAGGAACAAAAGTTGAAGCACCATTCTCCACTCGTCCATTTCGTGCGGTTTCAGGGGTGGAGTTATCGTAATAGCTACTTACACAGGCGATCGGGCGTTGAGGAGTACCAGTTTCAGGATCAAATACACTAGCTTTGTAGTGATACACCGCCGAGGCACGCATCTGTAAGTGACCCCGCTTTCCTGCTAGTGCCCGAGCACTGGCTAGGTCGGCAACTGGAGTGGCTGTACTGATTCGGCTTCCATTGTTTGTCCCATCGATCGTTGGTGTACCGTTAGGAGCAAGAGGATAATAACCTTCCTGACCTGTAGGTACAGAAATGGATAAAGGCGTACCCGTATTATTAGGATCAGGGAAAGAACGGGCAGTAGTATCGAGATAAACGATCGAGCCTGACATTGGCATAGAGTCGGGCCACACCACATAATTTAATTCGTTAAATCCATCACCAGGGGTGGGATCGGGAGCAGCGAAAGTGGCTTCATCAACTCCTTGCGTAGCCGCATTAGTATCTAAATCATCGATCGATATAGGGTTATCCCTAGGAATTCCATTCCATAGGGGAGCAGCAGACTCATCAATGTTTGGGGTAGGAGTAGCTGTTATTGCAGGGTCATCATCACTGTAACCTGTAACAAATCTTGGCAAGAAGGTATCTTGAGGACGGGCACTAAAAATACCAGCATTTGTCACAACCCTCAAACCACCAGTAATTGGCGTTTCATTAGGGGGAGCATTGCCATTACTAGGGTCATCTGCCGCAGACAATTCCCAAAATCCGCCCCGACCAGTATCACCTAAATTATCTAAGCTAAATGCTCTAGTATTACGGAATCTCACTTCACCAGGAGCAGGGGAGTTAGCAGGGTTGCTAATGTTGTTTTTAGCATTAAAAAACACACTATTATTAGTTGTGTACTGGTTTGGTTCTGATTCGCCAACAAACTGCCTAGTGCTATTAACACTGTCAAACTTTAGCCATCTCACTGGCAAGTTGTTGCCAACGTTAACCCGATCGCCGATGTAGAATTCTTTATTGCTCTCTTGCTCTAAAACTTTAGGACCGATCGTGGGTAAGGTTGTAATATCTCCTGCTGGAGCCCTAAGAGTTAATACTCCTCCATCCCTCAAGCCCTTACCATCATAATTTAGATAGCTTGCAATACTGGTTGCCAGAACTCCACCATTGGAGTAAGCAGGTATTGCCCATTCAAAAGGAGGAGCTAGATCAAAGCCCCCCCCTGCAGAAGCAGGAATGGGAACGGGTGTAAATGTTAGGTTGGGTCCATTTGTACCAAAAGGTACTTCTGCATAGAATACTTTAGCTAATCGGGCACGGAAATAAGCTTCTAAAGCTTTTCTTCGAGCATTGTTAAGAGTGGCTCCTAAGCCAAAGATGCCTTCATCTCTGATTCTGCCTTTTAAGTCTGACTGTACAGCAGGAGGGTCAGCAGCTACAGGACCTGCTGCCAGAGCATAGGTAATAGTGGTTGTCCCGCCAGCACGGCTTATAGCTGTAATATTGCTACTAGCAATAGCGTTATCTACAAGCAGATTTACTCGACGATTGAACTCAAATTCGTTAAAAGTAGCAACGTTACCCGCTTGAGTTATGGTTTGGTTAGCAGTAGAAATTTGGGGCTGACCTGTCGTTGTAAAGGGAGATGGAGCGGCACCATCTGGTCGAATACCGTTGCCTCGATTCAAATCTACAATAACAGGACCAGTCAGCCCTGAGGGAGGGTTTTGAGCATCCCCAATTGTTACGTTGCCAGCAACGTTAATTTCTGCATTTTCCCGATCGTAGTAACAAGAACCAAACTCATTTTCATTACTAGGATTAATACCAGAACTACTGACCTGATAAAGCTGAATAGGGTTGTTGTTGTTTGAAGCACCAATCAACATATTTGCCCCTGCGTACATCCTGCCGTTGAATCGGAAGCGTGCGGGTCTTACAATTTCTAAGTCACCTTCAAACCATGCTGCATTGTTGTTAACAGGATTGCGAGCTCGGTCTTGTTGTAATTCTAGGGCTGAAACTACTCGCCTTCCTTTAAACACTTCAAACTGTGTGGCGGGGTTTGGAATGGCGGTTGTAGGAGTACTAGGGAAACTAGCTGGATCGGTAATTGGAACTACAGCAGAATAAACATAGAAGGCTTTCTTAAGTTTGTTACCGCTAAAAGTCCAACCCTCGTTAGTTGCTACGTTTACACCTGCCGCGCCTTCACACAAACCTGATAAGGATGACTCATCAAAGGGTAAAGTCCTAGACTCAATGGGCAATACCCCTCTATCTGTTGGATTAGAGGCACTAGAGATTCCATCGCTAAATATTGGAGGACGAGCACGAAACAGAATGCTATAAATTCCGTAGCTGTCAAATTTACCGTTGTTGTCGGTATCGATCGGGAATTTCCAGGCAGAATTAACAAACTCTTGATCGAATATATCAGTGTCACCAGTAGCAGGATTATCAGTAACAATCTTACCGTCTGGCGTTCCAATGGTGAATCGAGATGCTCCAAGAGTAGTTGGTCTGCCATAGTCATAAATTAGCTGTAAGCGAGTTTCATCTCTGTAGGTGTAGTTTGTACCATCGAATACTGACTTAAGTATTTGTTCGGGGGGAGTTGCCCTTGGCAAATTATCATCATTGATCAGGGCTTCTATTTTAGAACGAGCCCGATCGATAATGGGTGCAGCCGCCGTTTCAAAAACTTGAGCAGCCCTTGCGTTTGCAGCAGTCTGTGCTCTATCCGTCGATCGAGCCACTACAGTCAGCACTAATAAGGTTGTAGCAACAGTGACAAAGACTACTGTAGGTAGAACAAAACCGCCCTGAGTGGAGCCTTGACGTAGGAGAGAGCGGATAAACTTACGACTAATCCTAAATGGACTACCTATCCTAACTAGCCATTTCCTTAAATTGGATAGAAAGGATAAATAAAATTTACGCATTCTTCTCTGGTCACGACTACTCATAGGAGACTCCACTTAAACATTTGACATTATTGCACTCGATGCTTCCTTACCAGGAAACCTATGTACATTAGGATTCTACCCACGGCGTACTAAAAATTAACATTGTCCACAGGTTAGCTCCCTAAGAATTGAATAAATGAAAACAGAGTCTTTTGTTTATTGCCATCCTCACAGGTGAAACTAAGATAGCTGAGACTTTTGGGGCACTAAGTCTGCATTTCTTTTCAAAATATCTCTCCTAAGACTGATAGACAATAATTGCTTTAATGTGATTAGTAGAATTTTCCACACAAGCATGACACATCAAAGATTCAGAGCAATGCAAAGCAACAAAAACTTGAATATTACTAATTATTACTTATGAATTTTTAATAAAAACTTAATTATTATCAAGTTTCGTTTTATTTTTTTGAGTTATCTTTAAATCATACAAATAAATATTTAAGCTATGTCTCGTCGTAAACGAAGTTCATTAATTTTAGAAAAAGCAGAACGCCGTGCAGCTAGCTTGCAATCAATCAATGCTAATCTTGATTTAGGTAATGGGTTAACCTTAGAAGAATTCATGAAACAGATTCAAGGTTTAAGGTCAAAGGTTAATCATTACAATACACTCCTATCTAGTATTGATGAAGCCTACAACGATCTAACTAATGCTGAAAAGGCTTTAGCTGATATACATGAAAGAATGCTTGCAGGGGTTGCAGCAAAGTATGGTAGAGATAGCAATGAGTATGAGATGGCAGGGGGCAAAAGGAAGTCGGAGCGCAAGCGATCGGTAAAAAAAACAGAATCCCCTTCTAATTAGAATCAACACCCTTGAGTAGGATGATTAAACATTAGTAATTGGGAAGTTTAGTATCTTTCTGTATCGGTTACTTCTGGATTATTTTTAAGCCCCCATAATCAAACATTAAAGCAACAGAGGCGATTCCTGTAAAATCAATGCAAGCAACTATCAATAAAAGAATAGGGATAAGATAACCTAGTTTTAATTGATAACTTATTGTAGCTAAAGCGATCGTGAAAGCTGGAAGAAAATAGTAGTTAAAGCGAGGCAACATACCAAAAGTTCCATTCCAATAAATAGCTTCAGGTGTTAAAAAAATACTACTTATTAACATTAACAAACTAATAGAAATTAGAAAAAACTTCATTCGATGTACATAAAAATATGAATCGTCATTACTAATCTCAGAACTCCAAATATCCGATTTATTTGAATTAGGATAAAATTGTAGATAACACAAAAATATTATTATTGCCGGCGATTACAAATGAAAAAGTCCCCAACCCAATATACTTGAAAATTAAATCATAATTTCCGATTGCCAAGAGCCAGGCAGAAAAACTATTAGTGATAACTTGAGTATTCCTTAAATTACCGACAGTGCCTAGAACTTTTGCTAATCCAATGTTAGTCCACGACCACAAATATAGGCATTGAATTAGGAATGTACTAACTGCCAGCCTAAATTGTTTGTGCCAACATATGAGTAATAATCCAGTGATAGTAACAGGATATATATCGTAAACAAGTAGTCCAGTAACGATCGTTGCTACACAAAAAAATGTTTTTGATGTGATTTTTGG
>Ga0272446_1005385_pt1 | contig 14191 bp, 13 predicted proteins | sample YNPCB0061_FD_194587 | JGI IMG/M metagenome (GOLD analysis project Ga0272446, IMG submission 194587) | Hot spring microbial mat communities from Yellowstone National Park, WY, United States - YNP-CB-006-1 | ecosystem: Environmental > Aquatic > Thermal springs > Hot (42-90C) > Sediment | place...
GGGGGAGGCGAGGAAGGTGCGTCCGCCTTTGCCCTGACGTCCTTCGAAGTTGCGGTTGCTGGTGCTGACGGCGTATTGACCGGGCTGTAACTGGTCGCCGTTCATGGCAATACACATTGAGCAGCCGGCTTCGCGCCATTCGGCGCCGGCTTCTTTGAAGATTTTATCCAGCCCTTCGGCTTCGGCTTGTTTTTTGACATCCTGAGAACCGGGGACGACCATCACACGGGTAGTGGGGGCAACTTTGCGCCCTTTGAGCAGGGAGGCAGCCAGGCGCAAATCGGAGATGCGCGAGTTGGTGCAGGAGCCAATGAAGACGACATCCACTTTTTTGCCCAGCAGGGATTGGCCGGGCTGCAAGCCCATGTAAGCGAGGGCTTTCTCGAGCGCCAGTTTTTGGTTGGCGTCGCCCAGTGCAGCGGGGTCTGGCACGCGCTCGGTGATTTTCATGCCCATGCCGGGGTTGGTGCCGTAGGTAATCATCGGTTCGAGGGCAGAGGCGTCGAGGGTGACGGTTTTGTCGTAGGCGGCGCCTTCGTCGGTGGGGAGTGTTTTCCAGCGGGCGAGGGCTTTGTCCCAGTCTGCGCCTTTGGGGGCGAATTCGCGCCCGTAGAGATATTCAAATGTGGTGTCGTCAGGGGCGATCATGCCGGCGCGCGCTCCGCCTTCAATGGACATGTTGCAGATGGTCATGCGCTCTTCCATTGTCAGGGCGCGGATGGCGGCGCCGGTGTATTCGAAGACATGCCCCGTCCCGCCGCCAACGCCGATTTTGGCAATCAGCGCCAGGATGATGTCTTTCGCCGAGACGCCTGCCGGAAGCACGCCGTCAATGCGGACTTCGCAGGTTTTGGGCTTGCGCTGAAGCAGACATTGGGTAGCCAGGACGTGTTCGACCTCGCTGGTGCCAATGCCGAATGCCAGCGCGCCAAACGCGCCGTGCGTGGCGGTGTGACTGTCGCCGCAGACGATGGTCATGCCGGGTTGTGTCAGACCGAGTTCGGGACCGATGACGTGAACAATGCCGCGGTGTGGGCTGGTCATGCCATACAGGGGAATGCCAAACTCTGCGGCGTTGGTTTCCATTTGTCGGATTTGGGCGGCAGCCAGAGGGTCGGCAATCGGCACATCGGGCGGCGTGGTCGGGATGGAGTGGTCCATCGTGGCGACGGTTTTATCGGGTCTGCGGACTTTCAGTCCGCGCTGGCGCAAGCCCGTGAAAGCCTGGGGCGAAGTGACCTCGTGAACAAGATGCAGGTCAATGTATAAAATGGCAGGGGAATCCGGCTGTTGGGTGACAACGTGGGACTCCCAGAGTTTTTGGAAGAGGGTCTTGGGCATAGAAATTCCAGTTATCAGTGGTCAGTTTTACCAGTTACCAAATCACCCTAACATAACGCCATAGTCGTATTGCCTGGCTGCCTGCGCTTCGGTTTGGGCGGTGATGATTTTGTTGAGGGCGGCAAGGTAGGCTTTGACGCTGGCGACGATGATGTCGGTGTCCGCGCCGTGACCGCCAAAGATGCGTTCATGTTCGTAATCGCTCTGGGCGCCCATTTTACGGAAGCCGTCTTTGGGGCGCACGCGCACGGTGACTTCGCCCTGCGCATCTATCCCTTCGGTAATCGCATGAATGTTGAATTCCAGGAGCGTGTTTGGCACTTTGACGATGTGGTCAATGGCTTTGTAGGCGGCATCCACAGGTCCGGTGCCGATGCTGGCATGAATGTGGATTTTGCCATCCGGTCCGCGCAGACGCACAGTGGCGGTGGGCATGCCCATCGTGCCGCAGGCGACCTGTAAGCCATCGAGCGCGTAAACATCGCGCGGACGGTAGAACTCGTCGGCAATGAGCGCTTCGAGATCGGCATCTGTGATGACTTTTTTGCGGTCCGCCAGTTCCTTGAAGCGCGTAAATGCCTTGTCCAGTTCGACTTCGTCGAGGGAGTGTCCCATCTCAGCCAGTCGCATACGCAGGGCATGACGACCTGAGTGCTTGCCCAACACCAGCCGCGATTGATTGACACCCACATCCTCCGGGCGCATGATTTCGTAGGTCAGGTTGTGCTTGAGCATACCGTCCTGGTGAATGCCCGCCTCGTGGGCAAAGGCATTCGCGCCAACGATTGCCTTATTGGGCTGAACAGGGATGCTGGTGTAATTGCTGACCAGTTTGCTGACACGGGCAATTTGGGTGGTATCCACGCCGGTTTCAAGTCCGAAAATAGGGTGACGGGTTTTGAGCGCCATGACCACTTCTTCCAGCGAGCAATTGCCGGCGCGTTCCCCAATACCGTTGATTGTCACTTCAGCCTGACGCGCCCCGGCTTTGATGCCCGCCAGAGCGTTGGCGGTTGCCAGACCCAGGTCATCATGAGTGTGAACGCTGATGGTGATGCCCTCGTGCATGCCCGGTGTGTTGGCAATAATCCCCGCTATTAACGCGCCAAATTCATCTGGCATGGTGTAACCCACTGTATCAGGGATGTTCAGGGTGGTTGCGCCCGCCTTGATGGCTTCGTCCAGCACCTGGTAGAGGAATTGCGGGTCGGAGCGTCCGGCATCTTCGGGGCTGAATTCTACATCCGCGCACAGGGAGCGGGCGTAAGCCACCATTTCGCGTACACGCTGCACCACTTCTTCGCGGCTCATCTTCAACTTATGCTGCATGTGAATCTCAGAAGTTGCCAGAAAAGTGTGGATGCGGGGATGGGCGGCGCCCTGGATGGCTTCCCAAGCCTTATCAATATCAGCCTTGTTCGCGCGCGCCAGCGCGGCAATTACCGGGACCTTCGCCTGCTCCTGACCACGAGGCGGATTCCCCACTTCAAGCGCGATGCGCCGCACCGCTTCCAGGTCATCGGGCGAGGCGGCAGGGAACCCCGCCTCGATGATGTCCACGCCCAAACGAGCCAGAGCGCGGGCTACTTCCAGCTTCTCAGCCGAAGTCATCGTTGCGCCGGGCGATTGCTCGCCATCGCGCAGAGTCGTATCGAAGATTTTCACATAATTCATCATGGTTACTCCGCATTCAGTAATCAGTAATCAGTAATCAGTTATCAGTTATCAGTTATCAGTTATCAGTTATCAGTTTTGCTCACTGGCTCTTTTTCCAATTCTCGGGTCTCAATGCCCGCACCGCCGCGCCAGCCCGCCACATTTCCGAGTTGCGAATGGCAGCCAGTTCTTTTTCGAGCTGTTCGCGGTAATCGGGGCGGCTGTTTGCTTCCAGCGTAATGCGGGCTTCCGTGCCGTTGGCTACGCTTTCATAAAGTTGAGCAAAGAGCGGGGCAACTGCATCGCGGAATCTATCTTTCCAGTCGAGGGCGCCGCGCTGGGCAGTGGTCGAGCAGTTGGCGTACATCCAATCCATGCCGTTTTCGCCAACGAGACGAATGAGCGACTGGGTCAGTTCTTCCACCGTTTCGTTGAAGGCTTCAGAGGGGCTGTGTCCGTGCTTGCGCAGTTCGTTGTATTGCGCTTCCATTACGCCGGCCAGCGCGCCCATCAACACGCCGCGCTCTCCGGTCAGATCGCTAAACACTTCGTTTTGAAAGGTGGTGGGGAAGAGATAGCCCGCTCCAATGGCAATGCCCAGGGCTACGGTTCGTTCCCAGGCGCGCCCGGTGGCGTCCTGATGAACGGCAAAACTGGCGTTGATGCCGGATCCAGCCAGAAAGTTCAGGCGAACGCTGCGACCGGAGCCTTTGGGAGCCACCAGCGCCACATCCACATGCGGCGGCGGGACGACGCCGGTATCATCCTTGTACGTCACCGAGAAGCCATGCGAGAAGTAGAGCATGTCGCCTTCGTTCAGGCATTCGACAATTTTGGGCCACTGGCTGCGCTGCCCGGCGTCCGAAAGCAGGTATTGGATGACCGTTCCGCGTTCGGCGGCTTCCTCCAGCGAAAAGAGCGTCTCACCTGGAACCCAGCCATCCGCCACAGCCTTGTCCCAGTTTTTTGTGCCGGGTCGCTGCCCCACGATGACATTAATCCCGTTATCGCGCATGTTCATGGCTTGGGCGGGTCCTTGCACGCCATAACCAAGCACCGCCACAACTTCATTTTTCAGCACCTCGCGGGCTTTTTCCAGCGGAAATTCCTCGCGGGTGACAACTTCTTCTACAACGCCGCCAAAATCAATTTTTGCCATAGTTATTTTCTCCTTGTTTTTTTTTGTAACTGATGTTACGCGAAACGTCCCGAAGGTTCTCATAAATCAAGCCTGTTTTCCGTTCCAACCTTCGGGACGGTGCGTAAGGTGAATTTGTAACTCTCAGACTGTAGACCATAGCGCCAATTACTGATCACTGATTACTGATCACTGACTACTGACTACCGTCCACCGTCCACCGTCTAATACTCTGCCAGCGCGCTTTCTTCTTCGCCATGCCAGCCATTGCCGTTTGCGCCAGGCGTGCGGCGAGTGCCTTCGTATGTGCCGCGCGTCATTGCTACCTGCCCGGTACGCACCATCTCCAAAATGCCAATAGGACGCAGCAGTTCGATCATCCCTTCGATTTTTTCCTCTGTACCGGTGACCTCGACAATCACAGAATCAGCCGCGACATCCACAATGCGGGCGCGGAAAATGGCTGCCAGGTTGTTAACCTCCGCCCGCTGTTCCGGTCCGGCTTTGACCTTGATGAGCGCCAGGTCGCGGGTGACAGCGGGCTGCCGGCTGACATCCTGCACATCAATCACATTGACCAGCTTGTACAGGTTGGCTTCGATTTTGTGCGCCGCTGTGTCATCTTCACAGTCCATCACGATGGTCATACGTGAAATGTCGGGTCGCTCGGTTCGCCCCACTGCCAGCGACTCGATGTTGAAGTTCCGGCGGCGAAAGAGCGAAGCCACGCGATTCAGCACGCCGGGTTTGTTCTCTACGAGAGCGATGAAGGTATATTGCATAGTGTTTTCTCCTATTTCTGCCTGATTGGTCTGCGCAGCATTTGGTCTAACGAAGCGCCCGCCGGAACCATCGGATAAACCGCATCTTCCTGTTCGACCACGAATTCCAGAACCACGGGTCCGGAGGTCCGGCGCGCCCACTCGATCGCTTCCCTTACCTCAGCGGGGACTGTGACTCGGCGGGCTGGTACGCCATGCGCATCAGCCAGTTTGACAAAATCTGGCGATTTCATGTTGACTGCAGAGTAGCGCTTTTCAAAGAAAAACTCCTGCCACTGACGCACCATGCCCAGATAACTGTTGTTCATAATCGCCACTTTGACATTCGCCCCCTCCTGCACGGCGGTCGAGAGTTCCGCCGCCGTCATCTGAAAACCGCCATCGCCAACCACCGTCCAGATTTCCTGATCTTTGCGCGCGAACCAGGCGCCGATGGCAGAGGGCAAACCAAAACCCATGGTCCCTGCCCCGCCGGAGGTAATCCAACGATTGGGTTTTTCCAGGAAGTAATATTGCGCCGCCCACATCTGATGTTGACCGACATCGGTGGTGATGATTGCCCCGCCGCCGGTCGCCTCCCACAGGTCATGGATGAGATGCGCTACATACAGTTTTCCATCTTCGGGCCAGGACATAATGGAGCGCGCATCGCCTTCCGATTTCCACTGTGCGATTTGCTCCAGCCACTCGTCATGTTCGTATTCGTCCACCATCGGAATCAAGTCAGTCACCACTGTTTTCAGGTCGCCTACCAGCGCCACATCTGCCCTGACGTTTTTGTGGACTTCGGACGGGTCAATTTCGACGTGAATTTTGCGGGCATGGGGGGCATAGGTTTTGAGCGTGCCGGTCACGCGGTCATCGAAGCGCATGCCAAAAGCCAGCAGCAGGTCGGCGTTCTGGATAGCCAGGTTGCAATGCGCCTCGCCGTGCATTCCCATCATGCCCAGCGAGAGCGGGTGCGAGGCAGGGAAAGCGCCCAGCCCCAGCAGGGTCATCGCTACCGGCGTATGGGTTTTCACTGCAAATTGCTGAATGACTTCCTCGGCGCCGGAGATAATCGCCCCATGACCGAGCAGGATGACCGGGCGTTTGGCTTTTTCAATGAGCCGCACTGCCTTTTCCAGGTCGGCTTTGGGTGCGCGCAAGGGCGGACGATAGCCCGGCAGTTGAATGTCTTCGGGGTAAACGAATTCTGCTTTTTCGATTTGGGCATTCTTGCAGATGTCAATCAGCACCGGACCGGGGCGTCCGCTGCGGGCGATGTAAAAGGCTTCGCGCACTACTTCGGCAATTTCCTCGACACGCGTCACCAGATAGTTATGCTTGGTGATTGGCAGCGTAATACCGGTCACATCAGTTTCCTGAAAAGCATCGCCGCCAATGAGATGCGCAGCCACCTGCCCGGTGATGAAGACCACCGGCGAGGAGTCCATCATCGCCGTTGCAATGCCCGTCACCAGGTTGGTCGCCCCTGGACCTGAAGTTGCCATCGCCACGCCGACCTTTCCGCTGGCGCGAGCGTAGCCATCTGCCATGTGTGCCGCGCCCTGCTCATGCCGCACCAGCACATGATGTACGGGATAATTGAGCATGGCATCGTAAATTGGCATGTTCGCCCCGCCAGGGTAGCCAAACACCACCTCCACGCCTTCTCGCACCAGACATTCCCATAAGATTTCTGCGCCACTTAATTTCATAATTTCTCCTCTTGAATTCTGTATTCTGCATTCATCATTCATCATTCATCATTCTGACTTTAAGACCGCTCCCGTATCTGCGCTCGTGACGAAATGGGAATAGCGCTTCAGCCACTTGCTGGTTGCCGTGCTGCGGAAGGGCGGCAGAGCGGCAAGCCGTTTCTGGATTTCTTCCTCGCTCAGGCGGACATTCAAGGTGCGGGCGTACAGGTCAATTTCGATGATGTCGCCGTTTTGCAGGGCGGCAATCGGGCCGCCCGCCGCCGCTTCGGGCGAGACATGCCCAATGCAAGCCCCACGCGTCCCGCCGCTGAAGCGTCCATCGGTGATGAGCGCCACCTTGTCGCCCAATCCCTGCCCCATAATGGCAGACGTGGGCGAGAGCATTTCCTGCATTCCGGGTCCGCCTTTCGGACCTTCGTAGCGGACAACCACCACATCCCCTGCCTGCACTTCACGCGCCAGAATGCCGCGTAAACAATCGTCCTGGCTCTCGTAAATGCGCGCCGGACCGGCGAAGGTCATCATCTCAGGCGTCACGCCGCCGGTTTTGACCACCGCGCCATGCGGAGCGAGATTCCCGAACAGAATCGCCAGCCCTCCGCGTTTGGAATGAGCGTTTTCGTAGCGGCGAATCACTTCGTCGTCTTTGATTTCACAGCCTGCAATGGATTTGCCCAGGGTCGTGCCGGAAACGGTCAGCCGGTCGAAGTGCAAAATTCCCGTGCCGCGCTGCACTTCGTTCAAAATTGCCGGAATGCCGCCCGCGCGGTGAACATCTTCCATGTGCCACTTGCCCGAGGGACTGACCTTGCACAGGTGCGGAACTTTATCTGAAACGGCATTGATTCGCGAGAGCGGATATTCCACCCCGGCTTCGTTTGCCAGCGCCAGGGTGTGCAGTACGGTGTTGGTCGAGCCGCCCATCGCCATATCCAGCGCGAAGGCGTCGTCAATCGCTTCGGCGGTCACAATATCGCGCGGTTTGATGTCGCGCTCGATGAGCGTCATGATCTGCGCGGCGGCTTTGCGCGCCAGGGATTCGCGCTCAGGCGTCTTTGCCAGCGCCGAGCCGTTGAAGGGCAGCGCCAGCCCAATCGCTTCCATCAGGCAGTTCATTGAGTTGGCGGTGAACATGCCGGAGCAGGAACCGCACGAGGGGCAGGCAAAGCGCTCCAGCGTGGTCAGCCGCTCTTCGTCAATCTTCCCCGCCGAAAACGCGCCGACTCCCTCGAAGACCGAAATCAGGTCAATCGTCTCGCCTTCGGGGGTTTTCCCGGCTGCCATGGGACCGCCGGAGATAAAAATCGTGGGAATGTTGACCCGCATGGCAGCGAGCAGCATTCCCGGCACGATTTTGTCGCAATTCGGAATGCACACCATCCCATCGAAGCGGTGGGCTTCAATCATCGTCTCCACGCAATCGGCAATCAACTCGCGCGAAGGCAGGGAATATTTCATCCCGGCGTGCCCCATCGCAATGCCATCATCCACGCCGATGGTGTTGAACTCAAACGGCACTCCGCCTGCGGCGCGCACGGCTTCTTTGACCAGTTTGCCAAATTCCTGCAAGTGGACGTGTCCCGGCACGACATCCACATACGAATTGACAATCGCGATGAACGGTTTGCCGAAATCTTCCTCGCGCAGGCCGGTTGCCCGCAGCAAGGCGCGGTGTGGGGCTTTGTCGTATCCTTTTTTGATGGTATCTGAACGCATAATTTCCTTTCAATTTTGGAGTTTGGCGCTTTGTCAAAACACTTGCGAGAACAAACTCCATAAAAAGTTATAAAAAAAGCCGCCCTTGTGTGGTTGGGCGGCTCTTGTTTTAGTAGATGTGCCTGGGTTATCGGTCACTTTCCTGCACAAATCCAACCACAATTTGCCGCTCCTTCAGAATAATAAGAAGGAGTTCAACAAGCAGGATAATGACGATGTAGAGAATATGCTCAAAAAACATACGAAAATCCTTGTTCAGGTATCAAAAAAAGAGCCGCCCGTTTGTGGTTGGGCGGCTCTTTGGCTCCAGATTGGGTGTATGAGTTTATTTTACTCTCACCGTTGCCGTCTCAACCACAAATGCGCCCTCAATAATAAGGGCGATAAGAATAACAACAATAAGGGAGAGAGACAGCAGTGAGGTAAACATGTTTCGCCCGATTATAGGCAAACTTCGAATTATGTCAAGGGAAATTTCCTGGTGATTGCCCACAAGTCTGAAAAATGGCAGAGAGTTAGGCACTCACCTTACGCGAAACGTCCCGAAGGTTTTCGTAATTTATGCTTGATTTCCAGTCCAACCTTCGGGACGGTGCGTAACATCAATTAGGCATTTTGCTGGTTTGATCTTGTTTTTTCCCAGAAAATATGCCGTTGGCAAGGAGCTGCGTTGCCCAAATGTGGGGCACAAAAGATATGGGTAATCACCAGCGTCTTTCTGTTGACACATCCCCGGCGCGCATGTATAATACCGTCCGCTTCTGCCTCAGCAGTACGATGCGCTGAGGCGCTTGTTTGTCGAAAGGCAAACCCAACCCCAGCTTCCCCGCCCGCCGGCGACGAGTCTCCACAACTCCGCAGGCACGCGGTGAAGTGAATGACTGGAGATGAATATGAAATTTGCAATCGTGGAAAGCGGCGGCAAACAATATCGAGCCGTCGAAGGGCAACCCATCGAGGTGGATCGCCTTCCCGTTGAAGCGGGAGAACAACTCAACATCGAGCGCGTCCTGCTCGTGGCAGACGGCGACGATGTGCTGGTCGGAACCCCCACTGTGGACGGCATCGAAGTCAAAGCCACGGTGGTGGAGCATATCAAAGGACCCAAACTGGTTTCGTTCAAATATCGCCCGAAGAAGCGCATCCGCGTACGCGGCGGGCATCGCCAGCAGTACACCCGGCTGATGGTAGATTTCATCGGCAAGGCTGGCGAGGCTCAGGCGGAAGCAAAGGCTGAAGAGAAGAAACCAGCCCGAGCGAAGAAAGAAGCGAAGAAGTCAGAATAAGAGGTAGCCATGGCACATAAAAAAGGCGGCGGTTCCAGCCGCAACGGACGAGATTCCAATGCCCAGCGTTTGGGCGTAAAGCGTTTTGCCGGTGAGTTTGTGCTTTCCGGTCATATCCTTGTGCGTCAGCGCGGCACTAAAATCAAACCCGGGCTGAACGTCAAAGTTGGCAAGGACGATACCCTCTTCGCCACCTCCGACGGTATCGTAATGTATGATGTGGTGCGCGGGCAGAAACGCGCCAATGTTATTCCGCAGGCGGAAGGCTAATCATGAAGAAAGATATTCACCCCACGTATTACCCCGAAGCGACCGTCATTTGCTCTTCCTGCGGGCGCACCTGGACGACCGGCTCCACCAAAAAAGAAATTCGCGTGGACCTGTGCTCGAACTGTCACCCGTTCTTCACCGGCGAATCCCAGCGCATCCTTGATACCGAAGGTCAGGTGGACCGCTTCTACAAGAAGCTCTCCGTCCGCCAGGCGTATGTGGAACAGCAAAAAGTCAAGGAGGAACTGAAAGGTTCCCCCGAACGCCCCATCGCCGAACTGGGTCTTCCCACACGCGCCACCGAAGCGCTCAAAGCGGCTGGCATCGAAAATGTCGGTCAATTTCTGGAGCGGCTCAGCGGCGGCAACCAGGCAGTGCTGGCAATTTCCGGCTTTGGTCAGGCTTCGCTGACTGCCGCAAAGAAGAAGCTGCGCGCCCTCGGGTACGAGATTCCCGAAGCCGCGGCATAATTCTGCGGCGGGAGTTTTCCCAAGGGTTGCAGAAAACTTAATCTCAGGTAAACTTACAGGCATGGCGTATGTGCGCCGTGCCTGATTTTTTGCCCCTTATGCGCTTTGAGGGGCAGGAGAAGATATGCGACATACAAACGGTTCCATTGAAGTCATCTGCGGCTCGATGTTCAGCGGCAAAACAGACGAATTGATCCGCCGTCTGGTGCGCGCCGTGATTGCCAAGCAAAAAGTACAGGTCTTCAAACCCGCCATAGACGTGCGCTACGCCGTCGAAAAAGTTACCTCCCACACCGGCTCGAACTTCGACGCCATCCCCGTCGAAAACGCTGCAGAGATTCGCAGCAAACTCGAACCAGATACCACCGTCGTCGGCATAGACGAAGCGCAATTCCTCGACCCGGCCATCATCCCCATTGCCCAGGAACTGGCAGGACGCGGCATCCGCGTCATCGTTGCCGGCCTCGATATGGACTTTCGCGGCGAACCGTTCGGACCCATGCCCCTCCTCATGTCCATGGCAGAACGGGTGGACAAACTCCACGCCATCTGCATGATCTGCGGCGACGAAGCCTCCCGCACTCAGCGGCTCGTCAACGGCAAACCCGCCCGCTACGACGACCCCGTTGTCATCGTCGGCGCATCCGAACTCTACGAAGCCCGCTGCCGCAAACACCATGAAGTCCCCAAATAACAATCGGGAGGCAAGCCATGCAAAACTATAAAGACATCCTCGCCGAAATCCTGATCGACGAAAGAACGCTTCAAGCCCGCATCCAAGAACTGGGAGAACAAATCAGCGCCGACTACCCCGACGGCAACCTGCTCCTCATCTGCATCCTGCGCGGCGGCGTGCCCTTCCTGGTGGACCTCAGCCGCCGCATCACCGCCCCCCACACCGTGGACTACATGGCGGTCTCCTCCTACGGCGTCGGCAAACGCGAATCGAGCGGCACCGTCCGCGTGGCGATGGACTTGCAAACCGACATCCAGGGAAAAGACGTCCTGCTTGTCGAAGACATCGTGGACAGCGGTCACACCATTGCCTATGTCCTCGAAATGCTCCAACTGCGCCAGCCCAAAAGTCTCAAAGTCTGCGCCCTGCTCGACAAAGCCGAACGCCGCGAAGCCGTCGTCCCCATCCACTATCGCGGTTTCCAAATCCCCAACAAATTCGTCTTCGGCTACGGGCTGGACATTGACGAATACTACCGCAACCTGCCATTCATTGGCGTGGTAGATTTGGAAAAATACCGCCCGCCCAGGTAACTCATGCCAGACGACCCGCAAGCCCCATCCACCTACGCCGGGCGCTGGGTCGCGCAGATACGCGGTCGGATCGTCGCCCAAGGGGGAACACCCGAACAAGCCCTGCACGCCGCACAACAAAGCAGGCACAAAGAAAAACCCGAAATCCTCTACATGCCCATCCCACTCCCAATCCCTCCTCTGCTGAACAAAATACGAGACCTTCTGCCGCAAACCGACATCCACCTTGTCGGCGGCGCCGTGCGCGATATGCTCCTCAACCGCCTCGCCCGTGACCTCGACTTTGCCCTGCCCTCAAAAGCCATTGCCTCCGCCCGAAAAGTTGCCAACGCCCTACAGGCTGACTTCATGGTACTCGACAAAGAGCGCGACACCGCCCGCGTCATCCTCACCGACGCCGACGGCGCCCGCACCTTCCTCGATTTCGCCTCCTGGCGCGGCAACAGCCTCGAAGAAGACCTCCGCAAGCGTGATTTCACCCTCAATGCCATCGCCTTTGACCTTCAGGCACAAACCCTCCACGACCCGCTCAACGGCGCATCCGACCTGCGCGCCAGACTCCTGCGCGCCTGCTCCCCCACCTCCCTCGCCGATGACCCCGTCCGCATCCTGCGCGCCGTCCGCCTTGCGGCAGAATTCGATTTCAAAATCGAACCCGCTGTCCGCAAAGCAATGAAAGAATCCGCTCCCCTTCTGCCCAACGTCTCCCCCGAACGCAAACGAGACGAGATGTTCAAAATCCTCGAAGGTCCCAAACCCGACGCCGCCCTGCGCGCGTTGGAAATGCTCGGCGTCTTTCCCCACCTCCTCCCCGAACTCTCCGCCCTGAAAGGCGTGACCCAATCCGACCCGCACATTTACGACGTATGGGAACACACCCTGAGCGCGCTCAAACATCTCGAAACCATCCTTGCCGCCCTGCGCGTGGGTTACTCCGCCGAAGAAACCAACGACCTGTTCACCGGTCTGCTTACCCTGCGCCTGGGCAGGTTCCGCGAACAGTTTGCCGCACACTTCGCCCAATCCCTCAACGCCGACCGTTCCGTCCGCGCGGCGTTGTTCTTTGCAGCGCTGTATCACGATGTCGAGAAACCCGCCACAAGGTCTGTGGATGAGGCGGGACGGGTGCGCTTCTTCGATCACGACACACGCGGCGCAGAAATCGCCTCCCGCCGGGCGCGCGAGTTCAACCTCAGCAACGACGAAATCGAGCGCATCGAAACCATTGTCCGTCACCACATGCGCTTTCACTTTTTCGCCAGCCGCCTCGAACAAGACGGGCAAGCGCCATCACGCAAAGCCATCTATCGCTTCTTCCGCGATACCGGCGAAGCAGGCGTGGACCTCGTCCTCTTCGGTCTCGCCGACCTGCGCGGAGCGCGCGGACCGACGCTCACCCAAGAAACCTGGACCGCCGCGCTCGACATCGCCCGCCTCCTGCTCGAAAACTACTGGGAAAAACCGCAGGAAACTGTCGCCCCGCCCCGCCTGCTGGACGGGAATGAGTTGATGAAAGAGTTGAACCTCCACCCCGGCAGAAGGATCGGTCAACTGCTCGAAGCCATCCGCGAGGCGCAGGCAACAGGCAAACTCGCAACACGCGAGGAAGCCATCGCTTTTGCCCGTCAGTGGCTGGAGGAACAGGGAAACCATGAAAAATAGGGAAACAGGTAAATTACGTCAGTTTAGGATAAGCAACACAACCGTCCCGAAGGTTTGGCTTTGCCGCCAAAATCTCGCTCTCTAAAAACCTTCGGGACGTTTCTAACAGGTTAAATTCAAATGAACATCGTTTACTTCGACCTGGAAACACAGAAAACCTTCGACGAAGTCGGCGGGCGCGAGGCAGGAAAACTCCGCCTCGCCTGCGGCGTGACCTGGTCCACCGCGCGGAATGATTTTGCCGTCTATTGGGAGCAAGACGCCGCCGCGCTCATCACCGAATTGAAAACCGCCGACCGCGTCATCGGCTTCAACATCCTCAACTTCGACTACGAAGTGCTCAAACCCTACGCCCCAACCGAAAATTTCCGCGCCTTCCGCTCCACCGACATGCTGCAAGACATCTTCCGCGCGCTCGGCTTCCGCCTGAGCCTGGATACCATTGCCAAAGCCACCCTCGGCGCAACCAAAACCGCCGATGGGTTACAATCTGTGCAGTGGTTTCGGAACGGCGAACTGGACAAAGTCGCCGAATACTGCAAGGCAGATGTGGACATCACCCGCCGCGTCTATGAATTCGGGCGCGAGCATGGATATATTTACTACTACTCGAAACTGGGCAGTAAGTTAAAACTGGCAGTCAACTGGACGGGACCTACGCGTACTTGACGTTAGAGAACGGTTCGTATGGCGAATCTTGTATAAAAGCAGCGCGACATGATGGTCTTTAACAAAATAATCTCGTAACGTCGTGTAGGGCGCGTTCTCTCACGCGCCTGTTGGCGTTAGACGCCTTCGGCAGCGCCAACTATAGTAATACTCTTGAACATCTATCACGACCGTGAAGATTTCGGCAACAACCTTATCGCGGAGACATAACTGCCCCCACCCCTGCCCC
>Ga0272446_1005386_pt1 | contig 14190 bp, 10 predicted proteins | sample YNPCB0061_FD_194587 | JGI IMG/M metagenome (GOLD analysis project Ga0272446, IMG submission 194587) | Hot spring microbial mat communities from Yellowstone National Park, WY, United States - YNP-CB-006-1 | ecosystem: Environmental > Aquatic > Thermal springs > Hot (42-90C) > Sediment | place...
TACGGACTGGATCGGAGCGTGCGGGCGGACGTACAGGATCCAATGCAAAGGTTTTTCGAGATGCGGCATCCTACCAAAGCCACCTGGGGAGGACAAGAGAAAACTGGAGATAGAACGCATGTATCAAAACAGTGGATACCGAGCCAACCCTGGGGCGGCGGTTCGAGAAGAGAGGAAAAATGGTTGGCTGGAGGCGATAGTTCCGTCAGGTGAAGGACATAGGGGGGAATTTACATAGGCCCTATACCCTTTGAAAGGGGTTCGAGCACTCGGCGAAGCGCTTTCTTGCTATCAGTCGGTTGCTCCCATTTGCGAAAAGCGGTGTGGATCGTTTCGAAAATTCGATATCCCCCCTTACATTTCACCCCCAAACACCGAATCGACCCGCACGAACGATGAAAACGAGCTTGACTTGCTCCGATGTTTGCATAGAATGCACCAGTTCCTTTGCTGTTCGTTTGACGGATGATCCGTCCGTTCCGAAGACGAGCTCTGGAAAACGGCTTCGAACGCCGTCAACACATCGCCGACCCGATGATCCATTTTCAACAATGGGGGCAAACATGAAATTGTGGCGCGTGCCTTTGGATACCAAGGAAATTTCGATCAGTCGGGGATGGGTGGTGATCCTGGAGGATCGCTGCAAGGGATGCGGGTATTGCATCGCCTACTGTCCCCGGGAGGTGCTGGAATTTTCGGCAGGGTACAATGCCAAAGGGTACCACCCGCCCCAGGTCAAAAAGCCGGATGACTGTGTCAACTGTCACTATTGCGAGACGATCTGTCCGGATTTCGCCATTTATTCCATCGAACTTCCGCCGGAATCGCAGCTCCATGCAGCCCTTCCGGATCCTACCCGCGATCATGTCCCATGAAGGTTTGTCTATGAAACCAGCAGTGCTGACCGGTGAACATTTCATGACAGGGGATGTGGCCTGCGCCGAGGGGGCTTTGGCGGCAGGGTGCCTGTTTTTCGGGGGGTATCCCATCACCCCTGCAACCGAGATCGCAGAGCACATGGCGGCTCGTCTTCCGGATGTCTGCGGTACCTTTGTGCAGATGGAAGATGAAATCGCTGCCATGGCATCGATTCTAGGGGCTTCCTGTGCAGGGATCAAAAGCATGACGGCCACCTCCGGGCCGGGGTTTAGTCTCATGATGGAAAACATCGGTCTTGGGATCTGTACGGAAACCCCTTGCGTGGTGGTCAATGTGCAGCGGGCAGGCCCCTCCACCGGCCTTCCCACCCTCGGGGCACAGGGCGACATGATGCAGGCCAGATGGGGATCTCACGGACACTATGAGATCATCGCTCTGGCGCCGGCATCCCCCCAGGAGATGTTTCATCTCACCATCGAGGCCTTCAATCTCAGTGAAACCTACCGAACGCCCGTTATTGTCTTGGCCGATGAAGTCACCGGGCATCTCAGCGAGAGGGTCATCATTCCGGAAGCAACGGCCATCCGGTTGCGCAACCGTCCCCGTCCCAAGGGCAGAAAAGACCGCTTCAAGCCTTTTCAACCCGGTCCGAACGGGGTGGCACCCATGGCCATTGCCGGAGAAGGCTACGGCATTCACGTCACCGGCCTGACCCACGACGAGCGGGGATATCCCGTCATGAACGCCGAAACCCAGATCGAGATGATGGAGCGGCTGACCCAAAAAATCCAACACAACCTCGATGACATCCTGCGCACGGAAACCTATCGAATGGAGGATGCCCAAATCGTCATCGTTTCCTATGGCATTTCAGCCCGCAGCAGTCTGGCGGCTGTGGATGAAGCCAGGTCGATGGGGCTCCCGGTGGGATTGCTGCGGCTGATCACGGTTTGGCCCTTTCCGGAGCGCCAGATTCAGATGCTTGCCCAAAGGGTTCGGGGCTTTGTCACGGTGGAAATCAATCTGGGGCAGATTCATTTGGAAGTGCAACGCTGCGCCGGCGGAAAGGTTCCGGCCTATCTGGTCGGTCATCCCGGGGGTGCGGTCATCCAACCGGAGCAGATTGTCGAAACCCTGAAAGCGGCCTTTTAGGCCGACAGGGGGATGTCCACATTGGGGTGAGCGAAAAGGGTTCGATTCGATCGGTCACGATCCCCTCTTCAAAGGGAACACAGCAATGGAAAAAACCAAACAGCGCGCCGAACATCCTCTGGATGCCATCTTGCGAACCGATCGCATACCGCACATCTGGTGTCCGGGTTGCGGGATCGGGACGGCATTTTCTGCTTGTATGACCGCCATTCAAAGAAGCGGCATCGACTTGCAAAAAACCGTGCTGGTTTCCGGGATCGGCTGCTCGGGCCGCGGGGCCGGTTATACCCGGCTCGATTCCTATCACACGACCCACGGCAGGGCCATTCCCTTCGCAACCGGCATGAAGCTTGCCAATCCCGAATTAAACGTGGTGATCTTCAGCGGCGACGGAGATCTGTTCGCAATCGGCGGGAACCACTTCATCCATGCAGCCAGACGCAATCTGGATTTGACCGTGGTATGCGTCAACAACTTGATCTACGGCATGACCGGTGGCCAGGCAGCAGCCACAACGCCCTGCCTGGCCAAAACCACCACCACCCCCCGAGGCAATCCGGACCCGCCCTTCAACCTTCCCCTCCTGGCCTTTGCGGCAGGTGCAAGCTATGTGGCCCGATGGACCATTCTGCATACGCGGGATCTGGGCAAATCCATTGAGGAGGCCTTAAACCGGCGGGGGTTTTCCTTCATCGAGGTGCTGGCACCCTGTCCGACCGGCTATGGCCGCAGAAACAAACAACACCCGATGGATACGCTGAAGATGTATCAGGAACGCTCGGTCATCAAACACGGCGTCCATCCCATGGAAGCCGTGCTGGACTTTGGGAGCAGCATCACCCTGGGAATTTTTATCGATCAGGAGAGGCCCACGTTTTCCGAAAATTATGACAAGACGTGTCGTCCCCAGGCGGCATAGCCCCATCGATTCTGGAATCGCTATGACATCCCTATCCACATCCGGCGGCAAAATGGAAATCATCATCACGGGATTCGGCGGTCAGGGCGTCGTTCTGGCCGGTCAAATCCTCGGCAAGGCCGCAAGCCTCATCGATCACAAAGAAAGCACCCTAACCCAGTCCTATGGGCCGGAAGCTCGGGGCGGCTCCTGTAGCGCACAGGTGATCATTTCGGATACGTTCATTCATTTTCCCTATGTGCGAAATCCCGATATCCTGGTATGCATGTCCCAGGGCGGCTTCGAAAAATATGCCGATGTCATTCGTGAATCCACGCTCGTGATCGTCGATCAGGATTTGGTCCATCCCGGAAACCGGGTTTGGGGCGACTGCTATGGCGTACCGGCCACGCGTATGGCAGAAGAGCTGGGCCGAAAAATGATGGCCAACATCGTCATGTTGGGTTTTTTTACCGCCGTTACCCAGGCCGTTTCCTTGGATGCGGCGCGCCGAACGGTTGCGGGCTCCGTGCCCAAAGGGACGGAAGCCTTGAACCTTACCGCCTTCGATAAAGGCCACGATTACGGGTTGGCCCTGCTGAAGGGACGTCGGAAAAAAGCCGAAGCCAAAAAAGGAGTCGAGCCATGAAACCCCAAAAGGATCGACTTTATCGGGCGCTGGTGATCGGCGCCACCCCTTCAGGCATTGCAGCCACCAACAAGCTGGGGGAAATGGGTGTTCCGGTGACGCTGGTGGATGCGGATTCGGATCTGAACCAAAAACTGGCCAGAGAAGACTGGCGCTTGAGCTCCGGGGTCCTTTTCCATTATGCCCAACGTCCCGGCTTGCTCCGGATCCTGAGAAACCCGCGCATCCACTGCATCTTTCCAGGAACCGTCCGCTCTCTCAAACACACGCCCCAAGGATTTTGCGCCCGTATCGACAGCCCTGCGACCTATATCGACCCGGATCGCTGCACGCTTTGCGGTCGTTGCATCGAAGCCTGTCCCGCAATTTCTCCGGAAGGGATCAAACCCCTGCGGTTTTTCGGCAGACAAAGCCTTCCGGGTCGCCCGATCATCGACAAGCGACGAGAGCCCTTGTGCCGGGAACACTGTCCGCTCGGAGTCAATGTGCAAGGATACGTGGCCCTTGCCAAGGCCGGAAAGTTTCGGGAAGCGCTGGATCTCATCCGCCGCGACAACGTACTGCCCGGCATCTGCGGCAGGGTCTGTACCCATCCCTGCGAAAGCGCCTGCAGACGGGGGCAATTGGATCAGCCGGTAGCCATCCGAGACATCAAACGTTTCCTTGCCGACGACCAAAGTGAGCCATCGGAGTCGGAGGAGCAGGTCTTGCAGCCTCGGGTTCCCACCCGATCCCAACGAATCGCCGTGATCGGATCGGGCCCTGCCGGGCTCGCTGCTGCAGCAGATCTCGCCCGCTTGGGTTATCCCGTGACGGTGTTCGAAAAAGAACGTGAACTCGGGGGGCTCTTGCGCTATGGATTGGGGCCCCACCGGCTGCCCAGGGACATTTTGAAGCGAGAAATCGCCTGGATCGAACGTCTCGGGGTGGTCTTTCGCACCGCAGTGCCGGTCGACCTGAACGAAGATCTGGAAAGGCTTCACCGTGAATTCGCAGCCGTTATCTTGGCCGTCGGTCTTTGGAAAGACCGTAGGTTGGGCGTTTGCGGGGAAGAGCTCGAAGGGGTCGAAGGGTGCTTGACATTTTTGACGAGACTTCACCGTGGACACCTCTCGGAGGAGCTTCGGGAAAACGTCGCCGTGATCGGGGACGGAAATGCGGCCTTCGATCTGGCCCGGACCCTGATTCGACTTGGGGCCCGGGTCCATCTGTTGTCTTGGTTTCCGCAATCGTGCATCCCGGCGGATCCTGAGGAAGTCGATGCGGCAAGGGAAGAGGGCATTGTCATTCAAGACAATACCCAGGTGATCGGCTTTCTCGGAGCGAATGGCAAGCTTTGCGCCCTTCGTTGCATGCCCACGCAGCCTGGCCCGCCTGATGCCGCAGGCATTTGCTGGCCGGTTCCTGTTCCGGAAGCTGCCCCCTTCGAGTTGCCTTTCCAAAAGGCCTTTGTGGCGATCGGGCAGGCCGTCGATCCCCAACGTTTCGGGCCTTGCTTTCCTCGGAATTCCGATGGAAGCCTTGCGGTCGATGCGGATGGTGTAACGGCGATTCCCGGTCTGTATCTTGCCGGGGATGCCTTCCATGGGCCATCGACGGTCGTCCAGGCCATGGCTTCGGGTCGGAAGACGGCGCGTGCCGTCCATCGGCGGCTCAACGGAACACTTGTAGAAGACGAAGTCCCTCAAAGACCTGCCGATCGGGACTTTGACCCCATCACGCCTCGGATTCCCACCCTTTCCCGTGTTCGCATGCCGGAAAGACAGCCTGCAGCGCGGGCCGGCGATTTTGCCGAGGTCGCTCTCGGCTTGAATGCGTCTCAGGTAGGCTTCGAGGCGGCGCGCTGCCTCCAGTGCGGGGCATGCTCCGAATGTAGGGAATGCGTCAAGGTCTGCGCAGGTCCGGGAGCCATCCGGCATTCGGAAAAGGGGCAAGAGCGGATCGAGCAGGCGGGGGTGGTGATCATCGCAGATCCTGATGCGGCCCCTGCAGTCAAGGGAGACGATATCCTGCGCGCCTATAGCACCAAACGGGCAACCAACGACGTGCATGCCATGACGCTTCGGGGATTTGCCGCTGCGGCAGAAGCCCTGGCACTTCTGGGCGGTGGTGCCGAGCATCTCAAAGGGCACGGCCTCGCTTTCTCCCCACCGGGTCCAAGGCTTTCAACGGACATTCGATTGGGCGTCTTTGTGTGCCGCTGCAACGATTCGCTGGGCTGGCAAGACAACCTGAGCGATTATGTCGCATCCCTGCGTACCCGCGATCGGATCGAACATGCCGAGGTGCTCGCTTCGGCATGCACGCCTGAAGGATCGGCGGCACTGATCCGAACCATTCGAGAAAAAGGGCTCACCCGAGTCGTGCTGGCTTCCTGCGTTTGCTGTCCTCTCGATTTTATCTGCAGCGCCTGTACCGATCAAAGAAGTCGGCTCAAATATGCCCTCTTTTCGGGTACCGGAATCAGCCGAGCCATGGTGGAAACCTGCAACCTGCGCGGTGAAGTGCTGCGCCTTCTCCCATCGAACCCCCTGATTGCCGAGGCTCGTTTTAAGGGGCTCATCGAGCGATCCATTCACAGGAGCTATGGGTTGAAGGCCCTTCCCTCACCGGCCCGACCCTACAACTTCACCACTGCCGTGATCGGAGACTCCGAGGCGGCCCTCAAGAGCGCCATGACCCTGGCGCGTGCGGGGATGGAGGTTTTCCTTTTCATCAGCCCCCATCATCCGCTGCCCGAACCCTGCGTTCATCCCAATATTCATCATTTCGAAGAGGCCGTGGTAAAACGCCTGCGGGGTACGGTCGGGAATTTCGAGATCACCGTCGAAATCCATGGGACATTCCAAACCCTACATGCCGGCGCCGTGATCTTGGGCGAACAATCGCGAAAACGCATTCCCTATATGCCGATGGCCGATCTGCCGGCGCATATCGTGGAATCTTCCATGCAGCAACGGGGGGTGACTGGAATTCCTTTTTTTCACCCTGGTGCTACTTCCATTCCGGGACTTTTCTTGGCCAATCCTTCGGGGATCGCCGTCTCGGATCGGATCAAGGGGGCTGCTGCCGCCATGCTGGCAACAGCGGCCATGCCCAGAAGCCCACGGCAGAACAAGGGATATACGGTGACGGTGGATGAAACCCTGTGCAGAGGATGCGGAAGGTGTATGGGGGTGTGTCCCTATCAGGCTGTGAGTTTCCGATCCAATGCCGTTGGGGGCTGGCATGCCGTTGTGGATGAAGCCCTTTGTAAGGGCTGCGGCAATTGTATTGCCGTCTGCCCCTGCAATGCCGTAGACAGCCCCTACCGGGACCGCAAGTATCTCAAGCAAATGATCGCGGAAGTGCTGGTATGAAACGAGGTGGGAGAGCGCAAGAGCATCAGTGCATGAATGCATTTCAAACGATAGGAACAGTGCCCATGTTCTTGACTGGAAGGTGATCATCGAGGGAGGCCCGACAATTGGCTTTTCACCTGTTACCTGTCACTCGTCCCTCGTCACTGGTCTTCACGATCTATGAAAAGTGGAGTAAGCCGTCCATCTTCTGACTTCTGACATCTGTCTGCTGACGTTGAATATCAAGGAATCCATGGATCAACTCAACATCATCCTGTTCATCTGCAACTGGGGGCCTCATGCCGCCTTCCAGACCCTTCTCGACAGCGGGGCCGATATTCCTTTGGAAGTGCGAATGATCCGCATTCCCTGCACCGGCAGCATGAGCAAGTCGCTGCTTTTCCGTGCCTTCGAAATGGGAGCGGATGGGGTCGCCCTGGTCGGATGCGAACCCGGTTCCTGCCGTTACGGAAGCGGAACGGAAGTGGCCGAGCGAAACGTCGAAGACACGCGGGGCATTCTGGATCTGCTAGGCCTGGGCGGTGACCGGCTGCGGCAGGCCATGTTTCTTCCCGAAGAATCGGATGCGCTCTTGGCCTTTCTTCAGGACTTTCGGCGGGTCATTCAAACCATTGGGAAAAGCCCGGTGATACCGGCCCAGCTTCAGCAGACCGTTCCCATTCAACAGGAAGCCGCGCGACAGGTCATGCGCAAACATGATATCTTTGCCTGTCAGGATTGTGGGAAATGTTCTTCCGCATGTCCCATCACGCTTGTCGGAAAGGATTTTTCTCCGAGAGCGCTGGCCGGCGCCATTCTTGGGGGAAGTTTCGAATCTCCCGCTGTCACTCAGGAGGTGTGGTCCTGCCTGACCTGTGGTCTCTGTCGGGATCGATGCCCTTCGGCCGTGGATTTTCCTGCTTTTATTCGGGATATGCGCGCGCTGCAGAAAACGGGCGGCATTGAAGACTGTCAAGCCCACGAAGGCTTTTTTCAGTCGTATATGCGTACCATGACCTCCCCAGGGTTGAAACTTCGGCACTGGGATTGGCTTCCGCTGGACATCCGAACGGATCCCCAGTCCAAGGTGCTGTTTTTCGGAGGGTGTGCCCCCTATTTCGACACCTATTTCAAGGCCCATTTGGGCATTCAGACCCGCGATATCCTGATCGATGGGTTGAGGCTTCTCAATTTTTTCGACATTCATCCAGCCCTTCTGTCTGGAGAACGCTGCTGCGGGCATGATCTTCTGTGGTCCGGAGATCGGGAGAATTTTCTGAAGCTTGCCCGACTGAATGTTGCGGCCATCGAAGCGGCCGGCATCGAAGAAGTCGTCACTGCATGTCCGGAATGTTATCACACCCTGGCCCATGACTATCCGGCACACGGGATTCAGAGCCGTTTTACGGTGACCCATCTTTTCGATCTGGCCGAACGGGAAATCGGCAAAGGGGCAATTGGTTTTGAAGCATTGAATCGGAAACTGACCTTTCAGGATCCTTGCCGATTGAGCAGGCTCGAAGGACGGCCGGATCTCCCCCGAAAGCTGCTTGCGCGGTTGAACCCCAAAGGGTTTACGGAAATGTCGGACCGGGGGGCTTCGGCGCTTTGTTGCGGCAACTGCGCTTGGACCGGGTGCGACAGTTTCAGCAAGGCACTTCAGGTCAAACGCCTCCGCCAAGCCAAGGCTACCGGAAGCGATCTTTTGATCACCGCTTGTCCCAAATGCCAGATTCATCTTCGCTGCGCCATGGAAGATCCTTTTATCGGAAAAGAACTCGAAATGGACATGATGGATTTGACCAGTGTGTTGGCGCGAACCATCCGGTGGGAATAGGAAACGCCGAACATGAGGTGCCGCCCCGAACCGAGGGGAAAACGACCTTCAAATCAGCGCTTGTTTCGATCTCCAAACCTGAATCAATGAGAACGAGAATCATGGAAACCCCCAAAGCCGTTACAGACCGGCCCCGCATCGGTGTGTATGTTTGCAATTGCGGCCTCAATATCGGCAAAACCGTCGATTGCCGACAGGTAGCCGAGACGGCGGCCGCCATGGCCGATGTGCAGATTTCAAGAAGCATCCCCTACGCCTGTTCCGATCCCGGACAACAAAGCATTCGGGAGGACATTCTGGCCCACCGACTGGATCGGATCGTGGTGGCCTCCTGCTCTCCGAGGCTGCATGAGCCTACCTTCCGGCAGATGATTCGAGAAGCGGGCCTCAATCCCTACATGCTGGAAATGGCCAATATCCGGGAGCAATGCAGTTGGGTGCACCTGAACGAGCCTGAAGCGGCCACCCAAAAAGCCAAGGATTTGACGAAAATGGCCGTCTCTCGGGTGCGCAGCCACAAAGCGCTGACGCCGGAAAAACAGCCTCTGGTCAAACGGACCCTGGTGATCGGAGGCGGGGTGGCCGGGATTCAAGCGGCGCTCGATCTGGCAGACAACGGTTACGAGGTGGTTTTGGTGGAAAAGAAGCCTTCCATTGGCGGGATGATGGCTGCCCTGGACAAGACCTTCCCCACCATGGACTGCTCCATCTGAATCCTCGGGCCGAAGATGACGGATGTCGGTCGACATCCTCGAATTCAGCTTCATGTCCTGAGCGAAGTCAAGGAAGTGAAAGGTTCCGTCGGCAATTTTCAGGTCAAAATCCTGAAAAAGGCCCGATACGTGGATGAAAAGGCCTGCACAGCATGCGGTGATTGCGCGGCGGTTTGCCCGGTGGTGCGCCCGGATGCTTTCAACGCGGGCCTTTCGTCCCGAAAAGCCATTTATTCTCCGTTTCCTCAGGCGGTTCCTGCGGCCTACGTCATCAATGTCAACGAATGCCTGGGACACAATCCCGTGGTGTGCGCCAAATGTGTGGATGCCTGTAAGAAAGGCTGCATCCAATTCCACATGTCCGATGTGGAAATCACCGAGACCGTGGGTACGATCGTGGTGGCTACGGGCATGGAAACGTACGATCCGACCGAAATGGACGAATACGGCTATACGCGGTTTGAAAACGTATTGACCAGTGTGGAATTCGAAAGGCTGATCAATGCCGGGGGGCCTACCAAAGGGGAGCTTGTTCGGCCCACAGATCGCAAGAAGCCTCAATCCATCGGGTTCATTCAATGTGTCGGCTCCCGCTCGGCCCAAAAAGGTGCGGCCTACTGTTCCAATGTCTGCTGCATGAATACGATCAAGAGCACGCTTGTCTTGAAAGAGCATGATCCGGATATCGATATCAAGGTGTTCTACATCGACATTCGGGCCTTTGGAAAAGGCTTCGAAGATCTCTACAAGCGAAGCCGTCAACTTGGCGTCCACTATCTTCGGGGACTTCCGGGAACGGTGGAGGAAAAGCCGGATCGGAGCCTGCGGGTGGCTGTGGAGAACACGGCGTTAGGGAAAATCGCCTTTTATGATCTCGACATGCTGGTGCTGGCCGTCGGCATCCAACCCTCGGAGAGTACGCGAGCGCTTCAGGAAATGCTCGGTTTGCAACGGACATCGGATGGGTTCTTTCTGGAAGCCCATCCCAAGCTTCAGCCCGTAGATGCGGCCACGCGGGGGATTTTCTTCGCCGGGTGTGCCGAAGGTCCCAAAGACATCAAGGACAGCGTCACCCAGGCTTCGGCTGCTGCGGCAAGGGCGATTCGCCTGATGCACACCGGAGAGATCCTGACTGAGCCGATCACATCGGAAATCATCGCCGAAAGATGCAAATCCTGCGGGAAATGTGCCGAAGTCTGCCCCTACCATGCCATCCGTGTCGATGTCAAAAAGAAGACACCGGCCGTCGTTCATTCGGCCGCATGTGCCGGATGCGGGACATGCGCGGCCGAATGTCCCTTCGATGCCATTGTCATGAACCATTTCACCGATCGGCAAATTCTCGATCAGGTAGATGCCCTTCTTGGCGAAAGAGCCGAAGAGAAGATCCTGGCCTTTGCTTGCAACTGGTGCTCCTATGCAGGGGCCGATTATGCCGGGGTATCCAGATGTCAGTACCCGCCCAATGTGCGTCTGATCCGAACCATGTGTTCGGGACGGGTGGACGAGAAATTCATCTGGGAGGGATTGTTGAAAGGAGCCCCCGTCATTTTGGTGAGCGGCTGCCACATCGGGGACTGCCACTACATCGACGCCAACCATTGGACAGAAAAACGGATCGCCAACGTGCACAAAAAAATGGCCAAGCTGGGGATCCGTCCGGAGCGCCTGCAACTGGCCTGGATCAGTGCGGCAGAGGGTGTCCGCTTTGCAAATGTCATGCAGGAATTGGAAGCCTTGAGAAAATCCGTCACTCCTCAGGAAATCGCAGAAACCATTCGGATCCTGAAACAGGATGCCGCTCGAGTGAATCGGCCCGCCAATGTTCTGGAGGAGCGGGCTGAGCCCGTCTGAAATAGGTCCTTCTAAAGCAAAGCGAGCGCCATCTTCTTGCAGGGAACGTCCTCTTCTTGGCAGGGAGGGGATGGCGCTTTTCTCGTGATGGAAACTGCAGTTGGAACGTCATGGAAACCAAATCCAAACAATGGCTCCTATCGGAAATTGATCGATTGCATCGCGAATTGGATGTCCTCGATCAACGTATCCGGGGAAAAGGAGAGGAAATCTATGAAAACAAAGTCCTGCTCCAGGCGATCATCGAAAGCTTTGAAGGGTTTATTTATGTAAGTTCATCGGATTTCAAACTCAAATTCGTCAATCAACGTTTGGGGTTGGCCATACGGACCGCTGTGCCGGGCCGGACTTGTTACGAAGCCATTCATGGCAGGACTTCTCCATGTCCTTTTTGTGCAATGGGGACCATCCAGGAAGGAGAAGTGAAGCGTTTCGAAATCCAACACCCCCAGAACGGCCGATGGTATTCCGTTGTCAATTCTCCCATTTGTCATATGGATGGCAGCATATCGCTTTTGGCCCTCATCACGGATATTCACGATCGAAAACTGACGGAGATCGCCGCACAACAGCAACAAGAACGTCTGGAACGGGCAAAACGCCGATTGATCGAACGCATTCGAGATCGGCATAAGCTGGTGAACATCGTTGGGAAAAGTCTTGCCATTCAAGAAATTTATGACCAGATCATTCGGACGGCTGCCACCGATGCCACCGTCATCATTTATGGTGAGCCAGGTACAGGCAAAGAATTGGTGGCAAGAGCCATCCATGAACTCAGTGAACGACGGGGAAAGCCGTTTGTCCCGATCCATTGCGGCGCCATTCCGGAAAACCTTATCGAGAGTGAATTTTTCGGATATAAAAAAGGGGCTTTTTCGGGAGCCCTCATGGACAAACCGGGGTATCTCGATTTTGGAAACCAGGGAACATTGTTCCTGGATGAAGTCGGAGAAATTTCCCTGAACATGCAGGTCAAGCTATTGCGGGTCATCGAAGGAGGAGGGTATACACCCGTTGGGAGCAGCCAGGTCAAGCACAGCGATGTCCGCATCATTGCGGCCACCAATCGCGATCTGAAAGAACTCGTCCAGAGCAAAATGATCCGTGAGGACTTTTATTACCGAATCCACATCCTCCCGATCCATTTGCCGCCGCTTCGGGACAGAAAAGACGACATTCCCCTGCTCGTGGATCATTTTATGAGCATTCATGCATGCAAACGCAACGTTCCGCCGATTGATTCCGAAATGATGGCGCGTTTGATGCGCTACGATTGGCCGGGGAACGTTCGGGAACTTCAAAGTGTGGTGATTCGATACTGCAATCAATGCCATCTGGATTTTTTACCAACCCCCAAGGCGTCCCCCGCATCGTCCCTGAAAGATTCCGTCGATTCCTCCATTCATCCAACCAATACCGAAAGCCTTCAAGAAATGCTGGCGCGCTACGAAAAGGAAGTGTTGCTGCATGTACTTCACCAGCATCACTGGGAACGGAACAAGGCGGCGATATCGCTTGGAATCGATCGAAAAACCCTGTTCAACAAGATGAAGCGCTATGGGCTTCATACAAGCTGAGCCGAAGGGCTGGCATTTTTGCACCGTAGTGGGAGTTCGTCTTACACCGTATGGCTCAGCCTGAAGGTCTTGAAGAGTACGAAGCATCTCAGAGCCAACGTCCATTCGTGTGCTTCGTGGGGAAACCTGTCGGAATTCCGGTCCCAGCAAACCCATCGCACCCACCCGAATCAAGGTTTTCTGCCAGCCATTCGATGGCGCCCGATCTCTTGGGATCCTACGAGACTGATCTAAAAACTTTTCGCGATGATGGGGAATGTTTTCCCCATCATGGGAATTCCTGTTCTTTTTCGAATCATTCCCGCCTGTTCATTCCCTTTTCATGATTTCGTTCTCTTTTATGGGAATATGTTTCCCCATCCCACGATCGTTCTCTTTCAATGGGTTCACTCCATGATAGTGGTATGAAATGAGGGGGTTACCCAAAAAAGACCAGTTTGGTATCTATTTTGAGTAGGGCTAAACGCACAATCTCTGTTTCCATTTTTGCACAAAATGCACATATAGCACATCCAATGAATCATATTTTTCAAATGGGAGACCATCTTCGGTTTGAAACGGTCGTGTTCGGATGCGGTAATCCGCTGTTCGGAGACGATGGGTTCGGACCTGCAGTCATCGAATACCTGTTGGAACACTGCCCCCTTCCGGACTCGGTCGTTGCGTTGGATGTAGGGACCGCTATCCGCGAATTCTTGATCGACATCTTGCTTTCCGATCGAAAACCATCCCGTATGCTCATTGTAGATGCGATGGACATTGCCGGGGCAAGAGTTGGTGAAATTCAAGAAATCGACGTTTCGGCCATCCAACCAGCCAAAATCCACGACTTTTCATTGCATCAATTTCCAACCACCAATTTATTGAAAGAACTACAGGCAAATACCGAGGTGGATATCCGGGTGTTGGTCGTTCAGCCCTCGTGCTTGCCCCAAACGGTCGCCCCCGGCCTGTCCAGAGAGGTTCGTCAAGCCGTCGCCCATATGGCGGATCGTGTCCTGGATATCCTTCAACATTCCACCATCCCGGCACATGAAGGTAGAACATGATTTTCCGAATCAAAACCATTGCCGATCTTATCGGAGTGCATCGCAACACGGTGACCAATTGGATCAAAAACGGTCGCCTGCAGGCTGTGCCCATCGCAGGAAAGCGCTACTGGATCGAAGAGGAAACGTTCCAGCGTTTCTGTTCGGAGCTGCATGTGCCGGTGAGCTGGTTGTGTGCTTCGGATTCGCCCACTCAGCCCGTCGTCCCAAAGAAACCTACATCCATTCATTTTCGAGA
>Ga0272446_1005387_pt1 | contig 14189 bp, 8 predicted proteins | sample YNPCB0061_FD_194587 | JGI IMG/M metagenome (GOLD analysis project Ga0272446, IMG submission 194587) | Hot spring microbial mat communities from Yellowstone National Park, WY, United States - YNP-CB-006-1 | ecosystem: Environmental > Aquatic > Thermal springs > Hot (42-90C) > Sediment | place...
GAACAGGATGGAGGCGCTCATCGCGAAGGTGGGCCCGAAGAAGATTCCGTACGTCTCCGTCGCGGTGACGGTGAACATGGCGGGCGGCCAGCCGGTGTCGATGCAGAACCTGAAGGAGCTGCGCGCGCTCACCCAGAAGCACGGCATCCGCATCATCCTCGACGCGACGCGCGCCGTGGAGAACGCCTGGTTCATCAAGGTGCGGGAGAAGGGCTACGCCGACAGGACGGTCGCGCAGATTCTGAAGGAGATGTGCAGCTACTCCGACGGCTGCACGATGAGCGGCAAGAAGGACCTGCTGGTCAACATCGGCGGCTTTTTGGCGCTCAACGAGTGGGACGTCTTCGAGGAGGCGCGCAACCTGGTGGTGCTCTTCGAGGGCCTGCACACCTACGGCGGGCTCGCCGGCCGCGACATGGAGGCGATGGCGCGCGGCATCGAGGAGTGCGTGCAGGAAGAGCACATCCACGCGCGCATCGGGCAGGTGGAGTACGTGGGCGAGAAGCTGAACAAGCTGGGCGTGCCCATCGTGCTGCCGGTGGGCGGGCACGCGGTGTTCCTCGACGCGAAGCGCTTCCTGCCGCACCTCGACCAGCTGGAGTTCCCCGCGCAGACGCTGGCCGCCGAGCTGTACCTGGAGGGCGGCATTCGCGCGATGGAGCGCGGCATCGTCTCGGCGGGGCGCGACGCGAAGACGGGCCAGCACCACGTGCCGAAGCTGGAGCTGGTGCGCCTCACCTTCCCGCGGCGCGTCTACACCCAGGCCCACTGCGACGTGACGGTGGAGAGCGTGTACGAGGTGTTCCAGCGGCGCGCGAAGGTGAAGGGGCTCCGGATGACGTACGAGCCGAAGTACCTGCGCTTCTTCCAGGCGCGCTTCGAGCGGCTCTGACTCACACGGGCGTCGCGCCGCGCGGCAGCGCGTTCCACTTCGCCACCGACGGGCGCTGCCACTGCGCCTCGGCGTAGGTCTTCACCTTCGCGGGCAGGGGCGCGCCGTTGAGGTTGAGCCGCTGCAGCATGAGGCCTAAGTCCGCGTCGGCGATGCACCACTGCGCGAAGAGCGTCGGCCGGCCGTGGGCGAGGAGCGGCTCCACCGCCTCCAGCAACCGGCGTGCGGCGGCCTCGGCGGCGGGGCTCAAGGGCGCGGTGGCGCGCGCAAACCAACGCGTCGTCGTCGGGCGCTCCTGTCGCAGCGGCGCGAGGTCGCTGCGCAGCCACGCCTGCAGCTCGCGGCACACCGCGCGCTCCTCGAGGTCTTCCGGGAAAATCCGCGGGTGCTTCGGGAAGGGGAACGTCTCGGCGAGGTACTCGGCGATGGCCGTGGACTCGGCGAGCCAGAAGTCGCCTTTGCGCAGCGCCGGGACGCGGTGCGTGCGCGCGCGGTAGCCCGGCGCGAACGTCTCCTGCTTCGACAGCGACACCGTCTCGAGGCGGTACGGCAGGCGCTTCTCTTCGAGCGCGACGAAGGCGCTCATCGCCCACGGCGAGTCGTAGTTGGCGTCGACGTACAGCGTCAGCTCGGGCGCGCTCACGACTTCTTCTCGAGGAGGTTCGCCTCCAGCTTCGCGCCCTCCACGGCCATGGCGCTGCCGGGGGGCGCGGCCTTCTTCACCGCGCGGGCGTGCTCGAGGGCCTTGTCGATTTTCCCCAGCCGCGCACAGGCGAGCGCGAGGTTGTAGCGCGGCCGCAGCTCGTCCTTCGGCGCCAGCGTCGACGCCTTCTCGAGCAGCTTCACCGCCTCTGCGTGCTTGTCGGCGTCGGTGCCCTGCACCAGCAGCGCGCCCAGGTTGGCCAGGGGCTTCCACTCGGCGGGCGCCAGCTCGATGGCCTTGCCGTACGCGGCCTCGGCCTCGGCGTCCTTCGGCACGGCCTCGTAGAGGTTGCCTAGGTGGAAGTGCGCGCTCCACGACTTCGGGTGGCGCTTGAGGCACTCCTGCGCGGCGCGCTCGCTGGCGTCCACCTGCTTGTCGAGGAGCAGCAGCCCCGCGAGGTTGAGCCAGGCCTGCTCGTGGTCCGGCACCACCTCGAGCTCGCGGCGCACGTAGCCCAGCGCGCCCTTCGTGTCGGCCTGCACCATCGCCACCGCCACGGCCTTCTCGAGCAGCGCGGGGTGGTCGCCGCACGCCCGCAGGCCTGCGTCGAGCGCCGCGCGCGCCGCCTTGTAGTCCTGGTGCGCGAAGTGGACGTCGGCCAGCGTCGCCCACGCGTCGAAGGACTTCGGCTGCACGAAGGTGGCCTTCTCCAGCGCCGTCACCGCCTTGGCGTGCTGCTTCGCGCGCTCGTACGCCACGCCCAGCGCGATGAAGCCCGCGGGGTTGTTCTTCTCGAGCTTCGTCGCCGCGTCGAGGGCCGCGACGCCGCGCGCGAAGTCGCCCTGGTCGGCCAGCACGCGGCCCAGGTTGAACTGGCACAGGAAGTCGTCCGGCGACAACGCGGCGCCCTTCTCGAGCAGCTCGAGCGCCTTCGCCCCGTCGCCCTTCGCCTCGTGCACCAGCCCCAGGAGCGTCCAGGCGCGGCCCGTCTTCGGCGCCAGCCGCGTCGCCGCCGTGGCGTGCACCGTCGCCGCCGAGACCTCCCCGGAGAAGAGCGCGAGGCGCGCGAGGCCGAAGTACAGCTCCGGCAGCGAGGGGTTGCGGTCGAGCACCGCGTCGTAGCGCGCGCCCGCCGTCTGCGTGTCGCCGGCCGCCAGCGCCGCGTCGCCCTCCGCGAGCCACCGGCGCGTCTCCGCGGCTGTCCCCGCCGAGGCTTCGTGCTGATCGAACAGCGCCCGCGCCTGCTCGTACTTCCCCGCCTTCAAGGCTTCGAAGGCCTTCGTAAACCCCTCGGATTCGGCCATGGCCGCTCCCAGTGTCGCGCGGGAGAACCTCCGCGTCGACGGAGTATTCTCAAGAAATTCCGGGTGGTTGCTTTTGTCAACGCGCTTGCCGTTCTCTGGACTCACAACGTCCCACCGCGCCCGGCGAGAATGGATCAACGTCGCACTTTTCCTCGGAGAACACGATGTCCCGCATCCACCGCACCCCGCAGCCGAGGTCGCTCGCGAAGAAGCCCGCGGCCAAGGCCGCCGCCGCCGCGCCCACGCCGAAGCACCAGCCCACCAAGCGCGTCGCGCAGGACATCGCGCGGCTGTCGAAGTCGAAGCGGGCCACCGAGACGAAGACGGAGGACGGCTCGACGCGCGAGCTGACGACGCGCCGCAAGGGCACCACCACCACCTCGCGCCTCGAGCAGCGCGAAGGCAAGCTGCTCGACTCCACGTTCGAGTACTCGAGGACGACCAGCAAGGCCGGCCTCGAGCGGAACACCAGCTTCTCGAGCAACACCGACATGCTGGGCCGCCGCACGTCCGAGGCGAAGACGCAGACCTCGCGCGAGCTGGCCAACGGCAGCGACGTGAAGACGTCGACGAAGGGCACCGACGCGTACGGCAACGTCAAGTACACCACCGAGCACTCGAAGGACCTCTCGCTGGACAACGGCACGCTGCACACCGAGTCGCGCCTGGCGCGGGACTCGCGCGGCAACCGCATCACCTCGTCGTCCGAGCGCCGCGTCGAGCAGCAGGGCAAGTCCGTCGTCACCACCGACACGTCGCGCGAGAAGGGCTCGGAGCTGGACGTGCGCACCGGCACGTCGTGGGAGAACAAGGTCTTCCGCGTGCAGGACGGCGTCGACTTCAGGAAGACGAACAGCATCGGCCGCGGCTACCTCCGGGAGGCGGAAGTCGACGCGTCGAAGGTGGTGGCGAAGGCCGACAAGTTCGGCAACGGCGTCGACAAGGTGCTGGGCTGGCTCGACCTCGAGCCGGCGGAGTGGAAGAGCGAAGTGCCTGCGGACCGCATGCACGAGAAGACGTTCCACCAGGGCGACAACACCTACGTCGGCGCGCGCTACGGCGTGTCGGGCGGCCAGTCGGTGGCCTTCGACGGCAAGGGCGTGAACGCCACCTTCAACCGCGAGGCGACGGCGGGCGTGTCCGCCAACGCGTCGGGCTCGGCGAAGGGCCGCTTCGGCGAGGCCTCGTACGACGCGTACGCCAGGGCCGAGGCCACCGCGTCGGTGAACGCGGACGCGCGGCTCGACTCCAACGGCCTCACCGCCACCGCGGGCGCGAAGGCGGGCGTGTACGTCGAGGCGCAGGCGCACGGCACCGCGCGCACGCCGGGCCTCAAGCTGGGCAACACCGAGTTCTACGCGGCCGTCGAGGGCACCGCGAAGGCGTCGGCGATGGTGCAGGCCGAGGCCACCGGAAACGTCAGCATCACGCGGCACCCGCCCACCGCCGTCGTCTCGGGCACCGCGGGCGTGTCGGCCGTGGCCAAGGTGGAAGGCGAGCTTCGCGCGTCGGCCGGCCCCTTCACCATCGTCGGCAGCGCGTACGCCAGCGCGGGCGCCGAAGCGAAGGCCACCGGCATCCTCGGCTACGAGGACGGCAAGCTGAAGATTGGCGGCAGCATCGGCGCGGCGCTGGGCGTGGGCGCGGGCGCGGGCGTCACCCTGGAAGTCGACGTCGCGCAGATTGGGCAGATGGCGAAGGACGCGGCCGATGTGAACCACGACGGCAAGCTGGACATCCACGACGCCTTCGCCGCCGCCGGAAAGGTGGCCGGCTGGTTCGGCTTCGGCGCGCCGCACAAGGAGTCAGTACGCCCACAGGCCCTGCGCATAGCGCCAGGCGGTGTCCAGGTTGGCGCCCAGCAGTACCAGTACCGCCCCTACCTGATGCCGCAGTGGGCGACGGCTGGCTTCGTCTCCCAGCACAAACAGTAAGGGGAAGACGGGCGCCGCGAAGCGCCAGGTGTTCACCAGCTCGCCCTGCGGCAACTGCACCAGGAAGCACAGCAGCGCGTACAGCCCCAGCGCGGGCGTGCGGCGCAGCAGCCACGCGCTGCCGGCGACGAAGAGCCACCACGACACGTAGCGCGCCACGTTCTGCGCGTCGGTGGACTGCCAGGGGTTGGCGAAGGCCAGCGTCTTGAGCGCGCCCCACGGCGAGTCCACGTGCGCCCACGCGCCCTGCGCGCCCGCGAAGGCGAAGGCGTCGCCCGAGGCCAGCTTCTCGAAGGCGAGGAAGGCCCCGACGCCGCCCAGCGCAAGGAGGCCGATGACGAAGAGCGAGCGCACTCGGCGGCGCGGCTCCGTCTCCTGCGACGCCGCCAGCAGCGCGGCGCACATGCCCACGAAGACGCCCTGGTTCCTCGTGACACAGCAGGCCGCCGCGCACAGCCCAGCCAGCACCGGCCGCCGCGTGCCCGCGAAGAGGAAGGCGCCGAAGGACAGCAGCAGGAAGAGCGACTCGGTGTGGTGCGAGTGGAAGACGTAGCTGGCCGGGCCCAGGACGAAGCAGAGCCACCCCAGGCGTGTGCGGGGCGCAAGGCCTTCCGGCAGGCCGGGCCGCGCTGCGGCGCGGGCGATGACGAGCGCCGCGGCGAAGAAGAGCAGCGTCGAGAAGCCGAAGCCCACCCACTGCGCCGCGTCGACGTGGAGGAGCGCCGCCAGCGCGCGCACCAGCAGCGGGTACGCCGGGTAGAAGACCCAGCGCTGCCCGGAGTAGCCGTCGCGCGCGATGGCCGAGTAGTGCCCGCTGTCCCAGTGGTTCAGCACCGCGCCGAAGGCCTCGCCGCTGCGCGCGCACGCCAGCCCCCACAGCCCGAGGTGCACCGCGGTGAGGCCGAAGACCGAGAGGAGCGCGAAGCGCGGCGTCACGGGCGCGGCCGAGGGCGAGGACGTGGCGCTCACGCGCGGCCCTTCACCGCCGACGGGCGGCGGAGTCAAGCCCGCGCGGCGTCAGTACCCTTCGCCGGGGGCCTCGGGCTCCTCGGGGCGCACGGGCACGCCGCCGTCCGCGCGCGCGAGCATCTCGAAGAGCGCCTGCCCCACGACGGACGAGGTGCGCGTCGCGCCCTGGCTCGCCTGGTCCACGACGCGCCCGTCCACCACCAGGTGCAACGAGATTCGCGGCCCGTCCTCCAGCTGCGTCGCCGGTGACGTCCACGCGTCCTGCGCGTCCAGCGTCCGCCACAGGCGAGTCCACTCATCGTCGCTGGGCACGAAGCGGCGGTGCTGCGAGCCCTTCCCCGCCCGCGCCTGCCACGTCATCTCCACGCCGCCGTCAGCCCACGAAAAGACGCGCACGCCGCCCCTGGGTGAGTTGGATGCGAAGCGCAGCTCGGCGGGCGGGCCGCTTCGCGCGGTCGGGGGAGGAGCGCCCGAGTCGCGGCAGCCCACGCACGCCAGCCACGCCACGAGGAGCCACCGGGCCATGCGGCCAGTGTCGCCGAGCGACGCGCCACGCTTGCGCAGAAGCCCCGGGAGGCGTTGGCTGCCTTTCGCGATGGCGCCGTGGTGGAGCCAGGCGGTCGAAGCGGTGTTGGCGTCGGTGCAGGCCACGCGCGAGGGCCTGTCCGAGGACGAGGCCGCGCGGCGCCTCGCGTCGCACGGGCGCAACGAGCTGTCCGGCGCGTCGCGCCTCACCGCGGTGCAGCTGCTGTGGGGCCAGTTCGCCAACCCGCTGGTCCTCATCCTCCTCTTCGCCGCGGTGGTGTCGGCGCTGGCCGGCGAGTGGACGGACACCGGCGTGGTGGTGGTCATCGTCGTGGCGTCGGGCTTCATCGGCTTCTGGCGCGAGTTCCGCGCGAGCCGCGAGGTGGAGAAGCTGCGCGCCCGCATCGCCCTCAAGACGCGGGTGCTGCGCGCGGGCCGCGAGGTGCTGGTGCCCACCGCCGAGGTGGTGCCCGGCGACGTCCTGGTGCTGGCCGCGGGCAGCCTGGTGGCCGCCGATGCGCGCGTGCTGGAGGCGCGCGACTTCTTCGTCAGCGAGGCCGAGCTGACCGGCGAGCCCTTCCCCGTCGAGAAGCACGTCGACGGCGCCGAGGCGCGCAGCGGCGCCGTCTTCCTCGGCACGCACGTGCGCAGCGGCACGGCCCGCGCGGTGGTGGTGCAGACGGGCCAGAAGACGGAGTACGGCCGCATCGCCGAGCGCCTGCGGCTGCGCCCGCCCGAGACGGAGTTCGACCGCGGGCTGCGCCACTTCGGCGCGCTGCTGACGCGGGTGATGCTGGTGATGACGCTGCTGGTGCTGGCGCTCAACCTGCTGCTCGCCAAGCCGGCGGTGGAGTCGCTGCTCTTCGCGCTGGCGCTGGCGGTGGGGCTGGCGCCCGAGCTGCTGCCCGCCATCCTCGCCGTCAACCTGGCCCGCAGCGCCGCGGCGATGGTGCACGACGGCGTGCTGGTGCGGCGCCTCAACGCCATCGAGAACTTCGGCAGCATGACGGTGCTGTGCACCGACAAGACGGGCACCCTCACCGAGGGCACCGTGCACCTCGAGGCCGCGGTGGACGAGGTCGGCGCGCCGTGCCGCCGGGCGCTCGAGCTGGCCTGCTTCAACGCCGCGCTGCAGACGGGCGTGCCCAACCCACTCGACGACGCGCTCCTCGCCGCCGCGCGCACCGCCACGCCGCCCGTGCCGGACGCGCCGAAGAAGCTGGACGAGGTGCCCTACGACTTCGTGCGCAAGCGCCTGTCCGTGGTGGTGGCCGACGGCGAGGGCGCGCGCCTCGTCACCAAGGGCGCGGTGGCGACGGTGACGGCGGTGTGCCGGGGCCTCGACGACGCGCGGCTCAAGGCCATCGACGCCTTCGTCGACGCGCAGGGACAGAAGGGCTTCCGCGTGCTGGCGGTGGCGAGCCGGGCGACGCCGGTGAAGGCCCAGTGGACGAAGCAGGACGAGGTGGACCTGGTGTTGGAGGGCTTCCTCCTCTTCGCGGACCCGCCCAAGCCCGGCGTGGCCGAGACGCTGGCGTCCCTGAAGCGCCTGGGCGTGGCGGTGAAGGTCATCACCGGCGACAACGCGCACGTCGCCAGGCACCTCGCCGAGCGCGTGGGCATGCCCCACGCGAAGGTGCTGACGGGCGCCGAGCTGGAGACGTTGCGCGACGAGGCGCTGTGGCACGCGGCGCCGGACACCGACGTCTTTGCGGAGGTCGACCCCAACGAGAAGGAGCGCATCATCCTCGCGCTCAAGAAGACGGGGCACGTCGTCGGCTACATGGGCGACGGCATCAACGACGCGCCGGCGCTGCACGCGGCCGACGTCAGCGTGTCGGTGGACACCGCGGTGGACGTGGCGCGCGAGGCCGCGGACTTCGTGCTGCTCGAGCGAGACCTCGAGGTGCTGCAGCGGGGCATTCTCGCGGGGCGGCGCACCTTCGCCAACACGCTGAAGTACGTGCTGACCACCACCTTCTTCCCCTTGCTGGCCGGGCAGATTCTGCTCAACAACTTCCTGTCGGACATCCCCGCGGTGGGGCTGGCCAACGACGCCGTCGACGACGAGTGGCTCGCGCAGCCGCGCCGGTGGGACATGCGGCTCATCTCGCGCTTCATGCTGCGCTTCGGGGCGCTGTCCTCGCTCTTCGACGGCCTCACCTTCGCCGCGCTGCTCTTCGTCTTCCGCGCCTCGCCCGAGGCGTTCCGCACCGGCTGGTTCGTCGAGTCGCTGCTGACGGAGCTGGCGGTGGCGCTGGTGGTGCGCACGCGGCGCCCGGCGTGGTCGAGCCGGCCCGGCCCCCTGTTGCTGTGGAGCACCGTCGCCGTCGCGCTGGTGGCCGTCGCCCTGCCGTACCTCCCCGGGGCCGGCTTCTTCGGCTTCGTGCCCCTGCCGCCGGGCCTCGTCGCCGCGGTGCTGGGCATCACCACGGCGTACGTGCTGGCCACCGAGGCGCTCAAGCAGCGCTTCTACGCACAGTCCGGCGCCTGACGGGCGCTCGCACCGTGTAGTCACGGCACCCCAATTGACGGGCGCGCGCGAGTCGCGAGACCATTCGCCTCGTCACTGCGAAAGGAGACGCCGCACGAATGCTCCTCTCTCTCGCGTTGCAGCTCCTGGCCGGAGGACTCGCATGAAGTGACCGCCCGACGAGGCGCGCTGGTGAGCGCGGCAACCCCCTCGCAAGGCACCCCACGCTGGACGGTGAACGGTTCGAGCAGGCCGTGCACCACAGGCTCTCGCTGCTCGACATAGGCACCAGCGACGCGAGGCAGGCCGACCTCGAGACACTCCGGCCCCCGCGAGCGCGCGTGCAGCACAAGGTACCGACACTTCCGTGGTCCCCGGGGAACAACCTCCCGAGGGACAACCTTGTGTGCCCGGCGCGGACTACTGCACCGTCATCACCGGCAGCTGCGCCAGGTCGAAGGTGAGGCCCGCGTTGGAGCCCGCGCCGTCGACATCCGCGTAGGTCCACGTGGCGCCCGAGTCGACGCTGAACCGGAACGTGTACCAGTACGCGCCGGGATAGGCGGGCGCGGTGAAGGAGCCCTGGTACTCGTCGTCGTTGCCGTACTGCGTGTTGAAGGTGGCGGTGAAGAACCGCCACCCGCACTGCGTGCGCGGGTCGACGCCGACGAGCGCGTAGCCCACCTGGGCCATGACGCTCGCCGCGCCTCCTGACCCCGGCGTGACGCCGGCCTCGTAGAGCCGGCCATAGAGGAGCGGCGTCGGCGCCGCCGGCGCCACCACCAGGCTGGGCGGGAACTGCACGTTGCACCAGTCCGCCTCGGCCGCGCTGTCGAGCTCGTTCTGCACGCCGCACATCGAGCAGCTCGACGCCACCACCGCCGTGTTCCGCGGCGTCGGCGTACCGATGACGAAGTTCGCCCCGTTGTTGTTGCTGTCGGCGCAGGCGTCCCCGGCGCGCAGCGCGGCCGTGCTGTTGGACGGTGCCGCCGTGGGCGTGCCGCCCTCGGAGCAGTTCGCCGCGCCGAAGCCGACCAGGTCGACCAGCGCGCCGCTCGTCGGGCAGGCGCCCGTCAGCGGCGTGCTGTTGCTCACCAGCGCCACCTTGCCGGCCGTCGCAGACATGGCGATGTTGCCTGTCGCGTCGGGCGTCGGCAGGGCCGGCTGCGCGCCCGTTCCCGCAGCTTCCTGCACCAGGTAGTAGCCGCCGGGTTGAATGGTCCCGGTCAGCGGGGTGGGCGTCCACGTCGTCCCGGTCGCCGAGGCGTACTGCACGGACCAGCCCGCGAGGTTGATGGGGCTGTTGCCCACGTTCCGGAGCTCGATGAAGTCGTTCTTCCACTGCGCGCCGGCGTTCCCGCCGCCGCCGTACACCTGGCTGATGACGACGCCGCAGGCGCTCGCGCTGATGGGCGGCGTCACGAAGCCCGACGGGCTCGAGTACGGGGTTATCGCCACGCCGCCCGCGTCCGTGACTGTGCTGGTGAGCCGCACGAGGTAGCGCGTCGCGCCGATGAGCGACGACGCCGGCGTGGCCGTCACCGAGGTGGAGGTCGTGGTGAGCGACGTGAGCCCGATGCAGGTGACGAAGTCATCGACCGACACCTGGAAGGAGCCGGTGCACGGGCCCGTGGCCGCCTGCACGGTGAGGCTGGCCGTCGCCACCGCTCCGGAGAACGTGGCCGACACGGTCGTGTCGAGCGCCACGCCCGTTGCGCCGTTGGCCGGCGTGGTGCTGACCACCTGCACCGGCTGGCAGACGTTCTCCGTGCACACGCCCGACCGGCAGTCGGTGTTTGCGACGCAGCCCTGCCCCACCGTGCACGCGGGGCAGGCGCTACCGCCGCAGTCCACGCCCGTCTCGCTGCCGTTCTTCACGGCGTCGGAGCACGAGGCCGGCACGCAGACGTGGTTGGTGCACACCAGGCTCGCGCAGTCGCTGCCGGTGTTGCACTCCACGCAGGCGCCGTTGCCGTCACACACCGCGCCGCCCGACTGGCTGCACGTCGCGCCCTGCACGCTGTTGGGGTTCGACGGCACGCCCGCCGTGCACACGTTGTCGGTGCACTGGTTGGCGTCCACCGGCAGGTCCGTGTCGTCAACGGCGTTGGTGGTGCCGCCGTTGCCGTCGCACTGCTGCTGGCGACAGTCGCCGGCCACCTGCGTCGCCAGGGCCGTGCCGGCGACGACGTTGATGAAGCCGCAGGCGTTCGCCGTACACGTCGCGGTGCGGCACTCGGTGCCGCCGGTGCAGTCCGCGGCGACGTTGCACTGCACGCACGCGCCGAAGCCGTCGCACACCACGCCGCCATTCTGCGCGCACGTCGCGCCCGTCTGCCGGTTGGGGTTCGACGGCACGCCCGCCGTGCACAGGTCGTCGGTGCACTGGTTGCCGTCGACGGGGAGGTCGGCGTTGTCCACCACGTCCGTCGTCCCGCCCGAGCCGTCGCACTGCAGCGTGTGGCAGTTGCCCGCCACCTGCGCGCTGAGGAGCGTGCCCACGGGCGCGAAGTTGGTGCCGCACAGCCCCGAGTTGCACGCGTAGGAGGCGCAGTCCGTCGCCGTGCCGCAGTGCGAGGCCTGCAGGCACTGCACACACTGGCCGGTGCCGTTGCACCGCGTGCCGCCGCCCTGCGTGCACGCCGTGTCCGCCGGTTTCGGCGGGTTGCTGGGCACGCCGGCGGTGCACACGTCGTCGGTGCACTGCTGGTTGTCCACCGGCACGTCCGCGTTGTCGACGTTGGACGTCACCTGCCCAGCGCCGTCGCACACCGCGCGCCGGCAGTCGCCCGCCGTCTGCGACGCGAGCACCGTGCCCGACGGCGCGAAGGTGGCGCCGCAGACGTGGTTGGTGCAGGTGACGGTGGCGCACTCGCTGCTCTGCCCCGGGCAGTCCGCCGCGACGTTGCAGCCCACGCACTGGCCCGCGCCGTCGCACACCAGGTTGGTGCCGCAAGGGGTGCCGGACACCTTCGGCGGGTTGCTGGGCGCGCCCGCGGTGCACACGTCATCGGTACAGGCGATGCCGTCCACCGGGAGGTCCGCGTTGTCGACCGCGCTGGTGGTGCCGCCCGCGCCGTCGCACACCACGCGCTGGCAGTCGCCGGCCGTCTGCGTCGGCAGCGGCGTGTTTGCCGCGGTGTCGGTGAAGCCACACACGTGGTTGATGCAGCTGCGCGCGCGGCAGAAGCTGTCCTGCCCCGGGCAGTCGGTGGCGACGTTGCACGCCACACAGGCGCCGGCGCCGTCGCACACCACGCCGCCGTCGGCGCAGGTAGCGCCGGCCGTCAGGGGCGGGTTGGACGGCGTGGCGCCGGTGCACACGTCGTCGGTGCAGGCGTTGCCGTCCACCGGCACGTCGGTGGCGAGCGCGACCTGGATGACGGCGCCCTGGCCGTCGCACTGGTTCTGCTGGCAGTCGCCGTCTGCCTGCGCCGCCGTCACCGTGCCCTGCGGCGCGTAGCCGGTGCCGCACGCGCCCGCGGTGCAGGTGCGGAACGCGCACTCCGTGTCCTGCCCGAGGCAGTCGGTGGGCGCGTTGCACCCGACGCAAGCGCCGGCGCCGCTGCACACCAGGCCGCCGTCGGCGCCGCAGCGGACGCCCGCGTCGGCGTCCTGGTGGTTGGGCGCGCCGCCAACGCAGGTGTCGACGGTGCACTCGTTGCCGTCGTCTTCGACGTCGGTGGTGTCAATCACGGTGACGACGTTGCCCACGCCGTCGCACTGGTTCACCTTGCAGTCGCCCGGCGTCTGGTCGGCCACCACCAGCCCGGCGATGGCGGGCCCGAAGCCGCACGTGCCGTCGGTGCACGTCGCGACGCGGCACGGGTTTTCAGGTGCCGGACAGTCCGTCGGCGCGCTGCACTGGCTGCCGCCGTCGGGCGGCGGCGTCGGCGAGCCGCAGTTGCAGCCCACGAAGGACACGACAGCGACGGAGAAGAGGACGAGGCGACGAGCGAGCATGGGTGGGCTCCTCAGGCGGGGCGACTGCACCCGCACTGTGGCGTCCCTCGCCTCGAGATGGAAGCGCCGACGCTGGGCCTCGCGCCAGCGGCGCTGATGGCGCCCGTGAACTCCAGGAGCCGGGCCTCAGGCCGTCGCCATCGGACGGATGCGGAACGTCATCGGCAGCGGCTCGTTTCGCTCGAGGAGCAGCGTCAGCAGGTCCGCCGAGGTGACGAGGCCCACCAGCCGGCGGCCTTCACCGACGATGGGCAGCGAGTCGATGTGCTTCGTCAACATCGTGTCGGCGAGCTCGGCCACCGGCGCGCCCTGCAGCCCCACCACCGGGTCCAGCGACATCACCTGGCCCGCGTTCACCTTGTTGGAGAAGACCAGCGTGCCGTCCTTCGCCTTCGTCGCGTAGCCCAGGAAGTCGCGGTCAGACACCATGCCCACCAGCTGCCCTTCACGCACCACCGGGAGGTGACGCACCCCGAGTTCGTGCATCAGGCGGTAGGCCTCGGCGATGGTCGTCTCGGGCAGAATGCAGCGCACGTCACGCGTCATCAGTTGAGTGGCCCTCATAGACACCTCCAGCGAGGAGGTGTGCATCGGCAGGGCCGACTCCGCCGACGGGAAACCGCGTGGTTGGGTCCGCGGCCAGCGAAGCTTTTGCGCGGCGCCAGCGCCCGAACGCCAGCCGCAGCAGCACGGCGATGCAGAGGCTGATCAACATCAGCTGGCGACGTCGGGCTCGGAGGCCGACAGCGACGGCCGCCGAAGCATGGCGGCCCAGCCGAGGGACGCGCCCAGCGCGCCGTTGAGCGCTACCGCCCAGGCCGCGGGCAACACGCCGGCGACGCCGAGCGCCGCGACCAGCACCACGGTGCCCGCCAGCCGCGCGAGCTCGAGCCGCACCGCCCACGGCTTCGACTCGAGGATGGCGCTCCACGCGGTGGCCGCGGCCCACAACAGGCCCGACAGCACCACCTGCGCCCAGCCGGGCAGCGGCGTCTTCGTGTGCGTGACGAGCAGCATGATGGGGAACGCCAGCAGCACCTGCGTCACGAGGTACGCCGAGCTCCCCGGGAGCGGCGTCGACTGGAACTTGATCTCCCGGCCATCCACCGTCTTCCACCTGCCCTTCGGGCGCGCGGGCACGCCCTCGGGGCGCCAGCCGGTGGGCATGAACCAGATGCGCAGCTTGTCGAACCAGCGCGGCGCGGCCAGCGCGTCGGCCACCACCTCGCGCCACACCTGGAAGTTGATGAACGTCGGGTCCCACGTGTTGGGCGGGCTGGTGACGCCGTAGCTGCACTCCTCCGTCTCGGGCTCGAAGGTGCCGAACAGCTTGTCCCAGATGATGAGGAAGCCGCCGTAGTTCTTGTCGAGGTAGCGCTCGTTGCGCGCGTGGTGCACGCGGTGGTGGCTGGGCGTGTTCATCCACGACTCGATGAAGGCGGGCAGCTTCGGCACCACGCGGGTGTGCGGGAGCAGCTGCAGCGTG
>Ga0272446_1005388_pt1 | contig 14186 bp, 9 predicted proteins | sample YNPCB0061_FD_194587 | JGI IMG/M metagenome (GOLD analysis project Ga0272446, IMG submission 194587) | Hot spring microbial mat communities from Yellowstone National Park, WY, United States - YNP-CB-006-1 | ecosystem: Environmental > Aquatic > Thermal springs > Hot (42-90C) > Sediment | place...
GATCTTGTAGACGTCGACGAGCAGCATCTTGGCGCCGATGGCCACGAGCACGATCGCCAGCCCGTACGACAGCAGGTGGAAGCGAGCGTAGCAGCCGGCGAGCAGGAAGTACATCGCGCGCAGCCCGAGGATCGCGAACACGTTCGACGTCAGCACGATGAACGGGTCGGTCGTGATCGCGAAGATGGCCGGTATCGAATCGACCGCGAACACGACGTCGACGATGCCGATCAGCACGATGACGACGAAAAGCGGCGTGGCCATCTTCACGCCACCGACGACCGTGAAGAACCTCTCGCCGTCGTAATCCGGCGCGATCTTCATGCGCCGGCGCATCCACGCGAGCGCCGGGTTCGATTCGAGGTCGGGCTCCTGGCCCGCCGCCCACCACATCTTGACGCCGGTGAACACCAGAAACGCGCCGAAGACGTACAGCACCCAGTGGAACTGCGCGATCAGCCAGGCGCCGATCAGGATCATCACCGCGCGCAGCGCGAGCGCCACCAGGATGCCGATCATCAGCACGCGCTTCTGGAACTCGGGCGGCACCGCAAAGTAGGTGAAGACCATCAGGAACACGAAAATGTTGTCGACCGCGAGCGCCTTCTCGACCAGGTAGCCGGTCACGAACTCGAGCGCCTTGGTGTCCGCCAGCGCGTTGCCATCCAGCCCGCCGAGGTACCACCACAGCCAGCCGACGAAGACGAACGACAGGGCGACCCACACGAGCGACCAGACCGCCGCCTCGTTGATCGAAACCCTGTGTGCGCCCTGTTTCGACATCGCGAAGAAGTCGACGAGCAGGGCGGCGAGAACGAAGGACGCGAACAGCGCCCACATCAGCGGCGTGCCGATGGTCATCATGGGAAATGCCTCACTGAACGGCCTGGCGCGGACCGGGGGATCGTCGGTGTGCCTTGCTGGTCTTGCCGGGCGGAGCGTCACAGACGATCCGGTCTGCGGCGCCGGGCGTGGCATCGCGCGCCAGCTCGATGCCCGTCCGTGCTGGCGACGCCGCAGCGATCCGCCCGGCCGTATGCCGGGGGAATCGAGCTACTCCCCATCAGAGGCGTGCGGATTAGAGCAGCGCCTGCTGCCGAAGGTCAACGCGAATCGCTGCGTGTCGGGGAAATTCCCGAGTCGACGCGCGCATGCCGCACCGGCAGCGCTGCGCGTCGCGGCTCTGCCAACGCTTCACGCCGATGTATATCGGCCTGCGCGTCGCAGGACAGCAGCGGGGAACATTTCGGGGCAATCGCGTATATTCCGCGCCGAATTGCGTCCGGCTCCGGTCCGACCGAGCGGGGTTCATCGCGGCCGCGGTCGCACCGGGGGATCCGGCCGGACACGACGCGCAACCGCATGATCTCCGCCCCAGACCTTGTGAATATTGAGCGTTACGCAAGCGCGTGACACCGCGACCCCGCAAGTTCGTTTCGCCCATGTGGACACCACCTCCGTCATCCCGAGCAACGCGAGGGATCCCGGCGTTGCGAGCGGCGGAGATTCCTCGCCTGCGGCTCGGAATGACAAGAGCGGAGTTGCGGCTCGGAATGGCAAAGGCAACGGATGCGAGCGGCAGGCGGCCGGTCTTGTCGCGAAGATTCGTAATGGTCGATAGAACCACTGCACGTTCCGGTTTTGCGCCTGCGGCTCCTCGCGGTACGCCTCTGTACCGGTCCGCTGCTGCGCGCAAACTCGCACCGCTCGCGACGATTTCTTCACGAGCTCTCACATCTTCGATGCCGAACGCACAGACGCGTCGCCGGCCGTCGCGCTGAAATGCCCCGGATCGTTCCGATCGTGCCGCACACCCTGCCGGTCCTGCGCCGGCTTCGGCGTCCAGTCGTCGCCGGCTTTCTCGCGCTGTTCGTATTCGCGTGGTTCGGTACGTTGGGGTACCGAGAGCTGTTCGTGCCGGACGAAGGGCGCTACGCCGAGATTCCGCGCGAAATGGCCGCCGGCGGCGACTGGGTCGTGCCTCACCTGAACGGATTGCCGTACCTGGAGAAGCCGCCGCTGCAGTACTGGGCGAGCGCGGCGATCTTCCGTCTGCTCGGCGAGGACGAATGGACCGCGCGGCTGTGGCCGGCGCTCACGGGTGCCGCAGGCGTGCTCGCGGTGCTGTTCGCCGGGACGCGGCTGTTCGGCCGGCGCGCCGGGCTACTGGCCGCGCTGCTGGCCGCGAGCACGTTCGAGTACGTCGTGCTGTCGCAGGTGCTGACGCTGGACATGGGGCTTGCCTTTTTTCTGAGTGCGGCCGTGTTCTGCTTCCTGCTGGCGCAGCGCGCCGGTGTGGACGAGCGGCGTGCGTGGATGATCGGCGCGTGGGCGCTGATGGGGCTCGCGGTGCTCAGCAAGGGCCTGATCGGCGTGGTGCTGCCGGCGCTCGCGCTCATCGCGTACATCGCGGTCGAGCGCGACGCCGCCGTGCTCGGTCGGCTGCATTCGGCCGCCGGGATATCGGTGCTGCTCGTGGTGACGGTGCCATGGTTCGTCGCCGTGCAGACGCGCGTGCCGGAGTTCTTCGATTTCTTCGTGTTGCACGAGCACTTCGCGCGCTATGCGCTGCCGACGCACCACCGGCCGGGCCCCTGGTACTACTTTGCCGCAATGTTCGCGATCGGGGCCTTGCCATGGACGCCGTTGTATCTGCGCGCGTGGCGACACGGTTTCGCACCGGCGGCGGCCGCCGGCGCGCGGCCGTTCGATGCCGGGCGCTTTCTGGCGCTGTACGCACTCGTCGTGCTCGTGTTCTTCAGCCTGTCCGAATCCAAGTTGCCGGCCTACATCTTGCCGGTCTTCCCGGCGCTGGCGCTGCTCGGCGGGCGCGAACTGGCCCGCGGCGGGACGCGCGCTGCGCGCTGGGCGATCGGCTCGCTGCTGGTCTGTGCCGCGCTGCTTGCATTCGCTGCCGGTGTCGCGCCGGATCTGGCGCGTCTGGCCGACGCGGCGTCGCATCTACGGCAGTATCGGCCGTGGGCGCTCTGCGCAGCGGTACTGGCCGGGGCGGCGGCGCTGCTTGCACATCGGCTACTGCGCAAGCGACGGCGGTTACGTGCGTTGGTAACGGTGACGGCGGCCGCGTTGGGTGCCCATTTGCTGCTCGTCAATGGCGCGCAGGTCTTCGCTGACCGTTTCTCGGCGAAGCGCCTCGTTCTCGCCGCGGAGTGGCGCGCGGGCGGCGCCCTCGATCCGACGGTGCCCTTCTACTCGGTCGAGTTGTACGACCAGACGCTACCGCTGCATCTGGGCCGGACGGTGACGCTGGTCGCATTTCGTGACGAGTTGGACTTGGGCCTGCGGGCGCGTCCCGAAGGCGCCGTTTCCGACCTGGACACTTTCCGGCGGGCATGGCGCGACGCTCGCCACGCCTACGCGGTGATGCGCCCCGCGCGCTTTGCGGCCGAGCGCGCCGCCGGACTGCCGATGACCGAGCTGGCGCGCGATACGCGCTATGTCATCGTCTCACGCAGCGAGACGCCGCGCGCGCAGTCGCCACGGCGGAGCACGGTGTGGTAGCGGATCGGGGGCGAAACCGGATGGATGCCGGAAACGTGGTGGCGGCTTCCGACGGTCGCGCGCCCACGTTGCCGGCGCGCATCGGCATCGTGCTGCTGGTGGTCGCGATCGTCGTCTGGTTCGCCAACCTCGACGCGCGCCGTCTGATCAAGAGCGACGAGGGGCGCTACGCCGAAATCGCGCGCGAGATGGCCGCGAGCGGCGACTGGATCACGCCGCGGCTGAACGACATCAAGTACTTCTACAAGCCGCCGCTGCAGTACTGGGCCACCGCCGCGTTCTACGAGGTCTTCGGCGTGGACGAGTGGACCGCGCGTCTGTGGAACGCGCTGACCGGACTGGCGACGGTGCTGTTCACCGCGTATTTCGCGGCGCGCCTGTTCGGGGCGCGGCGCGGTGTTGCCGCCGGTGTCGTGCTCGGCAGCAGCGCGCTGCTCGTCGGACTGGCGCACGTCCTGACGCTGGACATGGGGCTCACGTGCTTCATGACGGTCACGCTCGGTGGATTTCTGTTGGCGCAACGCGACGGCGCGACGCCGCGCCAGACGCGGCGCTGGATGATGGTCGCCTGGGCGGGTATGGCGCTCGGCGTGCTGTCGAAAGGGCTACCGGCGGTCGTGCTGCCGGCGGCCGTGCTCGTTGTGTACTCGCTCTGGCAGCGGGATTTCGCGGTGTGGAAGCGGCTGCACTTGGGCGGCGGCCTGCTGCTGTTTTTCGCGATCGCGGCGCCATGGTTCGTCGCGGTGTCGCTCGCGAATCCGGAGTTTCCGCGCTTCTTCTTCTGGCACGAACACGTCGAGCGGTTCCTCACGCGCGTGCACGGGCGCTACGAACCCTGGTGGTACTTCATCCCGGTGCTCGCCGGTGGCTTGCTGCCGTGGACGCTGCTTGCGCTGCGGGCGCTGGCGCTCGGCGCGCGGCGCGAAGCGGGCATGCGATTTCAGCCGGCGCGCGTGCTGTGGCTGTGGGTCGTCGTGATCGTCGTGTTCTTTTCCGCGTCGTCGTCGAAGCTTGCTTCGTACGTACTGCCCGCCGTGCCGGCGTTTGCGGTGCTGTTCGCGCTCGCGCTGGGTGAGTGCACGGTGCGCGCGCTACGCCGGGCGCTCGCCCCGGCTGCCTGCGTCGCGCTCGCCGCCGCGGCGGCGACCCCGTGGCTCGTACGCCTGCAATCGCGCGAGATCCCGGCCGAACTGTACGAGGCGTTCGCGCCGTGGGTCGCGGGCTCGATGCTGGTGCTGGCGACGGGCCTGCTCGCCGCGCTGTGGCTCGATGCGCGCGGCCGGCGCGACGCGGCGCTTGCGGTGGCGGGGCTGGCGGGTCTGTTATGCATGCAAGGCGTGGTGACCGGACACGACGCGTTCGCGCCGGCACAATCGGCGGCGGCGATCGCGCAACGGATCCGGCCGCATCTGCGCCCGGGCATGCCTTTTTACAGCGTGAGCTTCTACGATCACACTCTCAACTTTTACCTCGGGCGCACCGTGACGCTGGTCGAGCACAAGAACGAATTCGAGTTCGGCATCGCGCAGGAACCGCACAAGTTCGTGCCGACCTTCGACGAATTCGCGCGCCGCTGGAGCGCCGACGGCGAGGCGCTCGCGATCACCTCGCTCGAGAACTTCCCGCGCGTGCAGGCCGCCGGACTGCCGCTCGCGGTGATCGCGTCCGACACGCGGCGCGTCGTCTTCCGCAAGCCATGAACGCCACGTCGTTCGCGCTGATCCTGACCGGCGTGCTGCTGAACGCCGCCGCGCAACTGCTGCTGAAAGCGGGGACCAACGCGCTCGGCGTGCTGACGCTGGGGCGCGGCGATTGGGCCGAAACGGTCTGGGCGGTCGCGACGAACCCGCACATCGTCGCCGGGCTGGCGTGTTACGTCGTCAGTGTGGGCGTGTGGATCGGCGCGCTGTCGCGCGTCGAAGTCAGCGTGGCGTATCCGATGCTGTCGATCGGCTACGTCGTCAACGCGGCTGCGGCCTGGTATCTGTTCGGCGAGGCGTTGACGATGCAGCGCTGGATCGGCATCGGCTTCATCGCGGTCGGCGTCTGGCTGCTGGTGAGGAGCGCGTGAGCGAGCCCTATCTGCCGTTTGCACGGCCGACGATCGACGAGGCGATGGTCGCCGCGGTCGCCGACGTGTTGCGCTCGAAATGGATCGCAAGCGGGCCGAACGTGATCGCGTTCGAGCGGGCGCTCGCCGCATACCACGGCGGCCGGCCGGTCCGCGTGATGACCTCGGCGACGGCCGCGCTCGAGATCGCGCTGCGCCTGGCCGGCGTCGGACCCGGCGACGAGGTGATCACTTCGGCGCAGACCTTCTTCGCGGCGATCAACATGATCGTGCGCGTCGGCGCCCGGCCGGTCTTCGTCGACTGCGATCTCGTCACCCGCAACATCGATCTGGCGCAGGTCGAGGCGGCGATCACGCCGCGCACGCGGGCGATCGTGCCGACGCACTTTCCGGGCGCGCTGGTCGACATGGACGCGCTGTACGCGCTGGCTCGCGCGCACGGGCTGCGCGTGATCGAGGACGCGGCGCTCGCGATCGGCTCGCGCTGGAAGGGGCGGCCGGTCGGCAGCTTCGGCGACCTCGCCGCGTTCAGTTTCCATCCGAACAAGAACATCACGTCGATCGAGGGCGGTGCGCTCGCCGTCAACGACGAGGACGAGGCCCGACGCGTCGAGACGATGCGCTTCCACGGCATCGTGCGTCTGGCCGACGGCACACGCGACGTCGTCGCTGCGGGCGGCAAGTTCAACCTGCCCGACGTCAACGCCGCGCTCGGCTGCGCGCAGCTCGCGCGGCTGGACGAGTTCCTGGCACGGCGGCGAGCGCTGGTCGGGCATTATTTTGCGCACTGGCGCGCGGACCCGCCGTGCCTGCTGCCGCCGGCGCCGGCGGACGACGGCTGTTCGTGGAACATGTTCTGCGTGCTGCTGCCGCTGGACCGACTGCGCATCACGCGCAAGCAGTTCATCGACGCGATGCACGCGCGCGCGATCGGTGTGGGCATCTCGTACGAAGCGGCGCACCTGACCACGCTCGGGCGCAGCTTCGGCTATCGCGAAGGGCAACTGCCCAACGCCGAGCGGATCGGCCGAGAGACGGTGACGTTGCCGCTGTTCGCCGAAATGACCGCGGCCGACGTGGAGCGCGTCTGCGCGGCGGTCGCGGAGATCCTGGCCCGGGAGGCGCGGTGAGCCGCATGCCCAACGTATCGGTCGTGATTCCCGTCTACAACGAGGAGGCGGTGCTGCCGCGGTTGTTCGCGCGGCTGTATCCGGCGCTGGACGCGCTCGGCGCCTCCTACGAGGTGATCTTCGTCGACGACGGCAGCGCCGACCGCTCCGCCGCACTGCTGCGCGAGCAGTTCCAGCGGCGGCCCGACGTCACGCGCGTGGTGCTGTTCAACCGCAACTACGGCCAGCACATGGCGATCATGGCCGGCTTCGAGCGCTGCCGCGGCGACCGCATCGTCACGCTCGACGCCGACCTGCAGAACCCGCCCGAGGAGATCGGCCGGCTGCTCGCCGCGATGGACGCCGGGTACGACTACGTCGGCAGCATCCGGCGCATGCGGCGCGACCGGCTGTGGCGGCGCATCGCCTCCCGCGCGATGAACCGGCTGCGCGAGCGCACGACACGCATCCGCATGACCGACCAGGGCTGCATGCTGCGCGCGTACAGCCGCGAGATCGTGCGCGCGATCGTCGCGAGCCACGAGGTCAGCGCGTACATCCCGGCGCTCGCCTACACGTTTGCCGCGCGGCCGACCGAGATCGAGGTCGCGCACGAAGAACGCGCCGCCGGCAAGTCGAAGTACTCGCTGTACCGGCTGATCCGGCTGAACTTCGATCTGGTCACCGGTTTCACGATCGCGCCGCTGCAGGTCTACTCGATGCTCGGCATCGTGGTGTCGCTCGTGTCGCTGTTTTTCTTCGCCCTGCTGGCCACACGGCGCGTGCTGTACGGACCCGAGGGCGAAGGCGTGTTCACGCTGTTCTCGATCACGTTCCTGCTGCTCGGCATCGCGCTCGCCGGCATCGGCCTGCTCGGCGAATACGTCGGCCGCATCTACCAGCAGGTGCGCGAACGGCCGCATTACATGGTGCAGGCCGTGCTCGAGGCCGACGCGGATTCGGCGCCGGCGCAGGCCGCGTCGGCGCAGGCGCAGCGGCGCGACGAAGCGCGCGCGCGCAGCCTGACATGATCGCCGCGCCGCGCCGCCCGCGGGCGGTCGTCTTCGCCTACCACAACGTCGGTGTGCGCTGCCTGCGCGTGCTGCTGGCGCACGACGTCGACGTGCGGCTGGTCGTCACGCACGAGGACCGGCCCGACGAGACGATCTGGTTCGAAAGCGTGGCGGCGACCGCGCGCGAATGCGAACTGGATGTCGCCGCGCCGGCCGATCCGAACGCGCCGGCGTTCGTGGCGCGCGTGCAGGCGCTTGCCCCCGACTTCATCTTCTCCTTCTACTACCGGCAGATGCTCGGCGCGCCGCTGCTGGCGGCGGCCGGCCGCGGCGCGTACAACATGCACGGCTCGCTGCTGCCGAAGTACCGCGGCCGCGTGCCGGTGAACTGGGCAGTGATCCGCGGCGAGCGCGAAACGGGCGCGACACTGCACCGGATGGTCGAAAAACCCGACGCCGGGCCGATCGTCGCGCAGCAGGCCGTTCCGATCCTGCCGGACGACACCGCGGCCGAAGTGTTCGCCAAGGTGACGGTCGCCGCCGAGATCGCGCTGGACCGCGTGCTGCCGAAGCTGCTGGCCGGCACCGCCGAGCATCGCGAACAGGATCTGGCGGCGGGGTCGTACTTCGGCGGCCGCACGCCCGCCGACGGTCGCATCGACTGGTCGCTCGATGCGCAATCGATCCACAACCTCGTCCGTGGCGTCGCGCCCCCGTATCCGGGCGCGTTCACAACGATCGGCGGTGCGGCCGCGCGCGTGCTGCGCACGCGCCTGCTCGCCGAGGCCGCGCCGCGTTCGCCCGCGCCGGGCATCTACGCCGAGGGCGGGCGGCTCGTCGCCGACTGCGGCCGCGGCGTGCTGCAGGTGCTGCGGCTCGAAGTCGACGGCGCGCCGATCGACGCCGCCGCTTTCGTCGCCCGCTTCGGTACCGGGAAGATTCCTCTCGAATGAGCGTCCCATGAAGAAAGTCCTGATCCTCGGCGTCAACGGCTTCATCGGCCATCACCTGTCGCACCGAATCCTGCGCGAGACCGACTGGAAGGTGTACGGCATGGACATGCAGGACGATCGAATCGCCGAGCTGCGCGGCGACCCGCGATTCACCTTCTTCGAGGGCGACATCACGATCAACCGCGAGTGGATCGAATACCACGTGAAGAAGTGCGACGTCGTGCTGCCGCTGGTGGCGATCGCCACACCGGCGACGTACGTGCGCGAACCGCTGCGCGTCTTCGAGCTGGACTTCGAGGCCAATCTGCCGATCGTTCGCGCCTGCGTGCGGCACCGCAAGCGCGTCGTCTTCCCGTCGACCTCCGAGGTCTACGGAATGTGCCGCGATGCCGAGTTCGACCCGGAGACCTCCGAACTCGTCCTCGGTCCGATCGGCAAGCCGCGCTGGATCTACTCGTGCGCAAAGCAGCTGATGGACCGGGTGATCCACGCCTACGGCATGGAGCAGGGGCTCGACTACACGCTGTTCCGGCCGTTCAACTGGATCGGTCCCGGACTCGATTCGATCTACACGGCGAAGGAGGGCAGCTCGCGCGTGGTCACGCAGTTCCTCGGCCACATCGTGCGCGGCGAGCCGATCCAGCTCGTCGACGGCGGCACGCAGAAGCGCACGTTCACCTATGTCGACGACGGCATCGGCGCGCTGCTGCGGATCATCGCGAATCCCGGCGGTATCGCCACCGGCAAGATCTACAACATCGGCAATCCGGCGAACAACTACTCGGTGCGCGAGCTGGCGACGATGATGCTCGACATCGCCGGCCGCATGCCCGAGTACCGCGACAACGCGGCCCGGGTGAAGCTGGTCGAGACGACGTCCGGCGCGTACTACGGCGCCGGCTACCAGGACGTGCGAAACCGCGTGCCCCGGATCGACAACACCAAACGTGACCTGGGCTGGGCGCCGCGGGTGACGATGGAAGAGGCGCTCGTTCGCATCTTCGAGGCGTACCGCGCGCACGTTGCCGACGCGCGTTCGCTCGTGGACTAGCCGGGCCGCATGCGGCTCGCGCTGAAGGTCGACGTCGACACCTATCGCGGAACGCGCGAAGGCGTGCCGCGGCTCGTCGAGCTGCTGCGAAAGCGCGGCGCCGGCGCGACGTTCCTGTTCAGCCTCGGCCCCGATCACACGGGGCGCGCCGTCCGCCGCGTGTTCCGGCCCGGGTTTTTCTCGAAGGTCAGCCGCACGTCGGTCGTCTCGCACTACGGGCTGAAGACGCTGCTGTACGGCACGCTGCTGCCCGGCCCGGACATCGGCCGCCGCTGCGCGGGCGAGATGCGCGCGGTGCGCGACGCCGGCTTCGAGGTCGGTATCCACTGCTGGGATCACGTGCGCTGGCAGGACTTCGTCGCTCGCGCGGATCGCGCCTGGACCGAACGGCAGCTCGCGCTCGCCGTCGCGCGGTTTCGCGAGGTCTTCGGCGCCGCACCGCGCGTGCACGGCGCTGCCGGCTGGCAGATGAACGCGCACGCGCTGCGGCTGCTCGACGCACTCGACTTTGCCTATGCGTCGGACGCACGCGGCACGCATCCTTTCGTACCGGTCGTCGACGGGCAGCCGCAGCGCTGCCCGCAGTTACCGACCACGCTGCCGACGCTCGACGAGCTGATCGGGCGCGACGGCTGCACCGAGTCGAACGTCGCCGAACGCCTCCTCGATTTCACCGCGCGGCCTCCGGCGTGGGGGCATGTGTACACGCTGCATGCTGAGCTCGAAGGGATGAAACTCGCGCCGGTGTTCGACCGCCTGCTCGACGGCTGGCGCGCGCAGGGCTATGCGCTCGTGTCGCTCGCCGAGTTCGCGCACGGCCTGGACCGCGCGCGACTGCCGCGCCACGCCTTCGCAGAGGGCGAGATCCCCGGACGTTCCGGCCGCGTGTTCGTGCAGGGCGCGCCGGCGTAGGCGTGTCCCTGGACCCGGCGATCGGCGGCACGCCGCTACGCGAAGACGTCTGCGGCGGCCGAGCGTTCGGGATTCGAGGACAGTCGCGCGCCCGGCGTGTCCGCCGCTCAGGTCATCGCGCGCCCCGCGCGCGTGCGACGCCGGATTCATCCGATCGAGCATTACGAATCTTCGCGACACGACCAACCGCCTGCCGCTCGCATCCGTCACCCTTCGTCATTCCGAGCCGCAACGCCGCCATTGTCATTCCCAACCGCAGCGCCGCCATTGTCATTCCCAACCGCAGCGCCGCCATTGTCATTCCGAACCGCAAGCGAGGAATCTCCGCACCTCGCAGCGCGCAGATCCCTCGCGTTCGCTCGGGATGACGATGGGGAGTCATTCCAAGCCCAAGGCGAGGAATCTCCGCCGCGCGCGACGCCGGGATCCCTCGCGTTGCTCGGAATGACGGAACCGGTGTCTACACGGGCGACGCGAACTTGCGGGGTCGCGGTGTCAGGAGCTTGCGTCACTCTGGTAGAGAGGGCAGTTGCCCGATGATCGCAGGCCGAAGTTGGCGGTTCGTAATGGGGTTCTCGCAGGCGGCACGGTCAGCCGAAAGGTCACTGCACCGCAGTTGCCCCAAAAGCTCGGAAACCCGCGCCGTTGCTTGCTTTCCGGCGTTCGGGTGGGGGCGCCACTGCGGCTTCTCGGTTCGTTGGGCATTCGGTGAGTGTCTGACATCGCGAACGCTCGATTGCCCTGCGCCCCGCCGCGTTCCCGGGGGAGGCGACTTGCGGCACACGGTTCGTGAACCGTTTGCCGCAAGCTTGCTGGCGTTACGGGTTGCGTTGCAGGAAGCGCGGAATCGGCAGCGCATCGAACAGTCGGCCGATGCGCGCGACGACCGTGGGTCGCTTCGACGGTGCGTCCGTACGGATCAGCACCCCTGCCGTTCGAACGGTGCGCGCGGCGGGCTGCGCGCTGCGCACCGTCTCGCGCTCGGCCGGCTGCGCGCCGGTTGCGCCAGCGGTCGCGCGCGGCCGTTCGGTGGCGGCCGAGCGCGCGGAAGCATCGAGCACCGGCGCGAGCCACTGCAGAATCGGCCGCCACTGCGCCAGGTCGGCCTCGGCCTTCGCGGGCGGCAAGTCGAAAACGCTCAGGCCCTGGTCGACACAGCGCACGTAGGTCTGCGTTTCGCGCAGCGCGCCGACGAAAGCGATGCCATGCGACTCGGCCCACAGCCGGATCGTTTCGCCCGCCTTGGTGCGCGCGTCGAGCCGCATGCCGACGGCCGCGACCCGGCAGCGCCCGCTCGCCACGCGCGGCAGCGTCGAGAGTTCGGCGTAGCACTCGGCGGCCGATTCGCGATCGAAGGCCGAGTTGCACACCGGCATCAGGATCGCGTCGGCGTACATCACCACGCGCGCCAGTTCGAAGCCGCGCAGTCCGCCCGGCGTGTCGAGCACGACGTGCGCGATGCCGGCGGGCGGGCGAACGATGTTCTTCGCGTCGACTTTCCAGCCGACGATCGTCGAGTGCCGCCGTTCGTTGCGCCGGCGCAGCCAGGCCTGCGTGGAAAGCTGGCGGTCCGCGTCGCCGAGCATCACGGGCATGCCGCGGTGTTCGAGGTAGGCCGCCAGATGGGTGGCCAGCGTGCTCTTGCCGCTTCCCCCCTTGCGATTCACCACTGCGACCACGGGCATGTCAGTTCGCCTCCGGCGACCGGTGCGGGGCAGCGTTCGCCGCCATGTCGGTGCGGCGCGCGGCTCGCGAGTTCGGCCGATTACAGCATCGGCCGCTGGCCGACGCACGCCGAAGAATAAACGGGAAGGCGCGTCATTTATCGAATCGTTCGACGCTACGACCGGCCGGCCCGTCGCCGCGCGCGCGCCGTCCTACGTCGAGCGGCGCGAAGCGAAACGGCGCTGCCAATGCGGCGAGGATCGGCTTGTCGCGCCCGTACAGGTCGGGACGGAAGTGCAGCGTACCGTCCGCGTCGACCGTCGCGGTGAAATACAGCAGCATCACCGGCACGGCGTGCCGCACCGGCACGGTCTGCGTCCGGCCGGTCGCGATCGCCTCTCGCAGCTTTTCCTCGGACCAGCGCAGTGGATCGTCCAGCAGCAGCCGCGCCAGTTCGAGCGGTCGCTCGACGCGGATGCAGCCCGAGCTGAACGCGCGCGTTGCGCGCTCGAACAGCTCGCGCGCCGGCGTGTCGTGCAGGTAGACCGAATGCTCGTTCGGGAACATGAACTTGATCGCGCCCAGCGGGTTGTCGCCGCCCGGCGCCTGCACGATCTGGTACGGGAACGCGCGCGGGTTCGCTCGATAGGACGCCCAGTCGATCGCGTCCGGATCGACCCGGCGGCCTGCGGCGTCGACCACGCGCATCGCGTGGCGGTCGAGATATGCGGGATCCGCCAGCACCTTCGGCAGCACGTCCTCGCGCAGGATCGTCGGCGGCACGTTCCACTCCGGGTTGAGCACGAGGTACTTCATCCGCGCGCGAAACTCCGGGGTCCTGCGATAAGGCCGGCCGACGACCACGCGTGCCGACCACACCGGTGCGCCGGCCAGCCAAAGCTGCGCCGTGAACCCGGCAATGTCGACCAGCAGGTAGTCGCCGGTCAGTTCGCGCGCGACCCAGCGCAGGCGCTCGAGGTTGGCGCGCACCTGTGCGATGCGTTCGGCCACGCCGACGTTCAGCGCGGCCAGCGTGGCCCGGCCGACGACGCCGTCGGCTTCGAGCCCGTGGCGCGACTGGAAGCGCCGCACGGCGGCCTGCAGTGCGGCGTCGAAGACATCGCCACCGACGTCGGCGAGGTCGCCGCCGGCGCGCAGCCGCGCGCGCAGTTGCGCCACGCGCGGGCCCGTCGCGCCGATTTCGAGCTTCGGACCGGGCGCGACCGCGGGCCAGCCGCCCGCGCGCTCGACCGCGCGCAGTTGCGCGAGCGCGCTGCGCAGATCGCGGTACACGCGCAGCCGCGGCGCCAGCTGCTCGAGTGCGGCGGCCGTATCGGGCGCGGCGAGCAGCTCGGTCAATGCGGCGACGGGGTCGACGCCGTCGAGCGTGCGCGCGAAATTCCAGCCGCTCGCGATCGCGCGCGGATCGGCCTTGCCGAAGTACAGGTGGTACGCGAGCCGCACGAAGGCGTCGGTGGCGAGCAGGTCGCGCTGCGCGATGGCGCGAACGCGCTCGGCTGCGTCGGCCTGCGGCGCGGGCGGCGCCGACAGCCGCGCGGCGTGATAGTCGTTCGGGTCGAGGCCGTGCGTCGCGCTGGCGGCGATCGCGGCCGCGAGCGAGGCCATGCGCGCCGGCTCGGTCCACAGCGGCGCGAAGCCGCGGCGTTCGTACAGCGACGCGATCAACGCGCGCGCGTCCGCCGAACCGGCGCCGATCTGCGGGTCGGCCCCGGCGCGCAGCGCCTCGACGCGGGCGCGCAGCGCTTCGACGAGCGGATCGGCGCGCGCCGGCGGTGCCGGTGCTGCCAGCGCGAGCAGTGCGAACGCCATCGCCGCCCGCCACGCGACCGCGCTAATCCGAAAGCGTGCGAGCGCATCCCGCATTTGCCG
>Ga0272446_1005389_pt1 | contig 14186 bp, 9 predicted proteins | sample YNPCB0061_FD_194587 | JGI IMG/M metagenome (GOLD analysis project Ga0272446, IMG submission 194587) | Hot spring microbial mat communities from Yellowstone National Park, WY, United States - YNP-CB-006-1 | ecosystem: Environmental > Aquatic > Thermal springs > Hot (42-90C) > Sediment | place...
CACTGACTTCCGCTCTACCATCGCTTACTTTGCCATCCACAAGCGCCATCCTGACTGGGAGATCATCCACCTGCGTACCACCAGCCGATTGGAACGCCTCAATCGCTGTCTCCGCCGCAGAGCGAGATCTGCCAGCGCCTATCACTCCGATGCCGGTTTGCAGGCCATGGTCACGCATGAGGTCAGCACCTTTGGCACCCCAAAATAGTATGCCTGAAATTCAACCAATCAAGATACACTACCCATCGCCTCCGGCGTGACAGTCGGCTTGAGCCGACTTGCGCTTTCAGCCTCGATTTCAAGCGCAGGCGGCCCCTGCCGTAGGCGCCGCTCGCAGCGGCGTGACCTTTGCTGACGCCGGGGCGCCAGCCGGGGAATCAGTTCCCGGCTGATAGCTCAAGTCCACTCAAGTGGACTGGCGTCATGTGGGTCATCGCCTCCGGCGCGACAGTTGGCTTGAGCCGACTTGCGCTTTCAGCCTCGATTTCAATCGCAGGCGGCCCCTGCCGTAGGCGTCGCTCGCAGCGGCGTGACCTTCGCTGACGCCGGGGCGCCAGCCGGGGAATCAATTCCCGGCTGATAGCTTAAGTCCACTCAAGTGGACTGGCGTCATGTAGGTCATCGCCTCCGGCGTGACAGTCGGCTTGAGCCGACTTGCGCTGTCAGCCTCGATTTCAATCGAAGGCGGCTTCTGCCGTAGGCGCCGCTCGCAGTGGCGCAACCTTCGCACTCCAGCCGCCCGCGTTGGTGCACGGGGAACTGCCGTAGACGCCGCTCGCAGCGGCGCAACCTTCGCACTCCAGCCGCCTGCGCTGGCGCACCGGGAACCTGCGGCTGCGAGCCGCAGCTACGGGGAATCCCGCCGCCAGCGCGACAGTCGGCTTGAGCCGACTTGCGCTGTCAGCCTCGATTTCAATCGCAGGCGGCCCCTGCCGTAGGCGCCGCTCGCAGCGGCGCAATCTTCGCACTCCAGCCGCCTGCGCTGGTGCACCGGGAACCTGCGGCTGCGAGCCGCAGCTACGGGGAATCCCGCCGCCAGCACAACCTTCGCACTCCAGCCGCCCGCGTTGGTGCACCGGGAACCTGCGGCTGCGAGCCGCAGCTACGGGGAATCCCGCCGCCAGTGCAACAGTCGGCTTGAGCCGACTTGCGCTGTCAGCCTCGATTTCAAGCGAAGGCGCCCCCTGCCGTAGAGCGCCGCTCGCAGCGGCGCAACCTTCGCACTCCAGCCGCCTGCGCTGATGCACGGGGAATCTGCGGCTGCGAGCCGCAGCTACGGGGAATCCATCGCTGGCGTGACAGTCGGCTTGAGCCGACTTGCGCTGTCAGCCTCGATTTCAAGCGAAGGCTATAGACGCCCCGTTGCGGCGGGCTACACCTGTTGCGTCGCAGCCTGCGCGGTTGTGTAGGCTGCGCCAGCGTGCAGCGCCAGGATGTTGGGGCGCAGCAATTCGGCGTGACGCTCCGGCAGGTGCGTGCGCAGTGCTTGCTCCACGGCAGCTACTTCCACCAGCGGGCAGTGCACCAGCAGCGCGCCAAGCATGACGATGTTCACGAGCTGGTGGCTGCCGCAACGCAGGGCGATGTCGTGCGCCGGCACCGCCGCGCTCACGATGTCGTCACGCAGCAAGGGACGCTTCACCAGCGTGCTGTCGTAGAGCAATAGCCCACCCGCCTTGACCACCGGTGCATATTTGTCGACCGAAGGCAGGTTCATGGCGATCACGCAGTCGGGGTTGCGCACCAGCGGCGCGCCGATCGGTTCGTCGCCGATGACCACCGTGCAATGCGCCGTGCCTCCGCGCATCTCCGGCCCGTAGGAGGGAATCCACGTCACCTCCTTGCCGCTCTCCATCGCCGCGTACGCCAGCACTTGCCCCGCAAACAACGCCCCCTGCCCGCCAAAGCCGGAGATGATAATTGATGTTTCCATGCACGCTTCTCCTTGAGGAGAGATTGGGAGATTAGAGATCGAGAGATTGGGAGGTTGGAATGTGCGGACGCGTCAGGCGTTCAATCGCATAATTCCCCAACCTCTACTCTCCCAGTCTCTAATCCCTCAATCTCTCACTCACCTTGAAATCCCCCACCGGGTACTCTGGCAACATGCGATCCCGGATGTAGTCGAGCGCATCCGTGGGCGTCACGTGCCAGTTAGTGGGGCAGGCGCCGAGGATTTCGACAATGCTCAGACCCAATCCCTGCATCTGCGCCTGAAACGCCAGCCGGATCGCTTTCTTGACTTTGCGCATCTCCGTCACCGAGTGCATGGAGCGTCGCACCGCATAGGCGACGCCCGGCATCGGCGCCAGCAGTTCGGGGATATGGATCGGGTAGCCCTGCGTCAGAGGATCGCGTCCACGCGGGGACGATGTTGTCACCATTGTCGCTGGCGTGGTTGGCGCCATCTGCCCGCCGGTCATGCCGTAGACCGCGTTGTTGACAAAGATCACGGTGATCTGCTCCCCACGCAGCGCGGCGTGCAGGATTTCGTTGCCGCCGATGCTCGCCAGGTCGCCGTCACCCTGGTAGGTGAAGACGATGCGGTCAGGCTGCACGCGCTTGAGGCCGGTCGCCATCGCCGGCGCGCGCCCGTGCGCGGCTTCGCAACTATCCAGGTTGAAGTACTTATAGGCGAAGACGGCGCAGCCCACCGGCGCCACGCCGATCGTGCGGCTACGGATGCCCAGCTCGTCGATCACCTCGGCGACCATGCGGTGGATCGCGCCGTGGGAGCAGCCGGGGCAATAGTGCGTCGGCAGGTCAGTCAATGCCTCCGGGCGCTGATAGACTGGCTCCCAGGCAGTGGTCGCCAGCGCTTCACGTTCCATAACCATCGTTGTCATTGCACACTCCCTATAATTCAGTCCGTCACAGGGTCAGACGCCACAGGGCGCGAATCAGGCGGAATTGCCGTTGCTGTGGCCGTTGCTGCGCGCCATGTGCGTCAGCTCGCTGGCGATTTCATCGGGCAGCGGAATTACGCCGCCGGTGCGCCCCAAAAAGCGCACTGGCGCACGCCCGCGCACAACGGCCCGCACATCCTCAAGCATCTGCCCGGCGTTCATCTCCGCCACCACCACGCCTTTCACCTGCTTCACAAGCTGATCCAGCGCTGGCGCCGGGAAGGGCCACAGGCTGATCGGGCGGAACAGCCCGGCGCGAATGCCAGCCGCGCGCACGGTGCGCACCGCAGAGCGGGCGATGCGCGCCACTGTGCCGAAAGCGACCACCAGGAAGTCAGCGTCGTCGGTCAGGTAGCACTCCCAGCGCTGCTCGGCGGCGGCAATGCGCGCCAGCTTTGCCTGCAAGCGCAGATTGACCTGCTCCAGCTCGTCGGCGTCGAGATAGAGCGAGGTGATGATGTTGGGCTGGCGGCCGTTCACACCGGTGAGCGCCCACGCCGGGCGCGCGCGGATCGGGGCGCGCATCGGCGGCAGCGTCACCGGCTCCATCATCTGCCCTAACGCGCCGTCCCCTGCCACAACGACGATGGTGCGGTAGTGGAACGCCAGGTCAAAGCTGATATACATCAGATCGACCGCTTCCTGCACGGTGGCTGGCGCCAACACTAGCGGGTGAAAGTCGCCATGCCCGGCGCTGCGCGTCAACTGAAAGTAGTCAGCCTGGCCGGGTTGGATATTGCCCAGGCCAGGGCCGCCGCGCATAATGTCCACGACGACGCAGGGCGCCTCACTGCCGGCGATGTAGCTCAAGCCTTCCTGCATCAGGCTGATGCCCGGCGAGGAGGAGGAGGTCATCGCTCGCGCCCCCGCACAGGCGGCGCCGTAGACCATGTTGATGGCGCCGATCTCGCTTTCGGCCTGCAGGAAGACGCGCCCCAGCTCAGGCATCCGTCGCGCCATGTACTCCAGCAACTCGGTTTGCGGCGTGATGGGATAGCCAAAGAAGGCGTCAACGCCGGCACGGATCGCCGCTTCCGCCAGCGCCTCGTTGCCTTTCCATAACTCGCGCGCCATACCCACCTCCTGTCAATGTGTGGAACGCGGACGACGCAGATCGGGCGGATCGACGCGGATTCAAACAGCGGGAACTCGCCCGCACCGCGTCACCTGCGTTCGGTTGAGCTTATGCTGCGCGGCGCAGCGGTTGGCGATAGACGGTGAAGACAACGTCGGGGCAGACGACCGCACAGACGCCGCAGCCCGTGCAGGTGTGTTGGCGTTCGTCGAGCTGCACCGGGCGATAGCCGCGCGCGTTGAACTCTTCAGCAAAGGCCAGGACATGCTGCGGGCAAGCCTGGATGCACAGTCCACAGCCTTTGCAGCGATCGGTTTGAATGGTGACAGTGCCCTTTGCCATGAATGCTCTCCTTTGAGCGACTCATCGGCTCTGGCGCAGCGGGCGAAAGTGGGAACGCCTGCTGCGGATTTGCCGCGCCGGTCATCGTCCTTGATGACCCGGCTTTGCTCGAAACGTCAACCCGGTTGAAGTGGTTGAATTCCTCGACGGTGCAAGCAGGTGACTACATGGCCTACATGGCAAGGCGATGAAAGGCGCCTTGCACACTCATTTTATCACATTTTCAGCATAGCCAGATGCAGGTCGCCAGGCCAGGGGCAAATGTCACGACCGGGCGGGGACAGGGGGGAGGGATTGGAGATTGGAGACTGGAGATTAGAGATTGAGCGCCTGACGCGTCCAATCTCCTAATCTCCAATCTCCGACTCTCCTGCTCTCACAAGTCTGTAACGCAGCCTTCGGAGGCTGACGACACTGTTTTGTAGTACTTGTAGAGCATCCCTTTGGTGAACTTGGGGGCGGGCATCGTCCAGGCGGCGCGGCGACGAGCCAATTCTTCGTCGCTCACGTGCAACTCCAGCCGGTTGTTCTCGGCGTCGATGGTGATCAGGTCGCCATCCTGCACCAGCGCCAGGTTGCCGCCAACCTGCGCCTCGGGCGTAATGTGGCCGACGACAAAGCCGTGCGTGCCGCCCGAGAAGCGCCCATCGGTGATCAGCGCCACGCTCTTGCCCAGCCCTGCGCCCATGATCGCCGAGGTGATCGAGAGCATCTCGCGCATGCCGGGGCCGCCCTTCGGGCCTTCATAACGGATCACCACCACATCGCCGTGGGTGATGCGTCCCTGTTGCAAGGCTTCCAGCGTCAGCTCCTCCGAATCGAAAACCCTGGCCGGTCCGGTGAACTGGGTGCCTTCCTTGCCGGTGATCTTGGCGACGGCGCCCTCCGTCGCCAGGTTGCCGTAGAGAATCTGCAAGTGGCCGGTCGGCTTGAGCGGCTTTGTGATTGGCTGCACGATGCGCTGTCCCTCCTTAAGGCCGGGCAACTCCGCCAGGTTCTCCGCCACGGTCTTGCCGGTGACGGTGAGGCAGTCGCCGTGCAGCAGGCCATTTTCGAGCAACAGCTTCATCACTGCCGGCACGCCGCCCACCTGCCATAAATCCTCCATCACCCAGGGGCCGCTTGGCTTCATGTCGGCCAGCAGCGGCGTGCGGTTGGAGACCGCCTGGAAGTCGTCGATGGTCAGCGGCACGTCGGCGGCGCGCGCCATCGCCAACAGATGCAACACTGCGTTGGTCGAGCCGCCGAGCGCGACGACGGTGGCGATGGCGTTCTCGAAGGCTTTGCGCGTCAGGATGTCGAGCGGCTTGATGTCGCGCTCCAGCAGGTTGAACAGGGCAGGGCCCACGGCGTGACACTCGGCGATCTTCTCTTTGGCGTTGGCCGGAATCGAGGAGCTGTAGGGCAGGCTCATGCCCAGCGCTTCGATGGCGGAGGACATGGTGTTGGCCGTGTACATGCCGCCGCACGCTCCTTCGCCCGGACAGGCGTTGCGCAGCACGGCGCGCAACTGCTCCTCGGTGATCTCCTTCGCCAGCCACTTGCCATACGCCTCGAAGGCCGAGACAATGTCGAGTTTCTGGTCGCCGAGATGACCGGCGCGGATCGTGCCGCCGTAGACGATAATAGTGGGACGGTTGAGGCGCGCCGCCGCCATGATCGTGCCGGGCATGTTCTTGTCGCAACCGGGCAACGCGACGTTGGCGTCGTAGTATTGCGCGCGCATCACGGCCTCGATCGAGTCGGCGATGATGTCGCGCGAGGGCAGCGACGCCTTCATACCTTGCGTGCCCATCGAGATGCCGTCACTGACGCCGATGGTGTGGAAGATCAGGCCGACCATCCCCGCCGCCTGCACACCCGCCTTGACCTCTTTGGCGAGATCGTTGAGGTGCATATTGCAGGTGTTGCCTTCCCACCCCATGCTGGCGATGCCAACCTGCGGCTTCTGCATGTCCTCATCGGTCAGCCCAATGCCGTAGAGCATTGCCTGCGAGCCAACCTGCGAACGCACCTGTGTGAGCTGACTGCTGTACTGATTAAGTCCGTTGCGTGTCGTGATGCTCATGAATTTCTCCTCCCAACGTTCAAGATTATAGGACTTACGCATTTGGCTCAGCAACCTTCCTGGAAGCTGAGAGCTTCCAGGAAGGTGACACACCAGAATCTGCGTAAGCCCAAGATTATTGATTTCGCAAGTCATCGCCGCTGGCGCGACGCCTCACCGCAGGAGCAGGTTGCCGCGCCGGAGGCAGTGATCTGTCGAAGATGCCGCTTCCTTGCAAGACTTGACTGTCACCCCAACCGGAACAGCTCGTCGATCGCCACCAATCGCCCGCTGCGCATCGACGCGTTGGCAGCGATGCCGACCAGCACCGAAGCCGCACCGTCGATGTGGGACGCCGCGCGGCCAAAGGGATCGGGCGGCGGGTTGGGCGAGAAAAGCTGCTCCAGCATCACCGGGTCGGCGCCGCCGTGACCACCATCGCCGGTCGGGACCTCGACCTCGTAGGGTTGACCGAACATTGGCAAGACGCGTATACGCGCCTGCTTGAAGGGGCCTTTGCTGGCGGCGGCGTCTTGCGCCTCGCCTTCGCCGAGCAGATGGGTGACGCTCTCTTCGATGTCCATCTCCAGCCGTCCCTTGTCGCCAGTGATAGCAATGCGCAACCCTTCCCACGGCGAATAGGCGACCAGGCAATAGGAGAGCAGCGCGCCGTTGCGATAGCGCGCCGTCACCGTCATGGTGTCCTCGATGGTGATCGGCTCGCCAAAGACGTTGCGGTCGCGCAGGTAACCGGTCTCCGCCTCGGCGTCCAGGTACAAGCCCTTGAGCGCGGCCTGACTGGTGAGCTGCAGGGCGAAGGGATCGTTGGCGGCGGCAGGTTCGCCCGTGTAGCGCACATAATCGTAGTGTTCGCCGCGCGCTGCTGCATTGGCTTTGCCGTAAAAACTGAGCGCCCCCAACGCAAAGACGCTCTGCGGATAACTGGCGATCCACCAGTTCACCAGGTCGAAGTGATGGGTGGCTTTGTGGACGAGCAGCCCGCCGCTGTTTTGTTTCTCCCGATGCCAGCGGCGAAAGTAGTCGGCGCCGTGGCTGGTGTCGAGCAGCCAGGAAAAGTCGACGAGTTTGGGCTGACCGACGACGCCCTGCATGAGCAACTGGCGGAAGCGGGTGTACGCCGGCGCGTAGCGATAGTTGAAGGTGACGCGCAGGCTCCGTCCTGTCTCCTGGATGGTGGCGAAGATGAGGCGCAACTTCTCCAGATCGGTGGTCATCGGCTTTTCGGTGATCACGTCGCAGCCCAGCGCCATCGCCCGCGTGATGTACGTGTGATGAGTGCAATCCATCGTCGTGACGATCACGGTCTCCGCTTTCGTCTCGATGATCATGCGGTCGAAGTCGGCGGCGGCATACGTGGGCAACGGCGGCATCCCCAGGCGTGCGGCCAGTTGCTGGTTGTACCAGTTCATGCGCGTCTGGCTCAAGTCGCACAACGCAACCAGTTCGCCGACCCCGGCGTAGGTGGTGAGCAGGGCTTCGATGTACAGGCCGGCGCGTCCGCCCGCGCCGACAAGTGCATAGCGTTTTCGATGGCTCATGGCAGCCCCCTGGCGTTCGCCAGATTTGAGAGAGGTGCGCGTCACAAGTCAGCCACCGCACGTGGCGCCTGATCCGTTGCCAGATCTGGCGGCTGACTGCGCGGCGCACCCACGATCACGCGCGCCGCAGCTTGCGATAGGTGATGCGATGGGGCCGGTCGGCGATGGGGCCGAGACGGCGATGGCGATCCTCTTCGTATTCGCTGTAGTTGCCAGGGAAGAAATAGACCTGGCTATCCCCCTCAAAGGCCAGGATGTGCGTAGCGATGCGATCGAGGAACCAGCGATCATGCGAGATGACCAAAACACAGCCGGCGAAACCCTCCAGGGCGTCCTCCAGCGCGCGCAGCGTATTGACGTCCAGATCGTTGCTCGGCTCGTCCAGCAAGATCACGTTGCCGCCCGATTTGAGCATCTTCGCCATGTGGAGACGGTTGCGCTCGCCGCCGGAGAGCATCCCCACCTTCTTTTGCTGATCCTGGCCCGCAAAGTTGAAGCGGGCGGCATAGGCGCGAGAATTGACCAGCCGGTCGCCCAGTTGCAACTGGTCGGCGCCGCCTGAAATCTCCTCCCAGACGCTCTTGTTGGCGTCGAGCGTATCGCGCGATTGGTCGACGTAAGCCAGTTTGACAGTGCTGCCCACCGTCAGCACGCCGCTGTCGGGCGTCTCCTGACCGACGATCATGCGGAAAAGCGTCGTCTTGCCAGCGCCATTCGGGCCGATGATGCCGACAATGGCGCCGGGCGGGATGTCAAAGGTCAGGTTTTCATAGAGCAGGTTGTCGCCGTAGGCTTTGCTGATGCTCTCTGCGCGGATCACCACATCCCCCAGTCGCGGTCCTGGCGGGATGTAGATTTCACGTTCTTCCTGGGCGCGCTCCTTCTCCTGCGCCAGCAACTCGTTGTAGGCGTTGATGCGCGACTTGCGCTTGGTCTGCCGCGCCTTGGGCGACATGTGCAGCCATTCCAACTCGCGCTGGAGCGTCTTCTGGCGCAACGCCTCCTGTTTTTCCTCCTGTGCCAGCCGCTGCTGTTTCTGTTCCAGCCACGACGAGTAATTGCCCTTCCATGGAATGCCATAGCCCCGATCCAACTCCAGAATCCACCCGGCGACGTTGTCGAGGAAGTAGCGGTCGTGGGTGACGGCAATGACCGTGCCCTTGTACTCGCGCAAGTGTTGTTCCAGCCATGCCACCGACTCAGCGTCCAGGTGGTTGGTTGGCTCGTCGAGCAACAGGATGTCCGGCTCCTTGAGCAGCAGACGACAGAGCGCCACGCGGCGCCGTTCCCCGCCCGACAACACCTTGACCGGCGTATCACCCGGCGGACAGCGCAGTGCATCCATCGCCAGCTCCAGCCGACTGTCGAGGTCCCACGCGTTGAGCGCGTCGAGCCGATCCTGCACCTCGCCCTGGCGCGTGAGCAGCGCGTCCATCTCATCGGGCGACAGCTCTTCGCCAAACCGCGCATTGATCGCGTCGAACTCGCGCAGCACATCCACCACTTCCTGCACGCCCTCCTCCACGACCTCGCGCACGGTCTTGTTGTTGTCGATCAGCGGCTCCTGCTCCAGGTAACCGACAGTGTAACCAGGCGCCAACACTGTCTCGCCGATATAGTCCTTCTCGATGCCCGCCATGATGCGCAGCAACGTGCTCTTGCCTGCGCCATTGAGTCCGAGCACGCCAATTTTGGCGCCATAAAAGTACGAGAGGCTGATATCGCGCAAGACCTGCTTGTTGGGTGGATAAATCTTGCCCACCCCCATCATCGAATAGATAATTTTGGTGCTCATATGCTGCCGTTTCCGGTTGGCTCCAGGTATAGATCAGCCGGCGCGTCAAAAGCGCCGGACACGGTTTCTGACAATCTCGCCATTGTACCAGAGCACGGCGCGATGCCCTAGTGCACATGTGCTTAGACAGACCAATGGCGCTCGCGCTGCGTGTTGCGTGTTCCGTCCCGTTACGCAACACGCAGCACGCAACTTATTTGCGCCCACGTGCACCGGCGCTGACCCGTTGCATCTTGAACTGACGCGCCTTGTTCTTTCCCCTTTTCCGGCAACTTGCCAAAAGCCGGATTCGCATATACGCTATACCGGACATCAACGATTTCTTTTCCTCACGTTCAGGGAGGACAGTATGCAGCGCAAAAGCCTCGCCCTGGTGGCCATCGCATTGACCCTATTGACCGTTTTCCTGCTGCAGTTGACTGTAGCACAAGCCGCTGCGCCGCAGCAGGCGGCGACCCCAGCCGCCGACGAACCGGCGCCGCTGGCGCAGCCGATCCGCATCAAGATTCGGCAGGCGATCCCGCTCACGATCACCCTGGCGCCAGCCGCTGAGATGACGGCGACCGCAGGCCTGACCGACAGTGCGGCGTTGTTGGCGACCGCAGAGCTGACGCAACCAGCGGAGCTGGCGAGCACAACGGCGCTCACCTCAACGGCGGAAGCGGTCGCAACGGAGCCGCCGGCGGAAGAGACTGCCGCATTAGCCACGGACGCCATCCCTGCGGCGGCTGAGGAGTTGACGGCCACCGCCAGGATTTCAGCCCCAGCCATCATGACCAGCGTGCCCGTGACGCTGGAGATCGAGTTCGATTTCGTCGTCACGCAGACGCTCACCACAACTGTGCCAGCGTCGGTCACACTGCAACTGCTCGATGCGCAGACGCAAACCCTGCCTGTCGCCGTCGTGATCGCGCCGCTTGCCGACGGTGAAGCCAGCATCGAAATTGTGCTGCCAGAAGAACTCGCGACGCCAGAAGTCACACCGACGGAAGCTGTGACCGTCACAGCGACCGACATCGCCACGCCCACTGTCGCCGCGACACTGGCGCCAGAGATCAACGGCATCCCCCTCATCAACGCCACAGCCAATGTCACCGCCAACCTGCGCGCCGGGCCAGGGACAAACTTCGCTGTCGTCGGTCAGGTCGGCCCAGGACAAACGGTGCAGATCGCCGCAATCAGCGAGGATGGCGGCTGGTTCTTGTTGGGCGGCAACAACTGGATCGCCAGCACCCTGATCACCGAGCAGCTTACCAATGTGCCCGTCGTCAACGACCAGATCATCCAGGCGCTCCAGGGCGTGACGCCCACGGGTGAAGCCACGCCCACCGAAGCTGCCACGCCGGAAGCGCCCGCAGCCCCCACGACGGTTGTTACGCCAACCGTCACCACGGACGCCAACCTGCGCGCCGGGCCAGGGACAGAATTCGATATCCTCGGCGGCACCGTCACGGGTCAGGAACTCAACATTGTCGGGCGCAACGCCGATGGCACCTGGTTCCGCCTGGACAACGGCGGCTGGGTCTTTGGCGCACTGGTCGCGAATCCGCCAGCGCTGGAGAGCGTCCCCGTCGTCAATAACGACGGCACACCCGTTGCAGCAACGCCCACACCTGCCACCGGGTTGGGTGGGCTGTTGCCGACGCCAACGCCGGTCGCGCCGACGGCTCCCACCACACAAACTGACGAATTGGCGGCGTATCTCACAGCCGCGCGCGGGCTTATCAGCCAGTTCGACCTGGTGCTCAACAGCGTCGATGGCCTGCTGGCGGAGGTGAACAACAACAATGCGCTCATCAACGACGAGGCATGGAAGACGCGCATGAACGCAGCGCTGAGATTGCTGAGCCAGACCAGCGCCAGCGTTGGCGAGCTGACGGTGCCGGAGGCAGCCGCCGACCTGCACAAACAATTGGAGGCAGCCGCCATCAGCTACGCCGAAGCCGCGCTCTCCCTGACGCAGGCTGTCAGCGCCGGCAATGTTGCCCAGCTTGGCGAGGCCGATGCACTGATCAGCGCCGCCACAGCCAGTCTCACCGCCGCTGAAACGGCCATTCTACAGGCTGGCGGGCAATAGCCGTCGCAATCGTAGATCGTTGCGTGACGCTCACAGGCGCCATCCCACACGTTGGGATGGCGCCTGCTTTTGCCCGCCTTACTCGACCTTCACCTGCGCCAGCACCACCCCCTGGTCGCTAAACCCCACCGGCAGCCGCGCAAACGTGTCCTTGTCGTAGACGCCAACTTCGATGCGATAGGCGCCAGGCGGCGCTTCCGGCGGCAGCGTCAGGCGGTGCGTGTCCTCGATGCGCTCGCCCACCTGCCAGGTCGAGGTGCGCGCAGCGCCAGCCTGCGGCATCTGGTCGTGCTGCGCCCACACGGCGTCTGGCGGCAGCAGCAGATGCACGAAGACGACGTAATCCTGCGCCATCGGCGCCACGCCTTGCCACCACAGCGTGACCTGCAACGTCTCCCCCGGTCGCAGGGTGCGCCGATCGAGCTTGAAGCCAATCAGCGCCAGTTGATCGCCAAAATTGATGTAGGTCGCGCCTGGCAGCGCGTCGGCGTCCGCCAGCACAAGCACTTCGCCCAGCGTCACGGCCTCGCCCCGATCGCTCGCCAGGCGTTGCCCGGCGCCGGCGTCATACAGCCCGGCGAGGATGCGCAATGGCGCCGGCGCCGGCGCACCTGGCGGCACGGTCAGGCGGTGACGATCCGCAACGATCTCGCCCACGCGCCAGGAGCGCGTGGGATACGCGCCCGCCCCAGGATGACTGTCGTGCTGCGCCTGCACGATGCCGTCGCCGTCCACGGCATGCACGAACACGCTGTAATCCGCCAGCAGCGCCCGCTCTGTCCGCCAGTAGAGCGTGACATCGATGACGTCCCCTGCGCGCGCCTCAGTGCGGGAAAGCGTGGCGCCCAGCAACACCGGGCCAGCATCGAAGTGCGCCACAGGAGCGGCAGGAAGATCGCCGGCGTCAGCCACCAGCGGCGGCGGCGGGTAGGCGGGCAAAATCCACAAGTAAGGCGTCGCCGCGGCAATCCCTGCCAACAACAGCGTCAACGTCCATGCGCTGACATGCTGCCAGCGCGACGGGGTCAGCAGCACAAGTCCACCCGCCAGCAATGTCGTCAGCGCTGGCAACGCCGGGAACAAGAGCCGTCCCTGGGCATAACTGATCTGCGCCCAGCGCGCCACTGCCGCCACCATCACGCCCAGCCAGAGCGTCAACAGCGCCAGCAACGCCAGGCGCACGCTCGCACGCAGCCAGCGGCGACGCCCCATCCATCCCACGCCCCACCCCACCACGGCCAGGCCGCTCAGCGCGGTGTAAAGGGCATAAAGCCAGGGCGCGGCCAGCACGTTGAACCAGCCGAAGACCGCCCACGTGGAGCGCCAGACGCCCGGCGCCAGCGCCAGCAGCTCCGCCAGGCTCGCCGGTGTGGACTGTGGCGGCACCCCGGCGAACATCACCGTCAGCAGCAGCGGATCGCCAAAGAGCAGCCAGTTGCGCAGATACCACCAGCCCGCTACGACCAGCGCGACGCCACCGGTCAACAGTGCAGCTTTCAACCCCAGAAACCAGGTTTCTTGAAAAAATCCGGTTTCTGTTCTGCGCCAGGTCACGCCAACCAGCGCAAAGAGCACCGGCGCGACCAGCAACAGCCCACTCAATTTGCTCAACGCCGCCAGCCCAACTACGCCACCCAACGCCCCCCACACCCACCACGCCGGGCGCGTTGGCGCGCGCAGCAGCCAGGCGCACACAACCAGGGTCGCCGTCGCCAGCAGTGTAACCAGGTTGTCGTTGTTGGTCGCAGCAGAAATGAAGAGAAACTGTGGCGAAAAGGCAAGCAACGCTGTCGCCAGCACTGCCGCCGCCGGCCAGCCCGGCAGGGTGAGGCGGGCAAGCAACCAGGTCAGCACAACGACGCCAGCGCCCAGCAGCACGGAAAGCAGGCGCGTAATGTGAGCAGCCAGCGCCACGCCCCGCCATGGCCAGGCGTCGGCGTCGCCGTGCAACATGAAGTTTTTGTTGCCAAATGCCTCGGCGTTGCCGACTGCTGCGTGAACATTGTAGCGGATGACGGCGTCGGCGTTCTCGTCGGGCACGAAGAAGGTGATGGCAGCGCCCAGCAGGTAGTAGAGCGGCGGCTGGCTCCCCTCCTGCGCCCAGGGCGCCACGCCAACATCCTCCGGCGCAGCCAGCCCTTTGCCCGCCGCCAGCCAGCGGATGTACTCGTAGTGCCAGACCTCGTCAGGCGCCTCAAAGAGCGGAACCACTGCGCTGTACATCACCGCCAGCGCCAGATACGCCGCCACCAGCACGGCGAGCGGCCAGCGTCCACCCGACATCACAGCGACTCGCCCCTCACGCCACCTGCACCGCTGGATCGAGGGGCAGCGCAATGGGCGCACCGCCCGCCTGGCTGGAGAGGCGGATCGCCAGGGTGATCT
>Ga0272446_1005390_pt1 | contig 14184 bp, 11 predicted proteins | sample YNPCB0061_FD_194587 | JGI IMG/M metagenome (GOLD analysis project Ga0272446, IMG submission 194587) | Hot spring microbial mat communities from Yellowstone National Park, WY, United States - YNP-CB-006-1 | ecosystem: Environmental > Aquatic > Thermal springs > Hot (42-90C) > Sediment | place...
TTACTTCGCCGATTTTAGCGGCTTGCAGAGCTTCGATGATCTGGCAGTAGGGAATCTTTCCCCCAAGCTTCTTCGCTTCGAGGATTCTGACGATAAGGAGCGCGACGAAGCAGGTGAGGAAATGAGCTTGGATGCTGTCCTGCTTCCTAACGAATACAGGACGCGCCTCGAGGTAAGATTTCGTAACCTTGAACGACTCTTCGATCTTCCATAGTCCATGGTACATATCGATGATGTCTTGGTCGGAAACGTTCCGGTTGAGTTCGAAAAGGCAGTCGTAGTTCCTGAACCGCGCTTTCCCTTCCCAGGGCTTTTCATCTTTGCAGGTACCGACGACGTTGGTCTCTATAATATAGTAGCCATCAAGCTCCTCATCCTTGGCGATGAGGTCCGTGTCCAGATATCTCAGATACCTGGCCTTGTCGAGCAGTATGCCCGTTTCGGGGTCGAAGGCACCCTTCTTGTAGTATTTGTTGGCCGCATGTCCATTGAACACCGTACCGGTCTTTTTTGCTTTCAGGATCGCATCGGCCCTGTCGATTCGAGCCCTCGTCTGGTATGTACGGCTCCAGAAAACAATCTGCCTTTTGTTGATCGTCACCTTTACTTTTTTTGACCCATCGAGGATCCATGAGCTCTCCTTGGCAGGTATCAACCGGGATTTGAATTTGAAATTGGGTACTTCCTGTTCTTCCCTGTCGTCGCCATCGAATTCCTTGACCGTGCCCGCGTAGTCCATCCTCTGCATTTCTTCATGGATATCTCGGCTGCGCATCCTGATAGTGGAACAGGTGTAGCCCTTCTCATCGAGAACGAACCGCACCGTATCGGCGTCCTGCTTCCGTACGCTGGCGCTTATGATGTAGCCCTGTTTCTGCGCAAGGATGTTGGCAACGTTTGTCCCGCTCATCATGCCCTTGTCCGCCACGTATATCATCTTATCCAGCTTGAGCGTTTCCCGGGTCCGTTCGATCATTGGAAGAAAGGTGGTGACATCATTGTTGTTTCCGGGGAAAAGGCCAAAATCAACCGGCAGCCCATCATTGTCCATGAACAGCCCCAGCTGCACGATGGGTTCGGGCCGGTGCTCCTTCGAGCATCCATATTTTCTCATGCCCTCCGCAATCACATTCCCCCGGTCATCGTAGATATCGGAATCCGGGTTGTCGATCTCCCAGAAATAGTTGGTGACATCATAGAACATAAGGGACGAGTCCCGCCGGTAAAGCTTCCGTACCTTCTCATTGAGGTGGACTATGAGATCCTGGCTATAATCCGAAAAGAATCTGAGGGACCGGTAGAGGTCATCATCGGTAAAGTCGGAGTTGCCGAGCATGAGCTTCTCCCTTTTCTGCCAAGTGCCAAGCTTTGAGCCTGGGAACAGTATCCGTCCGAACACCAGCAGCCTGAAGATGCTGTCCGCATTCGCCTCTATCCCCCAGTTCTTATGCCTGTTCTTGATGAACTGGTCTATTTCGAGCTCATGGTAGATGGTGGAAAGCGGGAGCTGACCTATCGAATGAAGATCGTCAGCCACCGGTCCTCCGTTGCTTACCCCGGTATTACCTTCGCTTGGGCTGAAATGCTCGTCGAGATCTATGCTGATGGTAACCTTGCGCTTTTCTTTTGATGCGCAGGTTAGCTTCTTTGCCTCTTCCCTGAAATGGGCGATGGGATCATCGTAGAGTTTTTTCAGATCATCCTCGTATCCCAGGAACTCTACCTTTTCCTTGGTAGGGTTCTTGCGTCCCTTTATCCGTACGCTTCTCATGTAGTACAGGGCGTTGCCTTTCTTGTTGGCGAAGACCTTAAGCTCCATAGTGCTACCCCCCCCTATAAACATAGGTATACTATAATATACTACTATATATTGTCAATAAAAAAGGGAAAAAAAATTTACTATTTGTTATCCTGCAAGATTTTGTTTGGTTGATTAGAAATGAAGGACTGCGGAAGCATGGAAGTATGGCGTCCTCAACAGGGAGCTCTGGTACGGGGCTCCCTCCCCGCTTTCGCGTTTATGTAGGTAGGGAGGACCTTGTTATGAGGCTCGAGAACTAATCTTCATAACACTACACAGGGCTTGCGTTAGAAATAAAAGAATAGTAAAATTGAGACAATTCTAAAAACATCAGTTTTTAGAATTGATCCGTTGAAATCGCAATCATTGTAATACATGCCCTTAGATTGATGAGGGCAAGGAGGTATTATGAAATCCAACGATCATCCGAAACGGGAAGAGAAAAAGAAACCCCAGAAAACTCTTAAGGAAAAACGGGAAGAGAAGAAGGAAAAGAAGGAGCAAAAACCGTCAGAATAAAAGGCCCTGCGTTTTCGTTCAGATTGGGACCCAGAGGTTATACCCCCTGGGTCTTTTTATTTTAAAGGATTGGCTTATAGGATATAATTTTATCGATTTTCCCCCTACTTGACGGTATTTTTATAACCGCGTACCATGGCGGCGAACTATAAATCCTCTTACTATTTCATTTTTTCTAAACTGATTGGTCCCAGGAAAAAACTACGACTAGGGCCTTTCAAAGGAGAGCCTGTACAAATGGCCATAAAGACGTTTAAGGGGGGGATACATCCTCCCGAACGAAAAACGGCGACCGAGGGGAAAAAGATCGAAGCCGTTCCAACGCCAAAACAAGTGGTGGTTCCTATCAACCAACACTTTGGAGCCCCCAATAAGTGTCTTGTCAACGTGGGGGATACGGTAAAACGGGGCCAAAAAATCGCCGAAGGCGCCGCACCGGGGCCCATGACCGTACCCGTCCACGCCCCGATTTCTGGAACCGTTAAAAAAATTGAACCCCGGGCCCAATCGAATAATACCGATGGGCTTTGCGTCATTATAGAGGCGACGGAGGGTCAAGAATCGGCGGACGACTTTATGCCGATCCTGGATCCCTTTACCTGTACCAAAGAGGAAGCCCTGGCCCGTATTCGGGACGCGGGCCTGGTGGGGATGGGGGGAGCGGGTTTTCCGGTTCACGTCAAATTAGCCCCCCCGCCCAATAAGCCCATCGATATCGTCATCGCCAACGGGGCGGAATGCGAGCCCTACCTAACCATCGATGAAGCGGTCATGACCGAAATGCCCACCAAGGTGGTCCAGGGTCTAACGATCGTCATGAAAATCGTGGGGGTACAGCGGGGCGTCATCGCCGTGGAAAACAATAAAACCCACGTGGTGCCCTTCCTGAAGAAGGCGGTAGCCGAATTTAAACGGGATTTTGACATTTCGATCCAACTGTTAAAAACCAAGTATCCCCAGGGGGGAGAAAAAATGCTCATCACGGCCATTACGGGCAAGGAAGTTCCCTCGGGGGGCTTACCCATGGACGTGGGGTGCGTGGTGCAGAACATTGGATCCCTGGTAGCCATCGCGGAGGCCTTCTACGAGGGGAAACCCCTGATCGAGCGGGGCCTAACCGTAACCGGGGGAGCCTGTAAAACTCCGAAAAATATTCTAGCCCCCATTGGGACCATCCTTACGGATTTGGAAGCCGGTTTCATGGAAATAGACCAGGACAAACTGCGCAAGGTGATTTTTGGGGGCCCCATGATGGGGACCGCCGTTCCCTCCCTCAACATTCCGATTCAAAAAAACACCTCCGGCATAACCCTTATGACCTCCGACGAAACCAGCGAATGGGCGGAAGAGACCTGTATCCGCTGTGGCCGGTGTATCCGAGCCTGTTCGTGCCACCTTTCTCCGGTGGTTATGAATAACGCCCTGGAAACGGGAGATTTGGAAGTCGCCGCGAAGATCGGCCTGTTGGATTGTATCGAATGTGGAAGCTGTTCCTACGTTTGTCCAGCCCATATCCAGCTGGTTCAACGGTTCCGGATTGGAAAACAACAGCTACGAATAAAGCGGGCGGCCCAGCCGAAAGCGGCGGCCCCAGCTAAGGTTTAACAAGGAGATATTAGTCCCATGGCAAATACCGAACGGCGGCTCCTCCTTTCATCGAGTCCGCATTTTTCAGCTAACGTATCGGCCCGGCAATTAATGACCCAGGTACTCATCGCCCTGGCGCCGGTAACCGTGTATGGGATAGTCCTCTTCGGTCTGAGCGCCCTGATAACCGTCCTGGTGGCAATTATCACGGCCCTGCTTTCCGACGCCGGCTTTCGCCTTCTGATTGGTCAAAAGCCCCGGATCAACGATCTTTCCGCCGTGGTGACGGGGGTCCTGTTGGCCCTGGTCATACCGCCCTCCACCCCCTGGTGGATGACCGCCCTCGGGGTGATATTCGCGGTGGTGGTGACCAAGGAATTTTTCGGTGGGTTGGGAGCCAACGTGTTCAACCCCGCCCTTTCGGGCCGCGCTTTTTTGATCATGAGCTTCCCCGCCGCGATCACCACCTGGCATCGGCCCGTGGGCTTTACCCAGGGTCTTACCGACGCGGTTACCTCCGCTACGCCCCTTAACATTATCAAATTGGGGGGAAACATGGCGAACGTGGGGGCCAACTTTGTAAAGGGGGGTCTGGCCCACAACGCCGATTACGGTTCCGTCTTATGGACCCTCTTTGTGGGGAACCGGGCCGGGTGTATCGGCGAGACGTCGATTCTCCTGATCCTTGCCGGGGCGGTGTATCTGTTGATCACCAAAACGATCGACTGGCGAGCGCCGGTGGCCATGATTGTAACGACCTTTTTAGCCTCCTGGATCCTGGGTCTGGATCCGGTCTTCGGCATTTTATCCGGGGGGCTTATGTTCGGCGCCGTTTTTATGATCACCGACTACGTGTCCGCCCCCGTAACGGCCAAGGGAAAGCTGATTTTTGGAATCGGCGCGGGGATTATCACCGTCCTTATCCGAAAATGGGGCGGTTACCCCGAGGGTGTAAGTTACAGCATTCTGATCATGAACGCCTTTACGCCCTTCCTTAACCGGCTGATCCAGAAAAAGTACGGCTACGTACCGCCCAAGAAGGGGGCCGCGAAATGAAGAATATGCTTAAATTGGGAATTATTTTGGCGATTTACGCCTCGGTGGCCTGTGTTGGTTTGGCGTTTGTGTACGCGGGCACCAAAAAAGTAATCGCCGAACGTCAAAAGACCGACCTGGAAGCGGCGCTCAACGATCTGTTTCCCCAGGGGAAGGGGTTCGATGAGGTGACCGGTTCCCTTAAAAGTACCGAACCGTCGGTAACTTTTAATAACGTATACGAAGTGAAGGATGGAAATGGTCCCCTAGGGGTGGCGATCCGCGCTGTGGGCGCCAGTTACGGCGGACCGGTAACCGTATTAGTAGGCGTAGGAGCTAATGGCAAAATCGCGGGAGTTAAGGTGCTGGAAAGCAAGGATACACCCGGATTGGGGGCTAACGCGGCCAATCCTACCTACTTCGTCGATAGAACCAAACGCTTAACCTTTACCGATCAGTTTAAAGGGAAGGCGGTGACGGATCCCTTTGAAGTAAAGGGCGATGTAATCGCCATTACCGCATCTACCATCACCAGCAAAGCGATCACGGGGATTGTCAAAGTGTGCGGTCAAACCGGAAGCCAATGGCTGGCGACCCAGACGGGAGGAACCAAGTGAAACGGTACATTAAGATATTTACCAACGGCTTAGTCCTGGAAAATCCCCTGCTAATGTTGATGATCGGTCTATGTTCCGCCTTAGCGGTGACCACGGCTGTGGCCAACGGCTTGGGGATGGGATTGGCCATGACCTTTGTGCTCCTGATGTCCGAAGTGGTCATCAGCGCGTTTAGGAAGCTTATCCCCGATTCCATTCGGATACCCGTGTTTATTATCATCATCGCCGCCTTTACCACGGTTATCGATTACGTCTTAAAAGCCTACTTCCCCGATCTATCCAAAGCCATGGGGGTCTTTATTCCCCTGATCGTGGTAAACTGTATCATCATGGGACGGGTGGAAGGGTTCTCCTACAAACGCCCGGTAATGGACGTTATCCCCGACGCTATTGGCATGGGAATTGGTTATACCTGGGTACTCGTGGGTATTTCTGCCCTCCGTGAATTGTTGGGAAATGGAACCATCTTTAATATCCAAATTATGCCCCAGAGTTATAAACCCATCCTCTTTTTCGTTCTTTCGCCGGGGGGGTTCTTCGTTTTTGCCCTCTTTATTTCTTTAAACATTTTCTTAAAATCTCGGCTTAAAAACGTCGAGGAGGAACGCAAATGATCCTGTTTAAAATTTTCATTTCGGCGTTTTTAATAGACAACATTGTACTTATGCGGTTCCTAGCCCTCTGTTCCTTTATTGGTATGACCACCGACGAAGGACAGTCCGTTGGGATGGGCTTAGCGGTTACCTTTGTCACCGTCCTAGCCACCACCGTAACGTGGCCGTTGTATTACTTTATCCTTAAGCCCATGGGATTGGAATTCCTTCAGATTCTTGTTTTTATTCTGGTTATCGCCGCGCTGGTACAGCTGGTGGAATTTTACTTAAAAAAATCCGCCCCCGCCCTCTATTCTTCCATGGGCATTTATCTGGCGCTGATAACCACCAACTGCGCCATTTTGGCGGTTACCTTCGATAACGTCAGCAAGGGATACAATTTTATCGAATCCATTGTCTACTCCGTAGGCGTGGCGCTGGGGTATCTTTTGGCCATGTTGCTGTTAGCGGGTATACGAAAAAGAATTGCCACCAGTCCGATCCCTTCGTTTTTAAAAGGTACACCCATACTGTTTGTGGCATCGGCCCTGCTTTCCGTAGCCTTTATGGGCTTTGCGGGCCTGGTAAAATAAGGGGTAACCGATGACTATTGTACTGATAACCGGCATTTTTGCCCTTATACTGGCGTTTATTCTCGGGGTCGCCTTGGGATTTTTCAAAGACTTCTTCGCCGTCGAAGTGGACCCCATGGTGGCCAAGGTTCGAGGAGCCCTTCCGGGGGCCAACTGCGGGGCCTGCGGTTTCCCCGGCTGTGACGGTTACGCCGCCGCAGTGGCGGCCCGGAGCACCGAATTGAACCGTTGCGCCCCTGGTGGCAAGGCGGTGGCGGAAGCCCTCGGGGCCCTAATGGGCGTAAATACCACCGCCGAAGACGTGGTAGCGGTCCTGGCTTGCCAGGGGACCAAGGACCACGCTCCCGTAAAGGGTGAATACGTGGGGGTTCAAACCTGCAGGGCCGCTAAAATTTCCGTAGGGGGGACCAAACTCTGCGCCTGGGGATGCCTTGGGTACGGGGACTGCGTGGCGGTCTGCCAATTTGACGCCATCCACATGGGCGAAGACGGACTCCCCCACGTGGACTACGATAAATGTACCGGGTGCGGTAAATGTATCGCCGAATGTCCCCAGCAAATTTTAAAGAAGGTTCCCAAGGATCGCCTGGGTTCCATCGTGGTTTGCTCGAACCGCAACCCCATAAAGCCCATGGTTAAAAAGACCTGCGATGTGGGCTGTATTAAGTGTGAAATCTGCGTTAAAAATTGTCCCGAAAAGTGCATCACCATGGTCAACGGGATACCGGAGGTAGACTACGCAAAATGTACCTCCTGCGGGGTCTGCGTTCAGAAATGCCCCACCAAGGTATTCAAAATGATCGAAACGGATATTATCGTCGGTGAAACCTTCGAAAAACGCCGCCGTCCCGTGGTCATCGAGACCACCGCCGAAGCGGAGAAGGCTAACCACTAGGAGCCTGTCGGACCGCGTAAACCAGGGAAAATCAGGTGGGGGTTTTGCAAAGGTCTATTACTTTTGAAAAATGAGACAATTCTAAAAACATCAGTTTTTAGAATTGTTCCGCTGAAATCGCAATTCCTGTAAGGAATTGCTTAAGTCCCCTCTAAAAACAATTGGTTTTTAGAGGGGACTCAAAAATCCTCACGGCTATTCTTGTAGTAACCCGGTAATGATCTCCCAATCGTAACAGGCGGCCCGGTAGTCGTACATGGCGTTATACAGGGCCAATTGGGCCTGTTCGTACTGGGTGGCCGCCTGGGATACCGTAAGCTGGGTGGCTACCCCGTTGGTGTACGAAAGAACCGCTAAATCGTGGGCCCGTTTCGCCGTGGCCACCTGCACCCGGTTTGAATCTATGCTTTTTTGGGCCCGGGCAAGCCGTAGTTGGACCTCCGTCAAATCCCGTTCGATGCTATTGCGCTGTTGAATTATTTTTATATCCGCCTTTTCTTTTTCCAGGGTAGCGCTTTCTACCAGGGACGAACGGTAAAACCCTGCGAACAGGGGGACCGTGGCGGTTAGGCTTATTTTAGCGGTACTCTGATCGCTGGCGTGGACATCCGTACCGTTGCCCACGGTTCCGTAGGTGTAGAGAAAACCCGCGGAAACCGTGGGAAGGTAGGATCCGTAGGCGGAACGGAGGGCCAGATCCGCCAGGTCTTTGGAAAGCAGGAGGGCCGTAAAATCCGGCCGAGTAGCCAGAATGTCCTCGATTTTTTTTACCGGCGGCAGGGGAGGGAGCGTTTCCATCGCTTCGGTCAGCGTAACCGGCTCGGTCTGGGGGATTCGGGCCAGGTTTTTTAGGGCGATCATGGCCACCTCGACGTTTTTCCGAGCGTCGTCCAGGGCGGGGATTTTGGTCTTCCAATCTACTTCCGCCATAAGTAAATCCAGCTCCTTGGCGACCCCGGCGTTGAATTTCATTTGCGTATTGGAGTACACAGCCTTGGCCGTTTGCTCCGAGGCTTCCAAAACCGTTACCGCCTTCTCGGCCAGCTGGACCTGGGCGTAGAGTTTCTTCGCCGCCCCCACAATGTTCAACCGGGTGGTATCGTATACCTTTTTTTGCAGGTCCAGGGCCGTCTTGGCTTGCTGGTACCGGGCCAGGGCGGTGGCGTTAAAGACTGTCTGATTGGCGCTGAGGGCGAAACTGAGCTCGTTATCAAAATTGGTTCGTATATTTTGATAGACCAACGGCCCCCCTGTGGGCAAAGAAGCCACCGGATAAGGTTGCGTTATTTCCTTCAGGTTGCGGTTGTATCCTCCCTGGAGGGCCACGCTGGGTAACAGGGCCGACCGGGCCTGCACAACCCCCTGGGAAGCCGAATCCATTTCCTTTTGAGCCAGGGCAAGGTCTAAATTTTGTTGTTCCACCCTCCGCAGATAGGCGGAGAGGGAATAATCCTCCGCGTGAACGCTGGCCACCGAGAGGGCCAGCAGAAAAGCGGCGATAGGGACGCTAGAGCGAAGCATTATAGGGACTCCTTCTTATTTCTCATGCGGCTTAACAAATTTTCCAACGCCGGAACCAGGTAGAGGGTCATGATGGTGGACGAAATTATACCGCCGATGGTTACGATTCCCATGGGGACCCTCATTTCTGCCCCCGAAGCCCCAATCCCCATGGCCATGGGGAGCATACCTAAAATTATAGCGATGTTGCTCATCAAAATGGCCTTTAACTTTGTCGGAGCCGCGACCAAAAGGGCATCGTGGGCGTTCATTCCCTGCCGTTTAAGCTGACTATAGTAATCCAAGATCAGAATAGCGTTGTTGACCACGATACCCACGAGCATGATAACCGCGAGCATGGCCACAAAGTTTAACACCGCCCCGGTGATCATCAACGACAGAACCACCCCGATAAGCGCCAGGGGGACCGTGGAAAGGATAAATAGGGGTTGGGTAAAACTTTCCAAAATAGCGGCCAAAAGGAGGTACGTTAGGACAACGGCGATAAGGAACACGGTAATTAAATCTCGGACCGTCTTGGCCAAAGAGTCCGAACTGCCCGCCTGTTTAATGCTATACCCTGGGGGAAGGTTAATTTCCTTGGCCGCCGAGAGCACCTGGCCCAGAACCACGCCCTGAGCGTACCCGGGAAGCAGATCCGTGGAAATTTCCACGGTCCGAATCTTATCGGTTCGCATGACCTTGCTATAACCCGTGGAAAATCCCACGTCTGCGTAATAGGACAGGGGTTTGACGTTGGGTCCTGCGGCTATGGGAATGTTTTTAATATCCTCCAAACCCTGGAGGGTCGAGCTTGTAAGGACCACCCGAATATCGTATTCCCTCCCCCCCTCTTTGTAGGTGGTGGTTACCAGGCCGTCCACCGCCGCGCGGAGGGTCCCCGCGATCATTTCCACGGAAAGTCCATCGGCGGAAATATGTTTCCGGTTCGGGGTAAATACGTACTCCGCCTTTCCGGCCTTGGAACTGAGGGTCGGGTTCATTACACCGGGAACAGTGGTGATACGGGCCTTTATTTTTTCCGCCAGGTTTAAAAGGATGTCGTTATCCTCCCCCCTTAGGTATAGGTCGATGGCCCCATTGCCGTTCCCCATGGAAATTTCCGAAAGGGGACTAACGCGGATCGCGGCGGGGATATCCGAAAGGGTATGAAGAAACTCGCCAGCTAAGTCGGCGTTGTTTTTAGTCCGCTTATCCCGGGAATTTAGATACACATCCATTTGGGCCACGCTGACATCCTTATTCAAGGAACCCAGGGTTCCAACGGAGGTGAGGATACTCTCCACCTCCGGATAGGAACCCAACCGGTTTTCGATGGTTGCCATGGTGGCGCTGGTGGTCCTTAAATCGGTGCCCTGGGGAAGTTCCACTTTTACTTGAATCTTTCCGCCGTCCGTGTTGGGCATCAGTTCGAACTTAACGTGGGAAGCGTTACCCATAACCAGGAAAAAGGCCCCAAACGAGAGGACTACCACCAAAAAACTTCGACGTTTATTCCGTAGTAAAAATTGTAGGGACTTCCCATACGCTTTTTCCCATCCCTTAAACAGGGCTTCCAAACCACGGCTGATTGGGCCTTCCCGTTTAACCCGTTCGGGGAGTATCCTTGAGGCCATAAGGGGTGTAAGGGTAAAGGAAGCGACAATTGAAAACACCGTGGCAATGACGATGGTGTAGGCGAAGTTCGCCAGCACCGAGCCCATAATCCCTTCCATATTGGCCAGGGGAAGGAAGACGGCGATATTGGTCAAGGTGGAAGCGAAAACCGCCACCACGACTTCCTTGGTGCCCTGGCCCGCCGATTCGGTTCGATTATGCCCCAACTCCTTGTATCGGAATATGTTTTCCAAAACTACCACCGAGTTGGCTACCAAAATACCCGTGGACGTGGATATCCCCATAAGGGAAAGCATGTTGATGCTTATTCCCATGAACCTCATCACCAAAAAAGTGGCGATTATAGAGAAGGGCATGGAGAGGGCAACGATAATGGTGGACCGTACATCGTGGAGGAAAAAGAGCAACACCAAACCCGTCAGCAACACCCCCAGGATTACGTTGCTCAGGGTATCGTTAACCGTGGACCGAACATAGCTGGCATCTTCCTTAATTACCTTAAAGGTTACGTGTCCTCCGGCGGCTTTCTCCAAAGCCGGCAGTTTTGCCATAACGCTATCCACCACGCTTATCGTGTTCGCGGTGGGGTTTTTAAGGACCTGGAGGAGCAGGACATTATCGTTTCGCGTCCCCGCTTTTTTGTCCAACAGCATGGTCCTTTGGCGAACTGTCTTGCTGGTATCCCGGACTTCCGCTAATTGACGAAGTTTAAATATTCCTGTGGCAGTGGGAATATCCAGGTTTTGAATAGCCTCTAGACTCTTAAAATTACCATTAAGCCGAATGGGAAGGTCCTGATTTTGGATGGTTAAATTACCGCCGGGGATTTCCATGTTGGCGGCCCTTAAAATACCGGCGATCTGGGGCAAGGACAGGGAACGGGCATAAACCGTTGGACGGTCGAATTCAACCCGGATTTCCCGTTCCTGCCCTCCCGCAAGCTGAACCCCCGAGACCCCGCTTACCTGGGACAGCTGATCCACCGCCACCTTGTCGGCGTAGGTGTACAGTTCCGTGGGGGTCATATCCCCCTCCAGCACGATATTCATAACGGGCATCATGGTGGCCATATCCACTTTGGTTATGGCTGGACGTTGAGTGTCGCTGGGGAGATTAGGGATGATCACCTCAACCTTATCCTTTACTTCCTGAAGGGCGAGGTTTTCATCCTTTCCAAATTTAAACTGCACGATAACGATAGAAACGCTATCCATGGAGTAGGAGGTAACCGTATCCAAATCGGCGATGGCGGTTACCTGGTCCTCTATTTTTTTTGTCACCTGGGTTTCTATATCCGCAGGACTGGCTCCGGGATAGACGGTTTGAATAGTCACGTAGGGGACCTTAATATCGGGAAATAAAGCAACGGGGATGGAGAAATACGCCAGGGTCCCGAATAACACAAGGGTCAAAAGAACCACAATCGTTAAAACGGGCCTTTTAATAGATAGATCGATAAAATTCATGGTGCTGTCCTAACGGCTTATTTTAAGAAGGACGTTATCGCTGATTCCCTGGATCCCATCCACAATAAGCTGGTCCCCCGGCTTTAATCCGTACACGACCTCCACATCCAGTCCCCGTTCCCGGCCTAAAACCACATCCCGTTTTTGGGCGTGATTGCCATTGGCTACGTAGACGTAGGCTCCCTTTTCCGAACGGCCAATGACGTTACGGGGCACCACCAGGGCGTTTTTGTTTTGGTACACCTGCACCGCCACATCAACGCTCATCCCGCTGACAAAGGAATGGGTGTTGCCGGAAAAGAGCGCGCGGACCGCGAAGGCTCCCTTGGAGGGGTCCATCACCAGGGGGACCTCCACGACCCGGCCTTCGATGGATGCCCCCCGATCATCAATTTTCGCGGGGCTTCCAACTTTGATCAAATCGATCTCGTCGGAGGTTACATAAAAACGGGCTTCGAAACCCGCTTTGTTGGAAATGCTGACCAGGGACTCCCCGGGCTTAACGTTCTGGGTCTCTTTGACGTAAATTTGGGAAACGGTCCCGTCAATCGGCGCTTTGATATAGATCATATCCTCCGCAGCCTTCAGGGAACGGCTGGCTATCTCGTACTGGGTTCGCACGTTATCAAAGTCCTGCTTAGAAATACCCGATTGGGTGAACAGCTGTTCGCTCCGGTTAAACATGGCCTGGGCGTTATCAAAGGCTATTTTTGCCTGCTGGTAGGCCGTATTATCCGATGAAAAAGAAAGGAGAACCTGATCCCTTTTTACGTAGTCCCCAACCTTTACTTCGATCTTTCGAACAAAATCCTCGATTTTGGCGGTGGCTATGGATTCGGATTGATTGCGGAGTACCGTGGGGTACTTTAAGTAGACCGAAAAGTCCACAGGAGCAAGGTCCTGTATTCGAACAGGATACCCCTCCTCCTGGTAGATTTGTTCCATACTCTTTGAAACCGGAGCTTTTACCGCCGAACTTTTAGCCGAGGCGGAACAACCAAACAGAATTATCCCCCAAGCAAGCACGAGCAGGACTAAAAAACGCTTCATAACTATCACTCCTCTAACGGTCTGATAATTGAGACAATTCTAAAAACATCAGTTTTTAGAGGGGACTCATAATTAAAAGAGTTATCAGACAGCCTCAATTGCTTTAAAACATGAACAATGTTCATAAAATACAAAATTACAAGACCCTAGTCAATCGACTTTTGATGGATTATCCAAGCGCTTTCATCTTTTTTTACGCAAAGGGCTTCGCGGACCAGGGTTATGAAAGCGGTGATAAGCGCGTCGCTACTATAGGGTTGGGGTAATAGAAACGAGGTGGGGGAAAGATCGAGCAGGAGATCCCGGACAAAGGAATGGGTCATCTGGATAAAGACCGTAGCCGCAAGGCGACAATCATCGGTAGTGATGATTGTTTTATCCTGATTTCCAATCCTAAAAATTTCTTCCACCATATCGACTATCTTGATATATTCCGACTGAATAACGTTGATAACCCGGCTGTTCGCCAGGTCCGTGTACCGTTCCATGGAAAAACGCCCGTAAAATTTAAATTGGGGATCATCCCGTATCGTTAAAAATAGATCCAGAATGGCGATCAATTTTTCCGCTCCGGTCTTTTTTTGGCCCACCACGGCCTGTAGCTGTTCCCGTATCCTCCGTGAATGGAGGTATACCAGTTCCGCCAGCATTTCTATTTTATTTTTAAAACAAAGGTACACCGCTCCGACGCTCACGTCCGAGCGTTGGGCAATGTCGCGGATGGTACACTTTTCATAGTTTCCCTCGATCATAAAAAGCTGTTCCGCCGCTTTTAGGATCCGTTCCCGGGCTTCCTTTTTTTTTCTTTCAGAGCGGGACTCCCTACTGTCCATTCCCTTCCCACCTTACCAAATAGATTATCCACCCAAAGTATATAGTACATCCGCCGT
>Ga0272446_1005391_pt1 | contig 14181 bp, 13 predicted proteins | sample YNPCB0061_FD_194587 | JGI IMG/M metagenome (GOLD analysis project Ga0272446, IMG submission 194587) | Hot spring microbial mat communities from Yellowstone National Park, WY, United States - YNP-CB-006-1 | ecosystem: Environmental > Aquatic > Thermal springs > Hot (42-90C) > Sediment | place...
CGGCGGTGGCGCAGCTCACCGCCTGGCGGGAGGCCGGGGCGGTCGGCGCGCCGCGGGAACTCTCGATCCTGACCGCCTTCGCCGCCTGGCCGCGCTCCTGGCAGCGGGATGCCGCCTCCTGGCTCGACGCGCCGGCGCAGGGCGGCTTCACGCGGGAGGTCGTCTCGCACTTCCTGTTCCTCACGCGGCGCCAGCTCGGCCCGCTCGTGCTCGAGGAGGCGCGCGCGACCTTCGCCGCGCCGGGCCGCTCGGAAACGGCGATCGCCGCGCGGCTCACCGCCGGCGGCGTGCCCGTCACGCTCTCGGGCGGGGTCGGCATCACGCTGGCCGACGACCACAATGCCTGGGTGCTGGAAGGCCCCGCCGGGGCCATCCGCCTGCGCGACTGGTCCTTCGCCGAGCGCCGCAACCCCGACGGCACATGGGCCGCCGCCCCCGATGCCGTGCCGAACGAGCGCATGCGGCCGATGGTGCTGCGGCGCCAGCTCGACGGCGTCGCCGCGATGACGCGCGGCGAGCCGCACCACCTCGCGACCCTGCGCGAGGCGCTGGAGGTCCAGGAGATCGTCGAGGGCATCCTCGCCAGCGCCGCCTGAGATCGCGCGCGCGGGAAGGCGCGTCCCGGCGCTTGCGGGCCTGCCGATGCATTCCCTAGGCTCGGTCCCACCAGCAGGGAGATCGAGCCATGAGGATCAGTCGCAGGCGTCTCGGACAGGGCGTGGCCGCGGCCACGGGCGCGCTCGCCCTGCCCTCGCTCCTCCTCCGCCCGGCGGCGGCGCAGCGCAGCGCCAACACGCTGCGCATCGCCTTCCGCGACGCGGTGCCGAACGTCGATCCCTATTTCAACAGCCAGCGCACGGGCCTCATCATCGGGCATCAGGCCTTCGACGGCCTCGTGCACCGCGACCCGGAGACCTTCCGCATCGTCCCCGCCCTCGCCACCGAATGGCGCTGGGTCGATGCGAAGACGCTCGACTTCACGCTGCGTCAGGGCGTGAAGTTCCATGACGGCAGCCCCTTCGGCCCGGACGACGTCGTCTACACCATCAACGCCGTCGCCGACCCCAACACGCGCGTCGCCACACCTTCCAACTACGCCTGGATCGACGGCGCGGAGAAGACCGGCGAGTGGACCGTCCGGCTGAACATGAAGCGCCCGACGCCGGCCGCGCTCGAATACCTCGCGCTCGTCATGCCGATCTGGCCCAAGGCCTATCGCGAGCGGGTCGGCCCTGACGGCTTCTCCCGCGCCCCGGTCGGCACGGGTCCCTACCGCTTCACCAGGGTGGATGCCGCGAGCGGCGTGGAGTTCGAGCGCTTCGACGGCTACTACCAGGGCGGGCCGAAGGGCCGCCCGGCGATCCAGAAGCTGGTCGCGCGCTACATCGGCGACGCCGCGACGGAACTGACCGAGCTTCTCGGCCAGCGGGTGGACTGGATCTGGAACATGAACCCGGACCAGATCGCCAACGTCAACCGCATGCCCTACCTGCAGGCGACGCGCCAGGAATCGATGCGCGTGGGCTTCCTCAATCTCGATGCGGCCGGGCGCAGCGGGGCCGGCAATCCCATGACGAAGCTCGAGGTGCGGCGCGCGGTCTGGCACGCCATCGACCGCAAGGCGATCGCCGAGCGCCTGATCGGCGGCGGCTCCCGGGTGCCGGATGCGCCCTGCTTCCCCTCCCAGTTCGGTTGCAACAGCGCCGCCGCCGTCACCTACGACTACAACCCGGCCAAGGCGCGCGAACTGCTCGCCCAGGGGGGCTATCCGAACGGCTTCGACATCGAGCTCACCTCCTACGTCCAGCCGCGCCAGTGGTCGGAGGCGGTGCAGAACTACCTGCGCGCCGTCGGCATCCGCGCCAACCTCAACCTCATGCAGGTGGCGGCACAGATCCAGCGCTCGCAGCGCGGCGAGCTCGCGATGCAGATGGGCTCCTGGGGCTCCTACTCGATCAACGACGTCTCGGCGATCCTGCCCAACTACTTCGGCGGGGGCGGCGACGACTATGCCCGCGATCCGGAGATGATCCGCCTGATCAACGAGGGCGGCTCGACGGCCGACGAGGAGGCGCGCAAGCGGGCCTATGACGCCGCCATCCGGCGCGCGACCGAACAGGCCTACTGGCTGCCGCTGCACACCTATGTCAGCACCTTCGGCTTCCGGAAGGAGCTCGAGTTCCCGACCTTCCCGGATGAGCTGCCGCGCTTCTACCTCGCGAAGTGGAAGTGACCCGTCACGCCAGGTGACATTCCACGAGGCCCGCGGCGTCCTTCGCGGGCCTCGGCGCTTCGGACGAGCAGCGCGGCAGCGCGACCGGGCAGCGCGGATGGAACCGGCAGCCCGGCGGGATGTTGGCCGGATCGGGCATGGCATCGCCCAGCCCGACATCCGGCACGCCGAGCCCCGGCTCGGGCGTGAGGACGGAGGCGAGAAGCGCGCGCGTATAGGGGTGCCGCGGCGCCGCGAACAGCCTCTCGCTTTCGGCGCGTTCCACGATGCGGCCGAGATACATCACCGCGACCTCGCTCGCGATGTGCTCGACCACCGCGAGATTGTGGCTGATGAAGAGGTAGGTGAGGCCGAGGTCGCGCCGCAGTTCCGCAAGCAGATTGAGGATCTGCGCCTGCACCGAGACATCGAGCGCCGAGGTCGGCTCGTCGCACACCACGATGCGCGGGCGCAGCACGAGGGCGCGCGCGATCGCCACCCGCTGGCGCTGGCCGCCCGAAAGCTGCGCCGGGAAGCGCGCCCCCTGGTCGGCGGAGAGGCCGACGCGCTCCAGCGCCTCGGCCACGCGGCGGGCGATCTCCTCCCGACCGATGCGCCCCTGCGCGATCAGCGGCATCGCGATGATGTCGCGCACGCGGCGCTTCGGGTTGAGCGAGGCGAAGGGATCCTGGAACACCGGATGGATCAGCCGCGCCCGCGCCCGCCGGTCCATCCCGCCGAGCCGCCGCCCGTCCACCAGCACCTCCCCCGCCGTCGGCTCCAGCAGGCCGAGGATCAGGCGCGCCAAGGTGGACTTGCCGCAGCCGCTTTCGCCCACCACGCCGAGGACGCTGCCGGCGGGGACGGAGAAGGAGACGTCATCCACCGCGACCACGCGCTTCGACGCCGCGAAGAGTCCCTGGCGGACGCGGAACTCGCGGCTGAGGCCGCGCACCTCGATGGCCGGCGTCGCGCTCACGCCGCCGCCTTCCCGCCCCAACCCGGCTCGAGCACGCAGAGCACCTCATGCCCGCCGCCGACATCCCGCCGCGGAATGGCGCCGGCGCAGGATGGGCGCGCTTCGGCGCAGCGGTCGCGGAAGCCGCAGCCCGTGAAGCCCGGGCGGATGCGCGGCACCACGCCGGGAATGCTGCCGAGCGGCTCGTCGCGCCTGACCTTGCCGGGCACCGGCACGCAGGAGAGCAGGCCGCGCGTATAGGGATGCTGGGGCGCGGCGAAGAGGGACGCCGTCGGCGCGCTCTCCACCACCTCCCCCGCATACATCACCGAGACGCGGTCGGCGACGCGGGCGACGATGCCGAGGTCATGCGTGATGAGCAGGATGCCGAGGCCGAAATCCTTCTGCAGGCCGGCGAGCAGCCTGAGGATCTGCGCCTGCACCGTCACGTCGAGCGCGGTCGTCGGCTCGTCGGCGATCAGCAGCTCGGGCTCGCACATCAGCGCCATGGCGATCATCACGCGCTGGCGCAGGCCCCCCGAGAGCTGGTGCGGATACTGCCCGAGCCTGAGCCCCGGCGCGGTGATGCCGACGCGCGCGAGCAGCTCCGCCGCCCGGTCCACCGCCTGGGCGCGCGGTGTCTCGCGATGCCGGCGCAGCACCTCGGTCATCTGGGAGCCTACGGTGTAGGACGGGTTGAGGCTCGTCATCGACTCCTGGAAGATCATCGCCATGCGGTCGCCGCGCAGGCGCTCCATCTCGCGCTCGCCGTAGCGGCCGATCTCCTCCCCCGCGAAGCGCAGCGCCTCCGTCTCCCGCACCGCGCCGCGCGGCAGCAGGTTCATCACCGACAGCGCCGTGATGGACTTGCCGCAGCCGCTCTCGCCCACCAGGCAGTGCGTCTCCCCCTTGTTGACCGTGAGCGAGGCGCCACGCACGGCCGCGGTGCTGCCGATGGTGACGCGGAGGCCGCGCAGCTCGAGCAGCGCCGTCATCGCGAGAGATCGGTGCCCATCATGTCGCGCAGCGCGTCGCCCAGCAGGTTGACGCCGAGCACCAGCACGAACAGCGCCGCGCCGGGGATGATGATCACCCAGGGCTCGAAGAACATGTACTCCTTCGCCTCCGAGATCATCAGCCCCCAGGAGGGCAGCGGCGCCGGCACGCCGAGGCCGAGGAAGGAGAGCGCCGCCTCGAGCAGGATGGCGAGCGCCATCTCGAGCGTCGCGACCACGGCGAGATGCGTCGCGATGTTCGGCAGCACCTCCCGCGTCAGCACCCACCAGCGGGAGACCCCGGCGCACCAGGCGGCGGCGACGTAGTCGAGATTGCGGATCTGCATGGTGGTGGAGCGCGCCACCACCGCGAAGCGGTCCCACAGCAGCAGGCCGAGCACCAGCACCACGAGCATGAAGGAGCTGCCCCGCAGCGCCGCGACCGCGAGCGCGACCAGCACGGCGGGGATGGACAGGCGCGTGGTGATGGCGAAGACCACCGCGTCGTCGATCCTGCCGCCGTAGAAGCCGCCGAGCACGCCGAGCGTGATGCCGATGAGGCCGGAGGTGATCACCGTCAGCACCCCGATCACCATCGAGATCCGCGCCCCGTAGATCAGGCGCGACAGGTAGTCCCGCCCGAGCTGGTCGGTGCCGAGGAAGTTGCGCGGATCGCCCCCTTCCATGAAGGAGGGCGGCACGAGGCGGCGGTCGAGGTCGATCGCGAAGGGATCGTAGGGCACGATCCAGGGGGCGATGATGGCGATGATCGCGCAGACGCCGACGATCACCGCCCCGACCAGGAACCCCCAGTTGCGCAGCAGGCTGCGCCCGCCGCCCGGGGAGAGCGCCACCGCCCCGCTCATGCCGTCCTCAGCCGCGGGTCGAGCACGGCGTTCAGCAGGTCCGCGAGCAGCGTCAGACCGATGTAGATGAGGGCCAGCACCAGCACCACCGCCTGCACCACCGGGAAGTCGTTCTTGCTGATGCTCTCCCAGGCAAGGAAGCCCACGCCGTGGAGCGCGAAGACGGTCTCGATCACGATCGAACCGCCGAGCATGAAGCCGAGCTGCACGGCGGCGATCGAGACCACGGGGATCGCCGCGTTGCGGAAGCCGTGCTTGACCAGGACGGAGAAGCGCGTGAGCCCCTTGGCCCGCGCCGTGCGGATATAGTCCGAGGCCAGCGCCTCGATCATGCCCGAGCGCGTCAGGCGCGTCAGCGAGGGGATGGCCGAGAAGGCCAGCACCACCCCCGGCAGGATGTAGCCCTGCCACGTCTCCACGCCCGAGATGGGCAGCCAGGCGAGCTGCAGGCCGAAGACGATCATCAGCACGAGGCCGAGCCAGAAGGAGGGCATGGCCTGGCCGACCAGCGCGACCAGCCCGACGGCGCGATCCACCCATGTCCCTTCGCGCACCGCGGCCAGGATGCCGAGCGGCAGCGATACCACCAGCGCGATCACCAGCCCCACCAGCCCGAGCGTGATGGTCACCGGCATGCGGCTGGCGATCAGCTTCGCCACACGGTCGCGGAAGAAGTAGCTCTCGCCGAAATCGCCCTGCACGGCGCGGCCGAGCCAGTCGAGGTACTGCACGGAGATCGGCCGGTCGAGGCCGTAGACCCGGCGGATCGTCTCGACATCCTCGACCGTCGCGTTGGGTCCGGCGATGGAGATGGCAAGGTCGCCCGACAGCCGCGTGAGCAGGAAGGCGAGCGTCAGCACCGTGAGCGCGACGAGCACGGCGACGGCGAAGCGGCGGGCGAAGAAGCGGAGCATCCCTCTCCAAGCCTAGGCGCGGGCACGAGGCGGCGGCAAGGGGAGCCTCACCACGCCGCGGCCCAGCCGTCACGCCGCGGGTCCGAGGCCGCCATGCGCACCCCGTTCCCGAGCACGCGGATCGCCGCGACGCTGCACGGCCCCTCGAGGTCCCCGACCACCTTCACCTCGTGGCCACGCTCGCGCAGGCCCGCGATCGTCGCCTCCCCGAAGCCGCGCTCTATGGTCAGCACGTCCTCGCCGCCATGCGGGTAGTTGCTCTCCTGGCCGGTCTGGGAGGAGGTCCAGCGCGGCGCCTCCAGCGCCTGCTGCGGGTCGAGGCCGAAGACCGCGCAGGAGACGAGGACCTGGAAGTTCACCTGCACCTGGTTGTCGGCGCCGGGTGTGCCGAAGACCATCCAGGGCCTGCCCTCCTTCATCACCATCGGCGCGTTCATGGTGTGGCGCACGCGCCGCCCGGGTGCCAGTTGGTTCGCGTGGCCGTCGTCGAGATGCCAGTAGGACATGCGGTTGTTGAGCAGGATGCCGGTGCGCGGCCCCGTGATGCCCGAGCCGAAGGCGCCGTTGATCGACTGGATGGCCGAGACCGCGTTGCCCTCCGCGTCGACGACGCAGAAATAGGTGGTCTCCGCCTCGGCCATGGCGCGCACCGGCAGGCGGGCGGCGCGCGCGCCGATGGCGGCGGCATGGGCGCGGCACCTCGCGTCGGAGAGCAGCGCGGCGAGGTCCGGCGCCTCGCGCCCGGCCTCGGCCTCGCGGTCGAGGAAGGCGCGCTTCTTCGCCTCCACCATCAGATGGATCAGCGCCGCGCTGCCCCAGCCGAGGGCGGAGAGGTCGAAGCCTTCGACGATGCGCAGCATCTGCAGCAGCGCGAAGCCCATCGAGGGCGGCGGGGTCTGCCGCAGCTCGAAGCCGCGCCAGGCGATGCCGATCGGGGGGGCGCGGAGCGGCGCGACGGCGGCAAGATCGGCGCCGGCGACGAGGGAGCCGACATCCTCGAGGTCGGCGGCGAGGTCGCGGGCGAGCGCGCCGCGGAAGATCTCCTCCGGCCCGCCGGCCGCGAGGCGCTGCAGCGTCGCGGCCAGCGCCGGCTGGGCGATGACGGCGCCGAGGCCGGGCACCGCGCCGCCCGGGAGCCAGAGGGCGCGGCTCGTCGGATCGGCCTCGATGACGCGGCGGTTCTCGCCGATGAAGTGGCGCAGCGCATGGGTGGCGGCGAAGCCGTCGCGCGCGGCCTCGATCGCCGGGCCGAAGAGGGCGCCCCAGGGCCGCCTGCCATGGGCCGCGTGGAGCGCGGCGAGCCCCGCCACCTTGCCCGGCGTCTGGATGGACAGCGGACCGCGATTGGGGATGCCCCCCTCGGCGCGGTAGCGGGCCACCGTCGCCGCCTGCGGCGCCTGACCGGTGCCGGCATAGGTCTCGGACCGCTCCTGCGCGGCCGACCAGTGGTGGTAGAAGCCGTCGCCGCCGAGCCCGCTCATGTGCGGCTCGACCACGCCGAGGGTGAGGGAGATCGCCACCGCCGCATCGGCGGCCGTTCCCCCCGCGCGCAGCACCTCGAGAACGGCCGCCGTGGCGACGGGGTGGTTGGTCGCCACCGCGCCGCGGCGGCCCATGATCAGCGGTCGGTGGGCGCGGATGCCCTCATGGGCCATGGCAGGGTCCCGTCGGCGGTCGGATGCGGCGACAGGTTACGCGAGGCGGGGCGCCCCGCCAGCCCCCGCCGCCGCGCCGTGCGGCCTCCTCCGGTCGGGGGAGCGGCCTCAGCGCGCGCCGGCGGCCGCGTGCAGCCGCGCCTGGGCCGGCCCGGGGAGTTCGATCTCGATCGCGAGGGTGGAGATGTCCCCGCCGCGGTCGAGGTTGACGTTCACCTTGGCGGGATCGATCGCGACATAGCGCGCGACCACCGCGACGAGTTCCTGCTGCAGCCTGGGCAGGAAGTCCTCCCGCGTGCGGCCGATGCGCTCATGGGCGAGGACGATCTGCAGGCGTTCCTTGGCGGCCGCCGCGCTGGGCTGCGCCTTGCGCTGGCCGCGGAAGAAGTCGAGCCAGGACATCACGCGGCCCTCCCTCCGAAGAGGCGCTTGAACAGGCCCTTCCTCTCGGCTTCGAGGAAGCGGTGCGGCCGCTCCTCACCGAGGAAGCGCGCGACCGCGTCGGCATAGGCCTGGCCGGCGTTGCTCTCGGCATCCATGATCACGGGCGTGCCGGTATTGGAGGCGCGCAGCACCGCCTCGCTCTCCGGGATCACGCCGAGGAGGGGAATCGAGAGGATCTCGCGGATGTCCTCGAGCTTCAGCATCTCCCCGCGCTCGACGCGGACGGGATCGAAGCGGGTGACGAGCAGGTGCTCGCGCACCGGCTCCCGCTTCTCCTCCGCCCGCCTCGAGCGGGACTGCAGCACGCCGAGGATGCGATCCGAATCGCGCACCGAGGACACTTCGGGGTTGGTCACCACGATCGCCTGGTCGGCGAAATAGAGCGCGAGCAGCGCCCCCTTCTCGATGCCGGCGGGGCTGTCGCAGAGGATGTAGTCGAACTCGGCCGACAGCTCCTCGATGATCCTCTGCACGCCCTCCTTGGTGAGCGCGTCCTTGTCGCGCGTCTGTGAGGCGGGGAGGATCGAGAGCGTCTCCACGCGCTTGTCGCGGATCAGCGCCTGGTTGAGCCGCGCCTCGCCCTGGATGACGTTGACGATGTCGAACACCACCCGCCGCTCGACCCCCATGATGAGGTCGAGGTTGCGCAAGCCGACGTCGAAGTCGATGACGACGGTCTTCTTGCCCCGTTGTGCGAGCCCCGTGGCGAAGGCGGCGGAGGAGGTTGTCTTGCCCACGCCCCCCTTGCCCGAAGTGACGACGACGACCTGTGCCATGTCCCCTGCCTCCTCGTGATCCCCAGCGCGGCGCGTCAGCCGAACGGGTCGAAGCGCATCCGTTCGCCCGTCAGCCGCACCTGCACCGCCTTGCCGATCGGCGCTCCCGCGAGCCCTTCCCGCACCGCGTAGTAGCCGGCGATGGAGATGAGTTCGGGGTCGAAATTCAGCGCGAAGATCCGTGCCTCGGCATTGTTTCCGCCGCCCGCGATCGCGCGGCCGCGGAGCGCGCCATAGACATGGATGTTGCCATCCGCGATCACCTCGCCCCCGGCATTGACGGTCGAGGTGACTATCAGGTCCCCGCCCTGCGCCCAGATGCGCTGCCCGGCGCGGACCGGCTGTTCGACGATCATGGTCGGCCGCGCCATGCCCGCGGGCGGCGGCGGAGGCTCGGGCGGCGCGGCGGCGGCGGCGGCGGGCGCGGGGGGCGTGTCCTCACCCTCCTTGCCGCCGGCGCTGCGGATCGGCGGCAGGCCATAGGCCATCGCCGCGTTGCGCATCTCCGGCGTGCCGCCCGTGGTGCCGATGGGCACGATCTCGAGCCCGCGCAGCCCCTGGATCAGCCCGGGGAAGTCCACCTGATCGGCCGGCACCGCGAGATCGCCGAGGCCGAGCACCAACGGCGCGAAGCGCAGGAAGCCGGGCGCGCGACGGAACTGGTCGCCGATCGCCGGCACCACCGCCTCCGGGCGGGGGTCGAGCAGGCGCAGCACCAGCAGGTTGAAGTTCGCGCCACGCAGGCGGAACGGCTCCAGGCGGGGCGACGTTTCAGGCCGAGGCGCGGCGGACATGGGTCTCCCGAGGGGTCGTGGCAGGGCCGGAACCATAGGGATTGTGGCCCCCGGCACCAGCACACACCAGATATAGCGTTACCGCGAGTCCCGGCGAAGGCCGCGCAATGGCCCTCATGTCCGGGCAAGGGCTTATGCCGCGAACTTCGCGGGCTGCGCCAGCGGCGAATCGGCAGGGCTGGTGCCTCCGCCATGCGTTGCGCAGGATGCCCGCCGCCTTCCGTGGAGTCTGCCATGCCGCCCGAGATCCGCCGCGTGCCCGTCCGCGCCGTCCCGCCCCCGCCCGCGCCCCTGCCCCCCGGCGGCGCGCGCCCGAGGCACGACGGCGGAGCCTGAGCATGTCCAAGCCCCGCGGCACCCGTGCCGACTACCGCTTCTTCCTGCGCATCCCGACGCGCTGGATGGACAACGACGTCTACGGGCACGTGAACAACGTCACCTACTATTCCTGGTTCGACACCGCGGTGGCGCGCTTCCTGATCGGCAGCGGCGTGCTCGACATCCCGACCGCGCCGGTGATCGGCCTCGTGGTCGAGACGCAGTGCCGCTACTTCGCCCCCATCGCCTTCCCCGACGAGGTCACCGCCGGCCTGCGCTGCGGCCGGGCGGGCACCACCTCGGTCCGCTACGAGATCGGCATCTTCCGCAACGAGGAGGAGGTGGCGAGCGCGGAAGGGCATTTCGTCCATGTCTATGTGGACCGCGCGACGCAGAAGCAGCCGACGCCGCTGCCGCCCCGGCTGCGCGAGGCGCTCGCGGGCATCACGCTCGCCGCGGCGGGCTGAGGGCGCCTTGCGCATCGCCCGCCGCGGCGCGATCTAGCGGCCCGCAGCACCAGCCGGAGACGATCCATGAGCCAGGCCCCCGCGCCCCTGAAGCGGCTTGCCATCCTCGACGACTACCAGGGGGTGGCGATGTCCCTCGGCCCGTGGGAGCGTCTCAAGGGCCTCGAAATCACGGTCTTCCGCGACACGATCACGGACCGCGAGGCGCTCATCCGGCGGCTCGAACCCTTCGACGCCATCCTTGCGATGCGCGAGCGCACGCCCTTCCCGCGCGCGCTGATCGAGCGCCTGCCCAATCTCCGGCTGCTGGTCACGACCGGCGCCCGCAACCGCTCCATCGACGCGGCCGCCTGCGCGGAGAGGGGAATCGTCCTCTGCGGCACGCCCTCCTACGGCGACCCGACGGTGGACATCACCTGGGGGCTGATCATCGGCCTGATGCGCGACCTGCCGCGGCAGGAACAGGCGCTGCGCGCCGGCCGCTGGCAGACCTCGGTGGGCGTCGGGCTGGAAGGGCGCACCCTCGGCGTGGTCGGCCTCGGCAAGCTCGGCGGGCGGGTGGCGCGCGTGGCGCAGGCCTTCGGGATGAAGGTCATCGCCTGGAGCCAGAACCTGACCCCCGAACGCGCCACCGAGGTCGGCGCGACCCGCGTGGACAAGGCGACGCTCTTCGCGGAAGCCGACGTCGTCACGCTGCACCTCATCCTCTCGGAGCGCTCGCGCGGCATCGTCGGGGCCGAGGATCTCGGCCGCATGAAGCCCACGGCCTACATCGTGAACACCTCCCGCGGCCCGCTCATCGACCAGGAGGCGCTGATCGCGGCGCTGCACTCGGGGCGCATCGCGGGGGCGGGCATCGATGTCTTCGACACCGAGCCGCTGCCGAAGGACCATCCCCTGCTCGCGGCGCCGAACACGATCCTGACGCCCCATCTCGGCTACGTCACGCAGCAGAATTACCGCGCCTATTACGAAGGCTGCGTTGAGGCGATCGAGGCCTTCAACGCGGGCGCGCCGGTGCGCGTGATCGGCCCGTGAGGCGCCCGCGCGCCCTGCTTGCGGCCGGTCGTTGCCGGGTCAGCCCAGCCCGGCGCGACGCAGCCCCTCGAGGTAGTGGGCAAGGTCGGCCTCGTTCTGCAGGGGCGCGCGCCGCCTCGCCTTCTCGAGGGTGAAGTCCGGCTCGATGGCGAGAAGCCGGCGCCGCACCTCGGCCGCCTCCTCGCGCCGGCCGAGATGGCCGAGGGCGGAGAGCCAGGCCTTGTAGGGAAAGGAGAAGCCGGCGTGCAGCGCGGTGACTTGGCGCGCCGCGGCGTCCACTTCGGCGTGCCGGCGCATCATCAGCAGCGGCACGAGCCGCGCGGAGTCGAAGAAGAAGGCGTGCGGATGCAGGGGCGCGAGGCGCTTGTAGCGCTCCCACCGCCGCAGCGCCTCCTGGTGTTCGCCGCGGTAGGAGAGAGCCAGCGCCGAGAACACCCAGGCCATCGGCAGGTTCGGGTTCAGCGCCAGGGCGCGCTCGTAGACGGTCACCGCCTCGGCCACGCGATGATGCAGGAAGGCCCGGACATGGCCGAGAATGGCGAGGGCCTGCGCATCCGACGGGTCGAGCGCCACCGCGCGGCTCGCGAGTTCCTCGCTCTTCGCGAGCACCTCGGCGTCGTTCGGCGCCCAGCCCTGCCCGACCAGGAAGAGGTGCCAGTAGGCGTACCAGGCGAAGGCCGGCGCATAGTCGGGTTCGAGCCGCGTCGCCTCGGCCAGCAGCACGCCCGCCTGCTCATAGGCCTGCCGGTCGAGGCGATAGATCGCGGGAATGGCCCGCAGCAGCATCTCATAGGCGCTCGGCGTCACCGCATGGCGCGCGGCAGCGCGGTTCGCCTCGATCAGCAGGATCTCCGGGTCCACCCGCGCCACCACCTCGGCCGCGATCTCGTCCTGCAGGGCGAGCAGGTCGCCGGCGTCGCGGTCGAAGCGCTCGGCCCACACCACCGCCTCGGGCGGGCGGTGGTCGGTCAGGCGGAGCGTGACGCGCACGCGCCCGCCGGCACGCTGCACCGTGCCCGAGAGGGAGAAGTCGAGATCGAGCGCGTCCTCCAGCCTGCCCTGCCGCTCCAGGGCGGCGACGGAGGCGGAGTCGACCAGGGCGAGCCAGCGGAACCGCGCCAGCGCGGCGGTGATCTCCCCGGCGAGGCCGAGCGACACCTCGGCATCCGCCTCCTCGCCCAGCACCTTGAAGGGGAGCACGCCGAGCCGGGCGCCGCGGGCGGCCGAGCGGCGCGGCGCGGGCGGCGGCGCGGGCGCCACCTCCCCGCGCAAGGATTCGGCGAGCGCGGCGGTCTCGGGCGAAGGCGCGCCGCGGAAGCGCTCGGCGAAGATCCGGCGGCATTCCTCCCAGGCGCCGAAGGCGGCGCCGCGGTCGCCGCGCTCGGCCTCGGCGCGGATCAGGATGCGCCAGACCGGCTCCTGCGCGGGATCGAGCGCGAGCACCCGGCGCGCCTCCTGCGCGCGCGCCTCCGGCGTGCTCGCCGCCGCGAGCCGCGCGGTGGCGGCGTCGAGGGCGATGTCGCGCAGGCGCCGGCGCTGCTCGAGGAGCCAGGCGTCGAAGGCGGCGTCGAGACCGTCGAGGTCCGACAGGAGTTCGGCCTGGAGGAGGGTGAGCGCCTCGGGCCGGTCGCGGGCGAGCGCCGGCAGGGCGCGAGCATCGGTCCAGACGCCCTCGTCATTGAGGGCGACGGTCTCGCGCGTGGCGAGGATCAGCCCCTTGCCCTCCGGCCCCAGCGCGTCCTGCAGCTCGTGCAGCGCCTGGCGCAGGGAGCCGCGGGCCTGTTCCTCGCCGCGCCGGCTCCAGAGCAGCTCCGAGAGGCGCTGGCGCAAGACGACCCCGGGCGACTCCATGGCGAGAACCGCGAGCACCGCTCGCGTCTTGCGCGATCTCGGCAGCAGGGACTCGCCGGTCAACGCGCGGACATCCATGCGGCCGAGCATGGTGATGCGCAGGCGCGTCGTCGGCAGCGCCGCCGCGACGGCAAGGGCGGCGTCTCCCGCAGCGGAAGGTCTGCTGTCCTGAACCGGACGGAGCGCGAGGTCGGCCATGATCACGCAGTCTTAACGTGCCTCAGGGCCATCACCAAACGATGCGACCGGGGCTAGCCGCTCTCGCGGAAGCGTGAGGCCGTCATCGCGGCTCCCCGCCCCCGCCGAGACCGCCACGGCGGGCCCGTCGCTGATCCCTATCCGCTTTTGCACAGATCTCTCACATGTTCTCGGAAAGGTTGTATGGGCGTCCGTGAAAATCGCGTCAAGCACGTCATCTCCGCATGAAACTCTCGTTCGCTTGAGTCATCGTAACGGCATTTGAACCACAAGGTGGTCGAGGGCGCTGATCAAATTCCTATTCTAAAGTTTATCGAAGGACTATTCTTCCACAAGTAGGAAAAATTGCTTGCGCACGGGGCTCCTGAACCGCAGATTGAGGACGTCTGACCCATCCAGACACGTCCCAACAGCCCTCGAGCAGTTTCGCCATGACGACCACCACCAAGGTTCTCGACACCGGCGCGGTCCGCATCGGCGCCGGCATCCGCACCCCCAAGGCCGCCGTCGCCGACAAGGGCGCGGTCCGCATCGGCGCCGGCATCCGCACCCCCAAGGCCTCCGTCGCCGACAAGGGCGCGGTCCGCATCGGCGCCGGCCTCCGCACCCCCAAGGCCGCCGTCGCCGACAAGGGCACCGTCCGCATCGGCGCCGGCCTCCGCACCCCCAAGGCCTCCGTCGCCGACAAGGGCATC
>Ga0272446_1005392_pt1 | contig 14175 bp, 15 predicted proteins | sample YNPCB0061_FD_194587 | JGI IMG/M metagenome (GOLD analysis project Ga0272446, IMG submission 194587) | Hot spring microbial mat communities from Yellowstone National Park, WY, United States - YNP-CB-006-1 | ecosystem: Environmental > Aquatic > Thermal springs > Hot (42-90C) > Sediment | place...
AGAATTGTTTTTTTAAACAATATTGTTCTATAATACAAATGCCCGACCGAGCTCCGATTCCGCCCATTCCATTTCAAAAAGAATCCCCCCACGAAAAAAGAAAAGGCATGAGAGCGGAGACGGGGCGAGGGCGGAGCGCCGACCGGAGGGAGGCGCTGGGGCGGTTAATCCTCCGTCGGGTTCTCGCGAAAATATGTTCGAACTTTTTCTGAGTTTGCTGGGGGACATGGACTCGAACCATGATTCACAGCTCCAAAGGCTGCTGTCCTACCATTAGACGATCCCCCAAGTTTTTCAGCATTTAGCATGATACCGCAAAAATAGCGGCACATAAAAGGCGCCGGGAGATCAGATCAGATACACTGAGATCTCAACCGGCGCCGTGCTCCGAGCAAGATCACGACACATGCATGCCCGCGTCCAGCGATCGAGAGATTGGGTGCATACCATACGTTAAATACCTATGCACCCTTGCTCCCCCGAGCGAACGCAGTCCGCCATGCGACTGGTAGTCGTGCATCTTGCGAGCGTTTTTAATATAGCACGATATGCAATCTTGTCTAGTACTTTGCGATGTGGCAGATATCAAAGAAGAAAGCGCCTATCCGTGCGGATAGGCGCCCTAGCACTCGCGATGGATACTACGCAAAAACAATGGCCGCCATAAAGGCGCCTGTCAGTATCAGGACAAGTCCTTGAACTGCCCAGGTCTTGATGACTTCGCGCATTGTCATTTCGTCCTCCATTTTTAGTACGCAAGCACTATTTTAACTATACCACAAATAAATACACTTGCCAAATCACCCTACTCGCCCATCTGTGGCTTGTCTATTGAGGTCATTTCAATCTCTGGCGAACTTCCCGTGATTTTCAGAACATCCTTATCAATCTTGCCGAGCTCCTTATAGCCGGCATTGAAGTGGTTGACGGTAGTCGACAATGAGGTGCCGAGCTTCCGGTAGTAATCCTCGTAGGCTTTGAGGTGCCGGCCGAGCTGCTCGACATTCTTGGCGATATCTTTCGCCGTCTCCTCGATTTTGAACGCCTTGAAGCCGTACAAAACCGACTGGAGGTACGCCGCGAAGGTCGTCGGCGAGACGATGATGACCCTCTTCTCGTTGTACGCGTAATCGATCAAATTACGCGTGTTGATTTTGGTTGCACCCACCTCGTTAATGAGAAGATCGTAGTAAATTCCCTCGGCGGGAATGTACATAAATGCAAAGGGCAGTGTACCATCCTTGGGTCGGACGTACTTGGCAGTCTCGTCGATCCTCATTTTAAGATCATTTTTAAACTGCTTTTCGAGCTCCTCCTTCTGGCGGTCGTCGATGGCATTCACAAGACGCTGATAGTTATCGAGCGAAAATTTGGCATCGACCGGAATGATGCCCTCCTTCGTTCGTATCACGGCATCGACCGTCTCCCCTCCCGGAAATTCATACTGCATGGTAAATGTCCCCGGCGGTAAAATATTGGACAGTATGAGCTCGAGCGACGCTTCGCCAAGATTGCCACGCTGTTTTTGGTGCTTGAGCACTTTCTCGAGATTTTGCAGCGATTCGGCAATGGTGAATACCTGCTTCGTTGATTCTTTGGTTTCGCTCACGCCCCGAATGACTTCCATGAGCTGATCCGATACCTGCTTGGTGATGCCGTGGATGAGGCGCTGCGATTGCTCGGCCTGCGCCTGCATTCCCTCAACCATACGGGCTGTTCCCTCCCCCAGGCGCATCTCCATGGCACGTGAAAGGTCTTGAATCTGGTTTTGCAGGAGTATCATACTTTGCGAATCATCCCGCGCGGGGGTGAGAACTCGCCATGCCAAAAATACGACGAGCGCAAGATTAAGTATCAAAAGTATCGGTACGAGCACTTCCATGAACGCTATCCTAGCATAAAACAATACGTGTTGACGGGCTCACCCGCTGCCGGTACTGTGTGCTTAGAAAAAATTGACCCGTTTAGTTCATTCAACCGTAGAAGAGGAGTGCTCATAATGACACGCGATCACTCGCTGGCCGACATGCTTGCGCTCGATAGTGCCCGTATCAGCGGGTACGAAAACAACGTCAACAATGACGAGGCCTTCGAGCGTCATCAGACTCTCATGCGCATCATAGTTGAAGGTCCCGGGCGGCTCATTAATCCCGTCATTCTCAATATGGAACTCTGCGGCGATGTGCGTCTCGCGTTACGTCGCGGAATGCCGGGTGGCCAGCACGGGCATTTACCAGAAGGCAAGTATACGCGCGCACTGCTTAAATATTGGTGGTGGAAAGCAGAGTCGTTCGTCAAGCATCTCGGTACCGAGAGCGAGGAAACTAGAAGCAGATTTTGCTGGATGATGCACGATCTGCTCCTCAGCATTCATCCATTCACCCGCGGAAATGGGCGCACGGCACGGCTGTCCTTCTACATGCTGCAGCGAGCGACCGGCATTCCGCTCAGCCCGATACGCTACGAAAAAGCTCCTGAGTATCTCTCGCACTGCGAAGTGCATCAGAACCAGGTATTCGTGCCACTAATGCGCAAACACGGATTTATGAGCGGATAATCCGCGCGCCCGAGGCTGTTGCTTCGGGCTCTTTTCTTTTCTCTGCTTTTCGTTACACTGCATCTCTATGGATATCACGTCACTTCGCGAGGATCTTAAAAGCGCCATGCGGGCAAAAGACCAACTGAGGGTAGATACGCTGCGCGGGATTCTTTCTGCATTCACCAACGAGCTCGTCGCCAAGGGCCGCAGGCCGACCGAATCCCTCGACGAGGCCGAAATGATTGCGGTACTCAAGCGCCTCGCAAAGCAACGCAAAGATTCAATTGATCAATTCGAAAAGGGAAACCGCGCCGATATGGCAGCCAAGGAGCGCGCAGAACTTCTCATTGTTGAATCGTATGTTCCACCGATGGCGAGCGAGGCTGAAATTGAAAAGGCCTCGCGCGAAATTATTGCGGAATTTGGTGCAACGGATCCGGCGATGGCGGGTAAACTGACTGGCGCTGTCATGAAGAAGCTTGGCGGCAACGCCGATGGCACGCTGGTACGCACAACGCTGCAGAGACTTCTCTCCTAAATGTTATCGTGCGGGCACGAGAGCTGAGTATGCCGCCGCAAGAGCGGCAAGTGCAAATACTGTCGCGACGGCAACTCCGAACGAAACAATCGCTGCAAGTCCGGCGAAGAGAAGTACAAATATGAGTCTTCCGAGCGCGAGTGCGATCTCTTTCAGTATAGTGATTTCGTCGAGAAACGATCCGCTATCGGCAAAAACGTCGTTCATGAGGTACTCGCGCATCCGGCGCGGGTTGCCGGTACCAAAAACCTGAACCAAAACTATGCCCACGGGTCCGATCGCAAAAAAGCGTGCGATCCATGAACCCGTGGCGATGATGGCGGTGGTGAGTGGCGATGGTGTTCTTTTTGGTTCCGATACAATTGCATGCGCCGCAATAACCAAAAGGAAGCTGGCGGTCATGACGACGCCGAGTCCAAACACAGAGTAGCCGAGCATGATAAAAACAAAGAGAGGCCACAAGAAAAAGAGTGCGGCACCCTCAAAGCCTTGCAGCATGCTCTGGACGACAAATGCCTGATGAGCGGGCTCCCAAAGCATCCCAAACGTTTCGCGATAGGTCCACTCGAAGCGCTCGTATGCATCAAACCGCAAGAGCGGAACAATAGAAAGCAGCGCAAAAAATGCCGCGCCAAAAAGAACGGCGGGTGATACGACACCGAGCATCTCTACCATAAGGCCCACTTCAAGCGGCACGCAGGCAAAAATAACTTCAATAACAATGTTTTTAATAGAGAGTCCGCCCTGTACCAGCGAAAATGGTGTCGCATAGAAGCCGCGGTGCAGTCCGAGGAGAATAGAAAAAGCTACACTGCCGTAGGGGGGAGCGACCACTCCCGCGATAGTCGCGCCGAGTATGGAAAGAGAGGCAGCGAGCGCGACAAGGGAGAGCACCATTGCGCGCACCATTCCCCCGGCAAAAAATTGCCCCGCGAGCGGCGTGGCAAGTATTACAACAATTTGAAAGAGCGCAAACGCGAGGGTAGTCTCACGGAGCGAGGCAGCAAGCTGACCGGTTTGGGCTAACTGCCAATCAAAAAACATCACCCATGCAAACAGAACTCCTCCGGAAAGGGCTATTCTCAAAAATGCACGATGAATCGCAAATGCAATTTTCATGTGATGTCGGGTACCGACCACTCCTGCAGCTTTTGGGGAAGAATAAGCGGAACGATTACCACGAGTGCATAGCCTACCCAAAGATTCGGATCGGCATAGATATTCCATGAGCCGCTTGGTGCAGCAAGGCAGCCATCAATAATCATTATGGTTAGTCCCCAGAGGAGCGAATACGGTAGCACATCCTTGACATTATGAACCGGAAGATGCCGGGCAGCGATTACGGTTGAAATAATGAGTACCGCCAAAAGAAGAATACGCGAAATAAAAGTACCCTGTATTCCATACGAGATCATGAATCCCCACGAAAGGTACATGACCGCGTACAATACAATCCCCCACCCAATTGCGCGCAATAGGCTAAATCGCATGTAATCATTATGAGGCTAAATTGGTATTGTTCGTGTTGTTCGTGTGGACAACAAAAGAAAATAGCCTGCCGAACGGCAGGCTATTTTCAAAAGGACGGAAGTTACCAGTTCCGATTCCCGCCGTTACCGCGGAATCCGCCACCATTACCTCCACGGAATCCGCCGTTATTGCGGGGTTCGAGCGGACGCGCCTCGTTAACCGTCAGCGTGCGACCGCCGAATTCCTTGCCGTTCCACATTTCAATTGCCGTCTGTGCCTCCTCATCAGAGGACATCTCGACAAAACCAAAACCCTTCGAGCGGCCAGTCATTTTGTCCATGATGATGACTGCAGACGAAACAGTACCGGCCTGCGAAAAGGCATCCTTCAGTTCGTTATCAGTGGTCGCGTAAGGCAAACCACCGACGTAGAGCTTCTTAGCCATGTGCATTTTGCAAGTGCTTATCTATAAACATGTAATCAACCTTCCCCTGCAATGCGTTTGAGCGCCGCACATGGAAAACTTACATTCGTAGCTATTATACCTCGCCTCTTGAATAAAGCAAGCTAACCTGTGTGCGGTGGGGATAAAACTACACTCCCCGGCACAAGCTCAATGTGGGTGAAATCCCAATTGGGTACCGGCGTACCCATTAAATTATGCGCGATTGAGAACGTGCCGCAGCAGCTGCGGAAGCGTCGGCCGGCGATAGCTAAAAAAGAACAAAATTATCGCCGCGGTATAAACCACAAAATCCTCTACTTCCCACACATTCGCCTGGTACAGCATGGTAGTAACTGACGCAGCAAAGAAAAGACCAATGACAATGGTGGTGGTTCTCGTCATGTAGCCGAGAAGAAATACTATTCCGAATAGAGCTTCGGCGCACCCCGTCGAGAATACGAATAATGCATCGTTAAACCATGGGAAAAACGGCTGCATAAAATTCCAATGGTGCTCAACCAAAAATTGCAAACTCAATTCGGGGTACAAAAGCTTTTCAGTAAAGGCCAGCACTATGAGCGAAACGCCGGCACCAATGCGAACAATATCCACAGCATTTCTTTTTAAAATAAGCCATCTGCCTCGAACATCGGTGTGAATAAGATAGAAATAGAATGCGAGCGCAAAAAGGATGACATTCTCGAGAATAGCTTCAAGGCCGCTCGCTATCGTGATGACAGACGTGAGGATGATAAGTCCGATTGATGCATAGCGAGGTGCCACATTGCCGAGAAACATAAGACCAATCGCGATCTGCGCGTACTTAAGAATCTCCAAGAGCCAGTTGGTAGCCGCCTCCGATGGGAGAATGACAACATTCCAAAAAAGTGCCGTGCATACAAGAAATACACCGAGCGTGATTTGTGCGATCCGGTTAATGGCGTCTCGATACCTCTCAGCAAATTTGTTTAACGCCTGCCACTCAGGCGTGTAGTGATGCAATATGCCTGCTACCACAATAACCAACAGTGAGAACACCGCCCATACGAGAGCCGCGGGGCTATATATGCTGTAGTGCAGCGTTCCGTGCTGCGACAAAATCACGTTTTGATAATTTTCGACAAGCCATTTGCTATGCGCGAGAGCAATTCCCGGAAACGCGGCACATATCAGTATGAGTGCGCTATAGTACATAGAGCAATGCTAAGTGCTCTACAAAGAAAATCAATCCAAATCGGTGGATATCTTCCGGATTATCGAATCTCGCACGCGCGGAGCGCGTGCGAGAAAGGCTCGAGCAAATGCTAATACGACTCGTCGAGCTCCACTTCTCCCGAGAATCTCGGATGCTCCATCTGCACGTGAGAGCATATCGCTTCGCGGTACTTCCGATACCAAGCGTTCGCTGTATTGCGGTTGACGCCGCACATCGCTCCCGCCTGCGAGGCAGTCAGATCGTTCGCAAAACACTCCAGCAACTTTGTGCGCACCGATTTTCTTAAACGAGGGCTTCGTGCAACATTTTCTCTAGATTAGCTTTTTCTTAGCTAGTCTAGAGCCAAAGAGAAAGAGTTCGGCGACGGCAATCCGTAGACGACCGTACACGAGCCTAGACTCATTTAATGGCGGAATGGATAAAAGAGGCAGAATCTCTACCTAAAATCGCACAAGAGAGCAACCTTTTTGCAAAAAAGGTTGCTTGCCGAACTTTGTTCGGCTCGAACCTCGTTTTGGCGGGCAGGCAGGTGCGCGTCGAAGGCGCGGAAAGCGGCGCGAATGCGCCGCAAAATCAGTGGGCGGCGCTTTGCGCCGTCCGCGATCTGGCTCCCAAAAAGCCGAAAAGTTTTGTCTTGGTGGACCCTAGCGGACTCGAACCGCTGACATCCACATTGCAAATGTGGCGCTCTACCAGCTGAGCTAAGGGCCCGTAATGGTCGGGCCAGCATTCGCGCTGGCCCTGCACGACACCCGCTTATGAGGCTGGCGTAAGCGAGTGCCCCTACCCTCTAGGATAGCATCTTTGGGGTCTTATCATCAAATTCCTGTTTGTATCCGCACCAAGGGCAAAACCACTCGCGATCTCGGGGGTCACCTGGTGCATCGGCAATTGAAAACCAGCGACTGCATACCGCACAGCGAAAGTGGTACATTTTTTCGAGCGAGACAATACCATTCATGCGCGGGCAAGACGAATTTGATGCTCAAGAAATTCTAAAACAGACGAACCAACCGCCTCAAGTGCGGCGGGTAGCACTGCACCCTCGTGGAGCTTGGGTGTTGTGTTAACCTCCAGAAGATACGGCACACCGCGCGACGTAATGATGATGTCAGCGCGAGAAAAGTGCGACAGTGCGAGCGCGCGATGCGCCGCGCGCGCAAGAATCGCCATCTCCTGCTTTTCGGCATGAGAGAAATCGCCAGGCACCCGATAATCCAGCTGAGCGCGCTCCTCGTGGCCGAGTATGCGTGCGCCAGGCGGCAAAAGTATGCGCACCGGCGGCAGCGTGTACAATTCTTCATCACGAAAGTTCTCCAACACGGCCACCACAGCTTCCCTGCCGCGTATAAACTCCTCAACGACAATGGCGCCGAATGCGTCGAGAAGATCGCCGATCATGTCGGGTAGCTCGATAATCGAATCCGCAATAACGATGCCATGACCTGCCCCTGCCGCAACCGGTTTGAGAATGTAGGGCGGCCCGAATGCAGAAAACACGCGGCGCGCCATGTCGGCCGTTGTCATATCGCTGGTGAGAGTAAAGTGCATACCGCGTGGCATGCGTATGCCGTATGAAAGGAGTGCATCGCGTGCTCGCGCCTTGTGGTATGCAAGCGCTGATGCGTATGCCGATGAACCTGCATAAGCGACACCGGCACGATCGAGAATGCGATGCACGCTACCGTCTTCGCCGACACCGCCATGGAGAGCCGAGAGCACCACGTCTATTTGTGAAAGTGCGCGCGCCGGATCGCTGGGAATGCCGCGAAAATGCCAAAATCCGCGTTTGTCTATAAAGATATCGCGCACGTCGTAGCGATCCTCCGGTAAGGTCGACAGCATTACGGCACCGGTTTTGAGCGATAGATCATATTCGTTCGAGGTCCCGCCACGCACTATGCCAACCGTCGTCCGTGCCATACACACAGTATACCATCACGCAAAGGAGCTCTTGCGCAGGCGCATGCGGTGCCAATTGATCCCAAAGCGATGAGCCTCGGCATTGGCGTGCAGTATTTCCGGTTCGTGCCGCTCAATAGTTTTACCATCGCCGATAAGTTTTTTTGGTTTGTGTCGTTCATCTTTAATGACCCCGACGAGTGGGATAAAGACCCCTGCCCTCCGCAGCACCGAGCGCGCCCGATTGAGCTGCGCCGTACCGCCATCGATGACCATCACTCGCGGATACGGCCACTCGGTGTGTGCGAGTCGGCGTTCCAGCATTTCTGCGAGTGCTGCGGTGTCGTTGTTTTTTGCAGTTCGAATTATAAATTTGCGATACTGGTTTCTCTGCGGTTCCCCGCCGACAACAACAGTCATCACCCCCACCGTTTCTTTTCCAGCGGTGTGGGCGACATCGTACGCCTCGATGCGCGTGGCGCCGCCCGGTGCATGTCGCAAATCGTCTTTAATGAGTGATACGTCGCGAATGTGCTCGAGTGCGGTAATCTGCCGGCGTAACGTCGCGGCTTCTTCGTATCGCTTTGCGCCTGCAGCCGCCTGCATCTCACGGACGAGACGATGCCTAAGACCATGAAAATTGCCACGAAATAGATCGGTAATATTGCGTATTGTGTGCTGGTATTCTTCCTGCGGTATGGCGCCGGAGCAAACACCGGGGCACAGACCAATTTGCGCATTAAAGCATGGCTTACCTGTTTGAGGAGTGCAGGTATCGCGATACGGAAAAATTTTACGAATTATTTTGAGCGCCTCTTTAAGCGAACCACCCTGCGGAAACGGTCCAAACACATGCTTTTCTAGAAAATCTTTTTTAACGAGCGGATCGAAGAGTTCCCGACCGCGAATGGTAAGTACTCGCGGGTATGGCTCTTTCGTTATCACCAGGTAGTTAAAGCTCTTGTTGTCTTTCTCGTCGATGTTGTAGGGAGGCTGCTTTGTTTTTATGAGATGTGCTTCGAGTATCAGCGCCTCGAGTACGCTCTCAGTCGTGTGCCAGCGAATAGTCTTGGCCGCATCGACCATCGCCGCGATTGCGGGAGAACGCTCCACCGCAATGCGGCCCGTAAAATAGCTCTTTACCCGGTCGCGCAGCGAGGTAGCTTTGCCAATGTAGAGGATTGCGCCCCGAGGCCCGATGAACTGGTACACCCCCGGCACATCCGGTAGTGAAAGTCTTTCAAACTGTTCGCGCGTCATGCACGACAGTGTGCAAAAAGCGCCGGGGTTATGCAACCAACGCAATGACCCGCCTCTGTCGTAACAAAGGCGGGGCTCACCAAATCCTACTCAGCTGCAGCGGATAGCGCATAGTACGGAAGCTGCATCGTCTCCATGAAGAGGTCCGTATCGTCGTCGATACGCGCTTGCCCCTCCGGAGAATCTGCTTGGGTCGGTGTATTGTATCGGCGATACGCTCTATCGAGCGCCACGCGAACATCATCCCGCGTCCAATCCCGCTTTCCCGTGAGTCTATACATATCATCACAGGTCTCGTGTAGGACGTTTCCCCATTCCATTTTGCACATGTATTTCTCCCTGGGTAAGTTGGAAAATACTCTAAAATTTAAGTATACCGACGCGCGGCATACATCACCACAGGAGGCTGTGGACGAGCTATCCACAGGAGGCATTGCCCTTTTTTTACCGAGCGAGAATATGGTGGTTAGAAAGCGGGGAATGTCTCCTCGCTCATTGCTAGGGAGAGAGCCCATGGACATGAAGCAGCTCATGAGCTGGGTCGTATGGTGCGTCATGCTCATAATTGTGGCATTTGCCCTCGATTATGTCGGCTGGTTCCATGCGTTCGCAGTTCCTTATTGGTACGTCGCGCTCGCCGTCGTTGCCTATGCGCTTCACTGGATGATGCCGATACCAATCGGAGAAGCTCAGTAGTACGTGGACAGGCCGCTTCGCGCTTCGCGTGAAGCGGCTCTCCTATTGTGTCCGGTGGTGTTTTTTTAAAACGCGCTTGAGGTAATACCCCGTATGTGACCCTGGAATACGGGAAATTTCCTCCGGAGTACCCTGGGCAATGAGCCGCCCGCCGCCCGAGCCGCCCTCCGGCCCCATGTCGAGGATGTAATCGGCACATTTAAGGACATCGAGATTGTGTTCAATTACCACAACGGTGTTGCCGCGGTCGACGAGTCGCTGAAGTATCTCGATGAGTCGTGCAACATCGTCGTAGTGTAAACCGACGGTAGGCTCGTCGAGCAGGTAAATCGTTTTTGTTTGGAGCGGGCGGTAGAGTTCCGAAGCAATTTTTACCCGCTGCGCTTCGCCACCGGAGAGCGTTGTGGCACTCTGACCCAGCTCAAGGTACCCCAAGCCCACATCGACGAGCGATTTGAGCCGATCCGCAATTGCGGGAATATCATCGAAAAATTCTACCGCTTCCTCAACGGTCATGGTGAGAATATCGTGAATGCTCTTCTTTTTGTACTTTACCTCCAATGTTTCTTTCATAAATCGCCTGCCGTTGCAGACGTCGCACGTTACGTAGACAGTCGGCAAAAAGTGCATCTCGACGGCAACGAGGCCGTTTCCCTCGCACGCTTCGCAGCGGCCACCCTTCACGTTGAACGAGAAACGGCCAGGACCCCAGCCGCGCGCGCGAGCTTCCTCGCTCATCGCGAAAAGATCGCGTATGTGCGTCCACGCGCCCGTATAGGTTGCTGGATTTGAACGCGGCGTACGGCCGATTGGTGATTGGTCGATGAGAATACTACGTCCGAGATACTCGGTGCCAGAAAATTCGGCCGCATGGTAGATTTTGGCGGTGCGCCACCGCTTATCAAACCGTGCCCTGAGGTTGCGGTGTATGATGTCATAGAGAAAGGTCGATTTTCCCGAGCCGGACACACCGGTAATGCAAACGAGCTTGCCCAGCGGGATATCGGCATTGAGGTTTTTGATGTTAAATCGATCGGCACCGCGAATTTTTATTTTGCCGCGGTCGGCGGTACGGCGCTTTTTGGGTATCTCGATCTGTGTCTCGCCGCGCAGGTAGCTGAGTGTGCGCGATTTGCTCTTGTTGACTTTAGCGGTGAGCAGATCATCGAGCCAGCCCGATACAACGACATTCCCCCCATGAACGCCAGCACCTGGCCCGATATCGACGATGTAATCTGCGGCGTAAATCGTATCTTCGTCGTGCTCAACAACCAAAACGGTATTACCGAGGTCGCGGAGGTGCTTGAGCGTCTCGATAAGCTTGTCGTTGTCGCGCTGGTGAAGGCCGATCGTGGGCTCGTCGAGCACATAGAGAGCGCCAACAAGCCCGCTGCCGAGTTGCGAGGCGAGCCTGATGCGTTGCGCCTCTCCGCCGCTGAGCGTGTTTGCCGTGCGGTTGAGCGTCAAGTACTCGATTCCGACATCGCGCATGAACGTAAGGCGGCTCATGATCTCCTTGAGTACCACGCGCGAAATCTCTTTTTCTTTTTCTGTCATATCGATATGATCAAAGAATGCGTGTGCCTCGGTGATTGAGAGCGCCGTCAGCTCGACTATGTTTTTGCGCCCCGCCGCGCCATTGAGGAACACGTGGAGCGCTTCCGGTCGAAGACGTGCGCCATGGCACGCGTCGCACGGCTCCTCCGAGAAAAGGAACTTTGTGCCGAGACCATTGCAGGCTGGACAAGCGCCGTAGGGAGAGTTGAATGAAAACAGGCGCGGTTCGACTTCCGGAAACGAAAAGCCATCGTATGCACACATGAATTTAGCGGAAACAATACGTGTTTGGCCGTCGGGCAATGTCATTTTTACGAGGCCGTCGCTTTCATGCAATGCGCGCTCGATCGCTTCGGCGACGCGCTCACGAGACCCCTTTAAATCATCGCTAAATTCACTCGCAAAAATGTCATCAATGACGATGTCGATGTCGTGTTTTATGTTCTTTTTGAGCTCAACGCGGCTGCGAAGTGAAACCTCTGTGCCATCGATTATTGCCTTTTCAAATCCTTTGTTGAGCATGTCGTAGAGCAACTGGTAGTACTCGCCCTTCCGACCAATGATCACAGGCGCCGCTATGCGTACCACCGCATTCGTAACGCCACCAGTGAGCAGCTTGTCACTTTTTTTTGTATCAAAACCCGAGACACCCTTGAGTACCGTCTCGAGAATTTCCTCGTTGGAAAGTTTGCGGACTTCCCTGCCGCACACCGGACAGTGCGGGTGGCCGACGCGACTGTACAATACGCGCAAATAATCATAAATCTCTGTTATCGTCGCGACGGTTGAACGGGGATTATTACTGCGGCTTTTTTGGTCTATGGAAATGGCTGGCGACAGACCGGTAATTTCGTCGACATCTGGTTTTTGCATTTGTCGCAGAAACTGGCGCGCATATGCCGAGAGCGATTCGACATACTTGCGCTGGCCCTCGGCGAAGATAGTATCGAACGCGAGCGAAGACTTCCCCGAACCAGAAAGACCCGTAAAAACGATCATCTTGCCCCGCGGTATTTCGACGTTAACGTTTTTGAGGTTATGTGTGCGTGCGCCCCTGACAATGATGCTGTCGCTATTTTGATTTTTTGTCATATAGAACCGCCCCCTCGATTGTCGCGGGGGGTGGGTAGGGGCACTATAGCACGCCGGTGGTGCATTGTGCTATGACATCGCGCGAGTCTGGCATGCGGTTACAGGAGCGCGGCCTCTTCATGAAGCTCTACGCCGAACTGCTTCCTGACTGCTTCTTTGATGGTATCGGCGAGCTCCTTCACCTCGGCAGCGGTTGCTGCTCCGCTTTCGTTGATAAGGTAGTTGGGGTGCTGAAACGAGGCACGTGCGCCACCGACCATCGCCCCTTTAAATCCGGCTTTTTCAATAAGCCATCCAGCCGGAACGCGATTTTCGCGCGATCGAAGGCCCTTTTCAGATTCGAACTGTGCAACGATGTGAGCGGGAGCAGTGGGGTTTATAAAATACGAACCGGCTGCACGAACGTTCTGTAGGTGGCGGCGTTCGCGCTCGGCTATGGTCTCTTCGATTACTGCTTCGATCGAGCGACGATCGTTCTGCTGGAGAACAACATCAACACTCACAATAATCCATTCGGGGTGTTGTTTAAAAAAACTTTGGCGATACGAAAAAGCACATGTGTCATTGGAAAAATTTTTTATTTCGCTTGTTTCTGTGTTGTACGCGCGTACCGATATAACAACATCTTTCATCTCAGCGCCAAACGCACCGGCATTGCCGCGCGTTGCGCCACCGACAGTACCAGGGATGCCCGAAAGCTTCTCCCAGCCTCCCAAGCCCTGCGCTGCCGCCTCGCGTATGGTCTGCAAAAGATTGCGGCCGGCGTCAATGGAAAGCCGTGGGCCATCGTATGACACATTGCTCGAGATAATATGAATAACGAGGCCCGGAAATCCAGCATCGTCGATGAGTACATTTGATCCGCCGCCGAGGATCGCGAACGATACGTCGTGCGCTCTCGCCCAGCCGATCGCTTCGCGAAGCTCCTCCTCGCTCGAAACTTCTACAAAATGTGCCGCAGATCCGCCAATCTTGAATGTAGTCAGCGGTGCGAGTGGGACATCGTGGCGGATAGTGAGCATATTATTTCTTCTTTTCCATTATGGCCTTCTCGAGGGCAGCAATCTCATCGCGCAATAGGGCTGCCGTCTCGAAGTCGAGATTGTCGGCAGCTTCGTGCATCTCCTTGCGCTTCTGCTTGATGAGCTTGGATACGCCGCCTTTATACGCAGCAGCATCCATGCTCGCGAGTTCTTGCACCGCACGCTCGCGCGCCTTGGCGATGTCGCCGACGATGTTTTTGATCTGCTTTTTGATGGTCGTCGGCGTAATGTGATGCTCTTTGTTATAGGCACGCTGTATGTCGCGGCGGCGGTTCGTTTCGGCTATGGCACGCTCCAGTGAGCCGGTCATCTCATCTGCGTAAAGAATGACGCGGCCCGCGGCATTACGCGCAGCGCGCCCGATCGTCTGAATGAGACTCGTCTCGCTTCGAAGGAATCCCTCTTTATCGGCGTCGA
>Ga0272446_1005393_pt1 | contig 14173 bp, 12 predicted proteins | sample YNPCB0061_FD_194587 | JGI IMG/M metagenome (GOLD analysis project Ga0272446, IMG submission 194587) | Hot spring microbial mat communities from Yellowstone National Park, WY, United States - YNP-CB-006-1 | ecosystem: Environmental > Aquatic > Thermal springs > Hot (42-90C) > Sediment | place...
CCACCACCAGCCCCGCCGCGCCGAGCCGCCCGTAGCCGCGCCCCTCGGCCGCCGCCAGCGCCGGCGCGATCAGCGAGAAGAAGGAGGCCGCGAGCATCACGCCTGCGGCGAAGCCGAGCAGCACATCTTCGGCCACGCCCCGGATCGGGCGGCCGAGCAACAGGGGCACCGCCCCGAGCCCGGTCGCCGCCCCGGCGGCGAGGCTCGCCAGGATGCCGAGCAGCAGCGGCGAGACGGCTTCCGTCACCGCCCCTCACGCCGCCAGGAGGTCGAAGCCGGCGAGGGCGTGCACCGCGGCCACCGCCGCCGGGGCGAGGTCGCGGTGCATGGCGGCGGCCTCCTGGGCAGAGGCGCGGGCGGCGGCGAAGGCGGCGCGGTCGGGGCTCATGGCCGCGAGCCTGGGCGACGGGCCGACGCCGCGCAAGGCATGTTGCGCCGCAATAGACCCCGCGCCGCGCGTCTGCTACCTGCCGTGCGCATCTGTTCCAGCCGGAGGCCCGCCATGCGCATCGACGCGATCCCGATCGGGAAGAACCCGCCCGAGGACGTGAACGTCATCGTCGAGGTGCCCGTCGGGGGCGAGCCGATCAAGTACGAGATGGACAAGGCCGCCGGCACGCTCTTCGTCGACCGCTTCCTCTACACGCCCATGCGCTATCCGGGGAACTACGGCTTCGTGCCGCACACCCTCTCGGAGGACGGCGACCCGATCGACGTGCTGGTGGCCAATACCCGTCCGATCATCCCGGGCGCGGTCATCAATGTCCGCCCCGTGGGCGTGCTGTGGATGGAGGATGACGGCGGGGGGGACGAGAAGATCATCGCCGTGCCCTGCCCGAAGCTGACCCAGCGCTACGCCCGGGTGCAGAACTACACCGACCTGCCGACCATCACGCTCGAGCAGATCCAGCACTTCTTCGAGCACTACAAGGACCTCGAGCCCGGCAAGTGGGTGAAGGTGCTGGGCTGGGGCGGGGCCGAGGATGCGCGGCGGCTGATCCAGGAGGCGATCGAGCGGGCCAGGGGCTGACCGGCCCGGGCGGGCGGCGGGATTCCCCCGCCCGGGCCCACCGCCCGTTGCGCCCCCGCCCCTTCCCTCTTTAGAGAGGGCATGTGACCGTGCGCGGCTTCCGGCCGGGGACCACCCCCGGGCGCGCTGTCGCGCCGGTGGAATGCGGCCGGGAATCCGCATCGTTCTTCAGGGGGAGTCCGCAACTTGCTGACCGTCTGGTTGATCATCGTGATCCTGCTCGGAGGGCTGTCCATCGCCTACGGCGTGATCACCGCCCGCGACGTGCTCTCGCGCGATCCGGGCAATGAGCGCATGCAGGAGATCGCCAAGGCGATCCAGGAAGGCGCCTCGGCCTATCTCAAGCGGCAGTACACCACCATCGCCATCGTCGGCGCGGTGCTCTTCGTGCTGGTGGCCTGGCGGCTGGGCCTTGCGGTCGCGATCGGCTTCGCGCTCGGCGCGGTGCTGTCGGGCGCGGCGGGCTTCATCGGCATGAACGTCTCGGTCCGCGCCAATCTGCGCACGGCGCAGGCGGCCATCGGCTCCCTCGCCGGCGGCCTCGATGTCGCCTTCAAGTCGGGGGCGATCACCGGCATGCTGGTGGCCGGGGGCGCGCTGCTCGGGGTTGCGGTCTACTTCTTCCTGCTCGTCGTCATCGGCGGGCTCGAGCCGAACAGCCGCACCGTCATCGACGCGCTCGTCGCCCTCGGCTTCGGCGCGTCGCTGATCTCGATCTTCGCCCGTCTCGGCGGCGGCATCTTCACCAAGGGTGCGGATGTGGGCGGCGACATGGTCGGCAAGGTCGAGGCCGGCATCCCCGAGGATGACCCCCGCAACCCGGCCACCATCGCCGACAATGTCGGCGACAATGTGGGCGACTGCGCCGGCATGGCCGCCGACCTGTTCGAGACCTATGCCGTGACCATGGTGGCGACCATGGTGCTGGCCGCCATCGCCTTCGCCGGCACGGACTTCCTCAAGGCGGGCATGATCTTCCCGCTCGCGATCGGGGCGGTCTGCGTCGTCACCTCCATCGCCGGCACCTATTTCGTGAAGCTGCCGGCCAACAACTCGATCATGGGGGCGATGTACCGCGGTTTCGCGGTCACCGGCGTGCTGTCGCTCGTGGCACTCCTGCCGCTCTCCTACCTGATCTTCGGCTTCGGCACGGCCACCGCCGGGGGGGCCTCCTTCGGCGCCTTCTCGCTGTTCCTCTGCGGTGCGGTCGGGCTGATCGTCACGGCGGCCATCATCTGGATCACCGAATACTACACCGGCACCAACTTCCGCCCCGTCAGGGCGATCGCCGAATCCTCGGTGACTGGGCACGGCACCAACGTCATCCGCGGCCTCGCGGTGTCGATGGAATCGACCGCCCTGCCGGCGCTGGTCATCATCTTCGGCGTGCTGATCGCCTATGGCCTCGCGGGGCTCTACGGCATCGCCATCGCGGTGACGACCATGCTCTCGCTCGCCGGCATGGTGGTCGCGCTCGACGCCTTCGGCCCGGTCACGGACAATGCCGGCGGCATCGCCGAGATGGCCGGCCTGCCCAAGGAGATCCGCCAGACCACCGACGCGCTGGACGCGGTGGGCAACACCACCAAGGCGGTGACCAAGGGCTATGCGATCGGCTCGGCGGGCCTTGGCGCGCTGGTGCTCTTCGCGGCCTATACGCAGGACCTCACCTACTTCGCCCAGAACGCGGCGCAGTACCCGTACTTCCAGGGGATCGGGAACCTCACCTTCTCGCTCTCCTCCCCCTATGTCGTCGTCGGCCTGCTCTTCGGCGGGCTGCTGCCCTACCTCTTCGGCGGCATGGCGATGACGGCGGTCGGCCGCGCGGCGATGAGCGTGGTCGAGGAAGTCCGCCGCCAGTTCAAGGAGAAGCCGGGCATCATGGAGGGCACCGAGAAGCCGGATTACGGCCGCGCGGTGGACATGCTGACCAAGGCGGCGATCAGGGAGATGATCATCCCCTCGCTGCTGCCGGTGCTCTCCCCGCTCGTCATCTATTTCGGCATCCTCGCCGTCGGCGGGAAGGCCGCGGCCTTCGAAGCCCTCGGCGCGATGCTGCTCGGCGTGATCGTCACCGGCTTCTTCGTCGCGGTCTCCATGACCACTGGCGGCGGCGCCTGGGACAACGCCAAGAAGTACATCGAGGACGGCCACCATGGCGGCAAGGGCTCCGAGGCCCACAAGGCGGCGGTGACCGGCGATACGGTGGGCGACCCCTACAAGGACACTGCCGGGCCGGCGGTGAACCCGATGATCAAGATCACCAACATCGTCGCCCTGCTGCTGCTGGCGATGCTGGCGCACAGCTGACCGACACGGCGGCCGGCGGGTGCGCGGCGCGCCCGCCGGCCGCGACACGCCGATGACATGCCGGATCGCCGCGGCGGTGCGGCGATGCTGCGGGCACCACCCCACCCGACGCGGCGGGAGAGCCGCTTGCGCTTCGTCACGACCATCCATCTCCTGGCCATCCTCGACAGCATCCTCGGCCTCCTCACGGCCTTCGTGCTGGGCACGCCGGTCGGGCCCGCACGGCAGTACCGCCAGCGCAGCGCGGGGCTCAGGACCAACACCCTGGTCGCGGTGGGTGCGGCCGCCTTCGTCCTCGCCGGCAACCCGCTGCTGCGCCCGGTGGTGGCGCGCATGGAACGCCGCCCGCTCGACCAGAGGACGGGCGAGCTGCGGCTCGAGATCCGGGTGACCACCGATGCCGAGAACCTGGCGGCGGCGCGCCGCCATGTCATCGAGCGCCTGCAGGCGGCGCAGTATCCGGTGGCGGATATCGACGTGACGCCGGTCGGCGAGGAGGCCTTCGAGATCATCGCCCTGCTGACCGCCACCACCGCCGCCCCCGCCGAGCTCGATGCCGTGGTGGCCGAACTGTCGCGCCACCCCGGCATCCGCCACGCCGCGTGGGAGAGCGCCTCGCTCGACTGGAGGCGTCGCCGCCCCCCTCCCGCATGCGGCCAAAGGTTGTGCCCGCGCTGCCGGACCCCTTTATTGGAGGGGTGCTGCGCCTGCTGACGCTCCTTTCCGCCCTGCTCCTCGCCGCGCCCATGGCGCGCGCCCTGGAATCGCAGCCCGTCGTCTCGCCGCGCGCCAGCGTCACGCTCGTCTCGGACCATGCGCAGATCGCCCCGGGCCAGTCCTTCCGGCTCGCGCTGCGCCTGCGCCTCGCGCCCGGCTGGCACACCTACTGGATCAACCCGGGCGATGCGGGCGCGCCGCCCGAGGTGAGCCTCTCCCTCCCCGCGGGCGCCGCCGCGGCGCCGATGCGCTTCCCCGCCCCGCAGCGCATTCCCTATGGCCCGCTGATGAACTTCGGCCATCTCGGCGAGCCGGTCCTCACCATCCCGGTCACCGCCCCCGCCTCGCTCGAGCCGGGCGGCACCTTCACCGTCACCGCCGAGGCCGGTTGGCTGGTCTGCGCCGAGGTCTGCATCCCCGAGCAGGGGAGCTTCCGCCTCGACATCCCCGTCGAGGCCACCCCCCGCCCCGCCGGCGCCACCGCCATGCTGTTCGCCCGCGCCGAGGCCGAGGAGCCGCGCCCCGGCCCCTTCGCCGCGCGCCTCGGCTTCGAGGGGACGCGCGGCGCGATCGAGATCGCCGGCCCGGGGCTCGCGCCGGGCGCGGTGCGCGAGGCCTTCTTCTTCCCCCTCGCCCCGGGCCTGATCGAGAACGCCGCCCCGCAGCCGATGGCGCTGCGCGACGGGGTGCTCACGCTCGGGCTGACGCGGGGAACGGGCGCGGCCCCGCCGGCGGGGGTGGAGGGCGTCCTCAGCCTCACCGACGCCGCCGGGGTGCGCGGCGCCTGGCTCGTCTCCGCCGCGCTCGGGCCCGCGCCGCCCCCGCCGGGGGGCGGAGTGCCGTCGCTCGGGCAGGCCGCCGGACTGGCGCTGCTCGGCGGGTTGATCCTCAACCTCATGCCCTGCGTCTTCCCCATTCTGGCGATGAAGGCGGTCGGGCTCGCGCGCCTTGCCGGGGCGGGCCACGCGCGGGTGCGGCTCGAGGCGGCGTCGTACACGGCAGGCGTGGTGCTCTCCTTCCTCGCCATCGGGGGCGCGCTGGTCGGGCTGCGCGCGGCCGGCGGCGTGGTGGGCTGGGGGTTCCAGTTCACCGCGCCCGCCTTCGTCGCCGCGATGGCCTGGCTGATGCTGGCGGTCGGCCTGAACCTTTCGGGCGTGTTCCGCCTCGGCGGGCCGGTCGCCGCCGGCGGGGGGCTCGCGGCGCGCGGCGGGCATGCCGGCGCCTTCTTCACCGGCGCGCTCGCGGTGCTGGTCGCCACCCCCTGCACCGCGCCCTTCATGGCGGCGGCGACCGGTGCGGCGCTGGCGATGGGCCCGCCGCAGGCGCTCACGGTGTTCGGGGCGCTCGGCCTCGGCATGGCCTTGCCCTATGCGCTGCTCGGCCTCGCGCCGGGGCTGGCGCGGCTGCTGCCCCGGCCGGGGCCGTGGATGGAGCGGCTGAAGCAGGGCCTCGCCTTCCCGATGTATGGCGCGGCCGCGTGGCTCGTCTGGGTGCTGGCGGAACAGGCCGGACCCTCGGCGGTGCTCATGGTGCTGGCGGGCGGGGTGCTGATCGGCTTCGGCGCCTGGGCGCTCGGGCTCGCGCAGGCCTCGGGGGGGCGGGCCGGGCGTGTCGCGGCGGCGGCCGCGCTCGCCTCGGCGGTCGCCCTGCTGCCGCTGGTCCAGGGCGCGGCCCCGCCCGCGCGCGCCGCCGAACGCGCGGAGGAGGCGTGGTCGGAAGCGCGCGTCGCGGCGCTGCGCGCGGAAGGGCGCCCCGTCTTCGTGAACCTGACCGCCGCCTGGTGCATCACCTGCAAGGTCAATGAGCGCATGGCGCTCGCGACCGATGCGGTGCAGCGCGCCTTCGCCGAACGCCGTGTCGCCTATCTGGTCGGGGACTGGACGCGCGGCGAGCCCGCGATCACCGCGCTCCTGCGCGCGCATGGGCGCGACGGCGTGCCGCTCTACCTGTTCTATCCCGCGGACGGCGGCGCGCCGGTGCTGCTGCCGCAGATCCTGACCGAGGGCATCGTGCTGCGGGCGATCGGCGCGGCGGGCTGACCTACGGGCCGAAGCCGCGCGCCGCCTCAGCCGGCGGCGAGATGCGCGGGCACCTTGAGCCCGAGCCGGGTCGGAACCGGCCAGACCTCGCGCACCGTGCGCAGCCGGACGAAGCCGGCGGCGAGATAGGCCGGCAGCGCCCGCGGATGGTCGGCGGTGCAGGTGTTGACCGTGACGGCCGGCTTGCCCGCCGCCCAGGCGGTGTCCACCGCGTGGCGGAGGAAGGCGCGGCCGAGCCCGGTGCCGATCGCCCAGGGCATCAGCCCGAAATAGGCGAGGTTCACGGCCTGCGCGGGCCGCCGGTCGAGTTCGTAGAACCCCGCCGGCTCCCCGTCCTGCATCAGGACATGGACGCTGATCGCGGGCAGCGCGAGCAGCGCGGCGAGTTCCGCATCGCTCGCCGTGCGGCGCATCCACCACAGCCAGGGCTCGCCCACCGTGTCGTAGAGGTAGCGGTAGAACGGCACCGAGCAGCGCCGCGCATGCTCGACGCGCGTGCCCGGCGGCAGGGGCCGCGGCGGGTCGGACGGCGGCGCGTCCATGCGCAGGAAGGTGACGTCGACGCTCACCCGCTGCACCGCTTCGGCGGTGGTCATGGCCATGGCCGGAACCCTCCTCCCGCGCTCCGATCCTCGCGGCGGCGCGGGGCGCGGGTCAACCTCAGTTGTCGAGGAAGGAGCGCAGCTTGCGCGACCGCGAGGGGTGCTTCAGCTTGCGCAGGGCCTTGGCCTCGATCTGGCGGATGCGCTCGCGCGTCACGTTGAACTGCTGCCCCACTTCCTCGAGCGTGTGGTCGGTGTTCATGCCGATGCCGAAGCGCATGCGCAGAACGCGCTCCTCGCGCGGGGTCAGGCTGGCCAGCACCCGCGTCGTCGCCTCGCGCAGGTTGGACTGGATCGCGGCATCGAGCGGGATGACCGCGTTCTTGTCCTCGATGAAGTCGCCGAGATGGCTGTCCTCCTCGTCGCCGATCGGGGTTTCGAGGGAGATCGGCTCCTTGGCGATCTTGAGCACCTTGCGCACCTTCTCGAGCGGCATGCCGAGCTTCTCGGCCAGCTCCTCGGGCTGCGGCTCGCGGCCGATCTCGTGCAGCATCTGCCGCGAGGTGCGCACCAGCTTGTTGATCGTCTCGATCATGTGCACGGGGATGCGGATGGTCCGCGCCTGGTCGGCGATGGAGCGCGTGATCGCCTGGCGGATCCACCAGGTGGCGTAGGTGGAGAACTTGTAGCCCCGGCGGTATTCGAACTTGTCCACCGCCTTCATCAGGCCGATGTTGCCCTCCTGGATCAGGTCGAGGAACTGCAGGCCGCGGTTGGTGTACTTCTTGGCGATGGAGATGACGAGGCGGAGATTGGCCTCGATCATCTCCTTCTTGGCCTGGGTCATGTCGCGCTCGCCGCGGCTGACGGTGGCGAAGACGCGCTTGAACTCGGCCACCGGCAGGCCGGCCGTGTTCGCCACCTCGGCGATGCGGGCGCGGATCTGCTCCACCTCCTCGCCGTGCTTCTGCACGAAGGCCTTCCAGCCCTTGCCGGGCAGCGCGGCAACGCGGTCGAGCCAGCCGGGGTCGAGCTCGCTGCCGCGCCACTGCTCGAGGAACTCCTCGCGCTTGACCTTCTGCCCTTCCGCGAGGCGCAGCACCTGGCCCTCGAGCACCGTCAGCTTGCGGTTCAGCCCCTTGAGCTGGTCCACCAGCTCCTCGATGCGGTTGTTGTGCAGGTGCACCTTCTGCACCAGGGCGATCAGCTCGCGCCGCTGCTTCTCGTAGGTCTTCTCGCCCCGGCCGGCGAGTTCCCCGCCCGAGGTGTAGGCCTCCATCCGCTTGTTCGAGAGCTTCTGCAGCTTGCCGTAGAGCTGCTCGATCTGCTCGAAGGTCGCGAGCACCTCGGGCTTCAGCTTCTCCTCGAGGGCGGAGAGCGAGAGGCCCATCCCCTCGCCCTCGTCGCCCTCCTCGAACTCCTCCTCCGCCGCCTCGGCCGGGGCGCCGTCGGGATTGCCCGCCGACTGCGTGGCCTCGAGGTCGATCACGTCGCGCAGCAGCATGCGCGGCGGGTTGGCCTTCACCGCCTCGTGCCAGCGCAGGATGGCCTGGAAGGTGAGCGGGCTCTCGCACAGGCCCCCGATCATCATGTCGCGCCCGGCTTCGATGCGCTTGGCGATGGCGATCTCGCCCTCGCGCGAGAGCAGCTCGACGCTGCCCATCTCGCGCAGGTACATGCGCACGGGGTCGTCGGTGCGGCCGAGGCTCTCCTCGTCCACATTGCCGCCCGACTCCTCATCGTCCTCACCCTCGGCCTTGGCCGCGGGCTTGGGGGCGACCTCGCCGTCCTCGGTCTCCTCGGAATCGGTGACGGTGATGCCGGCCTCGTTCAGCATCGCCATCGTGTCCTCGATGACCTCGGAGGAGACCTGGTCCTGGGGCAGGGCGGCGTTGATCTCGTCATAGGTGACGTAGCCGCGCTCCTTGCCGCGGGCGATCAGCTTCTTCACGGCCGCCGACTGGGTGTCGAGCAGCAGGCCCTCGACCTGCTCGTCCCGCGTCTCGGTCGTCTCCGCCCCTGCCGCCGCCTTGCTCGCCATGCGCCCTGTCGCTCCGTCCAACGGTTTCGGGCATCCGCTGCTGGCCGGATGCCCGAGAAAACTGCCTCTACCCTATGCAGCGTCCCCCGCCGCCCCCGCGAACCCCTCCCCGCGGCGGACGGCCTCGAGCGCCTCGGTCAGCAGGATGAGCCGGCGCTGGGCCGCGGGATCATTCGTCTCGGCCAGGATCCGCCGGGCTTCCTGCTGGTCCTCGATCAACTCGGCCTCGCCGCGCAGGCGGTGGAAGAAATGCCAGAAGCCCTCCTCGACCTCACCGGGCAGCGCCTCCGGCCGCGCCGCCAACGGAAGGCCGGCCGGCGCCAGCGCCCAGGCGACGGCATCCTCCAGTCCGCAGTCGGCGAGGTGGGCGATCAACCCCTCCGAGTCAACCCGCTCCGCCCCGCCGTGCCATGCGAGAATCGCGGCCCGAAGCTGCGCCGGCGCCCCGGGGGGGAGGTCGAGCAGGCCGAGCGCCTCCTCCACCTGCGGCAGCAGCCAGGGATGGCGGAGCAGGATCGCGATCAGCATCCGCGCCCGTTCGGCGCGGATCGCGCCCTCCTCGATGGCGGGCCGGGCCGGCCGGCGCGGCGCGGGCCGGCCGCCGGGCCCTGGGCGGGCGGAGGCGAAGAAGCGGTCGAGCAGCGCGCGGCGGTATTCGCTCGCCAGCGCCCGGTCGCGGATGGCGGCGGCCGCGGCGGCGAGCCGGTGGCGGAGCGCGGCGCGCTGTTCGGGCGTGGCGGCGGGCCGCCCCTCGGCGATCAGGCCGTAGAGCGCCTCGGCCATCGGCCGCGCCGCATCCAGCACCGCCGCGAAGGCCGCCGGCCCGCCCCTGCGGATCAGCGTGTCCGGGTCCTCGCCCGCGGGCAGGGCGGCGAAGCGCAGGCTGCGCTCGGCCGTGATCAGCGGCAGCGCGACCTCGGCCGCCCGCGCCGCGGCGCGGGCGCCGGCGGCGTCGCCGTCGAAGCAGAGCACCGGCTCGGGGCTGATCCGCCACAGCTCCTCGAGCTGCTCGGCCGTCAGCGCCGTGCCGAGGGGCGCCACCGCCCCGGCGAAGCCGGCCTGGTGGAGGGCGATGACATCCATGTAGCCCTCGACCGCGACCACGGCGGCGCCGCGAAAGGCACCCTCCCGCGCGAGGTCGAGGCCGTAGAGGCCCATCCGCTTGCGGAACAGCGGCGTCTCCGGGCTGTTGACGTATTTCGGCTGCCCCTCGCCCAGGATCCGCCCGCCGAAGGCGATGACGCGCCCGCGCCGGTCGCGGATCGGGAACATCACGCGGGCATAGAAGAAGTCCCGCGGCGGCTCTCCGGCCTCGCCGGGGCGGAGGAGGCCGGCCTCAAGCATCTGCTCCTCGCTCACTCCCTCCGCGCGCAGCTCGGCCAGGATCGCCCCGCGCCCGGCCGGCGCCCAGCCGAGGGCGAAGGCGCGGATCGTCTCCTCCCGCAGCCCCCGCCGCAGCAGGTAGTCGAGGGCGGGCCGCCCCTCGGGCAGGAAGAGGCGCCGGTGATAGGCCTCGGCGGCCAGGGCCATGACCGCATGCAGGTCGCGCGCGCGGCGTTCCCGCGCCGCCTCCCGGGCGCTCGGCCGCGGCACCTCCATCCCGGCCTCGGCGGCCAGCCGCTCGACCGCCTCGGGGAAGGAGGCGCCCTCGGCGCGCATCAGGAAGGTGATGGCATCGCCGTGCGCGCCGCAGCCGAAGCAGTGGAAATGGTCGTCGTAGACATAGAAGGAGGGCGTCTTCTCCCCGTGGAAGGGGCAGCATCCCTTCCAGTTGCGGCCCGACTTCACGAGCCGCGTCCTGCGCCCGATGAGCGCGGGGAGCGGGGTGCGGGCGCGGAGCTCGTCGAGGAAGGCGGGCGGCAGGGCCATGGCGGATCGGGCTTCTTACCCTCTCCCCCGCCCCGCCCGCGAGGCGATTTGCGCCGCCGCGCCGGCGGGGCTAAGCAGCCGCCATTCCAGACAAGAGGACCTTCCCATGACCCCGGCCGAACGCGCCGCCGTCCAGGCGCATCTCCGCCGCCTCTTCGGCAACAACCGCATCGCCGTGATGGCGCCCGAGCGCAAGGGCGGCTCGGTGGAACTCAAGGTGGGCGACGAGTTCATCGGCACCGTCCACCGCGACGCCGAGGATGGCGAGGTCTCCTACGCCATCCAGATCGTCGTGCTGTCCGAGGACCTCGAGACGCCGAACTGAGGGCGGGGGCGGCGCTCAGCCGCCGAGACGCGCCTTCACCATCGGCCCGGCCCTGGCCATGTCGAGGGTGGCGGCGTGCTGCGCCCGCAGCGCCGCCATCACCTTGCCCATGTCCCGGACGGACGCCGCGCCCGTCTCGGCGATGGCGGCCTCGATCGCGGCGGCCATCGCCGCCTCGTCCATCTGCTGCGGCAGGAAGGACTCGATCAGGGCGATCTCCGCCTCCTCCTTCGCCGCCAGGTCCTCGCGCCCGCCCTGGCGGTAGAGCGCGACGGACTCGGCGCGGGACTTCGCCATGCCGCGGAGCAGGGCGATGATGCCGGCATCGTCGAGCGGCGGCCCCGGCCGCGCGGCGATGTCGGCCTCCTTGAGCTTCGCCTGGATCATGCGCAGCGTGGAGACGCGGGGGGCATCGCCCGCGCGCATGGCGGCCTTGAGTTCTTCGGTGAAGCGGTCGCGCAGGGACATGGCGGGGAACCTCGGTCTGTTCGGCGCCATATAGCAGGGCGCGGCGCGCGGGAGAAAATTTCCCACCCGAGGGATTCCGCTTGCGGTGGGAAAACGCTTCCCGGCATAAGGCCCCCATGCGCAGCGTGGAAGACATCATCGCCCTGCTCGGCGGCCCCGAGGCGGCGGCGCGCCGATGCGGCGTCGGCACGGAGGCCCTCCGCAAATGGCGCCAGGCCCGCGCCATCCCGGCGCGGCACTGGCCCGCCATCCTCGCCGCCACCGGCCTGGCGCTGGCCGACATGCCCGGCGCATCCTCGGACACCCTGACCTCGGAGCCCCCCATGGCCGCCTCTGCCGAGACCCCGCCCGAAGGCGCCACCGGCTGCCTCGTCCTCGCCGACGGGACGATCCTCTGGGGCCGCGGCTTCGGCGCCGAAACCGCCCAGGTCGGCGAGATCTGCTTCAACACCGGCATGACCGGCTACCAGGAGACGCTGACCGACCCCTCCTATGCCGGGCAGGTCATCACCTTCACCTTCCCCCATATCGGCAATGTCGGCACCAACCCCGAGGACATCGAGAGCCTGACGCCGGCCGCGCGCGGCCTGATCGTGAAGCAGGGCGTGACCGAGCCCGCCAACTGGCGCGCCACGCGCCACCTCGACGCCTGGCTCGCGAGCCACGGCATCCCGGGCTTGGCGGGGGTGGACACCCGGGCGCTGACCGCGCGCATCCGCGACGGCGGGCCGCCGAACGGCGTCATCTGCCACCGCGCCGATGGCCGCTTCGACATCCCCGCGCTCAAGGCCCAGGCCGCCGCCTGGCCGGGGCTCGAGGGCATGGACCTCGCCAAGGAGGTCACCTGCCGCCAGTCCTTCACCTGGGACGAGACGGAATGGGCCTGGCCCACGGGTTTCGGCCGGCAGACCGCGCCGCGCTTCAAGGTCGTCGCCGTCGACTACGGCGCCAAGCGCAACATCCTGCGCTGCCTCGCCTCGGCCGGCTGCGCGGTGGTGGTGGTGCCGGCGACCGCGACCGCCGAGGAGATCCTCGCCCACGAACCGGACGGGGTGTTCCTCTCGAACGGGCCGGGCGACCCGGCGGCGACCGGCGCCTACGCCATCCCGGCCATCCGCGGCGTGCTCGAGGCGCGGCTGCCGCTCTTCGGCATCTGTCTCGGCCACCAGCTCCTCGCGCTCGCCCTCGGGGCCAAGACCTACAAGCTCGCGCGCGGGCACCGCGGGGCCAACCAGCCGGTCAAGGACCTCGCGACCGGCAGGGTCGAGATCACGAGCCAGAACCACGGCTTCGCCGTGGACCCGAAGACGCTGCCGGCGAATGCCAAGGTCACGCATGTCTCGCTCTTCGACGGCACGAATGAGGGCATCGCGGCGACCGACCGCCCGGCCTTCTCGGTCCAGTACCACCCGGAGGCGAGCCCGGGGCCGACCGACAGCCACCACCTGTTCCGCCGCTTCGTCGCGATGATCGAGGCGGACAAGGCCGGCCGCAGCTGAGCGGCCGATGGCGAGGGGAGAGGGCATGTTCGATCTTTCGGGGCGCGTCGCGCTGGTGACCGGCGGCAATGGCGGCATCGGCCTCGGCTTCGCGCGCGGGCTGGCCAAGGCCGGCGCGGCGGTGATGGTGGCCGGGCGCAATGCGGCGAAGAACGCGGCCGCCGTGGCGGAACTGGCTTCCCTCGGCGCGCGCGCCGAGTGCGTGACGGTGGACGTGACGGACGAGGCCTCGATCCGCGCCATGGTCGCCGCCACCGCCGAGCGCATGGGCCGGCTCGACATCCTGGTCAACAACGCCGGCACCAACATCCGCAACCGCCCCGAATCCTACCGGATGGAGGACTGGCACAAGGTCATCGCGACCAACCTCACCTCCGGCATGATCGCCGCGCAGGCGGCCTACCCTTGGCTGAAGCGGGGCGGCGTCGGGCGCGTCATCAACAACGGCTCGATGCTGTCCATCTTCGGCCTGCCCTTCCACGCGGCCTACGGCGCCTCCAAGGGCGGGGTGGTGCAGATGACGAAGAGCCTCGCCGTCGCCTGGGCGGGGGACGGCATCACGGTGAACGTCGTGCTGCCCGGCTGGATCGACACCGAGCTGACGCGCAAGGCGCGGGCGGACATGCCGAGCCTGCATGACGACGTGCTGCGCCGCACCCCCGTCAAGCGCTGGGGGGACCCGCGCGACTTCGAGGGCATCGCGGCCTTCCTCGCCTCCGACGCCGCGGCCTTCATCACCGGCGTGGCGATCCCGGTGGATGGCGGGTTCTCGGTCCAGGGGTGAACTATATGAGAGGGCCCTCCGTAAACAGAGCAATAAAATGCCGTCGCCGATAGGCTTTCAAGCGTGGCGAGACCGGCTCTTGCTCGCCCTTGCGAAAGCAGATGGTGACGCGGGCGGAGGGCTAGTCGATCTTGGTCATCTCGCTTCGAACCGGGTGCCGGGATTCATGCCCGGATGGGTTCGGAAGGCTGCTGATGTCTTCGAGAGACGTGGTTGGATAGAACTATCGCGGACCATTGAAGGCGGCGTGGACGCTGGATTACATGCGGCGCTGACGGGGGAGGGTCTGGAAGCAGCGGAAAAGCTTCTCAGTCAGTTGACCGAGCCCGTAGCGATCACGGACAGAGTTGAAGGCACCGATACAGTTGAGGCGGAAGTCATCCCCGCAGCCGACCGCTTCGTCCAACTCGATCACAACTCGGCCGAATACAAGCATGCCGTAGAGAGTATGGAGCAGCTGACCGAGGCCATCCGGATAACGAACATCCCGCTATTTGCAGATGAATCACAGCGTCTTGCAGTCATCCGTGAGGTTAAAGGCATCAAGGA
>Ga0272446_1005395_pt1 | contig 14165 bp, 15 predicted proteins | sample YNPCB0061_FD_194587 | JGI IMG/M metagenome (GOLD analysis project Ga0272446, IMG submission 194587) | Hot spring microbial mat communities from Yellowstone National Park, WY, United States - YNP-CB-006-1 | ecosystem: Environmental > Aquatic > Thermal springs > Hot (42-90C) > Sediment | place...
ACTTAAAGATCGATCCAACTAACTATCGTTGATCAAGTCTATTCAACCGATTATCTTGATTTTGGGGCAAAGTAATTTGATTACCATCAATCACCTGCTGGGGCTGGGGACTGGGCTGATAAGTGTAACCCCAGTTGGCATTCTGGCTATCATCAATAATCCGAGGAGTGACTAGAATAACAACTTCACTACGGCGAGTGTCATTGCTCTCGAACCTGAACAAAGCACCGAGAATAGGAATGTCACCAAGAATTGGCACCTTAGTTACACTATTTCTCTCGTTATCTCGGATTACCCCAGCCAACACCAAGGTTTGGTTATCTCTAATTCTAATTTGTCCAGAAGTCAAAGCTCTTGTAGAGATAGAAAGTTCAAATGCTCCTCCCGATAGACCAGGTAAAGAGAGTCCAGGCGCTATAACTGTTGGGGCAACTGAAAGGTTAATGAATCCATTGTCATCAATTTTGGCAATGTTTATATTTAGCCTAAGTCCAACATCGGCAGTAGTAATTTGAGCAGGAGTGCTACCTTGCTCTCCCGCCCCTGCTACTGCAGGAATAAATCTCTGAACTACGGTTTCTACGAGACTGATAAGTGCAGACTCACCCTCTTGAATAATCAAAGTAGGATCAGTTAGAGTTTTTACATTAGCCGCGTTCTGAAGAGCTGTAATATTAATGAACGGGGTTGCAACTGGGTTGTTGGTTCCTATACGAATTCCTTCAGGACTAGGACCAGTTAAAGAAGTTAACCCACCTGTACTACCCAAAATTCCAAATGCAAAATTAGTGCTAAAAGTTTGTCCCCTGTCTAATTGGACTTCCAGAACTCTCACATTGACAGCAACTTGCCGTTTGCGAATATCCAATCTGGCTAGCTGTGCTTCGGCAAAGGCAACTAGATTTTTGGGACCAATGAGCGTTATAGTATTACCCCTTTCTTCCCCAATTACTTGTAGTCCTTGCAGAATCGGCTTAGAAAATTGACTAGCACCTGTAAGCCTTTCTAAAGTGGGTACGCTTTCTAATTGCACTGGAGGGACAACAGCTGTACCACCAGGTCCGATCGCTGTAGCGGCTTGCACACCAGGAATAGGTCTTTGACGATTTACGACCCGCTCTGCCCCAAGGCTGATCAGATAGGCGCTGGCATCACCGACACTGATTTGATTTAGTCTGAGACTACGGGTAGTGAGATTTTGGAGATTGATGGGAAGCCTTGCCCCGACAAAGATACGATCGCCAATGCGGCTAGCTTGTAGTCCGGAAATACGCAAAATATCATTAAAGGCATTCTGTACCGTTTGGTTTTCGATATCTAGGGTAATGGGTAGATTGATACCCTGATCTGCAGGGGGAGCCTCACCCCCTACACCAATACTATTAGGCACAGGATAGACACTCAAGCCAGCGGCACGGGCAAGGCTACTAAGTACTACAAAAGCTGGGGTGGCTTGCAGGTTGAGGCGAGTAATTCTTTCATTACTGCCTAAGTCCACTTGATCGGGCTGATAGGGGAAAGTGCTAACCGCTATGTCCCCTACTGGAGGAGTAATCAACCGACGGAAGGGAGGTACAACCCCCGGTACTCTGCCAGGCATTTGCGGTTGTACAGGAGTATTGATGGGCGGGATCGATCGCGGGTCTTGGGGTACGGGGGGGACTACTCTCCTGTCTTCAGAAGCGGGGGGGGGAGAGGTCTGGGGGGTAAATTGGGTCTGCTGTGCCACTGTGGGGCTGGCAGGGGTGATGGTCACTTTCGGCTGAAATAGGGCATTGGGGTTGTTGACTACCCGTGGATTGCCCTGAGAATTATTAGCTGGTTTACCTGTCGTGGCGGGGGTATTTTTTAATTTGTGATTCAGTCCATTGGCAGATGCAAATTGGGGAACGATCATCGCCGTAGTCATTAAGCACGCTAACAGGGACTGCCCCAACAAACGGATACGGAAATTAGTCGTTAATTTAGTGGTGGTACGCATAAACACTCCTCTTGACCTCACGGATTTTATAGTAACACTTGAATTGGTTGGCGTATAGTCTTAGCGGTAAATTACTGGTATTTTCTTGATGGTTGGGGCTATTGCCTGACATTATTGGGGTGGTGGGGTAGGCGATGCGTCAGAGGGGGCTTTAGGGACATACGCCTCCAAGGTAAAACTAACTGACACGATCGGGGGCAAGTTTTTGACGATTTTATCTAGGTCTTCAGGACTTACCTGCACTCCTTCTTGAAACTTGAGCAAAGTGGTAGGCACAGGTTTTTGCGTCAATTTGATATTCTTAACCGCCATAAAAGTCCGTAATTTCTCCAGATTCTGGATGGTGTTAATTACCGCTGGGAAAGTTGCATCAAAGTTGATGTCAAAACTATAGACTGTATGTAGTGCACCAGCTACGGTGGATACTTTGGGGGTAAAGGACTGGAGACGACTGTCAATCTCAAAAGAAACTGTACTCAAACCACTACCAATGGTCACTTGGGTAGTCTTGGGAATTTGCCGATCGATATCTATCATCAGGGTATCCAAACTATCTTGGCTGGGTAAGAGCTTGAGCACAAAGTTATACTTGGCTTTTTCTCTATCTAACTCCGCTTTTGTTGCTTCCAGTTTGTTACCGTTGATAGATGCTTGCTCAATTTCACCTTGTAGAGTAGTAATCTGTGTTTTTAGGTTGTCAATCTGTTGTTGGGCAGGTTGAGTAAAGTTGAGGGTGCCGTACCCCGCCAACCCAATGCCACCCACGCCCAAAAGAATGCCAAGGATTTTGCCTGTGAGGGTGATGCCAAAAAGCTCTATTCCTCCCCCCGCATCCTGTGTCGTACCCAAATTTGCCGCTGTCATTGTTTTACTCCTGTCAATTTGTAAATTTTATGGATCAATCAACACTACGTACGGGGCTTATCAATTACCCCAGCCCTTTGTAAATCCCGCAGACGAATCAGTAATCCCTCAGCGCCCGTTTCTTCTAGCACCTGTTGAATTTCATCTGCCCGCTTGGAAGTCAAAGCGGTGCGAATGCTAAAGGATACGACGGGTTGGTCTGCACTGCCCAGCCTAGCTGAGACTACTTCAGTCGCTTTTTCATCCAGAAGGGGAGAAACTTTTAGTAGTAGGAGGTAGTTGTTTAGAGATTCATAATCTTTGGCGGTACCCTCTATTGCGATGGCTTTTTCCGTCTGGGACAAGGAAGTAAGTTGCACTGTGTCCTTGGTGCGTCTCCGCAAGTCACTCAAGAGGGCATAGGTGGGAATCTGTCCGACAAACAAGGTGGCAAGGCTAGCAGTTTGGGTCTTGATGTTAGTAATTTTGCCTTGTATTTCTTCCGTTTCCTTCGCTCGCCCAGAAATCCTGTCTCTTTCAGCCGTTTTGGCGGCTACTTCAGCTTCTAAGGGCGGAATTTCCGAAGATACAAACAGGTAGTAACCACCTGCAATCAAGAGGGCTACCCCTGCTACGATGCCTCCGTAGACAATGAACTGGGAGTCAGCCATTTCCATCCCTTGGGAACTACTGGCTAATTCAGTGGGTTCACGATCCTTGAGAAAGTTAATGTCAATAGAATACATGGTTAAACCTCCCTGATTCCTAGTCCTAGTGCTACAGTCATACCCACCCGATCGAGAAAGGGAATTTCTTTGTCAGTGGTGATGTCCATGGTCTGCATGGGATCAATCACCCTAGTTTCCACCCCCAGCCTCTGCCGTAAAAATTCATCCAGTTGTCCTATACAAGAACCAGGTCCTGCTAAAAGGACTTGAGCGATTTCTGAACCACTGGTTTGACTAATAAAGTAGTCGATCGATCGCCGCAGTTCATCGGACAGGTCACTGAGTACCCTAGAAATGGCGGCATCCCCTGCACTACCTATAGCGCCTCCCACAAAACCAGCGGTATCCATAGTCTGCATGGGCACAGCCATAGCACCCAACATTTCCGTATCGGTACTACGGCGGGGCGGCATATTCATGGCACGGAGTTGGGCGTTCTGAATCTGCAAAGTGCCAATGGGGAAGGTGCGGGAAAACTGGGGCACACCATCTGATGTCACCGTAATTTCGGTAAATTCGTACTCAATGTCCACGATCGCCACCGACTCGGCTAGGGAACTATACCCTTTGAGTAGGGGATTGAGGGCACGAATTAAGGCAAAAGTTGATACCTCTAGGACATCTAGTTTGAGGTTGGCAACTTCTAGGGTTTGTATGTACACATCGGTAATTTCTCTGGGGGTCGCCACCATCAACACTTCTTGGCGCTCAATGCCATCATCGTCAAGGCTTGTGCCTAGTTTAGTGTAATCCACATCCGCATCTTCCCGTGGAAAGGGCAGGTATAAACTGGCTTCTTGATTTAGTACCATTTCCCGCATCTCATCGTCACTTAGTTCAGCGGGTAACTTAATCAAACGGCTCACAGTCTCTTTGCCTGGGACAGCAGATGCCGCCTGTTGGACTTTAATTTTTTTTTCGCTGAGTAGCCCCGCTATCACTTGCCCCAAGGCAACAGGGTCGTTAATCCGACCATCTTCCACCACCCCTTCGGGAATCTCGGCGTTACCATAGGCAACTAATTTGTAACCACTTTTACCTTTGCGGCGCAGTTGCACCACATTCACTCGCTCAGATGTAATTTCTACACCTATTCCATTTTTGGAACCACCACCAAATAAGCCAAACATATTGTTCTGCCTGCGTTAGTCATAGGGATTATAGTATTTATATCGTTAAAGTCAAGCCCGATGGACTACATTACTGACACAAAATTGTCTATTCTGCTTTGTTGGGGTTACTGGGGAGGACTGCTTGTAGAATTTGTCCCGCTTGATGGACGGTAGCTCTGGCAAATTTTTGTTTGGTTGGCATAATCACTAGGTTGGGTGCTTGCTTACACTGTTTTTGACAACCAGTTTTTTGTAGTCGCACCTGATCGCTCCAGCCCCGATCGATTATTGCTTGTTCTAGGCATTGGTAAAGTTCCCGACCGCCCTTTTGCCAGCAGTCAGTTTTGCCACAGATTAAAATTTGCCCTGGTTTGGGTTGGGACGGGGGTGCTTCTACCTTTTGCCAAGTTGTAGCTTCTAATTCCAGTCTGCCTTTTTGCCGATCGATACTCTGAAGCCCAGAAATTTGCAGGAGTGTGCCTATTTGCCATTGGTGGGGGTCGTAGATGGGGCGCAGGGATTTGGGAATTTTAATCCAGTACTCCCGCTCATCTATGGCTACCCGCATAAACTTGACTCGATCGCCGTCCTTGAGAATTACCCCCAGCAGGGGCACGGTGCAGTCAAATTCTTGTACTAAGGTACGGGGGGTGGTGCGGGACATACTGTTAGATGCCAAAATAAATGTACTTAATTATCTAGGTTGTGCTCCCGATAGGGGGATAATTGCCAACAAGACTCAATATATTTTAATAATTCTGACCGTGAGGAGGACAGGCGACGCACGATCGACCAATACTGTAACCCTTGATAAGCATTGCTTACATAGACGGTTAATGGTCTGTGGGCATCACACTGGCAAGGGATTTCTAACATTTGCAGACGCTCGTAGATTTCCCACTTGTGCACGGTTGCAGTGGTGCATTCTGTAATTCCATCGGGCTGGACAGGATGGTCAGAAAAGTTCATCATTTGGGCTAGAAATTGTAGGGGAGTTACTGCAAATTATTTGCATTAGTTACTGATAAAATATAGCATATCCTAGTGCTAAATGCCAGAAAAACTCAATTAACTTAAAATTTAGATCATTATTTATGTCAGTCCCAGATCGATCGGGGTGTGGCTGACCGTTAGTTAAATTTCCCGGTGATCCTGAGTGGATCAACATTTCTCGGATCAGCGTTTCCGCCTCTAAGGCTTTTACCTTGCTAAATAGTTACATCAATATCGATCGGCAAGCCCTAGTTATTGCCACATCCTTGTCATAGGCAGTTGCAGGGGGCTTGTGCCAGCCTTGATCTGTGTCATACTTGTCCTAGTACTTAATGCAAATGCAATTGCAATTTCAATAAACCCACCCCTATGGGGATGTTTAGTTAATTTCTATTACTTTGTCTCACAATTTCAAGGAGGATCAGGTTATGGCTACGGTAGAAGGATTGGTGCGGGCATTTGGTGAAGTGGGGACTAACCCAGTTCTCTTGGATCAAAGTGTCACGGTGCCTGTATGTGAAGGGTTGAATGTATTATTAGCCAGTTTGCAGGCTCTTTATCTGCAATATCAAAAGCACCATTTTGTGGTGGATGGGGCAGAGTTTTACTCCCTGCATCAATTTTTTAATGACAGTCTGAAGGCTGTGCAGGAGCATGTGCACGATGTGGGGGAAAGGCTGAATGGGCTGGGGGGCATCCCCACTGCCAGTTTTGCCAAATTGGCTGAGCTGTGTTGTTTTAGCCCTGAGCCAGACGGTATGTACGACTGTCGCAAGATGGTAGAGCATGATCTACAGGCAGAGCAGGCGGTGATCCAACTGTTGCGCCGATTGGCATCCCAAGCGGAAAGTCTTGGCGATCGAGGCACCCGCTATCTATACGAAACAATTTTGTTGAAGACGGAGGAGCGGGCTTATCACCTAGACCATTTCCTCGCCCATGATAGTTTGACGATCGCTTTTGTGGGTAAGTAGGGCAAATTGCCATATTTCCCAGTGTGAAAATTTGGGGTGGAAATCCTGTTTCTGCCCCTTTATTTTGGTTAAGGATTTACTCCTTTCTTACTCGCAAATTGGCAGTTTTCCCTCACCCCCAGCCCCTCTCCCAGAGGGCGAGGGGAGTCAATCCAGTTTCACCCTAACAGGGGAGTAAACCGAGTGGGGTATTATGGGTAGTGCTGAATCAGGGAATCGATCGATGGTAGTGGCGGCAATTCTAGCGGCGGGCAAAGGCACAAGAATGTATGCGGATATGCCCAAAGTGCTTTATCCCCTAGCGGGGAAATCCCTACTGGCTAGAGTGTTAGACACGGTGCAAAAGGCGGGAATCAACCGCAGTCTGGTAATAGTTGGTTATCGCGGTGAGGAAGTACGCCAAGCCTTTGCCACCTATCCTAATGTGGAATTTGTGGAACAGACTCCCCAACTGGGCACGGGGCACGCCATGCAACAATTGTTACCCGTTCTAGCGGACTACCAAGGGGATGTGGTGGTACTGGCGGGGGATGCGCCTCTCTTCACCCCTGATACCATTAACAATCTCATCCAAGTCCATCAAGAACGGCAAGTTTCTGCCACCATTCTGACGGCGTTGATGCCCGATCCCACTGGTTATGGCAGGGTATTTTGTACGCCAGATTTGCAAGTAGAAACAATTATTGAACATAAGGACTGCTCCCCCGCCCAGAAATTAAACAATCGGGTGAGTACGGGCGCTTACTGTTTCCGTTGGCCAGATTTAGCGCAGGTTTTACCCAAACTAGACAATCACAATGCTCAACAGGAATACTATTTGACCGCAGTCTTTGCCATGATGCACTCGGTGATTGCCCATGACCTAGTAGATTGGCGGGAAAGTATGGGCATAAACGACCGCTACCAGTTGTCCCAAGCCTATGAGTTTTTACAACAGCAAGTACGCTACCGTTGGATGAAGGCGGGGGTAACTATGGTTTTACCCGAAACCATCACGATCGAGGAGACTGTGCAGTTGATGCCAAATGTTACCATTGAACCCCATACCCATCTCAGGGGGCATACCACGATCGAGGCGGGCTGTGTAATTGGTCCTAACTCCCTAATTGAAAATAGTACCATCGGTCAGGATTGTGTGGTGCAGTATGCGGTAGTTCGAGATAGCACGATCGGGTCAGGGTGTCAGGTTGGTCCATTTACCCACATTCGCCAACAGACCATCATTGGCAATAATTGCCGTTTGGGTAATTTTGTGGAATTGAAAAAAACCAGTATGGGGAATTTCACCAATGCCGCCCATTTGAGTTATTTGGGCGACAGCACCATCGGCACTAAGGTAAATATCGGCGCAGGCACAATCACTGCTAATTTTGACGGCTTTAATAAGTATCCAACCATTATCGGCGATCGATCTAAAACTGGTGCTAATTCGGTACTGTGCGCCCCCGTCACCATAGGCATAAACTGTAATATCGCCGCTGGCTCTGTGATTACAGAAAATGTGCCAGACCACACCTTGGCGATCGCCCGTTCCCGTCAAGTCAATAAAGAAAATTATTACGATGAAAATGGACGGAAAAGAACGGCGGGAGATTCAGCCAAACTTCCATAAATTCCCCGATATTTCCACTAGACTTATATTATGGGTGCAATAGTAGGACTAAGGTTATGGCAACAGAGACGGAAAACCAAATTTTGCAAATTGTAACGGCGATCGCTGAACAGCTTACGATCGTGCAAACGCGTCTGACTAATGTGGCAGATCGTTTAACTCATGTGGAAAATCGCCTAACCCATGTGGAAGATCGTTTAACTCATGTGGAAAATCGCCTAACTCATGTGGAGGATCGCCTAACCCATGTGGAAAGTGAAGTCAATGAACTAAAAATTCAAGTAGATCGGACTAACAGCAAACTAGAACTATACAACGATCGATTGGAGGCGTATCAAAAGGGATCGGATAAGTTGGTGAATCTCGCCAGTAGTTTAATCGCTGGTGCCTGTGTTGCCATCATTGCAGGGGTGGTTTTAGCGATCGTCAAAGGCTGAACCGCAAACAAAAACCACCTAAACCTTTACATTCTGTAATAGAGGTATTACTATAAGGTGGGACTTACTACTGTCATCAAAGAAAACCTAATAAATATAGGTAATCCCAGCGCATTTAAACCTATTTGCGCCACCTGTCCAAATTTTTCGTGCACCCACGCGATGTTTGGGTACAGTGTTTTCCACCAAAGTCTGCGTAAGTCTGCCACCAAGCTAAGACAACATATTCACAGCGGAGCATCATGCCCTCAACTTTTCTTTCTCTCGGTATTTCTGCCCCTAGGGTTGCCCTACTGGAACAACTCGGCTTTACTGAACCCACAGCCATTCAAGCCCAAGCCATTCCCCATCTGTTGGCGGGGGCGGATGTATTAGGTCAAGCCCAAACTGGGACAGGTAAAACTGCCGCCTTTTCTTTGCCCATTCTGGAAAAAATTGACCTGACCCAAAATCATCTGCAAGCCCTGATTCTTGCCCCTACCCGTGAACTGGCACTGCAAGTGGGACAGGCAATGCGGGACTTTAACTTGCGCCCGGGCGCAAAAATTGCCACTGTCTATGGTGGGGCATCGATCGAGCGCCAAATTGCCAGCCTGCACAGGGGCGTACATATTATTGTGGGTACACCAGGGCGGGTGATTGATTTGATGGAAAGGGGCGTGCTAGTCCTAGACCAACTGAACTTTTTTGTCCTTGATGAAGCGGACGAAATGCTGAATATGGGCTTTATTCAGGATGTGGAACGGATTTTGGCAAGTACCCCTGCCGATCGGCAAAGTGCCTTCTTTTCCGCAACCATGCCCCCTGCCATTCGGCGTTTGGTGAAAAACTATCTCCGATCGCCAGTGACGGTCAAGGTGGAGACCGCCGTCTCGACCCCCACCCGCATTGACCAACAGGTGTATATGGTGCCTAGTCATCTGACCAAGGAGGAGGCACTACTGCCGATTTTAGAATTAGAGTCGCCCCAGTCAGCCATTATTTTTGTACGCACCAAGGACACTGCCGCTAACCTGACCGAATTGTTACAAAAGGCGGGTTACAGTGCCGATGAATATCACGGCAATCTTTCCCAAGCCCAGCGGGAATCGCTCCTGCGCCGTTTCCGTAATCAACAGGTGAAGTGGGTAATTGCCACAGACATTGCCGCGCGGGGGCTGGACATTGATGGGTTGACCCATGTATTTAACTTGGATTTGCCTGATGATTTAGAAAGGTATGTGCACCGCATCGGACGCACGGGCAGGGCGGGCAAAACTGGGGTTGCCATCAGTTTGATCACCCACAAGGAACGCTACAAAATCAAGCAGTTGGAGCGCCACATTGGTCAGGGGTTGGAAATTTTAGCAATGCCCACGATCGCCCAGATTCAAGCGCAACGGATCATGCGGTTTACTAGCAAGATGCGGGAATCCTTGACTGGGGAAAGGTTAGCCTCATTTTTGCCTTTAGTGTCCCAGTTGTCGGAAGAATACGATCCCCAAGCGATCGCCGCCGCCGCTCTGCAACTTGCCTACAGTTCCATGTTATCTGAGGAATCAGAGCAGACCATCATGGCGATTTTGAGTAAGCAAGCCAAAATGGTGGAGAAGCCCAAGCCAGTTAAACATCATGGGCGCAAGGAACATCCAGCTATGCGGGATGGGAAACGGGACAGCAACTACGCCAGTCCGTTCCGTTATTAGCCCTACAGCCCCTCCCCCTTGGCAAGAAACCTAGGGAGGGGGAGTGAATTAGCTCCTGTACATTTCAGCCCCAGCATAGACCGCTTGCGCTCCCAATTCCGCCTCGATGCGCAGGAGTCGGTTATATTTAGCGACCCGTTCACTGCGACAGAGGGAACCAGTTTTGATCTGCCCTACACAGGTGGCTACTGCCAAATCAGCGATCGTGGTATCTTCCGTTTCGCCCGATCGATGGCTGATCACACTGCGATAACCCGCTTTTTTTGCCATGTCAATAGTTTGGAGAGTTTCACTGACAGTGCCGATTTGATTTAATTTGATCAGGATAGCATTGGCGCATTTTTCCTTGATGCCCCTCTGCAAGCGGGTGGGATTGGTAACAAATAGGTCATCCCCCACCAGTTGAATTTGCGCCAAACTTTGGGTCAATACCTGCCAATTTGCCCAGTCCTCCTCCTGCAAGCCATCCTCTAAGGACACGATCGGGTATTCTTGCACCAATTTTTGATAGTAGGCAATAGTTTGCGCAGGGCTGTGGGTTTGTCCATCAAAATAGTAATTCCCATCCTTAAACATTTCGTTGGATGCCACATCGAGGGCAAGCGCCACCTCTTGACCTGGTTTATAGCCCGCTTTCTCGATCGCCTGCACCAACAATTCCAGTGCCGCCCGATTGTCTGCCAAATTGGGGGCAAAGCCGCCCTCATCCCCCACCGCCGTAGCCAATCCCCGATCGTGGAGCAAATTTTTCAGACAGGCAAATACCTCTGCACCCCACCGCAGGGCTTCCCGAAAAGTAGGGGCACCCAAAGGCACGATCATAAATTCTTGAATGTCGATGTTATTGTCCGCATGGGCACCGCCATTTACCACATTCATCATGGGCACGGGCAAAACGCGGGAGAGGGGACTGCCCAAATAGCGATAGAGGGGCAGTTTGAGATATAAAGCCGCCGCCTTGGCTGTTGCCATAGATACCCCCAAAATGGCATTGGCTCCCAGTTCTGATTTGTTGGCTGTACCATCTCGATCGAGCATCAACTGGTCGACTAATACTTGGTCGAGGGCAGATACCCCTTTGAGGACGGGGAGAATTTTTTCATGGATATTGCGAACCGCCTTGAGCACCCCCTTGCCCCCATAGCGACTTTTGTCCCCATCCCGCAATTCATGGGCTTCGAAACTACCAGTAGATGCGCCGCTGGGTACTTGGGTAATTCCCACCACACCGCTGGTCAAATGCACTTCTGCTTCTAGGGTGGGGCGACCGCGAGAGTCAAGGATTTCACGGGCGACAATATCAAAAATAGCGGTGGTCATAGGTTTTGCCTCTAGGATGTTTTATGCTAATTTTCAGGATAGGCAGGGAGGAACAGAGATCGTCTTATTCTCAGAAATTTTTAACTTTTCTCGGACTTGAACAATCGCGCAGATACAGCCGTTTCCTCGAAAACTTACTCCCTTCCCAGTGTGGGAATAGACAAAATGGTTACACGGGATTAACTGCCCTCGCAGGGGCTGGGGGTGAGGGAAAAACTACCAATTTGAGAGTGGGAAAGGAGTAGTACGAACTATTGATGGTTCGTATGGTCATCAGCCAAGTAGCTACTTTTCACTAATCTTCCCAAGAAAAAATTTAAGGGATGAGGTTGTAATCAGTGATTTAGGAATAAGCTGTATCTTTTTACGGAAATCAAGTGAATAGTATGTCATGGCTTAGTTTTGCAAAGCTTACTAACTGTAGTATATTGTACTTCTTATTCTGGGAAAAGGCTGTATAAGCTATAGAAAAGACAGGAGCAAGAGGCATTCTCCTGACTTCAATCCAATAAAAATGCTGTGGTCAATGCTAAAAAGTTTTCTGCGACCACTCAAAAACCAAACTGTAATAGCCATAGAAAAAGTAGTCAATATATTTTTTCTTTTAGTAGGGAGAGAATGTTTTAGAAATTTCTTTGCTAAGTATTGTATTTGTTCATAACCAGTACCACCTGATTCAGGAAAAGGCTGTAACTTCTCAGCCAAACTCCTGTTCAATAATCCGCCAACGGATGGCAATGACTCCTGGCTCCAAACTCAGACGGCTAACAATTTGTTCTAAAAAAGCATCATTGCGTTCTTGAGTCACCAGTTCGGCTTCTACGCTGACTTGATCGGGCTTCTCTTCCAAGTCTTCGCTGTAGAGCGATCGCAACTGTAGTTTTTCACCAGACACCGCTTGCAGGAGCAATGCCCGAACATGGGCTTCATCCTAGGTGCGACAAATCACATCACAGCGATAACACAGTTCCAATTCCGTCCCTTTGAGAGGCTGTTGATTGATGCGGTATCCCAAGGGACGCAGGATTAGGTTGGCAACCAGAACCGCCACCGTACCAATCCCAGCATGAAGCAGTAGCCCCGCGCCAGATAATGACCAAATTGCAACGGCACACCACAGAGTAGCCGCCGTGTTTAACCCGCGCACTGTCAGCCCTTCGCGCAAAATCACGCCGCCAGCTAAGAAGCCAATGCCAGACACCACCTGTGTAGCAATGTCGAAGGGAATTTCATCCACCTTGGCGTAGTTTTCGGCGGGTTTGAGTTCCGTATTTAATTCCACATGTTCCAGCACTGCCGCATCCAGCAAGTTTTTCAAGCCAGTTTGGTAGTAGCTGTTCAGGTAGGCATATTCGCGGTTACGATCATGGGTAGCATTTCTGGCGTTAGTCCCACAGCGATAGATAAAGAAAATAGCAGGGCATCAAGAAAACTGCCTTTAGTGAACCATTGGATGAGGAACACAATCGGCACCATGACCGCCATAAAGATAATCAGCAGGTAGCTAACCCAGTTCACGCCTTTTTCAAAACTGGTGAGAACCCGCTTGCCCACAATGTTCTTTGCCAAGGAGCCAAAATAGGTGCGATCGCCTGTGGAAACTACCACTGCCATCCCTGTGCCACTGACCACATTAGTACCCATAAAGCAGACAGTGGGAATATCTAGGGCATTCACCTGATCGGATTCCATCTGAACATCAGCCCGCTTTTCCACCACACTGCCAAGGGTGTCATACTTTTCCACAGGTAGGGATTCTCCTGTCAGTACCGCTTGGCTCACAAATAGGTCTTTAGAGGACAACAGCCGCACATCCGCTGGAATCATATCCCCCGCCGACAACGCTACAATATCGCCAGGCACTAACTCACTGATGGGCACTTCGCGCCGCTGTCCTTCAGTCCCTTGGCGACTGCGGCGAATCACGGTGGCAGTGGTACTCACCAAGGCTTTCAGTTCTAGGCGAACAACCTAGCTCTATCGACGAGAGCTTGGGAAATCTTCTTTGTCAACTATTTGATAAAGCAAATTGATCGCTACAGTAAAATCTTGGCATGACTCTCAAGACTTGATGAGCAGTCATGGATAGAGAGCTTGTATGCCTAACGGTGAAGCTCAAAGGCGGCAAATTACCCTTGGGACTCAACCGGGATCTCTGTTCCGTTACTTGCGACTTTTCCAGTACCCAGGCTCACGGCTGCAATGCATGATCGCCAGAATCAGAATGTAATCTTGCTCAATTGTTTAGAGAACACCATAAGGAAACTTGCGCGCCATGCACCGTCGAACATCTTCATCAATTGCAGCATAATGGGTTGGAGACTCCCTGATCCGATAAACTGCATTCTCGATCGCGTTTATGAACGCTTGAGCAACCTCAACTCTCTGCTCTGTGTAGTACTGAACTGCTTCGGCATATTCATTCAACGCTTCAGGATGAAATACATACCTCATGGCTCAATCAGCCGTCTGACTTGCGC
>Ga0272446_1005396_pt1 | contig 14165 bp, 11 predicted proteins | sample YNPCB0061_FD_194587 | JGI IMG/M metagenome (GOLD analysis project Ga0272446, IMG submission 194587) | Hot spring microbial mat communities from Yellowstone National Park, WY, United States - YNP-CB-006-1 | ecosystem: Environmental > Aquatic > Thermal springs > Hot (42-90C) > Sediment | place...
AACATTGACCAAGCCTTCGCCGCCTGGGAACAAGCTTTGGGCAAGGATCTCCATCCCCGCCACTATAGTCTCGATGACCCCCTGCCTTGGGATCCCATCGACAGCGGCTTAGATAAAGCCTGGCTGAAAAAAGATTATCTCAAGGCATTACAGACCACCACCGTCCCCGATTGCTCCTTTAGCCATTGCTCCGGGTGTGGTGTGTGTGGGCCCGACCTTGGTCACAACGTGATTGTCCCGCCGCCCCCCCTTCCCCCCCCCCCGCCCAAAGCCCTAACCCCTGGCAGCCAGCAAAGCTTCCGCCTCACCTACAGCATCCAGGGGGATATGCGCTGGATTGGACATTTGCATCTCCTCAAACTGTGGGAGCGGGCCTGTCGGCGTGCTGGGTTACCTCTGGTTTACACCGAGCGATTTCATCCCACCCCCAAAGTAATTGCCGCCCTGCCTCTGCCCGTGGGATACACCAGCCAAGGGGAACTCCTCGATCTCCAGTTCTGGAGCCGAGACCTCACCCCAGAGCAGGTGCAACAAGCCTTGCAAGCCCAACTCCCCCCAGGGATCCAGATTCGCCACGTTGACCAAGGATGGGGCAAAACAGCCGCCCAACAGGTTCGTTCCGCCGCCTATCATCTCTGGTTTGACCCTGATCCCCGCCCTTGGCTCGAACCCCTGTGGCAGCAAGAAACCCTCCTGGTCACCAAAACCAGCAAAAAGGGATCCCGGCAAACCTGTGATCTTCGCCCTTGGCTGGAAGAACTTCACTACGACGAGGATCTCAAAGCAGTTCGCTTCACTGGGCGTTGCCAACCCACCGCCAGCTTTTCCCCGGCTCATCTGACAGAATGCCTGCAAAACCTCGCCGGGATCGGGATCACCCTGCGGCGTGGGGAAAGAATCGCTTTGATCCTAGAATCAAGGTAACGTTACTGATACAGCCGTGCCCAACCCAAAACCCCAGGATCCAAACCCCCAACGTCTGTTGCGAAAACTGCGTGGGGGATTCCTTCTCACCCTAGGCTATTTGCTCTCACCCTTGTCCTGGTGGAATGACCTGGTTTTCAATCTTCCCATTGCCCTGGTTTTTGGCTAGCTAATTAACGTGTTTGTGCCGGGCAGTCTCCTGTGGGGCACCATCGCCGGTTACTGGCTCTCCAATGTGGTGGGGATGGTGATGATGCAGTTTGGCGCCCTGGATATGCTCAACCAACCCCGGCAAACCCGCCGGGATCTCCTCCTTAGGGGGATCAACCCTCTACACCTTGGTGATGGCTGGACTTGTTTATGGGCATATTCTGGAGATTCCCCCGTTTCTGCTGCCCCAGTCCTAGGGAGCTTAGTGGTGGGCAATCATGACGTGCTTGGTCACTAGATAGTCTCCTAAAGATTCCACGGACAGATCCTTGCCAAAGCCAGACTGCTTAAAGCCGCCGTGGGGAGCCTCAGAAGCCAAAGGCAGATGGTCATTCACCCAGACCGTACCAAACTCCAGTTGCCCAGCCAGACGCATGGCCCGTCCCACATCCCGCGTCCACAGGGAAGCCGCCAATCCATAGGAGACATCATTGGCCAGGTGAATCGCCTCCGCTTCATCCGTGAATTCACTGAGGGTCATCACCGGCCCAAAAACTTCCTGCTGCATGATTTCCCAGTCTTGGCCCACATCGGTGATCAGAGTGGGTTGGATGTAATAACCTGGCCCGTCGCAGGCTGCCCCACCCGTGACCAGGGTTGCCCCTTGGGCCTTGGCCCGTGTAATGAACCCCAACACCCGCTGTCGCTGGGCCTGCGAGATCAGCGGTCCCATTTCCGTGTCTGGTTGGAAGGGGGATCCCACTTTCACGTTTTGCAGGGCCACCGCCAGCCCTTCCCGCAACGCTGGCAACACACTGGTGTGGGCATAGAGACGCGTAGCAGCCGTACAGTCCTGCCCCGTATTCAGGGTAGCGGCAACTGTAGCCTTGGCAATCACCGTGTCGAGATCCGCATCCGGGAAAACCACCAAGGGAGCTTTCCCCCCCAATTCCAAGTGCACCCGCTTCAAGGTATCGGCAGCCGTGCGCATGATCTGTTTACCCGTGGCCGTCGATCCCGTCAGGCTGACCATCCGGATCCCTGGATGTTCCACGAGGGCTTGGCCGGTGCCATTGCCCCCGGTGATGATATTGACAACCCCTGGAGGGATCCCCGCTTCTGCGATCAACTCTGCCAGCATCAAGGTGGTGAGAGGGGTGGTGGGGGCAGGCTTGAGGACGACGGTACAGCCCGCTGCCAAGGCGGGGGCAATTTTCCACACCGCCATCATCAAGGGGTAATTCCAGGGGGTGATTTGTCCCACTACTCCTACTGGCTCCCGCCGCAGCAGGGAGGTAAAGCCACTGGCATAGTCCCCGGCGCGGAGGCCCTGGGTATCGCGGGCGGCAGCAGCAAAAAACCGCAGGTTATCAATGGCAAAGGGCAGATCCCCATTCAGACTCAAATATTCATAGGGCTTACCCGTATTTTCCGACTCCACCTTGGCCAGTTCTGCCTGCCGGCTCGCCATCAGATCCGCCAACTTCCACAGCGCCAAAGACCGGGTGGCTGGGGTTGTCTGGCGCCACCCCGGAAACGCTGCTTGGGCCGCTTGCACCGCCTGATCCACATCCTCAGCACTGGCATCGGTGACCTCAGCAATCACCTCTTCCGTGGCCGGGTTGATCACCTTGGTGACACTGCCCCCCCGGCTAAGCGTCCAGGTGTTGTTGATCCACAGCCGATGGGTCATAGGGATCCCCGAAAGACTTCCCTTTGACTGTAGCGCGTCCTGCCCTCTCTGGGGGGAGCCTGGGGATAGACTGGGCAGGGCTGGCAAAGGCAGAGGATGCAGAAAAGTTAGCAAGGAAATGGTGAGAGCAAAGCTGGATCCTGGTGGCGGGGGGTAAAACCTTGACCGCCGGGAATGCCCTGGTGGAAATGGACGGAATTTGGGGCAAAACCCTGTGGTTTTGGCGGCTCCTCAAACAATCACCCAAAATCACCCAGCATACTCCCCTAGGCTATCCGCATCTGTGTCAGGATAATGACAAAAATACCGATACATAAATGAAGCCGTTAGGGATCCCGGAGCCTCCTGCCCGCCTGTTGGTTGTGGATGACGAAACCAGCAGTCGTGAGTTTTTGCTGCACATGCTCCAAGAAAGTCACTACCGGGTGACCACAGCCTTCAACGGGCGAGCGGCTTGGGACTGGTTGACCCGCTGTGCCACCCATGAACTCCCGAATTTGATCCTCTGCGACTGGATTATGCCGGATTTATCGGGGATTGAGTTGTGCCGCCGCATCAAAGCCAATCCAGAGATGCAGCTATGTTACTTTATTTTGCTCACAGCCCGCAGTGATGTGGAAGACCGGGTGGTTGGGTTGGATGCTGGTGCAGACGACTTTATTACCAAACCCGTCGATCCGGACGAACTACTCGCCCGTGTCCGCGCCGGTCTGCGCCTCCACCACTTAACCCATGCCCTTGCCCAAGCCAACCGGCAACTGCAAGCCCGCAATGAACTCCTCGAATCCCTCTCCATGACCGATGCCCTCACAGGGGTCCTGAATCGGCGGGCCTTGGATCAGGGGCTACCGCAAATGTTGCAACAGGTCGGCCCCCGCTACAGTGAAGCTCGCTATCGCTACATGTGCCTGATGATGATAGATGTGGATTATTTCAAGAATGTCAATGACACCCATGGACACTACGTCGGGGATTGTGTTTTACAGGTGATTGCCCAACGCTTGCAGTCTCATTTACGTCCTGCCAGTCTGCTGTATCGCTATGGGGGGGAAGAGTTTGCTTGCATTACCCCAGGGATCTCCCCCAGCCGCTGTTATCGTTATGCCGATTCCCTCCGCGCTGTCATCCAAGACAATCCCATTGCCATCTCCCCCAAGAAGCAGATCCCAGTCACAGTCAGTATCGGCATTGGGGTCAGCAGTGACCGGAAGCGACTGGACGCGGATACCCTGATCAAAGCAGCCGATCAGGCCCTCTACCAAGCCAAAAATCTGGGACGCAACCGTGTCTTTATGGCAGAGGGGGATCTGGAACTCAATTCTGCAGGGCTGAACTCAGGAGAGGAAGACTAATGGTAGGGATCCTGTCGTTGCCGGCGGACTTCACCGCATGGTCCCCTGCCCAGCAGCGCCAAGGCTTGATTCACCTGCTCAAGCAGCTCAGCTACCGTCAAGGTACTTTCACCCTCAGTTCTGGCAAAACCAGCCCTCACTATCTCAATTGCAAGCCTGTGGCTCTTCATCCCCAGGGGGCCTGGCTGATTGGGCAGCTACTCTTGGCGCTTGTGCCCCCAGAAACCCAGGCGGTAGCAGGCATGACCTTGGGAGCGGATCCCCTGGTTACTGCCGTCAGTCTGGCGGGTTTGGCAGCGGGGCGATTTTTGCCGGCTTTGATTGTACGGAAACAAGCCAAAGACCACGGCACCCAAGCGTGGCTGGAGGGACTGACTTTGGAGCCGGGATCCCTAGTGTGGATCCTGGAAGATGTGGTCACCACAGGCAGTTCAGCTTTGACGGCAGCATCACGGGTGCAAGAAGCTGGCTACCGGGTGGGGGGGATTTTAACCCTGGTGGATCGGGAAGAGGGCGGGCAGGAGACTTACTTGGCAGCGGGGATCCCCTTTCGGCGGGTGCTGACCTTGGCGGAAGTGATTGCTGCCCCCTAGGACTGAGCAGAGGCAGGGGGAGTGGCAGAGGGTTTGACCAATTTGTACATAGCCTTGGCATCGGGCCCAAAGGAAATCACATCCCCAGTTTTGAGTTGTTGGGAGGGAACTTTTTGATTGTTGACCAAGAGACCATTGGTACTTGGTTTACCGTCCACATTCCCATCCATGATCCGGTAGGAATACTCCCCAGGCACCTCACCGGGCATGCGCAAGAGCATGGCATGGTAACGAGAGGCAAATTGGGAGTTTAAGCAAATATCATTGGCGAGATCTCGCCCAATAAAGTATTTGGTGGCAGTGAGAACATGACTGCGGCGACCATCTCGATCTTCCACGATCAAAATATGTTGGTAGGTTCCTGTAGGTGTCGAGTCAGACATAACGGAGATACCAAAACGGGTGGCAGCAGAATGGTGGTGAGGACTACGCTCTATGTTGAGTCTAACTTACACCAGAACCTCGGGGATATTACAGTCATGCTCCCCCACTGTGATCACAACCCCGAGCACAACCTTTTTTGACGGGGATCCCTGCCTAAAAAAGGCTGACACTTTTGAGATTCGCCAGTTCATACAAGCCGTGGGATCCCAATTCTCGTCCGTAGCCAGAGCGCTTGATCCCACCAAAGGGCACCCGGGGATCCGATTGGGTCATGGCATTGATAAACACCGATCCTGCCTCCAGATCCCGCACCAGTCGGGCTTGTTCCTGGGGATCCTGTGTCCAGGCGCTCGCCCCTAAGCCAAAGGGGGTGGCATTGGCGACAGTAATGGCCTGATCCAGATCCTCCACCGCAAACAAAAGCGCTACCGGCCCAAAAAATTCTTCTTGGGCAATGGGGCTATGGGGATCCAGCCCTGTGATGAGAGTGGGGGGATAAAAATAGCCAGGGCCCTGGGGCAGTTCTCCCCCGACAAGAACCTTGCCCCCTGCAGCGATGGCCCGTTGCACTTGCTCGTGGAGTTCCTCGCGGATCCCGGCTGTGGCCAAAGGACCGAGATCGGTGGCGGGATCCCGGGGATCTCCCATGGTGAGGGCTTGGAACCGGGTCACCAACCCCGCCACCACAGCATCCCAAATCTGGCGGTGAATGATCAACCGTTTGGCGGCGATACAGGACTGGCCGTTACTGATCAAGCGGGCTGCCACCGCCGTGGGAATGGCCACCTCTAGATCCGCACTGGGCAGGATGATAAAAGGGTCGCTCCCCCCCAACTCCAGCACCACAGGTTTGATGGCCTGAGCTGCCGCCGTGGCCAGACTGATGCCAGCGGCCTCACTCCCCGTCAAGGAAGCAGCCCGGACACGGGGATCCCTGATCACCTCTGCCACTTGGGATCCCGAAATCAGCAGGGTTTGGAAGACCCCTTCTGGGAAACCCGCCTGTTGCAGGAGTTCAGCAATGGCGAGGGCGCACTGGGGCACAGTGGAGGCGTGTTTGAGCAGGGCCGTGTTGCCGGCGACCAGGGCTGGGGCAGCGAAGCGAAACACCTGCCAAAAGGGAAAATTCCAGGGCATCACCGCCAGCAGCACCCCTAGGGGTTGATAGTGAATAGTGCTGCGCTCGGTGACAGGGACAGGACTCAAGAATTGTGGCCCCATCTCAGCGTAGTACTCACACACCCAGGCGCACTTTTCCACTTCCGCCCGGGCGGACTTCAGGGTTTTCCCCATTTCCAGGGTGATCAGATCAGCATAGTGCTCTTGGTGCTGGCGGAGGAGGTGGGCCGTTTGGCGCAGCCACTGACAGCGAGCAGCAAGGGGCGTCAAACGGTAGGTCTGCCAAGCCCTGGCTGCCTGGGCGATGCAGGTGTGAATTTCAGCGCTGGTCAAGGGAGCAAACTGGCGGAGAATTTCACCTGTGGCGGGATTCTGACTCGTAATCATTGGTTATGGAAACAAAGCAATTGGGGGTAAAAGCAGTATCCAGGGTCAATCCCAACCCAGAGGCCATTTCCACAGAAATTGTTAGAAAAGGATCAATTCTGTTGCAGAGCAGAAGTCTAGGGAGAGGACTTGGGCTGAAGTGAATCCCACCCTAGGCTCAGTCGGGCAGAACACGGAACAAACTGGGAATATGTACAATCACCGGCTGCTGCCGCAGACTGGCCACAGCACTTTGCAGGTCTTTTTCGCAAACCGTGTGCGTGAGAATAACAATTTCCGCTTGGTCACCCCCATCCTCTGCCCCAGGATAGAGAGTCTTTTGCACAATACACTCCAAGCTGACCTGGTGTTCGCCAAAACAGGTGCCAATCACCCCGATCACCCCTGGGCGATCCACAGCAATCACCCGTAGATAATAGCGAGCCTTGACCTGTTTTAGGGGTAGCAAGGGCAGAGGTTCCATCAGGGGGCTATCCAAGAGGGGGTTGAGACGGGTTTTCTCACTTTTGAGGTGGGCGGCGATCATCAGCACATCCCCCATCACCGCACTCGCCGTTGGTCCTCGCCCCGCTCCCGGCCCAGAGAGCATCACCTCCCCCACGGGATCCCCCAAAATCAACACGGCATTATTGACATCATGGACACCGGCTAGGGGATGGTGATCCGGAATCAAGGTGGGATGCACGCGAATATCCAGGGCTTCTCCCTGCCGCTGCGCCACAGCCAAGAGCTTAATCACCAACCCCCAATCCTGGGCATAGCGAATATCGGTGGCCGTCACGCCGCGGATCCCCTCGCAGGACACCTGCTCCCGGTCAATCCGAGCGCCAAAAGCCAGACTGGCCAAAATGGCAATCTTATCGGCGGCATCATGTCCATCAATATCAGCACTGGGATCGGCTTCGGCATAGCCCTGCTGCTGAGCCACAGCCAGAGTGGCCGCAAAGGAAGCCTGCTCCTCACTCATGCGACTTAAAATAAAGTTGGTGGTGCCATTGACAATCCCCAGGATCCCCTGGATGCGGTTGGCCACCAAACACTGCCGCAGGGGCTGGATAATCGGGATCCCCCCCCCCACAGCCGCTTCCAAGAGGAGATAAACCCCTTGCTTGTGGGCAGCAGCAAACAGTTCTTCCCCATGGCGGGCGATCAAGGCCTTGTTGGCCGTGACCACATGTTTGCCCTCAGCAATGGCGGTGAGAATCAAGCTGCGGGCAGGTTCTACCCCACCCATGACCTCGATGACAATATCGATTTCGGGATCCCGCACCACCGCTTCTAAGTCCGTGGTTAAGACTTCTGCCGACAGGGGCACGCCCCGGGGTTTGCGCAGCGAACGGACACCCACCCGCTGGATCTGCAGTTCCGAGAGCAAACCCAGACGCTGATAGGGATCCTGGCAGATTTCCACCACCCCTGTCCCCACGGTTCCCAATCCCAGCAAGCCCAGTTTATAGGTCACCAATTCAATCCTCTGCCCATGCCTTCATCATCCCTCCGAATCTCCCCATCATGACCACTTGACCCATGTTCTGGGGCAGCCCCCCATTGTCACAGGACTGCGTCACCAGGAGAATGAAGGATGTGGGTCGGAGGATCCCTTTGGTGTTTCCCAAGTTATTTACCCACCCCAGCAAAGAAGTTTCTGTTGTTACACAACTGGTCAGCCAAATCAGTTTTGCCATTGCCAGCGGGCAACTCGCCCCAGGGGAGCATTTGCCCAGCCTCCGCGCTCTGGCCATGCAAACAGGCCTGCACAGAAATACGATTGCTAAGGTTTATCAACAATTGGCTGACCATGGCCTGATCGAGATTCGCGAGGGATCCGGAGCCTACGTACGCCAGTCAGCCGCTCACGACTCCAGCACCGCCACAGCCACAATCCACGCCTGCCTTGCCGCCCTCCGCCAACAGGGCTACCATGCCCCCCACATTCGCCAACTTTTTTTAGGGATCCTGGAGTGGCAGATCCAGAGCATGAACCATCTGCACATTGTCGTTCCCCAGGCTGACTTGGGGATTGCAGAAGTCATCCACCACGAACTCACCACCTCCCTACCGGAGTTGCCCCCCTTACACATCACCCCTCTGGAACATCTTGCCGCCCTCCTGCCGGCTCCCATCACCCTCCTCACCACCCCCTATTTCCTACCCAGGGTGCAACAGATCGCCGGCCCCACTACCAAGATCCTCCCCCTGGAGGTCAATCCCTTTCGGGAGGAGTTACAGCGGATTCAGTCCTTGCCCCCCCACACCTGTCTGGGGATTGTCTGTCGCAGTCCAGGAGTCTTGCAGGCGGTACAGGGGGTTCTAGAAGGACTGCGAGGGCAGGATCTCTTGGTGCTCACAGCCCTGGCTACCGATACCGGCGCTATCACCACCGTTGCCCATCGTGCCCAGGTGATCTTCACCGATGCCACCAGCCATGCCCCCACCGCCGCCATCGTCAAACAGGTGCGGGGATCCCTAAAACCGCAGATCCACCTCTGCCCCCACTACCTCCATCCCCAAGCCCTAGACCTCCTCCGCCAAGAACTTAGATGGACTGGGGCGGTGGAGCCACCCGCCGCCACTTAGAGGTGCAGATAATCCGACTGCGGTCACAGCGATCCGCATACCGCGCCGCCACCTGGGTGACTTCTGCCAACAAGCCCACACTCAGTTTGGTCGGCTGCAGTCCCAATTGCAAAAATTGCTGGTTCTCCACCCGCAACTCATTCTCCGGCGCCTCCACCCGGGGATTTTCCAAGTACCAAATCTCTGCCCCGGTCATCTCCGAAACCAACATGGCCAGATCCCGCACCCGGTGGGTTTCCGTGACTTGATTGAGGATCCGCACCCGCTCCCCATACTGAGGCGGATTGCGAAAAGCAATTTCCACACACCGCACCGTATCTTGAATGTGGATAAAAGCCCGCGTCTGACCGCCGGTGCCATGAATGGTGAGGGGATGCCCAATGGCAGCCTGCATCAAAAACCGGTTCAACACCGTGCCATAATCCCCGTCATAATCAAAGCGATTGATCAGACGTTCATCCAAATTGGTCTCGGCAGTGTTGGTGCCCCACACCACCCCTTGATGGAGATCGGTGATCCGGATTTTGTCGTTTTTATTGTAGTAATAAAAAAAGAGCTGATCCTGAGTTTTGGTCATGTGATAGATGCTGCCGGGATCCGCCGGGTGGAGAATCTGTTTGTGAATGACTTCTCCTCTTTCCCCAAGCACCTGTACATCCAGATAGCCCTCTGGAATCTTGAGGCCAGCTGTACCATAGCCATACACTCCCATAGTCCCTAGGTGAACCAAGTGAATATCTAGGCCTGACTCCACAATGGCGCACAGGACATTGTTGGTGGCATTGAGGTTATTGTCTACGGTGTAGCGTTTTTCCCGCGGCCCTTTCATGGAATAAGGGGCTGCCCGCTGCTCAGCAAAATGCACAATTCCATCAGGACAATAATGTTGAATTAAACTCAAGAAAGATTCGTATTCTTTAGCGATGTTAATATTGTGGAACTTAATTTCTTTACCGGTGATTTCCTGCCAGGCTTTAATCCGGCGAAAAATAGACTGGATCGGGGTTAAGGACTCGATCCCCAATTCGTTATCAATGTTGCGGCGGGATAGATTATCCACAATCACCACGTCATACCCAACTCGAGAAAGATGTAAAGCCGTTGGCCAGCCACAAAAGCCATCCCCACCGAGAACAAAGAGAGTTTGGCTCATGATGATCTTCCTCAGTCAAACGAGTAAAACGGAAAACGGGTATGTGAGGTTAAGGTACAGGGATCCCGTACCCCTGTCAATTGTTAGGCTGGTTAACCTGGTTTCTCTTTGGCAAGTTGTCAAGGCGTGGGGATAGATGGGGCTAGGATGCTTGGAGGGCAGGCTTTTGGGATGGTTTGGGACTCTGGGGTCACCTCACCCGCCATGGCTTTCATTCTGGGTCATACTGAAAACAGTGGCATAGGACATTTCCCATGGTTTTAGCAGGTGCTGCCGTTTCTTCCTTGGCGGCCTGGGCAGAAGGGATCCGGGCTGACTTCCCGATTTTGCAGCGACTGGTCAACGGGCAACCTTTGGTCTATCTGGATAATGCGGCCACCTCCCAAAAGCCCCAGCAGGTGTTGGCAGCGATGGCGCATTACTACACCCACAGCAATGCCAATGTGCACCGGGGGGTGCACACTCTCAGTACCGAAGCAACTCATGCCTACGAGACTGCCCGCCAAAAAATCGCTGCTTTTATTCAGGCTGCTTCTCCTGCGGAAATCATCTACACCCGCAATGCCACAGAAGCAATTAACTTGGTCGCCTATGCCTGGGGTCTGGAGAACCTGAAGGCGGGAGATGAGGTGATTCTCTCGGTGATGGAGCACCACAGCAATCTCATTCCCTGGCAGCTTATCGCCCAAAAAACGGGTTGCCAATTGCGCTTTCTGGAAGTAACCCCCACGGGCGAACTCAATCTCGACCAACTCAGGCAGTACCTGGGATCCGGACGGGTGAAGCTGGTGAGCCTTGTCCATGTGTCCAATATGTTGGGCTGTATTAACCCCATTGCCGACATCTGTGCTCTAGCCCACGCCTACGATGCCAAGGTGCTTATTGATGCCTGCCAAAGTGTGCCCCATATGCCGGTGAATGTGCAAGCCGTGGACTGTGATTGGCTGGTGTTTTCAGGGCATAAAATGTGTGGCCCAACGGGGATCGGGATCCTTTACGGCAAACAGGAACTGCTGCGGGCCATGCCGCCTTTCCTGGGGGGCGGGGAGATGATCGCTGATGTCTTTTTGGATCACGCCACCTATGCTGATATTCCCCACAAGTTTGAAGCGGGTACGCCGGCCATTGCCCAGGCGGTGGGACTGGGAGCGGCGGTGGACTATCTCACAGCCCTGGGGATGGAGAACATTCACGCCTACGAGCAGGAGTTGGTGGAGCAGCTCTACACTGGCATGGTGAATCTGCCGGGGGTGACTGTCTTTGGTCCCCGTCAGCGGGCTGGCTTGGTGAGTTTTACCCTGGAAGGGGTGCATCCCCATGATGTCTCGACCCTGTTTGATCAAGAGGGGATCGCCATCCGCGCTGGTCACCACTGCACCCAGCCCCTGCATCGCCACCTGGGGATCCAGTCCTCGGCGCGGGCAAGTGTCTATTTCTACAATACGCCGGCAGAAGTCGAGCAGTTTCTGGAAACCCTGGCTGCTGCTGTGGCGTTTTTTCAGTCTCTCTAACCCTTCTCTGTTTTAGCTAGAGTACAGCCGGGATCCCTGGCAGGAAGTCTCTGTGCTAAGTTGATGAGAGTTATTCTCAGCTATTGGATGGCTTGGTCATGAAACGGGTGACTTCCTTTGTGTTCACAGGGCAGATCCAGACGATTGAGCCACCCAAGGCTGTGCAGATCCTCCATCAGGGATCCCTACGTCGGGTGAAGGTGGCGAAGTTTCTCCGTCCCAGTCTGGTGAGAATGCAGCCGGGACAATGGATTCGGGTGGTGGGAGAGCAGGAAACCAAAACTGAAGATGGTCAGGAGCAGATCCGCTACAAAGCTACTGACCTGATGATTTTAGAGCACCCTGAGGCGACTTGGAGGGCGGAGGACATGCCCGCCGCAATTCCCGCAGACATTCAAACCCTCACTCAAACTATCAAGATTTGCACCAAGGGATCCTGCCGTAAACAGGGATCCCTAACCTTGCTCGAAGAACTCAGTCAACGTTGTCCTGCGGGGGTAATCCTTGTGCCCAGCGGCTGTCTGAAAAACTGTAAGGCTGGCCCTACGGTGTGCTTGGGATCCCGGATGCTCAGCCGGGCTACGCCGGAACGGGTGTGGGGATCCCTGCTGGTTTAGGGTTTGGGGTTATTCTGGGAGCTGCTTTCAGGGTATGACCGCCCGCCCGTACAATGCTGGGGAATGGATGGGGGGTGAGTGTGGGGCGTTCCCTGGCGACAATAGCAGGTTGGGTGGGATTGGCCACGGCTGTCAGCAAAGGCATGGGGCTGGTGCGGCAACTTTTGATTGCGGCTTATTTTGGCTCAGGGGTGGAACTGAGTGCTTATGCTGTGGCCTATGTCCTGCCTGGGTTTCTCTTGATTTTGTTGGGTGGGATCAATGGCCCTTTTCACAGCGCCATTGTCAGTGTGCTGCGCAAACGCCAAGACGAAGAGCAAGGACAAATCCTCCAGTCCATCAGTACCCTCGTGGGTTGCGTCTTGGGAGGGATTGTGGTGCTGTTGTGGTGGGGAGCTGATCTGATTGTACGGTGGACAGCGCCGGGATCCAGTCCGGAAGTGCATGTTTTGGCGGCGCAGCAGTTGCGGATCATGGCTCCTTTGGCCCTGTTTGCCGGTTGGATTGGGATTGGCTTTGGAGCCTTGAATGCGGCCGAACACTATACCCTGCCGGCTCTGAGTCCGCTGTTATCCAGTGGCACTTTGGTGGCGGGTCTGGTGCTGTTCGGATCCCGCTGGGGGGTGACGCTGCTTTCGGTGGGCACATTGCTAGGGGGGATGGGACAATGGCTGGTGCAGTTGCCCCTCCAGGTCAAGCTGGGGCTGGGACGGCTGGGCTGGAGCTGGAACTGGGGATCCCCGGCGGTGCGGGCGATGGCCAGCCTGTTGGTGCCGGCGGTGATTTCTGCGGGGATGGTGCATATCAATGTTTATGTGGATTTATTTTTTGCGTCTTTTATTCCTGGGGACCGCACCATTGCCAATTTGGGTTACGCCCAACTCCTGATCCAGACTCCCTTGGGGCTGCTCTCCAATATGATCTTGGTGCCTTTGATGCCGGTTTTTGCTAGCTTGGCCACGCCAGAAAAGCTAGGGCAATTGCGGGGGGTGGTGCAATCAGCCGTGGAGATAACGGTGGGTTTGACCCTGCCCCTGACAATGATCTGTGTGGTTTTGGCTGAGCCCCTGGTGCGTCTGATCTATGAGCGGGGGGCTTTTTCCAGCACGGTTTCTGGGGAGGTGGCAGCCCTCTTGGTTGGCTACGGCACGGGGATGTCGTTTTATCTGGTGCGGGATGTTTTGGTGCGGGTGTTTTATGCCCTCGAAGATGGCCGTACCCCTTTACTGGTCAGTGGACTGGCTATCGGTAGCAATGCCCTCCTAGACTGGGTGGGCGTGCAAACTGTGGGGGCAGTCGGGATCCCTTTGGCCACAGCAGGGGTGAATATCGTCTCGGTGCTGGTCTTGACAGGAAAGCTTATGCAGCGCTGGCAACACCCTGGGGATCCCCAGATTGGGGTTAATCTCGTGAAAATGGTTGGCTTGACCTTTCTGGCAGGGGGGGTCGCCGCTTGGATAGCCGCACCAGGGCTGGGAGCCAACGGGTGGGTCTGTGCCGCTTGGACGGGGCTGGCAATCCTGATCAGCGGCGGGCTTTATCTGGGTGTAGGGATGCGTCTAGGGATCCCGGGTTGTGTCTGGCTGGGGCAACGCTTCAAGAGAGAGTCCCTCAAGCTAAAAGCTTGACACTGCTGCCCTTTTCTTTGCTCCCCTCGCCCGTTCTGGGAAGTGACATCCTCCCGACGCTGACCCTACGGGTACAG
>Ga0272446_1005397_pt1 | contig 14165 bp, 10 predicted proteins | sample YNPCB0061_FD_194587 | JGI IMG/M metagenome (GOLD analysis project Ga0272446, IMG submission 194587) | Hot spring microbial mat communities from Yellowstone National Park, WY, United States - YNP-CB-006-1 | ecosystem: Environmental > Aquatic > Thermal springs > Hot (42-90C) > Sediment | place...
CTGCCGCGACTACCGGGAAATCCTCGCCAACCCCAAGGTGGACGCCGTGGTGATCGCGACGCCCGACCACTGGCACTCGCGGCAGACGATCGACGCGATGCGCGCCGGCAAGGACGTCTACTGCGAGAAGCCGCTCACCCTCTACTGGGAACAGGCGAAGGCCGTGGCGCGCGTGGCGCAGGAGACCGCCCGTGTCCTGCAGTGCGGGGCGGGATCTGGCTCCGATGGCGCCTGGTGGACGGCACGCGACGTCATCATGGGAGGCGGCATCGGCCAGGTCATCTGGTTCCAGGGCGGCGCGTTCCGGAACGACCCCGGCGGCGACTGGAACTGGGGCATCCAGCCCTGCAAGCCCGGCGTGGACCTCGACTGGGACATGTGGCTCGGACACCGCTTCGGTCTCGCGCCGAAGCGGCCCTACGACCCCGAGCGCTACAGCCGCTTCCGCAAGTACTGGGACTACAGCGGAGGGCTCGCGACGGACCTGCTCTACCACGTGTATGCGCACCTCGCGATCGGCATCAACCACGAGCTGCCGTACCGGGTCACCGCGAACGGAGGCCAGCCGGTGCACAACATCAAGAACGACCGGCGCGAGGTTCCCACGCTCTTTACCATCCAGGCGGACTTCCCGAGCCAGTGCTCCATGCTGCTGATCGGCACGCAGGAGTGCGAGCATGGCGTCTCGGAGGAGATTCGCGGGCAGAAAGGCGTGCTCTGGGCAGGGGGCGACGGCGTCACCGTGCGGCCGCAGGGTCCGTTCCGCAAAGAGATGCTGGAGATGGCGAACACACTGCCCTGCTACAAAGGGGCGCAGATCGTCAGCCACAAGGACGGCGACACGACCGTCCTCGACGAGATCCACGTGCCCCGCCGCTACGACTATGACCACATGGGCAACTGGCTGGAGTGCATCCGCACGCGCCGCCAGCCGACGATGAACGCGGAGCGCGCCTACAAGGTCATGGTGCCCATCGCGCTCTCCGTGATCTCGTTTCGGCAGGGACGCACGGTCTTCTTCGATCCCGTCAAGGAGACCGTCGTCGAGCGCAACCCGCTGCCCATCCAGGCGTGACCCCGCCTCCGCGCGCTCAGGCGCGGAGCCCCGTCAGGTTCACCTTCAGCCGCCGGTTCTCGCGCCGCACCTGCTCCAGAGTCAGGCGGGTGCGGCGCAGGCATGCCTCCCGCGCCGCCACGGTGGCGAGACAGCTGTCCACCGCGGCACGCACCGTGTCGTTCGCCGCGTCGCCCGCGAGCACCGCTTTGTGGAACGACGCGATGTTGCGGACGGCGCCCGCCTCGTAGAGGTTCGACACCTCCTCCTTCACGGCGTCGGTGTCCGTGAGCAGTGTCGCGTTGCCGTTGTACGCCACGTTCGCCCACCCCTTCTGGCCATGCACCAGGCAGGCGCAAAAGTCGTAGCCGGAGAGCCGGTCGTTCAGGTGCCGTGCGCGGTGGTTGTGCAGCAGCCCTCCGGCATACTCGAACGTGATGGAGTAGAGGTCGTGCGTGTCCCCGTGCGGGTCGGGCCTGCCGCGCGTCGAGACCCCCATCACAGCCACCGGCGTGGCGCCGGCCACCCACATGGCCGCGTGGATCGCGTGGATGCAGGCATTCCCGTGATAGCCGCTGCCCAGCGCCGTGTCGTTGACCCAGACGAGATGGCGGAGGCGGCTCTCGATGGTCTTGCCGAGGGGCGGGTCGCTGAACTGGCCGCCGAAGTAGTGGCTGTTGAGCATCACCACCTTGCCGATCTCGCCAGCCCGTATGCGGCGCACCACCTCGATGTTGCCGGGGTCCGTCGGCATCTGGTAGTCCACGAGGAAGACTCGCCCCGCTCGTGTAGCCTTCGCCGCAGCCTGCTCGATGACGCGGCAACCCCAGGCATCCACGGCGACCGGTTTGGCCATGTAGACGTGCAGCCCGGCCTCTACCGCCGCCGCCGCATGCTCCGGGAAGAAGTACGGCGGGGTCTCTAGCGCCACCGCCTCCACGCCGCTCTCCATGAGCCGGCGGTAGCCGCTGAGGCCCGAGAACCGCCGTCCGGCCGGCGTTCCCACCGCATCGCCACAGGCGTCCGCGACCTCCTGAAAGTAGTCGGCGACGGCCGCGATCTCGTAGCCGCCGTGGCGCAGGAAGAGCCGAGCGATCCACGCGCCACGCCCGCCGCAGCCCACCACGCCCAGCCTCACCTTGCGCCCTTGCCCTCTGGCGAGCGGCGCTTCGGCCCCGATCGTGACGGCTGCCGCCGTTGCGGCGGCTCCCGCCAGCACCGCGCGCCGCGTAGGCGCAGGATCTCTGCTTCCTTTGCGATGGCTCTTCTCCATCGGATACCTCCTCCTCAGCGCCGAATGATGCCGCGCGCCCGCATCCAGTCCAAGCACGCTGCCTGCCACCGCTCCCACAGCGGGCCCTTCCCGCACCCGAGCCCGTGGGCACCTTCCGCCAACCGCAGGTACTCGCACGGCACACGCTTCGCCTTGAGCGCGGCATGGAAGGCGTCGCTCTGGACACACGGGACGATCTCGTCCGTGGCGGCGTGCACAAGGAACGTAGGCGGTGTGCGCCGGCTGACCAGGTCCGCGGTCGAGAGAGCGCCGGCGTACTCGATGGCGGGGTAGACGAGAACGAGGAAATCGGGCCGGTTGGTCTCGCGCTCCACAGGGTCCGGCGCCGCGGGAAAGCCGGGGTCTGGATGCGTCGCCACCCACGACGCCAGATGCCCGCCCGCCGAGAAGCCCATCATGCCGATCCGTCTCGGGTCGATCCCCCACTCCTTCGCCCGCGATCGGACGAGGCGCATCGCGCGCTCGCCGTCCGCCGCGTGGGTCGGGTGCTTGTAGGGCGCGATCCGGTAGCGCAGCACGACGCCCGCCACCCCGTGTTCGTTCAGCCACCGCGCGATGTCGTGGCCCTCGTAGGTCATCATCAGGGACACGTACCCGCCACCCGGACAGATCACGACGGCCGGCCAGGGGCGTCTGCCGCCCGGCGGAAGGTGCACCGTGATCTCGGGTCTGTCGCCTTCCGCGTTGCCGAGCGCTCCAGGCGCCCCATCCGGCCACAGCGGTACGGTGAACGGAGCGGCGCCTGCCGCCAGCGCCGTCGCCACCGCGATCACGGCCAGCACAGGAACCATCCAGCCAACCATCGTCGCCCTCCTCCTGCTCATCGCGCGTTAGCCCAATCAGGCGGGGGCGGTACGTCCTGAGGTGTGCCGCCGCTGCGGAGCGAGTCTGCTGCGGCGCAGCCCGCCGCGACGCTCATGCGTCCGGCGAGCGGCGTGGCGACCGGCTCCTTGCCGTCGATCACCATGTCGAGGAAGTCCTCGCAGATCACCGGGTCCGCCCCGCCATGCGACCCGCGCGCGGGCTTCACCCGGTACTCGCGGTCCGCCAGCTCGCGGTAGGTGTTCGAGCGCCGCGTCTTGATCCACACCTTCATCTCCGGCTCGCTGTTCTCGATGCGGCCCTCGGTCCCGATAATGACGTAGTTGCGGTGGTAGTCGGGCGTGAAGTGGCACTGAAGGTACGATGCCTTGATGCCCCCTTCCAGCACGAGGATGACGACCTGGTTGTCCTCGATGTCCACCTCGCGACGGAAGCAGCACCGCACGCGGTCGCTGCCCGGTTGTGCCTCGGTGCACGTCCGCACCTCCGGACAGTCGTCGCAGGTGAGGTCGTTCGGGCGGTCTCCACCGAAGAAGTCGAGCGATCCGAAGGCGGCGGCGCGGCGTGTGTAGCGCCCTGTCAGCCAGTGGATCATGTCGAGGTCGTGGGATCCCTTCTGCAGCAGCAGCGAGTTGCAGTTGGCGCGGGTGGCGTGCCAATCGTGGTAGTAGAAGTCGCCGCCATGACCCACGAAGTGGCGCACCCACGCGGCCTTCACCTCGCCAATAGCGCCGCTGTCGATGGCCTCCTTCATGACCCGAAAGATGCTCATGTAGCGCATGTTGAACCCGATCATCATGCGCTTGTCGGACGCTCGCCAGGCCTCCAGGATACGATCGCACCCATCGGTGCGGATCGCCATCGGCTTCTCGAGGAACAGATGCTTGCCCGCCTGCAGCACGGCGACCGCGTGCTCCTCGTGGCAGAAGTCGGGCGAGCAGACCGCCACAGCGTCCACGTCCTCGCGATCGAGCATGGCACGGTAGTCCGTCGTCGTGAACGGGTCGCAGCCGTTCTCCTCGCGGAAGCGCGCCAGCCGATCCTCGCGGATATCGGCGCCGGCAACCACCCGCGACCGTCCGCGGTCCGGCTGGTGCCAGTTGCGCCACAGGCCGCCCCGTCCCGAGACACCGATCATCCCGATCCGAACCTGCGTCATGCCCGTCGCTCCTCCCCAAGCAGATTCCGCCGCCTCGGACAAGGTTCCTGAGAAACGCCGCCTTTCCCTCCGGGACCACCGCCGGAGGAATCGCACTTGGTCCGGCGTACCGTATGCCGGAGCGCGCGGTACCACCCCGGCCCCAACTCGCCGAGGAGGTCGCCGAACGTCCGCGCGTCACTTGTCTGCAGTCGCTGTTGGGCCTGCCCAACAGCGGCGGATGTTCCGTGAACAGCGGAGCAGCGCCGCTGTTCTGCCCTTGTGCAGCAGCCGTCGCTGTTCCGACAGCAGTCCAACAGCGGCGCGTGGTCCGCCACCATCCCGACAGCCACTCCGCCAACACCCAACACCCAGGAGAAGACCCATGCCGCGCATCCTGATCCTCTCCTCCACCCCACGCCGGGCGGGCAACAGCTACACGCTCGCAGAGCGTGTGGCCGAGGCCGCCCGCGCAGAGGGCGCCACCGTTGACCTCGTTCGCCTCGCGGGGATGCGGATCGACCCGTGCGACGCATGCGACGCCTGCCTGGGCAGCGCGAGCGCAACCTGCATCCTTGATGACGACATGATGGCCCTCTACCCTCGGATCGAGGCCGCAGACGCCATCGTGTTCGCCTCGCCCATCTATTTCTTCAGTTTCAACGCCCAGCTCAAGGCGGTGCTGGACCGCCTGTACGCGCTGGGCTCCTCGGAGAGCTGGGACGCGCTGGCGGGTAAGCGCGTCGGCCTGATCTTCACTTACGGAGACCCCGACCCTCTGCAGAGCGGGGTAACGAATGCGCTGAGCACTTTCCGCGACGCGTGCCGGTTCCTGAAGATGGAACTGGTGGACTGCGTCCACGCCGCCTGCGGCGACGAGGGGGCGGTGCGCTCTGACGCGCGCGCGCTCGCTGCCGCGGAGGCTCTCGGGCGCCGGCTCGCGACGGGACGGTAGGCCCGCCTTTGAACGCCGCGGCGGCGCCACGGGACGCGAGGAAGAGCGTCTCTCGGACCGGTGAAGCCGCGCGGGCTCCTCGCGCGATGGGCACGCACGGCGTGCGCCAGCTCTTCGCTGCTCGACGGAGCGCGCGCAGTGCGCGCCCTGCTACAGCTCGACCGTCAGGCCGTCGTAGGCCACACCGATGCCGTGCGGCTCGAAGTAGCGCACCAGGTCGTCGTGCAGCCAGCCTCCGTTGTGCGAGAAGTGGGTGGCCAGAACGATCGCGTTCCTTGCAAGGGCTCCGATGCGGTCGAGCTCATCCCGGGCGCGCACCACCCAGGTACAGCCGAGGTGCCCCTGGTTCTGATCCTTTGGGCCATAGGTGCAATCGAGGGCGACAAGGTCGAGTGGGCGGCCAGCCAAGAACGACCATGTTGGCTCTGCGTACCAGCCTGTGTCGTGCCCGATGAGCGCCTGGCGGCCGCCGGTCTCCACGATATAGTTCACGCACTCCTCGCGCGGCGCATGGGAGGCGAGGATCGGGGTGGCGGAGACCCCCCGACCCAGATCGATCGGCTTCCACGCGGCGACCCGGTGGAACGCGAGGCGGCTCTCCCGCCAGTCGCACCCCGGCGTGCGCTCGAAGGCGCGGCGCACGTCCGCGTTCCCCCACACATGGAGCGGCTCCGGCCGCACGACCGAGAAACCGCTTCGCCGATAGCTCAGGTCGTGCGGGTGCCAGTGGTCCTCGTGGCTGTGGGTCACCAGCAGGTGTTCGAGCCGCTCGTACGCCAGACCGTACCGGAGCTGGTGCAGGTAGGAGTCCGGGCCGAAGTCGATGCGGACACGCTCTCCGATCATCGTGGCGGCGCGCGTGCGCACGTTGGGACCGCCGCGCTCGCGCGCCGTCTGGCACGCCGCACAGACGCAGAACAGCGCGGGCCAGCCTTCGGCCGCCGCCGTACCGCAGAACAGAAGGCGCATTCCTCGCTCCTCGGCGCCGAACGGTATCCTCTCTCCAGTGCGTTCCGGACGGCGAGTTCACGCACGCACGGCGCCATTCCTTCCGGCCGAGACGCCCGGAGGGCGCGGGGTATACTGGAGCAGCATCGACCCATAACGCCCGATCGGGAACAGGAGCGCCACGGATGACCACGATCACGGAAGTCGTCGCACGAGAGATACTTGACTCCCGCGGCAATCCCACCGTCGAGGTGGATGTGTACCTCGAGGATGGCTCTATGGGGCGGGCCGCCGTGCCCTCGGGCGCCTCCACGGGAGCCCACGAGGCGGTCGAGCGTCGAGACGACGACTCGTCGCGCTACCTTGGCCGCGGCGTGCTGACCGCCGTGGACAACGTGAACGAGAAGATCGGTCCCAAGCTGATCGAGATGGACGGCACGCCGAACAAGAGCGCGCTGGGCGCCAACGCGATCCTCGGCGCATCGCTCGCCGTCGCCAAGGCCGCCGCGAACTCCTTGCGACTGCCTCTCTACCGGTACCTGGGCGGCGTTAGCGCTCGCACGCTCCCGGTCCCGATGATGAACATCCTCAACGGGGGCAAGCACGCCGAGAGCAACGTGGACCTGCAGGAGTTCATGGTGATGCCGGTCGGCGCGACCCACTTCGCCGAGGCGCTGCGCATGGGCGCCGAGGTGTTCCACGCTCTCAAGAAAGTGCTCAAGGGTCGCGGTCTCAGCACCGGCTACGGAGACGAGGGCGGGTTCGCCCCGAACCTCAAGTCCAACGAGGAGGCGATCCAGGTCATCATCGAGGCGATCGAGCAGGCGGGCTACCGGCCCGGCGATCAGATCTACCTCGCCCTCGACCCGGCGGCCAGCGAGATCTTCGAGGACGGCAGCTACCACCTCAAGGGCGAGAACCGGGTGCTCACTCCCGCCGAGATGGTGGACTACCTGTCCTCCCTCGTCAACAAGTACCCGATCATCTCCATCGAGGATGGCCTCGCCGAGGATGACTGGGAAGGCTGGAAGCTCCTCACCGAGCGCATCGGCGATCACGTTCAGCTCGTGGGCGACGACATCTTTGTCACCAACACGGAGCGGCTGCTTCAGGGCATCCGCACGAACACGGCCAACTCGATCCTCATCAAGGTGAACCAGATCGGTACGCTCACCGAGACGCTCGATTGCATCGAGACGGCCAAGCGCGCCGGCTACACCTGCGTCATCTCGCACCGGTCGGGGGAGACCGAGGACTCGACGATCGCCGACATTGCGGTCGCCACGAACGCCGGGCAGATCAAGACCGGCGCGCCGAACCGCACGGACCGCGTGGCGAAGTACAACGAGCTCCTGCGCATCGAGGGCGAGCTCGCCGAGTTCGCCAACTTCGGCGGCTGGAAGGCCTTCTACAACATCCGCAAGTAGCGGCGCTCGGCTGTAGAGACGGAGCGCGGTCGGTCGGTTCGGTCGCGCTCCGCTCTTCGCCGCACGCGGCTGACGACCGGGGGAAGCCATGCGCCGCACCCGTATCGTCTGCACCATCGGCCCCGCCACCTCCCACTCTCAGGGCCTCGCGGCGCTTGTCGCCGCCGGCATGGATGTCGCGCGGCTGAACTTCTCGCACGGCTCGCACGAGTCGCACGCCGCCGTGATCGCCGAGCTGCGCCGGCTCGAGGCGCGGTCCGGCAGGCCGATCGCCATCCTCCAGGACCTCTCGGGCCCGAAAGTGCGCCTGGGCGACCTCCGCGACGGTCCGCTTCTCCTGCGGCGAGGCCAGCGGGTGCGCTTCGTGTGCGATGAGGCGGCTGCGGATGGCGTGATCCCTTTGCCGGTCCCCCAGGTGTTCGCGGCTGCCCGAGCTGGCGCGCTGCTCTTCGTCGACGACGGCCGGATGGAGTTTCGCGTCCTCCACGCGACGCGGAACGAGATGCTCGTGCGGTCGGTGAACGGCGGGCAGATCAGCAGCCGCAAGGGGGTCGCAGCGCCGGGTCTCGAGTTGGACGTGCCATCCGCCACCCCGAAGGACATCGCCGACCTCGACTTCGGTCTCGCGCAGGGGGTCGACTGGGTGGCCGCGTCGTTCGTGAGACGGCCAGACGATCTGGCGCCACTGCGGGAGCGGATGGCCCTGCGCGGAACCTACCGCCCCCTCATCGCGAAGATAGAGATGCGCGACGCCGTGCGCTCCATCGAAGCGATCGCGGAGGCGGCCGACGGCATCATGGTGGCACGCGGGGATCTGGGCGTGGAGATACCCATCGCCGAGGTCCCGGTGGTCCAGAAGCGCGTGATCGAGGTGGCTCGCCGCCGCGGGAAGCCCGTCATCTGCGCGACTCACATGCTCGAGTCCATGACCCTCGACCCGCGGCCCACGCGCGCCGAGGTGACGGATGTGGCCAATGCCATCCTGGACGGCGCCGACGCGGTCATGCTTTCGGGAGAGACCGCTGTTGGCCGCTACCCTGCGGAGACCGTCCGGATGATGGCGCGCATCGCCGCGAAGGCCGAGCCACTGTTGCCGGACCGACCGGCGTTCGCACGGGAGCGGGCGGCAGACCGCGAGACGACCGAGGCCGCGGCGGGCGCCGCCGTCGAGATCGCGCGCTCGGTCAAGGCGCGCGCCATTCTCTGCGCGACGACCTCCGGCGGCACGGCCCGCCGCGTGGCCCGCCACCGGCCAGACGCGCTCATCATCGGGGCGACCGCATCGCGCGACGTCTGGCGCCAGCTCACGCTAACGTGGGGGGTCGTCCCTCTGCTCGTGCCCTACACGGAGGACACCGACCACATGATCGCGCAAACCATCTCGGCGGCATGCGAGCGCAGGCTGGTTCGCGCCGGTGACCGTGTCATCCTCACCGCCGGGGTGCCGGTCCATGTGCCGGGGACCACCAACTTGATCAAGGTCCACGTGGTCGAAGGCGCCGAAGGAGAACAGCGGTGACCACTCGCGCGAGACGGCGCGCGCCGCGACGAGGCGCGTCGCCGGGCACGATCGCCCTTGGGGTGCTGGGGTGCTTGATCGCCATGGCGCTCGGAGCGCTGGCTGGCCGCCCCGGCGTCTCGGCACGGCTGCTTCGCGATCAGGTTCGCGCGGCAGAGCGGACGCTGAAGGAGCTGGACGCCGAGCGGCGCGAGCTCGAGCGAGAGCGCGACCTCCTGAAGACCGACCGCGGCATGGAGGCTGAAGCGCGACGCGCAGGCTTCATCAAGCCCGGCCAGGCGCTGCTGCAGATACCCCGTTAGCGGCCCCGTTGCGTGTGAACGACCTCGGCGACACCGGCTCGCTGTGCGCGACCGTCCGGCACACTGGTTCCCCAAGAGAGCATTGCCCGATCACGATTCTGGCGGTTGGACGAGGCATGCCGGGCGCTTCCTGTGCCATACTAGTGTGATCGGCTGCCAGCTCCCGCCAGTCCACGACGAGGGGTGAGCGGAGCGGCCGGAACACAGGAGGCCTCTGTGCAGCAACGGTACCGTGGTTTCACGCTGATCGAGCTGCTCGTGGTGATCGCGATCATCGCGATCCTCGCAGCCATTCTCTTCCCCGTCTTCGCGCGAGCGCGCGAGAACGCGCGCAAGGCGTCGTGCATGAGCAACATGAAGCAGCTCACCCTCGGACTGCTTCAGTACGCTCAGGACTACGACGAGCGCTACCCGATGGGCCGCAGCCCGGGCGACTACTTCTATGGCCCGGACTCGTGCAACCAGAACCCCAACTCCTACACCTGGCGAGCGGCCGCACACCCCTACACCAAGAACGTTCAGATCTACCAGTGCCCGACGAACGAGCAGGCCGACAACTATGTCGAGGGGTGCGGCGAGTACCGCCTGGGGATCCGGCGCAGCTACGCGCTGAACGGCCACGTGTTCAACAACAACACGGGTGTCAAGATGGCGCTCTTCCTCGCACCGGCGGAGCTGATGCTCATGCTCGAGTCGCGCGCCGAGTACCCCGACCTCGGAACCTGGTGCTACCCGGGCTGGTACTCGGGGCCGGACGGCTCCGGCATGTACCCGAAGGGCCTGTTCGAGCATCATGGCGGCATCTCCAACTGGGCGTTCCTCGACGGTCACGCCAAGGCCATGCGCCATCAGTCCGTTGCCGGTTCCGGAACGAAGAGCCACTGGCTGAACCAGGAGTGGGTCGACCCGAACTGGATCCAGAGCGTGGTGAACGCGATCAACCAGGTCTCGGAATACCGCTAGTCGAGCAGGTTCGCGGCATCTGCGAAGGGCGGCGGCCGCGCCACGGTCGCCGCCCTTCGCGCGCCGGTGGCGCCAGGGGCCGGTCGGGTATACTACGCGATGCCGGCGGGGAGGGCGACGCCTGCCTCGCGGCGCCGCGCGAATGACACTGGACCACTTGCCGCACCGCGTCGATCGCATCCCGGGCATGGAACGGGTCGCGTCGGCGCTCCTCGCGACGACTGGCGCTTCGCAGATCGAAGGGCTCGCGGGACCCGCCCGAGCCCTGGTTGTCGCGCGACTCCGCGAGCAGCGTGGCGGACCGATCCTCCTCATCACCCACCAGTTCGAGCAGGCTCAGCGCCTGTGGGACGACCTGCGCGCCTTCGGCGTGCCGGAACCGCTTCTCCACCTCCTGCCGGCGCCCGAAGGGGCGTGGTTCTCGGCTCAGGCCGTCGATCATCGCGCCATCGGAGAGCGGATCGCCGCTCTTGCCGCGCTCGCGGAGGGCGGTCCCTGCGTGGTCATCGGATCGGGTGAGGCGGCGTTTCAGCGGACCTGCACCCCGAAGGAGCTCCTCAGCGACACGTTCACGCTTCGAGGCGGCGAGACGATCGCGATCGAGGAGGTCCTGCGGCGCCTGGTGCTGCTTGGCTACGAGGCGGACACCACTGTCTCTCGGCCCGGCCAGTTCGCCCGGCGTGGCGGCATTCTGGACATCTTCCCCATCGCCTCCGACGCACCGGTCCGCATGGAGCTCTTCGGCGACGAGGTCGAGAGCCTGCGACGGTTCGACGTCAGCACGCAGCGCTCGACGGGCGCAGTGGCGTCCGCGACCATCCATGCGGCCCGCGAGATGCGCCTCACGGAGCAGCGGGTGGAGCGCGCGATGCCGCTTCTGGAGGCCGCCATCCAGCGCCGGAAGATCGCGCTGGTGAAGGCGCGCAACCGCGAAGCGTTCGAGACGCTCGCACGCACGATGGAGCGCGACCTGGAGCGCCTGCGCTCGCTCATCGCCTTCGACGGCGTCGAGGAGTACGCGCCGTTCCTGTTCCCGGAGGGATCCACCGCGCTCGACTATCTCGACGCGGGAGCGCGGGCCGGCGGACGCCCGCCGCTCGTCGTGCTCGACGAGCCTGGCCAGATGGAGCGCCACTGGGAGCGTCTGCGCGGCGAGATCGCCGCCGCCCGCCAGCGCCGGTTCGAGCGGGGAGAGGTGCTGGAGGGCGCGGATCGGGTGCCCGAGCGCCTGGTCCGCCCGGAAGAGGCCAGCGCCAGGTTCCCCACGCTCGTGCTCTCTCAGCTGCCTCGCCTGTACGACGGCCTGTCGCCGCGCGAGCGCCTGGCGGTCTCTTCGGCGCAGATGGCCTCCTACCGAGCGCAGCTTCCGCTCTTCGTGACGGAGGTCCGCACCTGGCTGGCGAACCGCGCCGAGTGCGTCATCGTCAGCGATCAGCCGCAACGCGTTCGCGAGATATGCCGGGAGATGGACCTGCCGGTCGGCGCAGCCGACGACGCCGGTGACGCGGCCGGCGTGGTCCGGGTGATCGAAGGCCGTCTGAGACAGGGGTTCAAGCTCGCCGATGCAGGGCTCTTCGTCGCGACCGATGCGGAGCTCTTCGGAAGCGCGCGGGCCATCGACTCGCGGAAGCGCGCCAGCTCAGGCGTGCCGATCTCCACGCTCCTCGACCTTCGCGAGGGCGACTACGTGGTGCACATCCACCACGGCATCGGCATCTACCGCGGGCTCGTCCGCCGGCACGTCGACGGCGCCGAGCGCGACTTCCTCGCGGTTCAGTACGCCGGCGCGGACCGGCTGTACGTGCCCGCCGACCAGATCGACCGCTTGCAGCGCTACGTCGGCGCCGAGGCCGCGCCGCCGCCGATCAACCGCATCGGCGGCAACGAGTGGCAGCGCACCACCCGGCGCGTCAAAGAGCAGGCGCGCGTGATGGCGCGCGAGCTCATCGAGCTCTACGCAGCCCGACAGACGGCGGAGCGGCCTTCGTACGGCCCTGACACGCCCTGGCAGGCCGAGATGGAGGAGGCCTTCCCGTACGAAGAGACGCCCAGCCAGCTCCGCGCCATCCATGAGGTGAAGGCCGACCTGGAGGAGAGCCGGCCGATGGACCGCCTGGTCTGCGGCGACGTGGGCTTCGGCAAGACGGAAGTGGCGATCCGGGCGGCCTTCAAGGTGCTGGAGGCGGGAAAGCAGGTGGCGGTGCTGTGCCCCACGACCGTTCTCGCCGCGCAGCATCACACGACCTTCTCCGAGCGTCTTGCCGCGTACCCGGTGAAGGTCGAGCTGCTCAGCCGGTTCCGCTCGCGCGCCGAGCAGCAGCGGACCATCGAGCGCCTCAAGGCGGGCGCCGTGGACATCGTCGTGGGGACCCACCGGCTGCTCTCGAAGGACGTCCAGTTCGAGAAGCTGGGCCTTCTCATCGTCGACGAGGAGCAGCGCTTCGGCGTCGCTCAGAAGGAGCGGCTGAAGCAGCTCCGTAAGTCGGTGGACGTGCTGACGCTCACCGCCACGCCGATCCCCCGCACGCTCTCGATGGCGCTGTCCGGTCTTCGCGACATGAGCGTCATCGACGATCCGCCCGCCGGCCGCGTGCCGATCTCGACGGTGGTTCGCGAGCACGACGACGAGCTCGTGCGCGACGCCATCCTCCGAGAGCTGGAGCGGGACGGGCAGGTCTACTACGTCTACAATCGCGTCGAGTCGATCGACTACGTCGCGGAGCGGCTGCGCAGGCTCGTCCCGGACGCCCGCATTCGGGTGGGCCACGGGCAGATGTCGGAGGATGAGCTCGAGCGGATTATGGTGGACTTCTACCACCGCGAGTACGATGTGCTCGTGTGCACCACCATCATCGAGAACGGGCTGGACCTCCCGAACGTGAACACGATCATCGTGGACCACGCCGACAAGATGGGCCTCGCGCAGCTCTACCAGCTCCGAGGTCGGGTTGGCCGATCCAGCCGGCAGGCCTACGCCTACCTGCTCTACCGGCCGCACAAGCAGCTCCGCGAGACCGCCGAGCGGCGCTTGCTGGCCATTAGCGACTTCACTGCGCTCGGGTCGGGCTACCAGATCGCGATGCGCGACCTGGAGATACGGGGCGCGGGGAATCTGCTCGGGTCGGAGCAGTCGGGCCTGATGCTCTCCGTCGGGTTCGATCTGTACTGCCAGCTTCTCGCGCAGGCGGTCGCCGAGATCAAGGGCGAGGAACCGGTGGAGGAGGTCCTTCCATCCGTCGACCTGCCCGTGACGGCGCACATACCGCCGGACTACATCCCGAACGAGGCAGAGCGCATCTTCTTCTACAAGCGGATGGCTGGCGTCCGCTCGGCGGGCGACATCGCCAGCCTGCATGAGGAGCTCAACGACAGGTATGGCGATCCTCCGAGACCCGTATGGACCGCCTTCGAGATCATGCGGCTCCGGCTCAAGGCGCGCCAGGCAGGTATCGCGTCCATCCGCGGCGAACGGGGTGCGGTTTCCGTCCGGTTTCGGCCGGATGTGCGTCTCTCCGCGGAAGCGGTCCGGCTGCTGACCCACGCGTTCCGCGATCACCGGTTCCTGTCGGACTCGGTGACGCTGGGGATCAGCGGCAGGAACGTGCTGGGCGAGGTCGAGGAGATGCTCGATGTGCTGGAGCGGGCGGTGGCGGAGAGCCGCGAAGGCAAGGTGGTGCGTCGATGAGCAAGCCCCGCGCCGCTCGGCGGGAGAGGGTGACGAAGCGTATGGCGAAAGCGTCCAG
>Ga0272446_1005398_pt1 | contig 14164 bp, 12 predicted proteins | sample YNPCB0061_FD_194587 | JGI IMG/M metagenome (GOLD analysis project Ga0272446, IMG submission 194587) | Hot spring microbial mat communities from Yellowstone National Park, WY, United States - YNP-CB-006-1 | ecosystem: Environmental > Aquatic > Thermal springs > Hot (42-90C) > Sediment | place...
TGAGGACAGTATGTGTCTAATAAAATTTGAGCCGATAAAACCCGCCCCTCCTGTAACAAGTAAACACTTCATAACACAACCTCCATACAAAGCATGGTTAATACCCCTGTTTAAACTCGCCTAATCCAAATAGATTTACCGTAAACATCACAATATCCTCTTTTGGCAAGTCTTTCTTTGTGTACTCTGTCTTTATACTATAACAACTTTTCTCATATTCAAAGCCAAATGATACTTCCCTTGCTAACCTTCTTTTAATATCATACCTTGTACCTGCAATAACTTTGGTATTGTAACCCAGCTTTTTTGATAAAGAAAGATTGAGAAACTCATCTTCTCCTTTTTTAAGATAATAGTTGGCAGAGGCATTAAATCCCTTCTGACTTGCAGTGCCAGTTAGGTTTATTTCCTTGAAAGCGTTTATTTTGTGGTCATAACTGCCAGCTGCGTCAAAACTTACCATGTCCTTTGAAATACGCATTAAAAAAAAGATATCCGAAAAATTATCCGCAGTTCTATCGTAGTAAGTATATTCCTGCCACAATGTCAGATAGAATGGCTGTTTTAGCCCTAAAATATCATACCATTTTTGTTCAAAGGCATACTTTATTTTTTTATTATCGTTTTCAATGTCAGTAACATCAAACTGCTTAATGTCTGCATTATCAAGCTTATAGGGCAATGAGGCATCGGCTTTGAAGGTGTTCACTACCTTATATCTGTCATTGACGAGAAGTGCCTTGTCTAAGTAAGCTCCCACATCAGCTTGAACTACACCTGATAACTGGTTGTCCTTTTTTTCTGAAGAATTAAGATAATCTGCAACATGTAACTTTAACTTGGTATAAACTCCTTTGTTTTCTCCCGCTATTCTGTATATAAAAAATGGTTCTAACACCCCCCTCGTTACTGTTTGTTCACCTGTGTACGAAAAGGCAGATAACTTTGCATTATAGTTATAGCCGATATTTCCATGCTGATTTAGATAACCATCTTTCGCAACTGTAAAAAACCTAAAGTCTTTAAACGTTCCCGTGTTATCTTGAGAATAAAATAACCTTCCTGAATATAGATCCCTGTTTCTTGCAAACTCATAAAAGCCATTGCTTCTTGTGTAAGGCTTTGATTTTTCATAGCTATCCGATGGATAAAGGATAAAATACTCTTTCCTGTTAATGTACTCCAAATCCAGCTTCAAATTGTTTGTATCGCCTTCTTTAGAATGTTTTAGTTTTGCGTCAACATAAGCCTTTTTAATGTCAAAGTTATCTATCAAAGTCAAACTCATCTCGCCCTTTTCATTTGCAGACAACATGTATCTAAACTGGTTATCAACGCCTACACTCGTTTTGGTTTTTATAATAAGAGTATTTGTGATATCTCTACTGTCGTTAATCACGGTGTAGTAGGGCAGATTTAACAACACTCCATTTTTACCAGAAAACCCGAATGAGGGAATTAAAAAGCCCGACTCTTTCTCCTTTTTTATCGGTGCCAAAAAATAGGGTGTATAAAGTACTGGCAATGAAGAGGCATAAAGTGTGGTGTTTTTTGAGGTGAGATACTCTCCTAACTCAACATTGATATCACTACCTTCTATATGCCAAGCCTTTTTTTCTCCGTCACAACTGCTCATGCCACCCTTCGGAATAAAAAATGTCTCTCTGTCTTTTATAATAATATCGTTACCCCAAAGAAAACGCCTTTTCTTAGGATCATCTGTCAAAAAACTTATCTGCCCCTTGCTAAGATAACCTTCCTTTGATTTTATATTGAACTTCAGGTACTCTCCTTCAGCAAAATAATTACCGTAGATAACGGCTTTATTAAAGGCATAAATGGTGTTGGTTTCCTTATCAAACAAGACAGAATCCGTTAGAAGGCTGTTTTCTCCCATCGCTATGTACACTTTGCCTGATGCATATATATATTTTTCATTCATGTCCGCAACTATGTTGTCGGCATAAAGGTAGATATTTTCTTCTTTTGCGAAGGCTGTTTTTGATAGTACAGCTAATATTAAAAGTATAGAAAAGCTTATCAGGAAGAGATGTTTTGACATCAACACAACTTTTTTTGATGTTTTTTTAGATACTCTTTTGCCTCTCCAACCCCATAAAGCGAACCAGTAAAGAGAACGGGCTTTTTTGCAAAGCGTTTTGAAAAGAGTATCTCCTTTAGGGCTGATGGAATATCTTTAAAATATAAAAAGTTATCTTCACCATCGAAAAGTCTTTGATACTCTTCTATGGTATGAGATCTCTCATTTTTGTTTGGTACAAGAACAAAAAGCTCTGCAAAAGGTTTTAAAGCGTTTACCATCTCAACGATATCCTTATCACGCAAAACATTCAAAATTATAACAAAAGCCTTGCTGGGATGGAAGGTAGAAAGATTGTTTATCAGCGATTGAACACCATGTGGATTATGGGCACCATCTATTATAAAAGGTGGGTTCTTTCTTACATGCTCAAACCTCCCTTCCCAATTAGCCTCCTCTAAGCCTTTTCTGAGATGTAGCTCAGAGATATTAAAGCCCTTATTTAGAAGATTTTCTATCACCGCCAAAGCCAATGAGGCGTTCTCAAACTGGTTAATACCCACAAGTTTTTTCAATCTAAGTTTTTCAAAACTACTTTTAATGCCAAAATAATCAAAGACAGTCAAACCCGTTTTCTGAAAACGAAAATCTCTATTGAGGGCAAAAACAGGAGTTTTTGCCTTTTCCCCAAAACTATCTATCACCTTTAGGGCATCTTGCTGTGCAGCCGTTATTACAGGTGCGTTAGGTTTTATTACAGCAGCCTTTTCAGCAGCAATGGCTTCGATTGTGTCCCCCAGAAACTCTTTGTGTTCCAAACCAATGTTGGTGATAACAGTAGCTAAGGGGTTGAGTACGTTTGTTGCATCCAGACGCCCACCTAACCCTGCCTCAATGATAGCAATGTCAACCTCTTGTTCTGCAAAATATTGAAAAGCAAGGGCTGTAGTAACCTCAAAAAAGGTGTAAGGTCTTTCTCTTTCCTTAGAGCTGGCTATCCTATCCCTTATCATAAAGGCGAGCCTTGCTACATCCTTGTCAGAAATTTTTTTGTTGCCGATTGTTATTCTTTCGGTAAAGCTTATTAGATGCGGTGAAGTGTATCTGCCTACTTTGTAACCTGCCTTTGACAAGATAGTTGTTAAAAAGGCTGTTGTAGAACCTTTACCATTTGTTCCTACCACGTGAATAGAAGGAAACTTTTTTTCAGGATTGCCAAGAAGAGACAGAATAATGTTTATATTATCAAGCCCCAAAACAATTCCGTACTTTTCAAGACCATAAAGATAGCTATAATGCCCTTTTTCTTTTTTCATCAAAACTTGCCTATGCTTTTAGATTTTTAAATACGGAGTATATCGCCATCATCAAGTATTGTTACATTTTCCATTTGTAAGGCGTTAATCTCCTTTGTAATCTCATCAAGCAAAGGAGGCTTCATGTGGAAGATGTAAAACTTGATTTTTTCGGGATTTTTTAGCTTTTTAATCTCTTTTAAAAAGAGCTGTGGAGTTAGATGACCTGTTGTAATAGCTAAGTCATTCATTCTGCTTGGGAAGGATATCTCGATAAAGATAGCCTTCATGTTTGGTATCTCGTTTATTCTTTCCCAAAATCTATCAGTAGGACCTGTATCACCAGAATAAGCAATGTATTTATTGTTTTTCCCCAAAATATAGCCAGCAGCCTCACAGGAGTGATTTGTTTTTACCAACTCAATTGTGTAAGTTCTGTTTAGAGAAACCTTAAGCCCTGCAGAAATTGGCATAAGGTTTAAAATGCTGTCTCCCTTCTTGCTTTTAATCTCAAAGAAGTCGGGCCATATTTTGTTGTTCATGACATACTTTTTTAACATATCAAGCACTTCGCTTAATCCATAAACATTTACAGGACCTTTGCCCATTAGTATCAGGTTGTCTGCCAAGAAGCATAAATCCTTGATATGATCAAGATGACAGTGGGTAATAAACACACCCTGTATCTTTTGCTGTCTTTCAAGTGATAGTTCTTTTACTATGGAACCACCATCAAGTAGATACCTACCGTCTACGAGAAATGTTACAGGATTATGCTTTGAATCAACACCTCCAAAACACCCCAAAACTTCAATTTCCATCATATCCCTCCCTGTGGTGCTGAGAAATAATCTCGCCATTCTTATAGGCTGAAACAAAAGCATCTACCACAACAGGATCAAACTGTTTACCTGAAAATTTGATAAGTTCTCCAATCGCAACTTCATCGTCAAGCCCTCTACGATACGGTCTATCAGAGGTCATGGCATCAAACGTGTCACAAACTGCAATAATCCTTCCTAAAAGCGGGATTTCCTCACCTTTCAGTCCTTGAGGGTAGCCTTTGCCGTCATAGGTTTCGTGATGTGAAAAGGTGCCTGATATGATATCAGAAAGATATTTTACTTTGCTCAGTATCTCGTTGCCTATTTCAGGATGCCTTTTCATTTGAGCTATCTCTTCTGGAGTAAGGGGTGCAGGCTTTCTTAAAATAGCATCGTCTATGCCAATCTTTCCAATGTCGTGCAAAACAGCAGCAAGGTAAAGTCTGTCCATATCTTCCTTGTTTAACTTCAACTGTCTTCCTACAGCAAGGCAAAACTCTGTTACTCTCTTTACATGCCCACCTGTGTAGGGGTCTCTTTTTTCCACTGCTTCCGCCAACGCAAAGGATGTATCAAAAAACATTTCTTTCAATCGCTGATAAAGGTTTGCGTTTTCGATAGATATCGAAACAATGTGTGCGAAAGACTCAAAGATCCTTAAATCGTCTTGGGTAAAGAAAGAGTCATCTTTTTTGTTTATTGCCTGAATTACCCCTAAGAGCTTTCCCTGATACTCTAATGGGCTACACATGATGCTCTTCGTTACAAAGCCCGACTTTTCGTCTGCCTTTCTAAAAAAACGGGGGTCTTTATTCACATCATCAATGATATAACTTTTTCGTTCCTTTGCAACGGTACCCGCAATACCCTCCCCAATCTTTAGCCTTATTTCTTTTACCTTTTGCCCTTTCTCACCTAAAGCTACCTCAAAAAAAAGTTCCTCTGTTTTTTCATCATAAAGCAGCAGCGAACCAACCTCTGCATTTACGAGTTCTGTTATTCCTTCAATAGTCTTTTGTTTAACATAGCTTACATCAAGGGAGGAGTTTAAAAGCGTTGTTATGTGTAAAAGGCTTTTTAGTCTTTCGTACTCTTTTTTAATGTCAACGTCTTCCATATTTATCACCTCCTGCTATTTTATCTTTATGGCAGGCAAATGCAAGGGCTTTAAAAAACTTTTCAAAATCACGTTGCTTTTCGGGGCTTGACCACACCTCTTCTGCCCTCTTCACAAGTGCACTTCCTATGACAAAGCCATCAGCAACATCATAAAAGCTGCCAATGGTTTCTGGGGAAGATATTCCAAAGCCAAGAACTGTTGGCATTTCTATCAAACTTTTTATCTTTGTAATCTTACTTTCTGTATCGGAAGGGAGGGCATTTCTCTCTCCTGTTACCCCTGTAACAGAAACATAGTAAACGAAGCCTGTTGCAAACTTTTTTATTTTCAAGATCCTTTTTTCATCAGTGACCGGTGTAACAAGAAATATTGGAGAAATTTCAGACTTCCTTTGATAAGAAACGAACTCTGCAGATTCCTCAGGCGGCATATCAACTGTCAATATGCCATCAACACCTGCCTTTTTTGCATCCTTACAAAATATTTCCAGACCATAGGCATAAAATGGGTTCATATAGCCCATTAGGATTAAAGGCGTGTCCGCAGTTTTTTTAAACCTTTCAACAAGCTTCAAAACAGACTTAAGTGTAGTGCCTGCCTTTAAAGCCCTTTCCATTGCCGATTGTATGACAGGCCCATCTGCCATAGGGTCAGAGAAAGGCACCCCAACTTCGATAATGTCTGCACCATTATTTGCGTAAAACTGCATTAGTTTAAATGTTTTTTCGATGTCAGGATCACCAGCCGTCAGGTATGGTATTAACGCCCTTTTGTTGTTTTTACCAAGTTTTTCAAAGACTTTAGTAATTTTATTCATGTTCGCCCTTAATCTCTCTTACATGCATCACGTCTTTATCTCCCCTGCCTGAGAGGTTGATAATAACGAGTTTATCCTTGAACATCTCTGCGTTTTTCAAGACATAGGCAATGGCGTGACTACTTTCTAATGCAGGTATAATCCCTTCTTCTTTGGAAAGTTCATAAAAACCAAAAAGGGCTTCTTCATCCGTAGCGTATGCATATTTAGCCCTTTTTGCATCTTTTAGGAAACAGTGTTCAGGACCAACGCTTGCATAATCCAGCCCTGCCGAAACGGAATGTGTGGTGAGTATCTGCCCATCTTCGTTTTGCAGCACATAACTTTTTGTGCCTTGAAAAACACCAATCTTCCCCGTAGCAAATCTTGAGGCATGCATCCCTGTTTCTATTCCTAATCCACCCGCTTCTACGCCTATCAGTTCAACGTTGCTGTCGAGAAAAGGGTAAAATATACCCATCGCATTGCTTCCACCACCAACACAAGCCACGATGACATCAGGCAAGCGTCCTTCTTTTTTCTTAATCTGCCGTATTGCCTCATCTCCTATCACGGATTGGAAAGTTCTGACCATCAAAGGATATGGATGGGGACCAAAAACAGTGCCGATAACATAGTGAGTGTCTTTAACATTTGTAACCCAATCCCTTAACGCTTCGTTGATTGCGTCTTTAAGTGTTTTGCTGCCGTTATCTACACCTACCACCTCAGCACCTAAAAGTTTCATTCTGAAGACGTTTAGCGACTGTCTCTTCATATCTTCTCTGCCCATGTAGACACGACATTTAAGCCCTAATAATGCAGAAGCTGTTGCTGTTGCAACACCATGTTGCCCTGCTCCTGTTTCTGCAATAATCCTTTCTTTTCCCATTTTTTTTGCAAGAAGCACCTGCCCTATCGCATTGTTTATCTTGTGGGCACCTGTGTGACAAAGGTCTTCACGTTTTAAATAAAGTTTAAAGCCATACTTTTTTGAAAGATTTCTCGCAAAATAAAGTGGCGTTGGTCTGCCAATGTAATGGGCAAGATAGTATCGTAACTCTTTCTGAAATCGTCTTTCTTTAGAGTATTTATTGAAGGCGTTTTGTAACTCGAGGATAGCAGGCATAAGCGTTTCTGGGATAAAAAGTCCGCCATAACTGCCAAAATAACCTCTTTCGTCTGGGAAACTTTTAAAATTCATATCTTTTGATTTTCCCTTAATTTTCCAAAAATTTCAAACATCTTTTTATGGTCTTTTTTACCGTAATGTTGCTCTACGCCAGAGGAAATATCAATAGCGTAAGGATTTAATGCAACAGCTTTATCTATATTTTCAATGTTTATCCCGCCCGCAAGAATGTAGTCCCTTTTCAAGCCTTTTAACAAAGACCAGTCAAAGGTTTTTCCTGTTCCCCCATACTCCTTTTCGTCATATCTGTCGAGCAAAGGGAAAAATTTTGAGTTGTTTGCCAACTCCACATCTTCTTGGGACTTTATCCTGTAAGCCATTATTATTTGTTGTGGAAAAAAGTTTTCGTATTTGTGAGGAAAGTCGGTGTGAAGTTGAATTCTATCCAAGCCAACATACTCACTCAATTTTGAAATTGTATCGGGCTTTTCATTCACAAATACCCCCACTTTCACCAAGAATGGGGGAAGCTCTTTAATTATGTTTTTTGCTGTTTCAGGTGATACGTAGCGTTTGCTACCCTCAAAAAACACAAAACCAACGGCATAGGCACCTAAGTGCGAGGCATACAGGGCATCCTCAATATTGGTAATACCACAAATTTTCACCCGTATCATGCTAAAGTCCCTATTAAACTCTTTAACAATCCAGCGGGGTCTTGCGAAAGAACAAGATTTGTCCCTATTAAAAAGTTTGACACCCCTAATTTAACAAATCTTTCAACATCTTCCCTGTCTTTGATGCCACTTTCGATAACAACAATCTGCTGCTGCGGTATATGCTTTAAAATTTCTTCGGAAACAGAGAGATCTACCTTAAGACTGAAAAGATCCCTGTTGTTGATGCCTAACAAAAACTCTTTAAGCCCTGAAAGCTTTTCATAAGATTTTAAACTGTGTACTTCTATAAGAACATCCAGACCAATATCCTTTGCCAAAGCCGTAAAGTCAGTAAGCTGTGTTTTTTCTAACGCCTCTGCTATCAGAAGGATGCCGTCAGCACCATAAGCCTTTGCCTGATAAATTTCGTACTCATCTACAATAAAATCTTTTCTCAAAATCGGCAATTTTGTGAGTTTTCTAACGGTAGTTAAAAAATCGAGTGAACCTAAGAAAAATCTCTCTTCTGTGATTACCGAGAGGGCAGCAGCACCACCTTCATTGTAAGCTGAAACAAGGGCTTCCAAGTTGAAGCTACTTTTTAACAACCCACGTGAGGGGGATGCCTTCTTTACTTCTGCAATTACCTTTACGTCTTTAGAGCCTCTCTTCGAAAAGACGCTGTAAAATGGACGTTTCTCTACATCCTTTATTCTTTCTTTTAACTGGACAACAGGTGTAGCTGATTTCCATTCTTTAACCCTTGTCCGTTTCTCTTTAAGCACTTCATCTAAAAACATCGCTATTCTCTACTAATCTCAATAAGCATCTCTAACGTTTTTAAAGCCTTCCCTGAATCAATGACTTCCTCAGCGAGTGCTACCCCTTCCTTTATGTTCTTTGTTTTATCTGCAATATAAAATGCCGCCGCCGCATTAATAACAACGATTGCACGTTTCGCACCCTTTTCTTTGCCGATAAGGATATCTTTGATTATCCTTGCGTTATCAGAAGCAGAGCCTCCTTTCAAATCTTTAAAATCATATATCTTTAAGCCAAAATGGACGGGATTAATTTCGTAACTTTTCACCCTTCCATCTTTAACTTCTGCAACCTTTGTATCTTTTGTTATGGAGATTTCATCAATACCATCTCTTCCGTGAACTACCATAGCCCTCTTTGTACCTAACCTCAAGAGCACCTCTGCAAGTGGCTCACATAAGGATTCTTTATAGACGCCCAACAACTGGTGTTTAGCCGATGCGGGATTGGTTAACGGACCTAAAATATTAAAAATTGTCCTTATACCAATCTCTCTTCTCGGACCAATCGCATACTTCATCGCTCCATGTAACATAGGGGCAAACAAAAAACCAATACCTGCCTTTTTTATACATCTTGCAACGATATCGGGGGTTGCTTCGATGTTAACGCCTAACTCTTGTAAAACGTCAGCACTACCACAAAGGCTTGATACAGACCTGTTGCCATGCTTTGCAACCTTAACTCCACCACCAGCAACAACAAATGCCGTTGCAGTAGAGACATTAAATGTCATAGTTCCGTCGCCACCAGTGCCACATGTGTCTATTATCGTCTCTCTGTCTATATTGATGTCATCCCTGTCTAAATCAACATCCACGCCTTCTACAGGTATCTTTGTTGCTTTCCTTCGCATAACCTTGACTGCACCAGCTATTTCATCAACCGTTTCACCCTTCATTCTTAACGCTGTAATAAACGCCCCAATCTGAGCAGGAGTTGCCTCTCCGTTCATTATTTCTTCCATCACAAGTATCATCTCTTCTTCTTCAAGGTCAATTCTGTCAACTACTTTGTTGATTGCTTCTTTAATCACCTTTTTCCTCCCAATAACGTTCTGAAAGTTCTAAAAAGTTTTTCAGAATCCTCTTGCCCTCTTTTGTTAAAATGGATTCGGGATGAAACTGAACGCCCTCAACAATAAACCTTTTATGTCTAACCCCCATGATTTCGCCATCCTGCGTCCATGCAGATATTTCAAACTCATTACTTAGCGTTTCTTTTTTAATTGCCAATGAGTGATATCGTGTAGCCTCGAAGGGATTTTCGATATTTTTAAAAATTGTTTTGCCATCATGAAATATGAGGGAAACCTTACCGTGCATCAAACATTTTGCACGGATAATTTCGCCACCAAAGGCGTATCCTATCGCCTGATGTCCCAAACAAACGCCCAAAATAGGAATTTTGCCGGAAAAGTGTTTAATAATTTCAACAGAAACACCTGCCTCTTTGGGGCTGCATGGACCCGGAGATATCACTATCTTTCTTGGTCTAAGTCTTAAAACTTCTCCAACTGTAATCTCATCGTTTCTAAATACAGCAATCTCTTCCCCTAACTCGCCAAGATACTGAACGAGGTTATACGTGAAAGAGTCGTAGTTATCAATCATTAATAACATTTTTACTCAATAATCTCCTTTAGGTTTGTTATTGACTCCATGAGGGCTTTTGCCTTGTTTATTGTTTCCATATACTCGCTTTCTGGCACTGAATCCGCAACAATCCCTGCCCCTGCCTGAACAAAAACCTTTTTTCCCTTTTTCAACATCGTTCTTATAGTGATACAAAAGTCCATATTACCGTTATATCCAAAATAACCAACACCTCCAGCATAAAACTCCCTCTTTTCTTTTTCAAGCTCTTCTATAATTTCCATAGCACGTATTTTTGGTGCACCGCTTACCGTACCAGCTGGAAAGGTTGCTTTAAAAACATCAAAGGCATCAAGCCCATCTTTTAGTTCTCCTGTTACAGAAGAGACGATATGCATGACGTGGGAATAACGCTCAACAATCTTAAACTGAGGCACCTTTACAGTGCCAACCTTTGCAACCCTCCCAACGTCGTTTCTGCCCAAATCTACAAGCATGACATGTTCTGCAAGCTCTTTTTCGTCTGATAAAAGGCTTTCTTCTAATGCCTGATCCTCTGCCGTCGTTTCACCTCGTCTTCTTGTGCCAGCAATAGGTCTCACCTCTATCTGTTTGTTTTCAAGACGAACAAGAATTTCGGGAGACGAACCGATAAGACAGTAATCCACAAAGTCAAGAAAAAACATATACGGAGATGGATTTACGACCCTCAAGGCTCTATAAAGGTCTATGTCATCACAATCAACATCTGCATGAAATCGCTGCGATAAAACAACCTGAAAGATGTCTCCTGCATAGATATACTCCTTTGCCTTAGCAACCATGTTCTCAAACTCTTCTTTTCTCGTGTTGCTTTTCATCTCTCCAACAGAAAAATGCTGTTTCTTGGCTATCTTGAGAGGTGTTCTAACAACCTTATAAAGCTCTTCTATTGCGTTTTTTGCATCAACATCGTCTGTATTAAAAACGACCAGTGTCATTTTGTGTGTAAAGTTGTCAAAAATGACCATTTTTTGTGGAAAAACAAAGTACATATCATCAACTTTGAGGGATTGGGACTTTAAATCGGGTATTTTTTCAAAAAATCTAATCACGTCATAGCCTATAAAACCAACGGCTCCACCAGAAAAAGGCAGTTTATCAGGAAAAGATTGCAAAACAAAGGATTTAACAAGATTTTTCAGTATCTCAAAAGGTTGTTCTGCCTCAAATTCCTCATTTATGATACCCGAAAGCCTAACCTTCTTGCCCCTGCTTCTAAAAGTCAAAAGAGGTGAGCAGCCAATAAAAGAAAATCTACCATGCTTATCCTTTGCTTCAACACTCTCAAGTAAGAAAGCGGGGGTTTTAGCATATGCCTTTCTAAGCTTCAGAAAACAGGAAACAGGTGTGTCCAAATCAGCAAGAACGGTTTTAAAAGTAGCGGTAATACTTAATGGGTTGAAGTCAAAAAACTTTTTTTCACCCATAATAGCCTTCTAAAATATACTCCCAAAAACAATGTTTTCATCCCTTTCTGGACCAACGGATACAATCATAATCTTAGTTTCAAGGAAATCCTCTATAAATTTCAGGTAATCTTTCGCCTCAACAGGGAGTTCTATGCTGTCTCGTATCTTGCTCAAATCTTTCTTCCATCCACTAAATTCACGATAGACAGGCTCACACGCCTCAATATCTTCTGCATTAAGCGGCATGTAGTCAATCTCCTGTCCTTTTAGTTTATATGCAACACAAACCTTGATTGTTTCCAGTTCGTTTAGGACATCCAGTTTAGTAATAACAAGGCTATCCAATCCATTAATCTGGACAGCCTTTTTTAGTGCAACAAGGTCTATCCAGCCACACCTTCTTGGTCTTCCAGTGGTTGCCCCATACTCATTTCCCTTTTTTCTTAAATATTCTCCTAAACTGCCCTTGTCTTCTGTAGGAAAGGGACCATTTCCAACCCTTGTAACGTATGCCTTTGCTACTCCCACAACCCTATTTATTGCGTTCATGCCAACTCCGCTACCCAATGATGCGTTAGCCGATGCAGTATTAGAAGATGTGACATAAGGATAGGTTCCGTGATCTATATCCAGCAAAGTGCCCTGTGCACCCTCAAACAAAATCTTTTTTCTCTCTTTAACATACTGGTTTAGCAAAAGCGTCGTATCACAAATCATCGGTGCAAGCTGACCCGCATAAGAGAGGCAGTCCTGATAGACGGTCTCAAAATCAAGCTCTTTTTCACCTAATACTGCTGTTAAATACTTATTTTTCTCCTCCAAAATTGTGGACAAACGTCTTTTTAACCTATCGGCATCAAGAAGGTCTCCTACCCTGATTCCGTTTCGTGCTACCTTATCTTCGTATGCTGGTCCTATTCCTCGTCCTGTCGTGCCTATTTTGTCATCCCCAGCCTTTTTTTCCCTCGCTATATCAATAATCTTGTGATAGGGCATTATTAGATGGGCAGATGCACTAACAAAAAGCGATGTGTTTTCTGGAATGAGATTGTCTTTCTTGAGCTTATTATACTCCTCAACCAGTACCTTTGGATCAACTACTACGCCATTACCAATTACGCAGACCTTTCCACTCCAGAGTATACCAGAAGGAATAAGGTGTAAGATTGTCTGCTTATCTTTAACGACGATAGTGTGTCCAGCGTTGTTGCCACCCTGAAATCTTACAATGATATCAGCACGTTCGGAAAAGAAGTCAACTATCTTCCCCTTTCCTTCATCTCCCCACTGGGCACCAATTAACACAACTCCATTCATATCCTCTCCCAAATGCTAAATTTTATTTTAACATATCCCTTACAAAGTTATTAGCAAAATCAACGCTTAACTTTTTTATAGTCCTTTCCTTATTACTCTTGAAATCTACAAACCTCGCTTTATCTTTCTCTAATATTAAAGCAAAAGGAAAATCCTTTATAAATTTTTCGTAAGGGCTATCGTTTTTTTGCACTACCATAGTTCTTACACCAACTTTTCTTAAATTATCCGCCACTTTAAAGGCTTCTAAACTCCTATTTACATCGCTACAAACGATGAGTAACCTTAGAGGCATCTCATAGCTGACAACAGAAGACAGCTTCAACACATCAACAGCAAAGCCTGTTGCCGAAACTTTTTTACCAAGATACCGCTCTAAAAGATTATCATACCTACCACCCGTAATAACCTCATGATACTTATTAAAACTGTCCGCTGCATAACAATCCAGAATAATACCAGAATGATACTCAAATCCCTTTACCTCTCCTAAATCAAACAAAACGGTAATGCCAAGCTCCTCTGCCTGATTGGCAATTTTCTCCAATTTTTTCAAAAAAGGCTTAACCTCTTCAACCTTGCAGCAGTTTTTTAACTCCTTTATCATCTTAATATCACCACATAGTAAGGGTAAATCCGACAACAAAGTCCGTTTATCTTCAGAAAGATTGAGTTTTGCCGCCAATTTAGCTATCTCTGAAACGTTCTTTTCTATAAAAGCCTGCTTTAGTTCTTCTGATATAGAGTTTACATCACTTATTCCTGAAAACAGCGATTTAAGGATACCAACATCACTTAAAAATATTTTGAAATCCTTAACTCCTGTTGCCCTAAATACAGAATCAGCCAGAACCACTAACTCTAAATCTGCAAAATATGTTGTGTCTCCAAGAATTTCCACTCCAGCTTGGTATATTTCCCTGTTTTCTCCACTAAGCCTCTTGGGATTTCTTAAAACAACACCGTCATAAAAAATCTTTAAAGGCAGATTAAAATTCTGGTTGGCAACAACCCTTGCAACCTGCGGTGTAAAATCGTATCGGAAACAGGCTGTTTTTGTTTCTACGTGGTCTATAAAATTGAACGTGTTTGTTTCATCTTCACCAGAAAGG
>Ga0272446_1005400_pt1 | contig 14163 bp, 10 predicted proteins | sample YNPCB0061_FD_194587 | JGI IMG/M metagenome (GOLD analysis project Ga0272446, IMG submission 194587) | Hot spring microbial mat communities from Yellowstone National Park, WY, United States - YNP-CB-006-1 | ecosystem: Environmental > Aquatic > Thermal springs > Hot (42-90C) > Sediment | place...
GCGCGCCGGTCGTGGCCGGCAGGTTTGCGGGCAGGTCCCAGAGCCGGTACGCGGCCAGGAGCGCAAAGGCCGCCGCCTCGACCGCCGCCCACGGCCAGCCCAGCGCGGCGGAGTCCGTGACCGCGATTGCCGGATGCCAGGCGCGGAGCCCGGCCGTGATGCGGCGCACCAGTTCCGGGTTGGCCGCGCCACCGCCGGTCAGCACCACGCGGTCCGGGCGGCCGCCCAAGTGCAGCCGGTAGTTCAGGACCAGCGAGCGCGCGGTGTACTCGGTGAGCGTGGCCAGCACGTCTTCCGGCGTCAGCCTGCGCCGCCGCGCTGCCGCGAGCACCTCCCGCCAAAACGGCTCGCCGAATTCCTCCCGTCCCGTGCTCTTGGGCGGGGGCCGGTGGAAAAACGGATGCGCCAGCCAGCGCGCCAGCAGCGGCTCGCACACCCGGCCGCGCGCGGCCAGGCGCCCGTCGCGGTCACACGCCCGCCGCCCGCCGGAAAAATGGCGTGCGGCCAGGTCGAGCAACACGTTGGCCGGGCCGGTGTCGAAGGCCCGCACGCGCGGGGCGCGGTCGCGCCGGCGCCAGTCGAGCGAGGTCACGTTGCTGATGCCGCCCAGATTGTTCACGCACACCCACTCGCCCGGCCGGCCAAAGGCCACTTGGTGGAAAAGCGTGGCCAGCGGCGCGCCCTGCCCGCCCGCGGCAAGGTCGGCCGCACGGAAGTTGCTGACCACCGGCACGCGCAACGCCTCGGCCAGCCAGGCCGGCTCGCCGATTTGCCACGTGGCCGCGGGCGGGTGCGGCTGGTGAAAGACGGTCTGCCCGTGCAGCCCCACCGCGGCCACGCGCAGCCGCCCCGGCCCGGCCAGCGCGGCGCGGGCGTAGAAGCGGCCCAGATCGTGATGGAGCTGGCCCAGTTCCCAGGTGCGGGCGGCACCGCGCGCGGCGGCCTCGAGCCGGGCACGCAGTCGGGGCGGGAAATTCACCCGCCAATGGCGCGCCAGCCGCACGCTCCGGGGGGTGCAGTCGCAGACCGCGCAGTCCACGCCGTCCAGGCTGGTGCCGGACATCAGGCCGAGCACGCGCAACGGGCGGCGCGGGAGGGGCAGCGGGCGCGCGGTCACGGGGCAGACGGCGCCGCGCGCCGCCGCCGTTCGGCGCGACGCCAGGCGCGCTCGCGCCGCCGGGCCTCGGCGCGGAGCAGTTCCTCGGCCGTCCAACCGCGTTCCTGGCACAGCGCGGCCAGCTCGAACAGTTCCCGGGCCAGGCGGGGGCGTGTCCAGTGTTCCGAGCGGCGGGGCGGGGGTTCGGCCAGGCCGGCGCGGCGGGCTTTTTTCCAGAGCTTCTGGGCGCGCATCAACGCGGGCAGGTGCCGCGGGATGCCGTCCAGGGCGGAGGCGCGCTGGCGGGGCGTGCCAGCCTTCTCGGCGTGCTTGAGGCGGTCCCACTGCTCCCAGACGGCGGCGGCGGTGCGGGCGCGAGCGTCGCCGAAGACGTGGGGGTGGCGGTGGATGAGTTTGTCCACCAGGCGGCGGGCGACGGTCTCAAAATCAAAGGCGCCGCGCTCGGCGGCCATTTGGCAGTGAAAGACGATCTGGAGCAGGAGGTCGCCCAGTTCCTCGGCCATTTCGGTGTCGTCGCCGGCCTCGATGGCGTCGAGCAGTTCGTACACCTCCTCGACCGCGTGGTGACGGAGCGAGCGGTGGTCCTGGGCGCGGTCCCAGGGGCAGCCGTCCGGCGCGCGCAGGCGGGCCATGACGGCGAGCAGTTGGTCCAGCGCCCGGCCCCGGCGGGGCGGCGGGCGGCGGCGCGCAGAGGCGGGCCTGGCACTGGCGGCCCGGGAGGTGGCGCGCGCGGTCGCGCGGCCGGGGGGCGGTGAGGCGGGGCGTTTCACAAGACGACGAGGTTGTCGCGGTGCACCACTTCGCGGTCGGGGGCCTGCCCGGCGCGCAAGGCGGCGGCGTCGCACCCGACCTGGCCGCGGGCGAACTCCCGGCCGGCGGGGTCGCAGATGCGCACGACGTCGCCGCGGGCGAAGTCGCCCTCGACGCGAAGCACGCCGGGGCGGAGCAGGCTGCGGCCCTGTTCGCAGAGGGCGCGGCGGGCGCCGTCGTCCACGACGAGGACGCCTTTGGGATGGTGGAAGAAGGCGATCCAGCGTTTGCGGCCGGGGAGCAGTTCGCCCTGCGGGACGAAGAGGGTGCCCTCGTCTTCACCGGCGAGGATGCGCTCGAGCACGTCGCGTTTGCGGCCGTTGGCGATGACGGCCGGGATGCCGGCGCGCATCACGATGCGGGCGGCGGCGAGTTTGGAGGTCATGCCGCCGACGGCGGTTTCGCTGCGGGTGCCGCGGGCGAGTTGTTCGAGGGTCTCGTCCACGCGTTCGACCAGCGGGATGACGCGGGGGTGATCGCCGCCGAAACCCTCGAGCACGCCGTCCACCGAGGTGAGGATCACCAACAGCCGGGCGGGCAGGAGGCTGGCGACCAGGGCGGAGAGGCGGTCGTTGTCCCCGAAGCGCAGTTCCTCGACCGAGACGACGTCGTTTTCGTTGATGATGGGCACGACGCCGCGTTCGAGCAGGGTGAGGAGGGTGTTGCGGGCGTTGAGGTGGCGGTCGTGGTCCTCGAGGTCGGCGTGGGTGAGCAGGACCTGGCCGACGTGGAGGCCGAACTTGCCGAAGAGGTCGGCGTACGTGGCCATGAGGCGGGACTGGCCGATGGCGGCGCAGGCCTGGAGTTCGTGGAGGCGGGTGGGGCGGCGGGTCAGGCCGAGCACGCCCATGCCCGCGCCCACCGCGCCTGAAGTGACCAGGACGACCTCGCGCCCGGCCTGGCGCTGCTGGGCGAGCTGGGCGACCAGTTGGACCAGTTGGAGGAAGTCCGGCTGTTTGCGGGCGTCCGTGAGCACGCCGGTGCCGAGTTTGACGACCAGGCGGGAGACGTCCCGGAGCCACTTGCGTCGCATGGGCCTTGGGTAGCAAAGCCGCGGGGGGAAGTCGAGCGAACGGCCGGAAGGCGCCGGCCGGCCGCGCGACGGGTGGATCGAATCGGGGATAAATCGGGGGTCAGGAGTATTGCGCGAAGGCGGGCGCGCTCCCGTTCGATTCGGTTTACGGAATTAGACCAGCACCACCCGGGTGGTGGGCGCTTCGGGGTCCCAGCCGCGGGTGGGTTCGGCGGTGATACTGGCCACTTCCTTGATCGAGATTTGCCGGCCGCGCGTCTTGGGGCCGCGCACTTCGATCTCGCCGGGGGCGCAGGTCTGTTGGTTGATCTTTTGCCGCGGCGCCGGCTTGTAGCGGATGTAGAGCGTGGCCGGGGTGTCGGGCGCGAGGAAGTGCACGCGGCATTTCTCGCCCGGGGGCACGCAGGTGTATTCTTTGTCGAGGATGGTCCCGCCGAAGGTGAAGCGCTTGAGGTACACCGCGTCGCGGGTGCTGTAGGCCAGGGTGAACACGCGGTCCCGCTCCGGCAGCCCGGCGTAAACGAGGTCCGGCCCGACGAAGAGTTTCTCCGGCAGTTCGATGACCTTGTAGCGGCCGTCGCGGAAGACCAGCAGGAGGCGGTCGAAGCGCGTGCACTCGGTCTTGAACTCCTCGCCGTTGACCTTGTGGCCCAGGTAGCCGCTCTCGCGGTCGTAAGCGACCTTGAAGGCCTTGAAGGCCACCTCGCGCGCGTCAATCTCGTCGTGCCGGCTGATCCGGGTGCGGCGCGGGTAGAGCGGGCCGTATTTTTCCAGCAGGCCTTCGAGGTGGCGGATGGCGTAGGCGACCAGGTTTTTGAGGTGCCGGCGCGTCTCGGCCAGTTCCGCCTTCACCCGCTCGAGTTCGGCGCGGTGTTGGGCGATGTCGAAGAGCGAGATGCGGCGGATGCGCACCTGGAGCAGGCGCTCGACGTCGGCGTCGGACAGCGGCCGGACCAGTTCGCGGGCGAAGGGCTTGAACCCGGCGTGCACCGCGGCGAAGACCGCCTCGTTGGTCTTGCAGGTCTCCAGGCGCTGATAGAGCCGCTCCTCGATGAAGATGCGTTCGAGGGTGCGGAAGTGCAGTTCGTCCTGGAGCTTTTGCGCCTTCAACTCGAGCTCGCGCTTGAGGAGGGCCACCAGTTGCTCGGTGTTGTGGCGCAGGACCTCGCTCACCGTCAGCTCCACCGGCCGGTGATCGCGGATGACGATGATGCGGCTGGTGAGCGTGACCTCGCAGTCGGTGAAGGCGTAGAGCGCGTCCACCAGGCGCTCCGGGTCCACTCCGGGCGGGGCCTTGACCTCGATCTCGACCGCGTCGGAGGTGAAGTCGTTGACCGAACGCACCTTGAGCTTGCCCTGGCGGGCGGCGTCCTCGATCGAGGCGATGAGCGACTCGGTGGTGGTGGTGGGCGGGATTTCCGTGATGACCACGGTGGACTCGTCCTTGACCCGGATGCGGGCGCGCACCTTCACCGTGCCGCGGCCGTCGCGGTAGTCGCGGGCGTCCATCAGGCCGCCGGTGGGGAAGTCCGGCAGGCACTTGCAGGGCTGGTTTTGGAGGAGGGCGATCTGCGCGCGGAGCAGCTCGGGGAAGTTGTGCGGCAGGATGCGCGCGGCCAGGCCCACGGCGATGCCCTCGGTGCCGAGCATCAACGCCAGGGGCAGCTTGCTGGGCAGGGCGACCGGCTCCTTGTTGCGCCCGTCGTAGCTGGGCACGAACTCGGTGATTTCGTCGTGGAAGAGCTCCGTGCGCGCCAGCTCGGTGAGCCGGCACTCGATGTAGCGCGGCGCCGCCGGGGGGTCGCCGGTGAAGAGGTTGCCGAAGTTGCCCTGGCCCTCGATGAGGTAGCGCTTGTTGGCCAGTACGACCAGCGCCTCCCCGATGGCCGCGTCCCCGTGCGGGTGGAACTTCATCGTGTCGCCCACCACGTTGGCCACCTTGGTGAACCGGCCGTCGTCGCTCAGGTGCATTGCCCAGAGGATGCGCCGCTGCACCGGTTTGAGCCCGTCGGCCAGGTTCGGGATGGCGCGGTCGCGAATGACGTAGGAGGCGTAGTCCAGGAAATTGCGGTCCACGCGCCGGTGCAGTGGCGCCTCGACCCGCTTCGGGTCAAACGGCCGCGGCGCCCCGCCCGGCGTGGCGGGCACGGCCTCGGCCTGGATGTGCTGCGCGCCGTTGTCGGAAGCCGGCGCGGCCGGGGTCTCCGCCGGCGGCTGGCCCGTCGAGGGCGGCGAGTCCGGCGAGCCCACCACGGGCAGTTCCGGCTGGTTCGGGGTGTTTTTGCGTCGTTTCGACATGATCCGCCCACGCTCGCGTCGGCGTGGTCGGCCAGTTTGCCGCGGGGCACGCGGAAACTGAAGGCAATCTTGCGGACCTTGCGCGGCTGAGCGGGCACGAAGCGGCGGGAGCCGAACCCGGGAACGAGCGTTTTCCCGGGGTGCGGTCCGGGCCCGGCACCGGCCACCGGCAAGGGGTTGAACATCCGTTGGCGCCGCGTCCGGGGTGGGCTTGTCCGCCCGCCGGGCCGGCAGCGAGCGCGCTGCAAGCGGCGCTCTGGCGGCTCAGTACTCCCGCAACTTCTTCTGGCCCGGCATGGGTACCGGGTAGCGGCCGTCGGCATCCCGTTGCAGGGGCGCGGGCGAGTTCTCGGTCAACTCGGCCACGGTGGGAGCGAACTCGTGGTCGTGGTTGAGCATTTGGTCGTATTCGATGACCTGGCCGGTGTGCGCGGCCAGGCGGCCCATCGAGGTGACCAGGCTGGCGATGGCGCCGCGCTCGGCCTCGTTGTAGGGCTTGTTGTTGCGGATGGCGTCAATGAGGTCGTCCCACTCGAGCTGGTAGGGGCTGGGTTCGGGTTGCGGAAAGGCCCAGAGCATGTCGGCGCGGGTGAAATGGTGGCCCTTGAAGGTGCGCACCCGCCCCGGGGTGTGGGCCGAGGTGGAGATGATGGCCGAGCCCTTGGTGCCGTGGGCGTAGCTGGCGAATTCCTCGTGAGTGCCGCTCTGGTGGCGGCCGGTGAAGAACAGCTTGGTGCCGTCCGGGTAGGTGTACTCGACCGAGTAGGAATCGAAGTTCTGGTCCACCGAATCGCCCCGGTAATGTTTGCCGCCGGTGCCGTGGGCCCGCACCGGCCAGGCGCCCTTCATCCAACTGCATTCGTCAATCTGGTGGATGTTGTAGTCGCTGAACAGGCCGCCGCTGGCCCACAGGAAACTGTGGAACCGTTGCACCTGGTAGAGCACCTCGCTCATGCCCGCCGGCGGCGGCCCCGTGCGCGCCGCCGCGCCGCCGGTCCGGTACGCCCGCAGCAGGATCAGGTCGCCGATCTCCCCGCCGCGGATGCGCTCGAGGAGCTGCTGCCGGCCGCGGCAGTGCCGCACCATCAGGCCCACGCCCACCTTGAGGTTCTTCTGGTCGGCTTTTTTGGCCAGTTCGAGCATCCGGCGCGTGGTGGGGCCGTCCACGGTGACCGGTTTTTCCATGAACACGTTCAACCCCTTCTCGATGGCGTAGGCGAAGTGCACCCAGCGGAACGCCGGCGGCGTGGCGAAGATGGCCACATCGCCCGGCCGCAAGCAGTCCATCGCCTTCTTGTAGGCGTCGAACCCGAGGAAGCGCCGCTCCGGCGGCACATCAAACTGGTCCGCGGGGGCCTTGCTGAGGCTCTCGACGCTGCGGTCGAGCTTGCCGCGGAACACGTCGGCCATGGCCACCAGCTTGATCGGCCCCTGCTTGGCCGTGGCCAGGGCATTGGCGGCGGCGCCGGTGCCGCGGCCGCCGCAACCGATGAGCGCTACCTGGATCAGGTCGCTGCCGGCGGCGTGCACATGCGGCAGGGCCACGCCGGCCAGGGCACTGGCGAAGGCCCACGTGCCGGTTTGACGGATGAAGTCACGACGGGTGGAACCCGGGGAAGAGGTGCTGTTCATGCGGCGATGCTTGGGCAAGTGCCGCCCGGCGTCAATGCCCGGGACCGGCGGCGTGAGGCGGCCGGGTTCGGGTCCGCGCCCGACCCCGCCGCGTGCAAGTGGGTGAAGGGCAAAAGTCTGTTTGACTTAACCCAGCGCCTTGCTAGCCTGCCGCTGCTTGAAGAACAGCAGGGGTCCTTTGAGACCGATGTCCGTGTGTGTTTCAGAGTCAGCCGGCTTCGACGGTACTGCGGGTGCAGCAACGCCCTTCTGACTTCTTTGAGCCCAACCCATCCCCTATGAGCGAGTGCAGATTGTTCGTTGGCAACATCTCCTACCGTACCCTCGAGTCCGAGCTGCAGGATTTGTTCTCCCAGGCCGGCGTGGTGACCTCGTGCAGCCTGATGCTCGACAAGTTCACCGGCCGGTCGCGCGGTTTTGCGTTCGTCGAGTACGCCACGCCCGAGGAGGCCGCCAAGGCGGTTGAAATGTTTAACGGCAAGGAACTCCAGGGCCGCGCATTGACCGTGAACATCGCCCGGCCCCGCGAGGACCGCCCGCCGCGCGAGCCGCGCGAGCCGCGCGGCGACCGTCCGCCCCGGCGCGACCGCCCGCAGTACTGAGCGGCGCAGCCGGCAGCCCCGGCGGTTTTCCGAGGTGGCCACGGCGGGGACCCCTTAAAGGTGCCCCGCATCTGGCCGATTTCCCCAAACCCTGTCAGTGCCGAACCCGGCACGGCGGGGATTTGTTATTTTCCGGGGACGCGAGGTCGGCCAAGCGCGGCGGCGGTGAAGGCGTGGCGGCGGGTGAAGGTCAGAACTTGGCGGTCAGCGCCACGCCGAGGGTGAGCGGGTCGCCCGGCTGGTAGATCAACAGGTCCGGCGCCGCGGCGTTGCGCAGGTCCAGCGCGTTGCTGGCGTATTCCTCGTCGAGCAGGTTGCGGCCGAAGAGGTGCACGCCCCAGCGGCCGCGCTCGTAGCCCAGGCGCGCGTGGAGCAGGGCGAAAGCGTCCTGCGCGGCAGTGTTGTCCTCGGTCAGTGGGTAATTGCCCACGCCCTGGACCTCGAGCTGGACGTAGAAGCCGCACGGGAAGCGGTAAGCGGCGCCGGCGGTGGCGGTGAATTCGGGCACGAAACTGATGCGTTTGCCGTCCAGCCGCTGGCGGTTCACCGGGTCGAAGTACCGGTCGTACTCGGCGTGCGCGTAGCCCAGGCCGGCGTTGAACTCCCAGCCCGCCGCCGGCCGGTAGAAGGCCTCGACCTCCGCCCCCAGCGTGCGGGCCGACTCGGCGTTCTGGACGTACGCCTGGGTGGGGTCCTGGCGGCTGAGGCGGTGGACCTGGTAGTGGTCGGTGTCCATCAGGAACAGCGCCACGTTGCCGGCCAGGCGCGTCTCCCAGCAGGTGGATTTGAGCCCGATTTCGTAATGGCGCGAGCGTGCCGGGCCGAAGGCCGCGCCCGCCGGGGTGTCGCTGCTGGCGTTGAACCCGCCGCTCTGGTAGCCGGTGCTGAAGCTGAAATACGTCGAGGTGCTGTCGGTCCAACGGTAGCTCAGGCCCACCTTGGGCTGCACGTCGCTGAAGTCTTCCGCGACCGTGTAGCTCGCGGTGGGAAAGCTGACCGGGCCGATGGGGAAGCCACCAAGGCTCGCGTCCGGGCTGGAGAAGGCGCCGGCCCGCTCCAGGCGCCGTTCGTCCCAGGTCACGCGCAAGCCGCCCACCACGTCCAGGCGCTTGACCAGTTCGTAAGTGAGCTGGCCGAACAGGGCGTAGGTCCGGGCCTCGGTGGCGGCCAGGGTGCGCAGGGTGCTCTGGGCCACCGTGACCGGCGGTGAACCCGGCAGGGGGATCGTGCGCGGCGGCACCTCGGTGCTGCCCGAGTCCGCGCCCAGGTCGCGGTGGGCGAAGAAAAAGCCGGCCAACCACCGCAGGCGGGCGTCGGGGTCGGCCGATTCGGCGCGCACTTCCTGACTCCACTGGTCCAGGTCCGGCCGCGAAAAACCGTAGAGCACGTCGTGCTCGGTGAAGTCGAAGTCCTGCCGCAGGTCCTGCTCCCACTTGCGGTGGGCGGTGACCGCGGTCAGCCGCACCTCCGGGGTCTGGTAACGCACGCGCAGCGCTTGCCCGAACTGGTCGGTGTCCACGAACCCGTCATAGTTGCGCCGCACGTCAAACAGGCCCGGGTCGTGCCCGGGGTAGAACGTGGGCACGAACCCGTCGCGGAAGCGCGCGCCATCCACCGCGGCGGTGATTTCCCAGCGCTCGGACGGGATCCAGCGCGCCTGGAAACGCCCGGCGAAGGTTTCGCGGTCGTCCGGACGGGTGTCGCGGGCCAGGTTGTGCACGTAGCCGTTCCGGAAATCCCACAGGCCGGAAAGATTGAAGGCCAGTCGCTCGCCCACCACCGGGCCGCCGCCACCGGCCTGCACGGAAAAGGCGTCGTAGCTGCCGTAGGTGAACCGGCCATGCCCGCCCCAGAACGACTGCGGCGCACGCGTGGTCAAGAGCAGCACGCCCGCCGGGCCGGCCGCGCCGAAGAGCGTGCCTTGCGGGCCGCGGAGCAGCTCGAGGCTTTGCACGTCGAAGAACGTCAGCCCGCGCGAGGCCAGGTCCACGTACGGCACGTCGTCCACGTACAACCCGAAGACCGGCTCGCCGGCCAGGAAGTTGTTTTCGCGCAAGCCGCGCAGCGAAAAGCGCGGCGTGCGCGCGTTGTTACCGTCGAAACTCGCCGTGTTCGGGCTCAGCGCGGTCAGGCTCCGCAGCTCGCCCGGACCGCCGGCCGCAAAGACCGCGTCGGGCAGGACACTTTGGGCCGCGGTGTCCGCCTGCGGCGTCTGGCCGGCGTAGCCGGTGACCGTGATGGGCGGCAGTTGCTCCGCCTCGACCGGTGGCGGCGCGGCGGCGTGCCCGGCCAGGGGCAGGCCCGCGCCGGTCAGCGTGCCCAGGCCCCAGCGGGAGAGTGAACGCCCAAACTCCGGCGCCCGGGAGAACGAGCAGGTGCGTTTCATGCGGCCCGCATTGTTCGACGCGAACCGGACGGAACAAGCCCAATCGCACCACCGCCGCCTTCGGCTCCCCTTTCTTGTGGAGTCCAAGCACCGCGGCGCCGGCCCCGGCGCCGGCTTGCGCCGCGGACCGGGCCCGTTAAGCTGCCCGCCCATTCGGCCCGCGCCGCGCCCGGTCCAAACCCCGCGGCCGTGCCCGGCCGAACCAGCATCGCACATCATGGCCGACACCTATCTCCAGGGCCTGTTCGCCGAGCGCATCGGCGGGGCCAACTACGGCAAAAGCACCGCCCTCTACAAGTTCGAGAAGATCAAGCGCGCCAAGCGCGCCGCCCTGGCCGCCCACCCGGGCGCGGAGATTCTGGACCTGGGCGTGGGCGAGCCGGACGAGATGGCCTTCCCGGAGGTGGTGGACGTGCTGGCCGCCGAGGCGCGCAAGCCGGAAAACCGCGGCTACGCCGACAACGGCGACGCCGTGCTCAAGGCCGCCGCCGCGCGGTACCTCGAGCGGGTGTGCGGCGTGCCGGGCATCAACCCGGAGACCGAGGTCATCCATTCGATTGGCAGCAAGGCGGCGCTGTCCATCCTCCCCGCCTGTTTCATCAACCCCGGCGACGTGGTGCTCATGACCACGCCCGGCTACCCGGTCTTCGGCACCCATGCCCGGTACTACGGCGGCGAGGTCTTCCACCTGCCCCTGACCGAGGAGCGCGATTACCTGCCGGACCTCGAGGCGGTGCCGGCCGGCGTGCTCGCCCGGGCCAAGGTGCTGGTGCTCAATTACCCGAACAACCCCACCGGGGCCTCGGCCACGCCGGAGTTTTACGCACGCGTGGTGCACTTCGCCAAAAAGCATCGCCTGGTGGTGATTTCGGACGCCGCCTACGCCGCGCTGGTCTTCGAGGGCCGGCCGCTGAGTTTCCTGGCCACGCCCGGCGCCAAGGACGTGGGCCTCGAGCTGCACTCCTGCAGCAAGAGCTTCAACATGACCGGCTGGCGGATCGGCTTTGTGGCCGGCAACGAACTGCTGGTCCGCGCCTACGGCGACGTGAAGGACAACACCGACTCCGGCCAGTTCCTGGCCATCCAACACGCCGCCGCCTACTGCTTCGACCACCCCGAACTCACCGCCCGCATCGCCGCCAAGTACAGCCGCCGCATGGACGGACTGGTGGCCACGCTGCGCGGACTGGGCTTCCGCGCCCGCAAACCCAAGGGCAGCTTCTTCCTGTACGTGCCCGCCCCGCGCGCCGCGATCCGCCGCGACGGCACCCGCATCGAGTTCCCCAACGCCGAAGCCGCCTCGCAGTGGCTCATCACCGACCGGCTCATCTCGACCGTGCCTTGGGACGACGCCGGGGCGTACCTGCGCTTCAGCGTGACCTTCGTGGCCCGGGACGAAGCCGACGAACGCCGCGTGCTCGCCGAACTGGCCCGGCGCCTGGGCGAGGTGCGCTTCGAGTTCGCCTGAACCGGGGCTCGGCGTGGACCGGGTTGCGACCCGGCATCTGGCAGGGCTGCGCGGCGGCACGGTCGGGTAAGCGGCGCCGGCACAGCGGCGCCCTATACCGTCGCCCCGCCGCTGCGGGCCAGTAGCCCGTTCCACTCGAACCGGCATCGCTTGACTCGAGTCGTCCCCACCTCTTCCCGCCGGTGAACGCGGCCCCCGCGCCCTTCGCGCTTGGCCGAAACAACCGCGCCGACTAAACCATGCCGCATGAGCATGACCGCCCCGGCCACCGCCCCGCGCTTTGCCCTGGCCCAACTCGACGCCCTGCCCGGCGTGGACTGCCCGTGCGGCGTGGCGCGACGCGCCTTTGCCGACCTGCCCGACGCCCCGGCCAGCGTGCACCTGACGGAGATTCGGAGCGACGCCCGCACCCATTATCACCGGCGGATGACCGAGATTTACGTCGTGCTCGAAGGCGAGGGGGAGATCGAACTGGACGGCCGGCGCTTTCCGCTGCGACCGCTGACCGCCGTGCTCATCCGGCCGGGCTGCCGGCACCGGGCGCTGGGACGCCTGCGCCTTTTGAACATCCCCATCCCGGCCTTCGACCCGGCGGATGAGTGGTTCGATTAAACCGCGCGCCCGTCCCGCGCCCGCGGCGCGGCGCGCTCCGGCGCGCCCGGTGGAAATCCGCTCCGGCGGCCAGACGGGGGTGGACCGCGCGGCGCTGGACTTCGCGCTCGACCGGGGCCTGCCGCACGGCGGGTGGTGTCCGCGCGGACGCCGGGCCGAGGACGGCGTCATCCCGGCGCGCTATCGCCTGCGGGAAACGGCTTCGGCGGCTTACGAAGAGCGCACGCGGCGCAACGTCCGGGACAGCGATGCCACGGTGATCTTCTCTCCGGGCCGGGCGCTGGCGGGCGGGACGCGCCTGACGCGGGAAGTTGCCCGGGCGCTGGGCCGGCCACTGCTGCATCTGACCGCCGCGGGCGACGCGGCGCGGGCGGCCGCGCGGCTGCGCGCGTTTGTCCGGCGGCACCGGGTACGCCGGCTCAACGTGGCCGGACCGCGCGCCTCGGAGGCGCCGGGCCTGGAGATTTTCGTGCGGGCGGTGCTCGCGCGGGCGTTCCCGCCGGACCCGCCGGGGTTGAGGCGGCCGGGCGCAAGCGGCGGGAAGGCTCTCCGCCGGCCTGGGACCCGTCCCGCCGCGGCTCAGCGTTGACCGGGTTTGGGCGGCGGGAAGGGGAGCACGTCGGGTTCGACGCGCACGGCGGTGGTGAGTTTGAGCGGCGCCGGGCCGCCCAGGTCGTAGGTCAGTTCCACCAGGTAGGCGGTCCAGCCCTTGGCGGGGCGCGCCACGCGGCCCACGTAGCGACCGCCGCCTGCGTCGCGCAGCACGGTCGAGGTCCACACCGGGCCGAGGGTCTCGAGGCGGAAATCGCGGGCGTTGGGATTGGTGGCCTGCCAGAGCCGCACCTCGCGCGGGGTGTCGCGGGTGGTGACTTCGATCGCGCCGTCGGGGGCGAACCGCCAGTCGAAGCGCGGCAGCGGGCGGCGGTTCAGGAGCGCGTCCTGCCAGGCCAGCAGGGTGTACCAGGCGTCGCTGTCCCGGAGGCTGTGGTCGGCGTTGGGCACGTAGCGGAGGTATTTCACGCCCCGGAGCTGGTCGAAGTAAAACCGGGACGAATCGGGCAGGAAGAACTGGTCGCCGCAGGCGTTGAGCAGGAGCTTGGGCAGGGTGAGGCGGTCGCGGTAGGAAAAGGGCTCGACGATGCGCAGCAGCCGCGCGAACTGCGGCGTGTCCATCCAGTCCATGACGCCGTGCTTGACGTAGTCGCCCACCGCCGGCGCGTAGAAGCCGTAGGCGCGGTAGTGGTGGATGAAGGACGGTTTGAGATTGAGCATGTCAATGACGATGGGCGCAATGCCCACCACCCGCCGGTCCACCGCCGCGGTGGTCCAGGTGGTCCAGCCGCGTTTGGAACCGCCGGAGACGATGAACTGCTCAACCTTCACCCCGCCGCCGTCCGGGCCGGCGCAAAAGGCGGTCACGGTGTCCATTGCCCGCACCGCGGCCTTGGTCATGGGCAGGCGCGCCAGCCAGCGTTCATCCCCGGTGCGCAGAAAATGCGCCCAGCCGTAGGCGATGAGGTCGTCTTCGGACCGCTCCACGCCGTCGCCGTGGAAGACCAGCGGCTGGTTGGGCACTTGTTTGAGCTCGGCCACGACGGATTTGGTTTGGCGGGCGATCTCGACCAACTGCCCGCCGGGCCGGGGCGGGCGGGTGTCCTTGTTGCTGCCGCCGGAGATGAACAGCAGGCCGGTGGCGTGGGCGACCTCGGGCGGGCGCACCACCAGCAGCCAGTGGCGCCACTCGGGGCGGTTGACCTCGGCCGGGGTGAGCCAGGTCTGCGACACCATTTCGAGCGCGTGCACGGTGCACCCGCCGAGGTTGGTGCGGGCCACTTCCCGCCACTGGTACGCCGGGTCGGGCGCGGCCACGTAGCGGTCCAACGGGGTGCGCAGCGCGCGCAGATGGCCCGGCGGCGCGGTGGCGCACCCGGCGGCCAGCAGCAACAGTCCGGGGATCAGGAGGGGGCGAAACGAGAGACGAGCGGCGGCGTTCAACCAGGATTTCATGGCAAAAGTCCGCGCAGGAAACGCCGGCGGACGCGGTTTGTCAACGCCGCCGTGGCACGCGGACCGATCCGCGATTTGACTCAAAAAGATTGTTACCGAAGCGGGGGAACGGGGCTGCCGGACAGCCCCGGTTGACTCAAAAAGGGGTGTTACCGAGCCGTGAACACCCAAATGAGCCAAAACACCCGTCAGGAAGTC